>Ga0255757_10005811_pt1 | contig 10817 bp, 9 predicted proteins | sample 071ome_27_FD_179957 | JGI IMG/M metagenome (GOLD analysis project Ga0255757, IMG submission 179957) | Coastal salt marsh microbial communities from the Groves Creek Marsh, Skidaway Island, Georgia - 071409AT metaG (version 2) | ecosystem: Environmental > Aquatic > Marine > Intertidal zone > Salt...
TCGTTTCGCCTGATCCACCTTCATCCCGCCGTATTCCTTGCGCCAGCGGTAGTAGGTTTGATCGGTAATACCGAGCTGCTTGCAAGTTTCAGACACCGTCTTGCCCTGTGCAATCAGGACATCAGCTCCGCGGAGCTTGTGAATGATATCTTCGGCGTTGTATCGTTTCTTCGGCATGGTTCAGATCTCCTATATTGGCTTTTTACCACTTTCGATCTGGACCAGGAATTTCAGGCTAGGTCAATGACCATGGTCGTACCAAAAGTAGTCGAGACGATTGGTAAGAAAAATACGCTAGGCTCCGAAACAGAGAAATAGAGCAAAATGACTACACTTAATGAGATAAATACTTCTTTGTCAGTATCAGTCCAAAGTTTCTTCCAGATAGACTTTGATTTCAGCAACATGACATTTTCCTACCGTTACTCTTTGTCTTGCTTTTATCGATTTCTGATGTGCATTTACGAGCCAGGTGGGGATTATTGAATTAATCCAGTGCCCGGACTACAGCGTCTCTTAGTGCCCTATTCTCAGATAGCGTATCAGCGGTGAACTGATCGACGTTTTTACATTCAAATGCTGTCTCTCGTAATTCTTGTTCAATATCCGGGTCGGATAATTCAAGGTAGATTGAGGAAATTAGGCTATCTGTTATTTCAATATCGCCATCAGGTGGCAGGAACCTTGGGCTGTCTAAAATTATTGCGCTCATACGATCAGCGATCTTGTCAGACAATTCCGATCGGAGTGTAAGGGTCCAATTAACTCTCCGATAATAAGAAGATATTGCTGCCCGTAGCTCCGTACTGCCTATCAAATTGAGCCGTCCGGTAGAGATGAGTTCCGCAAAGGTAATCTCATGAGACCAGGTGAATCCTCTTCCCCCTGTTTTAGATGCCAGAAAGAAATCAGTTATTAACTGCTGGCCTATCGAAGAATCTGGAGAGTATTGGTCTGGTGTGCTTGCACTCGAGCCATCAAGAGAAGTTTCGTATAACCGTTCTATGATTCTCTCAGAAGCCTCACCCGCTAATCTAATTCTCTCTACATTCCGTGTCAGAGTTTCAAACCCATAATCCAAATCTTCGACAAGCCTCTGGAGATACTCCCTCTCTAGTTCTGAATCCCTGGCGTTCTGCCACCAAGCTTCACCCAAGAAAGCCGAAGTTACGCCTAGAATAACTACAAGAAACTCTGCGAGTAGGAATTGGGACGGATTTTTGAATGCGTTAACCCTGTTCATAGTTCTCGATCTAAATGTTTATTCGAAGCCACAGGTCGACCGCCAGAACTGTACAAAGTCAGCCCGGTATTTAAATCCTTCATTCTCACCAATCACAGGGTATGCTGGGTTAGCAATTTGGAAAGAACAGAAGAGATCTATACCATTTTTATTAGCTTCCCATATCTGATCATCAAGAACGCCAAGATCGTTGAGGTAATGTAAGTTCTCAAAGTAGCGAGCCATCTGACTGTAGTAGGCCATAATTAACTTTTCTTCTCTCGCGTTAAGCACTTCACCTGCTCTCACTTTAGTCAATATCGGTCCGGCACCATTAACCCTCGCAAGCTCATTCGATATGGCCATTCTTGTTCGTTCATAACTGGATTGCGCAAGCATACCAGTCTGGTTTTGCCGGACTTCCAGGATCAGTACGATGACACTAATTAAGAGTACGAGGTTACTTATGATGCTTATTGTGCTTGTTAGAGGGATTTTCATATTGATTTAGAGAAATTGAGAAACGTTCAAGTGATGTTGTTTATTCTATTTTTAATCCGTAACACGTCTTCTGCGCCTAACTCAAGCTTTTGTGCCATTGAATCGAGCATCCTCTGCTCGTCCTGACTTATTGTGCCATCCTCAATCGCGACTCGATAAAGATACAAGTAAGCTTCCTCCGATGTGCCCAAGCTCTCATTGTCTGGTATCAGATAATCGATGAAGTTATATGCATGTTTATTGATCGGCTTCTCGAGAAGAAGCACAAGTGATGCACCAAGAAACCCCGCCAAATTGCCAAGAGAATCTGAGAACTCACCGGATACGATGGTTTCCATAAAATAAAACGCAGTGAATAGACAGGCCGTGAATAGCACCTTGACTATTCCCCTTTTGATAAGCTGAGTTATCCCGAAGATATTGCCTTTCACGATGCCGTAACAAAATAGGAGGCCATAAATTAGTTCGCCATAGATGTAACTCATAAACATCACATCTGGGCCATAGTTGACGACGATCGAACGATTATCGAAAAAAAGAGCCAATGCAATCACAACGGGCGCATAGAGTAAGGAAACCAGCAAGAATAAGAAGCGCATGAAATACGCGTATAAAAAATACGAGGTAGATGACTCTTTATTTGGATCGCGTTTACGATGTTCGGTGATTAAGCAAATTAGTATGCAGGAGTGCATAAACAAGAAAATGAGGATTTCAGAACCTACAGCGACGCCGTTAATCGACCAAAAGTAGAATTGCCTAACTATGTCGGCAGTCGCAAAGTACTCACCGGATGATATGACTGACAAAATTTGGCTCAACAGCCATAGCGAAGCAATCACAATCCCTATTCTGAATCTAGCGAAAAAAGCTCCGAGGGATGTTTCGGTTGATGCTATGAAGTAACCCTGAGAGACCGTCAGCCCTGAGAGGATCACAGGAATCGTGAGGGACATGCCGATAGCCAGAGGAACAAATTCAAGCTGCGTAGGTACTGCTAAAATACCTAGACCAAAAATTAGCACCAGGCCTTCAGATATGAGAAGAAAGCAGACTGATTTATTTCGGCGATTGGTGGAATCAGCAATAAAGCAGAGATAGGCCAGATAGAAAAAAACAAACCCAATAAGTATCGCTGACAGCCCAATACCAATGTGCGAGCTTAATCCCTTCATGTTCGGCACAGTGCCGCTTGTTATCGTTTCGATACTAAATTCATGATCACGTTCAACCTGACTAAAATCATTGGTAGCTCGCTGCTCCAACAGATCAAGTTGATTCAGATGTCCGTTAATGCAGAGCAGCACTAAGGCGCCTTGAATATCGCCATCATCACTATAGTATTCGAAGTTCGGAAAAAGGAGTTCAATTTCGCTGTCGGCATTACACGCGCCCCAATCATAGTCGGATTGCACCATTCTTAAAGAAGATTGTGCATACTCTTCATCGCTGAGCTTGATGCCGTCTTCAGGCAAGCTGAATCGATGCAGATATGTGGCGGCAAGCCCATTACTATCAGCCAGGGAGGACATGTCAGTTCTAAACTGTTCCTCTGCTGAAAAGTCGCCTTCAGGAATTTCTTCAATTCGCGATATTGAAAATGTTGGTGGGCGTTCGGCTGCTGTGGACTTCATGCCAAGTACTAAGCGCGCAGCTAAAGCTTCCTCATTTCGGTTGCTGCCATTATCAAGATCTCTGATCGTTTCAAGATCCTCAAGTCCTCCACGCGGAATTAAGTTAAACATGTAAGACTTGGTCCCAAATTCAGGCTTGATTGCTTCTGCTATGGCGCTGCTTCCGCTAAGGTATTCCTCCCCGACAGCTGCTTTAAAAACTTCTAAGCCAGCTTTTACCTTCGCTTTTTCTTGATCCAAATAGACAAGAAACTTTCTGTTGTCGCCAAGTATTTTCCACTCGAACAGAGCCAAATCGCGCGCCGCCCACACGCTAAACGCAGAGCAATAGCTTAGTTGCTCGTGTATTTTTTGATGTTGGCTCTCTGATAATTTTGCTAATTCGATCAGCTCAATGCCGGTAATTACAGGAGGGCCTAGATCGCCCCAAGACTGTCCGGTTACGAACCTACCTCGCATATCGATTTCGTCGAAGTCATTGCCTAAATGAATCGAACAGCTGTCGAGACCTGAGAGATACAGTGAAAGAGCCTTACCCCACTCAATGTCAACGACACTTGTGCCGCTCAGAAAATCCGGACTCAGCATCGCATCAACTTCGGGCTGCCCCGAATCTAGCAAACTGTTATAGGCATCTAAGCCAAGCTTAGAAAGAGATCGTTTTGATCTAGCTACATAATATTGTGTGAACCTGTCTCCTTGATTCAATTTTTCAAGGAGAAGGTCCCTCGAGCGGGGGTCTATTGTTTCGGTGGTATCAAATCTACTGACCAATGACTCGACTACCATTGCTTCGGGTCGAGCAAAGCGGAAGTATATTAGGCCGATTATTAAGATTAGAGCTGTAGAGAGGAGTAAGCGGATTCTCATAGTTCAATCTTTTGTGGCACATAATGCCTGCAATTGATTTGACGCAGCACCTGGCGTTGCTGGCACAAGAAGCGTAAAGAGAAAACTATTCTAATTTTAAGTATCTGTCTAATTCGACTGAAGGTATTCAGTGCGGTGACAGTTTTTTGCCTCAGCTTCGGTTGATGGCATCAATAATGTGCTGATGCATTTTGATGCTGGTGTCTCTAACGGCTCTAAAACCTTCTGCTCTGCTGAGTGCCTCCCTTCCATAATTCATCATTGATTTGCTGATAGGCCTGTTGCTGTTCGCCCAGCCGCATATGGCAGCGACATGAGAAGGGTTTGCGCTGACGATGTCTCCATTGGCTCTGACCGTATGGCGCTGGCGTTCGCGGCTTTGATTGGTGTGTGGGTCTTTCTGTTTCAAGCCGGTATTGGCGGTCTCATTTATTCCAATCCAGTGGTAATAAGCGCTGTCGTTACGGCAATTTGCATGGTCTATCCGGGGAATGAAAATCTGAGCAAGCAAGAGAAGACCGCCAAATCTGGCCTGTTCATCCCCTAGGGGGTCGCGCAAAGTCTGTAACTTTATCGTAATTATTCTTGGATTTTTTGGGCCTTAGGACTAATTTCTTTTTGATTTTCCCCTCTCTGCCCACAGCCCCTATCGCAGAACAGCGTGATCAAAACTGTCTTTTTGTAATAGTTTACTGATTTGATATTATGTGATTAGTTCCTTAGTTTCTTAACCAAAAGATACCTATGACTAGTAAATGGGAAAGATTTAAACAAAGCAATATCGCGAAAATAGTCATTGCATATAGCTTGGTCGTTTGGGTGCTTATTCAGCTGATTGAAGCTGTGCTACCAACCTTTGAGACGCCCCTCTGGGTTGCTCAGACTTTGACTTTCTTACTTATCTTAGGCTTCCCTATTGCACTCCTCGTTGGATGGGCCTACGAGGCACTGCCGACTAATGCTTCCCGGAGTGAAGGCCACTCTTCGGCGCCGCAGCTAGTTCAGTCAACGCCAAAAAAGACACTTGTCCTAGTTGGCATAGGATCATGCATTACAATCGGTCTATTCGGCTTCTACTTGATGCCATTTATTTTTGATCAATCGGGATTCGAGAATCGCCAGGCTCTGCAATCACCAAGCGAATCCAATGTTCGAGCGGGCTCTTTTCGCTCATCGGTTATGCTTGGCCATACTGGCATTAGAGGGCTCCACAACACTCGTACAGACATTGCTGTTTCTTCTGACGGGTTAAAGCTAGCGTATACATTGTCCGACGGGACCGGCACGCAAAAAGTTCGTATAAGGGACTTGACGCAGGTTAATCAAGAGAGAGAAGTTGCCACTCTTGAAACTGTGGGTGGTAGCGGGTTGCTATTTTTCTCAGAGGATGAAGATTGGCTCCACTTTATAGCTGGAGGGACTTTAGCTCGCATTAGGATAGAGGGAGGATCAATTCAATACATAGACCAAGGGATACAAGTCTTGCGAAGTGGTTTTACCTCCTTTGAAGAAAAAGTAATTTTCTCAAATGCCACGGATGGGAAACTATATGAAATATCAGTCGCAGGTGGCGAACCTAAACTGCTGGAAAGCATGGGCGAATTAAGTTCAGAAGAACCGAGGTGGTTCACTTGGCCCAGAAGACTTGCAGGCTCTCAACACATTCTCACAACCTCAGCTTCTTCGGAAACTGTAACAGGAAATGGCAATATCGAGATCCATGATTTGGAAACGGGAGAGATAAGATCACTCATTCAGAATGCTTCAAACGCAACATACCTTGAGGCTGGTTTTATACTCTTTGTGAGGGATTCTGACCTATGGGCGGTGCCATTCGACCTTGAGTCGCTGGAAACGATCGGTTCCGAGACTCCTATTATTGAAGGAATTGAGTCTAACGGCTCTTATGGACATGCTGCGTACGCAGTTTCTTCTGATGGGAAGTTGTTTTATCTACCGGGTGAGGATGTTGGTACAACATTGAATATGGGTCAAATGACTTGGGTTGATAGAACCGGAAAATTCATTTCAACCGTCATGGAACAGGAATCTATAGCACACTTGAAATTGTCACCTACGGAGGATCAAGTCGCCTTCACGCGGTATGACAACACTGGGTCATCAGATATTTTTGTTTGGGATTTTGACAGAAATACGCTGGGCCGCCTTACGTTTGAGGGCCAGTCTTCGAGACCAATTTGGAGTGCGGATGGGAGCAATATTTTCTATTCGCATTCTAATGAGGGCATCAAATCAGTCGCTGCAAATGGCACAGATTTACCTGAGACAATATTCGCTTCAACCGAAAGAACCGAAGCATGGGCACATACAAGCAGTGGCCTCTTAGTTTTTGATAAGGGAAGTCCTCCTCAGATTTATGTTCTGGGACTAGCTGAGGATATAGGTACACCTCAAGAAAGGCAGGCGACAGAGCTGGACCTAGCACCTACGCTCCCGTTGTACCATGGAGTGGATATTTCACCAGACGGAAACTGGATTTCTTACGTCAGCATGGAGACTGGGCAGAATCAAGTTTATGTCAGACCATTTCCCAATATTGACGGAGGTAAATGGCAAGCGAGCACTGATGGTGGGTTAAATCCAATATGGAACCGGACTGAAAGTGAGTTATTTTTCTTTAATGGCAACAGAAGGCAACAATGGGTTGTCAACTATGAGGTTGCACAGTTTGACCGTGAGAGTAAGCCGAATTTCATTAACTTTGGCCCTCCGCGACAGATGTTCGCGAGAGACACAACGCTTTCCCCAGCCACTCAACCGGTTTGGGGATACTCTAGCTCAAGAGGGAATTTTCTTCTGATAGAGCAGCCGGGAACTGTCAGAGAAGCCGATGATGCGGTCTTGGCTCGGCAAACAAATTTAGTTGTGGTCGATGACATAAACCTTGAACTTAAAAGCCTGACCAGGCGTTTCGCAAATTGATCAGAGTAAGATCTGATTTACCACCAACTTTTTAGAATGGCGAAGATAATATGGAAACAAATCAATCTTTCTTGAGAAACATACATACTCTTTTGCTGGCCGTGATAGCTCTATCCTTGGCACTCATCGCCATTGCCTTATATATTCCTGAGACTCATGCTGATGATGACTATATTGTGCGTCGTGTACTTTATTGTCTTGACGGAAGTGACGTCTCCACCGGTTCTTTAGTGGTCACTTGCACGAGCTAACCTTGAGACTTAAGGATGACAACGTTCAAGGATTCAATACTCCAAATTATCAACGCTAGAACTCTACTGATAACGACACTTTCAGTAGTTTTAACCTTCGTCTGTCGGCTAACGGGTTTTGAGGCTGATCTGCCAATCACTTTTGTGATGTCGGCAGTTGTGTTCCCGATTGTTTTCTCAATCAATGCTGCCTACACCAGGCGTGAGACCGCTCTTGACCGGTATGGGTCGCTCAAAGCCTCTGGTCAATCAATTTTTTATCTCGCCAGGGACTGGAATGATGACAAAGGTGATAAATGGTTGATTGATATAAAGAAAACTGTTGTTGAGATCTTTGAGAAAATACAACAATTGATTATTGATGAAGAAGGGGATCTCCGAGAAAAAGAGACTTCTGTTTATCAAAATTTTTCGAAGCTATCCAACCTTATCGCTGAAGGTTGTAAGCGCCACCACATACACGAAAACGAGGCATCACTTTGCAATTCTCACTTGAAAGACATGCTGTTAGCTTTTGAGACGCTGAAGCATATCTTTCAGTATAGGACTCCCACAACCTTGCGGACCTTTAGCCGGTTGTTTATCACAGCTTTACCTATTTTGTACGCACCCTATTTTGCATTTGTATCCAGTGGGTTTGGAATCATATTGGTAATTATGATGCCCATTCTTTTTACAGTAACACTGGCAAGCTTGGGCAATATTCAGATGCATCTCGAGAACCCTTTTGATCAAGTAGGAGAAGATGACATTAGTATAAACGTAGAGTCCTTCGCCCGTAGGTTGCAGAACAAACCATTCTGAGACGGATTATCTCATAGCAGAGAAGTTCTGCTTATACTTAATCCAAAGAGATCGTATTGATTACCCCTGTATTCTCAATCCTGCCTGACTGCATAGATATCAACATACTTAACAAGCTAAAGGTAGTCTTTGAATTTAAATCCGAATCAGGGATATAAAACCACCAATCCCGGTATGGGACGGATAAAAATGCACCCTCAGGTTTTTCTTTCTGACTTGAGATTGTAACCACTCTGCCAGTTACTCTATCCCAGTTAAAGCGTTCACCATTGGTGTCTACTGTATCGGTCACAATGCCCAGGTTGTAATGCTCCTGAGGTACCTCTATCGATTGTGCAATGAACTGCATGACGCCAATTGGCGAGCGCGTCCTCATCCATGGTCCGTCATATTGACGAACTTGATTGAGTATCAATTCATTACTTGTTTCATCCATTTGTAGTGTCGCTTTAATTTGGCGAATCTCATCGGAGAGTGAATCGTTTGGGAATATACGTAAGATCGCATCCCCATTCTCGGATGTCGCAATCTCGACTGACCGTGTTCGCTGAAGTAGTCTCAAAGTGCTTGCGAATTCACTAAATTCCTCGTACAGAGGCGCAATTCCCGGTGTGGGTCCCGATGCGCTCGGGGCATTAAATAGATTGTTCAATCCTTGTACGCACAGCAGGAGAATTCTTTCAATACTCCACCCTGACTGAGCTAACAAAGCGATATTTTCAGGAGGAATGGGGGATAGCAATTCCCTTATGAATTGCTCTCCTGATACTGGCCGATACACTACGGTAGGGCTTTCTGTAAGGGAGCCGCCGAGTGTTAAAGTACCTGCACCCGTAACATCCCTAACATTGCCATTGTAATTCACCGTGTACCGTGACGTGACATTCTGCACTGACAGGAAAAACGGAGAATCACGATATCGTAGGCGAACTAAATTTAGCAATAACTGCTCATCATTGGTCCTGACAATAGCTTCATTGTATTGAACACGGTCATTTTGAACTGAAGGCGGACCTACCGTCGCGCAATTCGAAAGCGCAAAGACAATGAATATAGATAAAAATAGGGTATGAAGTTTTTTTAGACTGGCGTCAGCCACAAGAGGCCGTTTTCGCAGCGGGTAATATGTGTTCAATTTATTTCTCATTCTTAAATTTCGAGCCTCACTGAGTGACATAGCCACGCTTATACTGATCATTCCATTAAAAACATTTTTTCCTGGAAAAAGCAAGTCGATATTGACTTAGAAATTCTGCCAGACCGAGATTTCCAGCTCGCATTTTGGAATTGCGATCAATTTGGTACATAGGATTTGTTGTTTCAAATATCATTCTCACTTTGTCTTCTACCCTCGAGGAGCTCTATTTCTGCGGCCTGTTGATTTCAGGCTCTGTCGCTTCCTGCTTTAGTGAACCTTTTATTACGTATGTTGGCTACGAAGTACTTAATTCACTTGCTTCGATTATATCTATTTGCGATCTACTAAGATTTAGGTTCTCTGCTGTATATTCAAGCATGAGTCTCTCATTGGGTGTTATGACTCCGTCTTCTATCGCTAGCCCATATAAATACCTGTAGGCTTTTTCGGCATCACTATCAATAGAATCATCTGGTAATACGAGATCGATGATCCGAAACGCTTTTTTACTGATTGGTTTTTCGAATGCAAATACCAATGCAGCGCTGAATAAGCCCGCCAGATTACCCAAGAGATCGGAAAAGTTTTCAGAAACCAGATCCTCAATCAGGTAGTAGGTTCCAAATAGCATCAGTATTACAACGAGTTTAACGAATCCTTTTTTCACTAGCCGCTTTACGCCAAACAATTCTCCCTGAAGAATTCCATAAGCAAACAGTGACCCGTAGAGTGCTTCTCCAGCAATAAAAATATTCGATAAAAATTTTATTGTAGAAAACCCTACGCCACTTTGAAAAGTGAGGAAAATAACGGACACAAATGTAAATGTCATAAAACAAAATCTAACCAAGTATGCTGCTAGGAAGTACTTAGTCTCTGCTCTCCCTCTTTTTTCTTTACGCTCAATAAAAAAAACATACAGCAGGTTACCGAGTATGAGCACATGAAAGCCCAGTAACAGCGCCGCGACAAAGCGCATATAAAGCGGATCGGTATTAAACATCAAACCACCATCGCCAGGAAAAGATGGGTATATCCCATGCCCCCATGAAAGAAAGAACATTAGTTGATAAATAGCGATAAAGATCGGCAGTCCGTATCTCACTGCTGGGTTCAAAGAATATTTCCCAAGAAAGGTTCCAGTGGTGGACAGGAACATCAGATAAGCAATAGCTAAACCCACCATTGCAATAGGTACAATTGAGAGCAATACCCTTGCCACTCCCAGTGAAGCAAGGGAAACGGGCAGTACACTAATTCCAAACATTGACAGCAAAAGGTAGCCCTCAAGCAAAAGAATGAGAGAGATAGCTCTATTTTTTCTATTTGAGGGGTTGGCTTCAATTGTCAAAAAAGCGAGATAGGCAAAAAACAAACCAACAAATATTGCAATTGCTCCTTTCGCTATATATTCAGATTTCGCATCTTGTCCAAAATACACACTTGGGTAACCT
>Ga0255757_10005822_pt1 | contig 10807 bp, 9 predicted proteins | sample 071ome_27_FD_179957 | JGI IMG/M metagenome (GOLD analysis project Ga0255757, IMG submission 179957) | Coastal salt marsh microbial communities from the Groves Creek Marsh, Skidaway Island, Georgia - 071409AT metaG (version 2) | ecosystem: Environmental > Aquatic > Marine > Intertidal zone > Salt...
GATGGAGTACAAGAGACCGTTGCACTAATATTTTATATTCTCGTATATAATGTTAGAGAGAGAGAGAGAGAGAGAAACATAGCGTATTAATTCCCAACAGTTAAAATATATAAACGTACAAAAATACAATAAATGACAACACCCAAAACGCGCTCTACATGCTACTACTACTACAATACACAGCTTACAGATGACAGCCGATGATTTGGAAAAACATCGGCGTTTCGCTCAGACGATCTCCGTCGACCAACGTCAAGTGTAACGCTTCGCTCGCTACCGCGCTATCGCTACCGTCGCTATTCCCATCGTCGCTCTCTAATCGACCGCAAAATACAAATTTTCCTTTACTCCCTCGTTTTGCAAAGAGAACGACAGATTTCCCGCCGTCGTTCGATTTGCACGCTTTCGTTCTGGCGTACGCCTCGGCGTCTTCGCTGAAAAACTTCTCCGGGTTTTCCAAGCGGAGCGTCAACGAGTCATCGTCCTCGCTTTGCCGAAACTGCGCCGACTGCGTCTTCTTCGGCTCGTCCACGGTTAAGAAGAGCGCGACGGCGTTTTCCCAGTTGTCCACTTTACTCTTTGTTTTCTTTGGCACTCGCACGGAACACCCGCTCTCCGAGAGCAACTCGATCGCTCCTTTGCGCCCGACGCACGCGAAGCCTAAACACTCGGTGACGCACCGCGTCAAATCCGCTTTCGCTTCGTGCAACGCCGTCTCTCGTGCGTTTCTCAGCGAAGAACTATTTTGTCGTTTCAAAAACGCAGCCTTTTCCATTTTCGCCATTTTCGATCTGGACGCGCGCTTGACGAATCGGCCGTCGATGCCTCCACCGTCTCCGCTTCCTCCGCCGCCGTATTGCACGAGCTGTAGCCCGTCGGCAATCTCCTCGTCGTTTTTCCACCGGCCTCTCGAAAACAAGACGACGTCTAAAATCGAAATTAACGAGTACGCGTCCGTCGCCGCGTACCTTTGCTGCGGATCCGATAAAGGCCTCGCCGACCAATCGCTCACTTGACACTTTTTATCCAAGTTACACTTCAAAACGTCCCTCGTCAACGCCGCCAAACCGACCCGCTTTTGGTGCTTATACTTTCTCTTGTTGTGCGAACTCACGGCGTCCGCCGCGTACGCCAACTCGCGAACGTCGATCCACCCTTTCTTCCTCCTATCCATCGATAACGTCTCTTCTAACGACGCGTACGACATTCTCAGCCGCTTAATGTCGTAATCGAACCCAAAACCGAGCTTTATTATCGTTTCGTTTTCAAACAAAAGCTTGAGGAACGCGTCGAACGCTTCCGCCGTTCCTTTTCCTTTGGCGCCGTCGTCGACGTCCTCCTCCTCCTCCATCATGAACGCGAACACGTCCAACAAGTACACGTTCTCTCTCGTGGCCACTTGGAACAAACTCACCGGCGTGTTATCCCCCGGCTTCCACTCGCAATCGAGTCCAAGCGCGACGCCAAAGCCCGGAAGCGACGGCAAATCTTCATCGTCCATCGCCGCGCGAATCTCTCCCACTAAAACTGCCAACTTCTCGTCCGTGTCCACCCAGTGCACTCGCTCGCGCGGCACGTCCGGGTACCGCGTCGACGCGGACAAATCCGCCCCGAAAACCTCAAACTTTACCTTCGTCGTTGTTGTCTTTCGAACGAGCGACGACGACGACGACTCCTCGCCCGTCGTCTTTATCGTCGAGACGGACGAAGCAGCAGAAGAAGCGACGCGGCGGCGGCTTCGATTTTGCCTCCTCTCGTCGCGCTTCGACGACTTTGAACCGACGAGAAAAGGACAGAGATCGGTCGGACGAGAAGAAAACGTCCGCGCGACGGACGAAATCATCGTCGTCGTCGTCGTCCGCTCTTCGGGGTCTTCTTTTCCTTCTCTTCTCTTTTTTTCTCTCTCTCTCTCTCTCGCGCGCGCGCCAAAGCGGAATTTTGAAGAGGAAAATGGATAAAAAAAAGTGCTTTTGTTGGGGAAAAAAGTGTACCACACGCACCAAAAATATCTTTCTCGCACGGCGAAAAAGCCGCCCGTCGACGGACAAATACTAAAGCTATTAAAAAGAACCCCATCGTTGACCGCTGCTGCTACTACTTCCGCCGTCGTCTTTATCTCGTTCGTCCATTCGCGCTCTGCGCATGAGTAAACGTTTCGTGACGTTGTTCGTCACTTCTCCATCCGAAGCTCCTTCTTTCTTCGTCTCCTTGGTACTATTATTTTGCTTGAATCGACCAAAGCTTCCACTCTTACCGACTAACTTTTCGTTCATTTCCGCTTTCGAGGAGTTCCTCGCCGTCTCGCGAAGTTTCATCATCTTCTCGCGCGCAGACGCGTCGCCGAGAACGCTCGCGCCGATGGAGGCTTTATTCTGCTTCGCGCCGCCTCCCCACCGCGCGTCTAATGCGAGCTCTCTCAAAATCGCATCCTCGTCGCGCTCGGCATCTCGAATTTCACGACAAAAGTTACCCGAATCAATCACCTGTGCGTTTGCCGAAGATACCGCCATGCGCACGGCGTTATCGCTAGTCACGACGTACACGTTCTTGCCGTCTTTATCCTCGGCGAGTAGCTTCGTTTCTCGTTCGATGTACCCGTCCGCGAGTTGTCCGTTGCCGGTAAACACAACCGTCACGCCGTCGCCTATATCCTCCGCGCGCTCTTTCTCGCTCAAAGCGTTACTAATATTGCTATTGCTACTGCTATTATTGCTACTATTGTTCGTGTGATAGTTATTGTTATCCCAAACGATGACGCATTCCATGTTTCTCGAAATCGCAAACGCCTTCACCTTCTCCTCTAAAATCTTCCTCGCGCCGTCCAAATCTCCCTCCACTAAAAACCTCCTCCGCAAATGCGGTATGCCGCCACCACTCCCGCTCTTCGCACCTCCAACGCGCATCCTCTGGTCGTCTTCGTCTGGCACCCCGCAGACGTTGTATCCGTCTACGAAACACTTCGTCTTCTTCGACGAAGAGGCATCGAAAAACGCGCCTAAACTCGCATCGTTCGCGTCCAGCGCCATCTTCCGCGCGTACACCTCTCGTTCCTTCTTGCGCTTCTCCGCGGCTAAAACGCGTCTTCTTTTCAGTTCCGCCTGGTACGCGTCGTTCGCTGGATTCCCACTCGTTTTTTTTACCGTCGTTTGTGTCGTCGATGTCGTCGATTTGTTCGCCTTTGCCGCGCCGTTTAGCGACGTCAGCTGCGACGACGCCTCGTTGCTCGCTTTCCTCCATCTGTCGACCAACTTAATCTGCGTGTGGACGCTCATGCCGTTTTTCTTCCCCGTAATTCTCGCCGGTTGTTGTTGCTGCTGTTCTTCTCCGTTTCCTTCTCCGCCGTTGCTTTTCTTGCTCTTATTCTTCTTCGACGCCGCGCACGACACGTTCCCGCGAGCGCATTCTCTTCTCCGAAACAATGATTTTTTCTCTTCTTCTCCCGAGAAGGAAGAAGAGCAAAAGGACGTTTCTCTGCAAACGACGTTTCTCTCCGAACGACGACGAAAACTTTGACGACGACGACTCCAACGAGAAGAAGAAGAAGAAGAAGAAGAAGAAGGAGGAAAGAGGAGGAGGAGGAGGTGACGCGTTGACGAACACGTCGCCATTTTATAGTTTTTTGAAGAAAATGAAAGAGATACACGTGTTGTGTGTGAAATTTTTTAGAAAAAACAACTTCACGCGCAGCGCTTTGGCAAGAAGGACAATCTATCTATCTTTGCGCTCGCTGCTTTGCTGTTGCTCTCTTGCGTTCCTATAGTCAACGAATCTAGCGTACTGCTCATCCGTTGGTTCCGGGCACCCTTTTTCCCGCAAGTAGTATAAGCACTCGGTTTGCTTAAAATATCGCGCGTGAGCGATGTATTGCCAGTCGTCAAGAGGTGCTTTCGCCTCTTCGACTAAGTATTTGACGCAATCAAGTTGACCTGCGAATACAGATTGTAACACGCATCCTGTCTTTGCATCATCAGATATCTTTCTTTTTTCGACGAAATATTTCAAGATGTCTGGGTGACCATATTGTGCCGCCCATTGTGCAACTTCCTTTTCCGTTTCTCGCGAAGGTTTCCCCTTTTCGAAAAGAAAGCGAAGACAGTCGAGGTGTCCTTTTTTAGTAGCGACAGGACATGCCGTCGTTTCATCATACGGACAACCGTTAGCAAAGCAGTACTTCAACATCTCGAGATTACCTATGAATGCTGCCATGCCAATCGTATCTTCATCCCACTCGCACTTTTTCACTTCTCTGACCCACTTGAGCAACTCGAGTTTATTTGTTTGAGCAACAAGAGAGCAAAACCAGGCTTGATCTGCCACGGTTCCATCGTCAAATTTCCCTCCCCATTTGATATTAATCCACGCCCATTCCAGCGTCGAAATGGATGAGCATTCGGAAATATACGGAAAGATTTCCGATTCGTCTATCCCCGCGTATTCGAGTAAATCTAAACTCTCGGTATTCGCCTCTGAAAAGAACCACCGATCCGTCTTATTCAATTTCGGAAGCACATGCGATACGAAAATGTCTCTGTGATGCGTCACCAAACCCGTCCACAACTTTGTCGGACCAAGCTTCAATCTCTCCAAATCCGCCTCAGCCTCTGCGATCGCCTTTTCCTTCTCCTTTTGCTTCTTCCTCTTCGCCGCGCCGGAGAGCTTTTTACCCATTACTTTGTGCTTTTCAATGCCGCTCGCGCGCGTAATTCTTTTTCTTTTTTTTCGGGAAAAGCCGTTTCTTTTTTTATGCGGAGAGTGAGTGAGTCAACGAATATACGAGAAAGAAAAAGAAAAAAAAAAGGAGAGAAAGCAGAGAGAAACTTCTTCGGAAGAGATATAAACGACGTTACGGCGTTTCTCTCTCTCTCTCTCTCTCTCTCTCTTGTGCGCGCGCGTTTTAGGAAAAACTAACACCCGCGCGCGTTTTCTCTCTTTTTTCTTTTTGCATGTGTGTCGTGATGAAAAGTGTGCACCCAACGAAACGAATTTTTATTAAAAGAGAAAAAGGGGAAAAAATATCTTTTTTTATTCCAAAAACTACTTGAGAGAAGAAGCGCCGACAGGCCGACACACAAAACGTACGCGAGCGTTATTACAAAAAATAAATAAAGAATAAAAGATGTCTAACCCAGTCGTGTTCTTCGACATGGAAATCGGCGGCCAACCGGCCGGGAGAATCGAGATGACCGTGCGTACTTTTTTTTTGTTCCCTCGTTCTGCGCGTTCTTCTTTCTTTGAGTCGTCGCGCGCGTTAATTTTTTAATTCTCGATCACATTTTTGTTTCTTTTGTTTTTCCAATCGGCGCCGACGATTCGTTTTTCTTTCTTTCTGTGTTTCCTTTCTCCGTCTCTCTGTCTCTCTGTCTCTGACGCGAGTTTGTTTCTTTACGCACACACGCACACAAAATTTACAGCTCCGAGCGGACGTGTGCCCGAAAACCTGCGAAAACTTCCGTCAGTTGTGCACCGGCGAGCCTGGTTTCGGCTACAAGCAATCCCCGTTTCACAGAGTCATCCCGGGGTTCATGTGCCAAGGAGGCGACTTCACCGCCCAAAACGGCACGGGCGGCAAGTCCATCTACGGTAACAAGTTCGAGGACGAAAACTTCACGCTCAAGCACACCGGCCCGGGGATTTTGTCCATGGCGAACGCCGGACCGAACACGAACGGCTCTCAGTTTTTCTTGTGCACGGCGGAGACGTCGTGGTTGAACGGGAAGCACTGCGTGTTTGGAAGCGTGACGAAAGGGATGGAAGTCGTCAAGGCGATCGAAGCCGTCGGTTCGCAAAGCGGCGCGACGAGCAAGAAGGTCATCGTCGCCGATTGCGGTCAGTTGTCGTAAACAAAAAGAAGGACGCGAGAAGAAGAAGAAGAGAGCGAGATGAAGCGGTGAGCGGTCTTTTATACGATCGATTGATTGAATAAAGAGTTCGTTACGCTACTTTCTCGCTACTTTACAACAACAACCAGGAACAACAACTATTCTAACATATAATACATTTTTACGAAACGACGAGTCACGAAATCAAACACTTCGATGTTCGCCACCTCCCCCTCCCGCTTTTCTTTTCGTTCGCTACCGCTTTTCGCGCTCCAACTTCCCTTCTTTCTCTTTCTTCTCCCACAACCGCAAACCAACCGCGCTCGCGACGTTTACGCACTGCGCGAAAACAATCGGCGCCGGAATCTCCACCCCAAACCCCTCGTTAAAATCCACGCCGACGATAATCTCGCAACTCGCCACGAAGCTCACCATAAAATCGGCGATCGGTGCGTTTTGCGACGCCGATAGCGCCGTCGCCGGCCCGCCGACGGACCACAAAACCGTGACCAGTTTGGCCAACAGAGGCAACTGTTGAAACGAATCCACGTTATTCGCGTTCGCGAGCGGGCCGGCGCCGAACACGTCCGGAACGTGCAACGCGCCGCCCAAGGCGAACAACACGGACATAACTTTTCGGTACCGGTACAAAGCGTCCGCGCTGTCTTTTGGGAGTAAAGTTAACGAGGAGGAGGACGATGGATTTTCTTTATCTTCGTTGGACGCGGAACAGGATATGACGACGCTTTTTTTTCCACAGAGGCGGAAAGGCGGCGAGTCGTTTCGCACCGAATGAGAACGACGAAGACGACGCGAAGAGAGGAAACGCGGAGGAGGAGACGACGACGATTTCGCGAAGATAAAGCCGTCGTTCGCGACGAGAGCGATGGTGAACATTTTCGCGTGCAAATATAAATGCGGCATGATGGTAAAATACAAAACTAACACAAAAATGAAATCATCCCATCGTAGGTCATCATCGCAAACCAAAAACGTTAAACGCGCCGTCAAAGACCGCGTCCAAGTTCGACAAGACGTTCTTGTTCACGGCGCGTCCGATTTCGACTTGCATCTCGTCCGCTCGGATTGGAATGACGGGATGTTTTTTGCCCTCGGCGCGAGAAACGCCCAGCGTTTCGACGAGGAGCGCGTTGCCGGCTTCGATGCCGCTGACAAACGCGCGCTCTTGGCACAAACCTTTCGCGCCGAATTCTCGGTCGCCCATGCGGACCCAGTCGCCGGCACACACGACGTTGGCGATTGAGGTTTGAAGAGGTGGACGTTTCGCGAAAGATCCCGGGGAGAAGTGCGAGACGGCTTGCGGGTATCGTTGGACGCAAAAGTCGACTACGGCGGCGTCTCTAAATGCCTCGACGGCTTCCGGTAATAAATCTCTCGTCAACGTTTTGACGATGTCTTCGTCGCTAAGCGTGGCGATGGCGCTCGAGTTGTAGAAATCGCACGCGACGACTGAACCTTTCGGCGTTTCTTGGCCGCCCCACAGCTCGTTTTCGGTATCTTTTTGTAACTGGTCGAGCATGAAGAACGTGCCGCCGGCGCCGCGAAGAGCCGGAAAACGCGAAAAAACGTTCGCCGGAGTGTCCGTGGCGACGTATTTGTCCAACCACAAACGAACGGAAATGACATCGATGGCTCCAAGAGAAGCTGCGGCGGTTAATTCTGGCGCGTTTCTCGCCAACTCTGTTGAATTCGACACGACGGATTTCAAACCTTTCGCGCCCAACGCCAAGACGACTCCGTCCACGTCTTCGATGACTACCTCTTTCTTTGACTTCGTATCGAAATATGTCACCTTGTCGATTTTCTTCTTCTCCGAGTCGAAGTGTAACGATTTCGCAAAGCATCCACCTTTGACGTCCAAATCGTATTTTCCCATCAACATTTCCGCCATCGGCGCGATGATCAACTCGCCGATGCTCTTACTCTTAATCCAACGCACGTCGAAAGAATCTTGATGCGCTAAAGCGTAATAATACAACAATTCCATCGTCACCGCCGCGCTCAACTCCTCCGGTGGCTTAAACAATCCAACCAACAACGTTGGCTTCAAAAACTCCTCGACCAACCGTTCCGACAACCCGCACTTGGTAAACAACTCGTGCGCCGTCGCTCGATCGTACTTCTCGAACACTTTCTCGTTGCGATTCAAATCGAGCACGGCGTACAACAACCCAACCATAGTCGCTCGATCCGCCAGCGGCAGCCGCTTAAAGTTATCAAACGTCGCGAACACTTGACCGAGCGGAGACGGAAGTTGCATCAAATCCTTCCCGCTAAAGACCGGAGCGGTCGCTTCCAATCCGTCCGGGCTGAAAAAGCTCGATCGCGTAAACTCCGTGAACACTTCGTTTTCGTTCAATCCGAGCGTATTCTCGACCAAATAATTGATGTTCGGATAGTCTTTCCAAAAACCACGAACGCCCGCTTCGAACGGCTTCCCCGACGGCGTCCGCGGCGCCGTTTTCCCGGTTGGATCTTCCAAGCCATCCAATAAAATCACATCCATCTCTTCCGACTCCGAGAGCGCTTTCGCGGCGCCCCACCCGCCCCATCCGGCGCCGACAATCACTATTTTCTTCTTCTTCTCGATGTTCTTTTTATCTCCTCGCGGTTCTTCTTTTGTCTCTTCTCTTTCCGCGGTGGTCGCTCGTGGTAAACGACGACGACGACACGGCAACGCGCGCGAAAAAGAAGCCTCCCCAGATGTTGCGTTTTGGCGATGCGAAGCGCGCAAAGAAAACGCGCGAGAGTGCGCGGGCGCGGAGCAGAACGTCATGTGCGTCGTTCGCTTCTTCTTTTTTCGTTCCGCGTCTCGTTTTTCTCTCTTTTTCTCTCTCGCGAGCGCGCGCGCGCGGAATGATTACTCTTTTGTGACGTCGATGGTGATGGATAACAAACTTTATATTTAATTTTACAAATGTACACACATGTTTAATCCTATCTCTCTCTCTAAACGACTACGAAGCCTTACCGCTCATCTTCTTCCTCACCTCGGCCTCTTCCGCTATGGTTTGCTTCAAATTCGTCACCAACCGGTGCCTCTCTTTCTCTCTTCTGCTCAGCTCAGCCTCGACGACAATCTTCCTCTCCTCTCTTTTCGAAGCGTCCATCTTCCTCGACTGCGCTCTCTTTTCTCTCTCTTCCTTGTGCGATTTCCTCGCCTCTTCTTCCTTCTCTTTCAACTCGTCGGCGAGCCTGTTCACTTTCTCAATCGCGGCGTTCGCTTCTTGCTTCGCCGCGCGGACTCTTTGCATCGCTTCGGTGTGCTTCGTCGCGATGCGTTCGGCTTCGAATCGAGACTTGGCGCCGGCGAGCGTTTGCGTCAGCGCGTATCTTTCAATCTCGAGTTTTTTCCGCTCGGTGTATTTTTGAGCGCCGGTGCCGCCGCCGCCGCCGCCAGCGGTTTCCTCTCCATCCTCGTGTTCCTTTTTGTCCGTTTTCTTTCTCTTGTTGTCGCTTTTTTTCTCTCCCTCTTCTCCTTCTTCTTCTTCGAGCGTTTCGTTCAACTCTCCCACGCGTTTCTTCATCAGGCAATTCTTAAACTGCGAAAGCGTCATCGCTTTCGTCGGCGGTTCGAACGTTTTCAAAATCTGCTCGCGAGGGAGAAGATCACCGTTACCGTTGTTCTCGCCGTTGTTTTGTCGCTGCAGATTATCGTAGGAGTCGTGCGGGGTGATCGTTTTATCCGTGTTCTCGTCGTCTTTGTTTTCTTCGTCTTTAGCGTTCGTCGTCGTCCCCGCGTTGAGTTGCGGACGATGATGATGCTGCGAGACGTTCAGCGTCGGTTTCAGCGAGGAGGCCATTTTGCACGAAACGTGTTCTTTATGCGCGAGTGAATCTCAAAATCGTTCTGATTTGTTTGGTCTCGCGTAGTTTTACGCGCGGAGAAAAGTGGCGAGGAAATTGGGTTTCTCTCTTCTCTTCTAAAGGGAGAAGAAGAGTACGACGCGGAGCGAAAGAAGCGAGAGAACGGCAAACACAAATTACGCGTCGTACTGATACCTACTCGATGTTAATGTTACAAAAAAAAGAGAAACACAGATTAAATCATCATCATCATCCCTCTAAGCTTTCAAAATCCGCGAACGCTCTCTCGCGCATTTCTGGACACCCGGCGACTTTACCGATCACGCCGTTCTTCGCCGCGACGCGTTTCAAATCCACCGTGTACGATTCCGGGAACTTGTATCCTAACCCGTCGTGGAACTGGTGATACATTTCGGCTGGGTAGAACGGCAGTTTATCCGAGTCTACGATCCAGACTAAGTTAATCTGGTCGTTTTCCGTGGGTTTGCCTCGATTGTCGAAATCGTTCCCTTCGCCTCGGACGAGTTTCATGCCGTTTACGTTCGCCGCTTCCATTTGTTTCATCAATCTCTCGTTGTCGATGCCTCCGGGGATGCCGACCACGTTTCTGTATCCCGGTCCACTGTCTTGCGGATCGACTCTTTGCATGCCAAACGGCGTCTTGTTGAAGTTCTTAAAATAAACCTCGCAAAACTTCTTAAACTCGTCTTCGTCTTTATACGCAATCTGCACTACCTCCGCGTGGCCTAACCTTTCGTACACCGTGTCCGCGCCGCCGTAGTAATAACACACGGTGTCTTTATTCTTCCCGCCCGCGCCTCGTTTCCCGCCGGCGTACCCAGCCAACGATTTCACCTCTTCGTTCGATCGGTTCAAAATCTCCTTCTCGAGGGAGACGAACTCGTGTTGTCGTCCCCAGAAGCACCCGTTGCCAAAGTAGACGTACGTCAAATCTTCCCGTCGAGAAGCCATCGCGAAAGCTGCAGACGAAGACGACGAAAACTGAAACCCGTCGGTAAAAAGAGAACCTCGCTGCAACGCGAAAACGCCGCACGCGGCGGTGGTGAGCGCGACGAGAGAACCGCGACGACTCGTCGTCGTTGATTCTCTCGTTGTTGTTCTTCTTCTTCGCGCGGAATTGGATTTCGACGTCGATATCT
>Ga0255757_10005836_pt1 | contig 10793 bp, 10 predicted proteins | sample 071ome_27_FD_179957 | JGI IMG/M metagenome (GOLD analysis project Ga0255757, IMG submission 179957) | Coastal salt marsh microbial communities from the Groves Creek Marsh, Skidaway Island, Georgia - 071409AT metaG (version 2) | ecosystem: Environmental > Aquatic > Marine > Intertidal zone >...
TGGCGGACTGTCCCTCCGCCAATTGCCCGTGTTTATGAACGCTCCGGGGCCGGTCTCGGCACACGCACACCAAAACGCCTCCGATCCCCTTCAATATTCACTGCAACCACCTAGCGTTGCTTTGCGGATTTCTACCACCGGTTTCGGAGCAAATACATGCGCAGTGCAGGCTCCCACGTCTAAGGACCAGAATTCAGGCAGGCCCACCATCATTAAGGTGTGTGCCACCCGGGTGAGTCCGCTTCCATTTATGCCCGCAGCGTTTGCATCTAACAATCTGGGTGAGCTTCAAGTCGGTACCTTCCAAGACAGGCGCTCGTGGATCATCTAATTTCAGTCGTTGTAGCATTTCTGGCCTAGTCGGGTCACCGCAATTGGGACAAAGGTTCCTCGCCCTAAAAAGCCTCACCACGAACACTGTCGCTGCGATCACTAAACCCCAGAGAATCAAAAAGCCGATGGTCTCATTATCAATAGTCATAGCGAGCCTAGATACTAGCGGTTGGTCGTCTTCACCTGAGCTTTGCTCAACGTAAACCTCTTAATATGTTACATTTTTACCAAAGCAATAAAAAATGAATGGTAGTCTCCGCTAACCAGCAGATCTGATATGAAAAAATTGGTCAAGCAAAGTGGGAAAGTGAGGGGAATAGGTGGTACATACGTTGATGCAGAGCGATTTATCGTTTGTCCGCATTGCGGTTCTACTTGGTTGCGAAGCATTGTTGAGTCGGATGAATTTAAAATTTGCGAACCATGCCTAAAATCTCTGCCGCCCAGATAGGTTGTTTTGCATGGTGAGATTAATTGGAAAGACAGAAAGCTTTGGATTGGGATAAGCATTCTGACAGCATTAATCGTTACCGATATCTACTTCGCTTAATGTCCTTTCTAACAGTCGTCTTAACCTGCGCCTTGCTGTACTGAAGCCCAGCGTTTTGGTCGAATTTTTCCAAAGCGAGCTAGAAGTACCCCTTGGCTTCGTAGAAGCGGTTCATGTAAAGCATTTGAAAATGACCCAATCCAGCGCTTACTCCAAAATCTACATATTATACGAGACGAACCGTCTCGTATAATATGTAGCAAATGCTTATCGGGCCTGGGTAATGAAATTAAACATAAACGGCATCGACTATCACGTCGATTCAGACTGGCAGAACGAAAGTTTACTGGATGTCTTGCGAGACCATCTCGGGATGACTGGAACTCATTTCAGCTGCGGCATCGGACAATGTGGAGCCTGCCTGGTGCACGTCGACAACGAGCCGACAACCAGTTGTATCACACCAGTCAGCATGGCAGAGGGCAAAGAAATACTGACGATAGAGGGACTGGCATCTGACGACGGGACATTGCACCCGCTCCAACAAGCGTGGATTGATGAAGCCGTTCCCCAATGCGGATTCTGTCAATCAGGACAGATCATGCGGGCTCTGGGTTTGCTGCAGGAGACACCAGACCCGGATGACGCTGATATTGACCAGGCCATGAACGGCAACCTATGCCGATGCGGCACCTACCCGCGCATCAGGAAATCGATCAAAAAGGCAGCGCTTGTCCTGCGGGAGGCAAGCTGATGGTAAAACTGACCCGACGCCGGTTGCTCCTGACAACCGGCTGGATCGCCGGAGGGGCGACGGTACTGTACATGCTGCGCAATCGTGCTGCCGCGGTTGCTCCGACCATCATTTTTCCAGACAGCCAATCCGCAGCGGCATGGGTACAGATTCGTCCAGACGGCACCTGCATGATGTATGTCCCACGCATGGAGATGGGTCAGAATGCCAATACAGGCCTCGCCCAGATCGTCGCGGAAGAACTCAACGTTAGCATCGAGGATATTGAGACGATTCAACCCAGCACAAGCGACGTCCCTCCCCTGGCGGTCACAGCTGGCAGCATGTCTCTGACTGCTTTTTCTAAGCCTATTGCCGTTGCTGCTGCAACCTTACGCGAAAGCCTGCGGGCGAAGGCAGCAGAGAAACTCGGCAGTCCTGTCAACGACATACTCGACGATGTCGCAGGGTTTCGTACGAAAGACAATCAATCAGTGACCTATGCGACCCTCGCAGCTGATTCACCTCTCCTGGTCGAACTCGACGAGACAGCCCCACCCCCGGAACTTTACACATTCAACCCTCAGCGCATGAAAACGCACGTTGGGCACTCAACAAAGCCTTTGGGCATCGAAGCTGTCGTTACAGGTGCACCACTGTACGCGGCTGACATAACAATGAAGGACGTGCTCCACGGCCGCGCCCTTCGCCCTCCTGTCCATAACGCTGAGATAGAAACCTTGAGTACCGACGATGTTGAATCGGTACCAGGCTTCCTAAGGCTTGTTCGGGATGACAACTTTGTCGGAGTTGTCTGTCGCACACCCGGGTCAGTTAACGCCGCCATCTCGAAGATTCAGGTGACCTGGAAGGTTAAACAGCCCATCAACCAGGCAGAAATTGACCGACTGGTTGATGTCGATAAGGCACTGGCTGACGGCGACCTGGAGCATGTGCTGCACAATGCAGAACACCAGTCCAGCGCGGACTGGGCGATCAACCTGCGTTTTGACGTACAGGTACAGAGTCACGCGGCCCAGGAACCGAGAGCCGCTATAGCGCGTTTTAACGATGATCATTCCAGACATAGGCTGGAGATATGGACGGGCACGCAGGACCCATGGGCAATGAAGCGGTTTGCAGCCATGCATACAGGACTCAGTGAGGATGACATCGTCATTTATCCCCAGAGAATGGGCGGTGGCTTCGGTGGTCGCGAACACTACGAAGTAGAGCAGGACGCTGTTCGTCTCACGGCCGCCATGGGTCGGCCTGTTAAAGTGCAATGGACCCGCAAAGATGAATTCATGGCGGCACGCAACCGCCCGGCGTCAGCTCATCGCATCCGTATCGCGATCAACGAGGCAGGAACACTCACTAACTGGTGGCACGCCTATGTATCCGGCCATGTAGTCCTCGCCCGGGAACGCCTGCCCGGATGGCTACTGCCGGTCGCTCGGCTGGGCGAGGATTTTGGTGTTATTCGCGGCGCCCATCCAGCCTACGAGGCACCTCATCAACGGGTCGAATACAAAGATGTCGATCTGCCGGTGGATCTTGGTGTTTGGCGCTCTTTGAATGCGGCACCCGCCATCTTCGCCATTGAATCAGCCATGGATGAACTCGCCCTGCTGTTGGGTCAAGACCCTGTCGCCTACAAAGTCTCCCAAATGAGAGACCAGGTGCCCCGTCTGAAAGCATGCCTTGAGCAAGTAAAGACCATGGCTATGCAACGATCGCTTCCTGAGCAATCAGGGTATGGACGCGGTTTCGCGTGCGGCATTTATGAGGAGCGATGCTTTGTCGCTGTCAGCGCCGATGTTTATGTCGACCGTGAGAAAGGAGAGATAAAGGTGCTCCACATGTGCTGCGCACAGGACGTTGGCATGGCCGTAAATCCCGATCAGCTTAGCGCACAGATGGAAAGCAATATGGCCTGGAGTGTCGGGATGGCCTTAATTGAACGTTTGGAGGTGGCAGACGACAATATCACGAGCTCAAACTTCGACAATTACCCTATTGTTCGCATGGCAGAGATGCCCAGTATCGATACCAAGGTGATCGATCAACCAACCATTCCACCCGCTGGAGCGGGTGAAGTCGCCTTGATTGCGGGCCCTCCAGCCATCGCCAACGCCATCAGGCGAGCAACCGGCTTCCGCGCCCAAAGGCTACCCATTCGTTTCGAGGATATTGATGGCAACACAGGATAAAACCAAATGCTCGCCGTCAGATCTAACTCGGCGTAATGCAAGATCGCACCAAGCGATTCTGAATGCCACGCTGAAATTACTGGGCTCAAGTGGCTACATTGATTTTTCGATTGAAAAAGTTGCCAGTGAAGCAGGCGTCGGGAAACAGACAATCTATCGATGGTGGTCCTCACGCGCAGACCTCGTGCTCGAAGTCTGGCAGGAGAAACTGCTGCCAGCCTTGTCCCCCTACGACGGCAAAGCTGACCTGCAGACCTATCTCGAACGTTCACTTTTCACCTTCGGCAAACAATTGGGGCGCACGGACTGCAGGCAAGCGGCCGTTTGTGTCCTCGCTGAAGCACACCGTGATCCGGAACTCTATCGACGGATGGAAGAGATTGTCTACGCTCCAAGAATTACACTCATCACCGACGCCTTTCGCCAGGCACAGGCGGATGGGAAGTTCCCCGCCGATGCCGACGTCGACCTGGTTATAGACTCATTGTACGGCTCAGTTTGGTACAAAGTCCTGATTCGATTCGAAACCGTCGATCGTAAGTATGTTAACGACCTTGTCGAACAGGTCTTTAGTAAAGCCAGTTAATCAGTTCAGGTTTTGTTAAGACATAAAGTGACAGGGTGTAACTAACAAGGTTGAGGAGAATTGATAAATGCGCACCGCATCACAAGCCCTGATTTTTGCAGCTATTTCCCTTTTTGCCGTTCCACTGACCGCGCAGGACAACCGAAGCCTCGTCGGCAAAAATTTCGAGCAGGCAGACACCGATAATGATGACAAGCTTTCACCATCGGAGTTTCGTGTTTTGATTGATGAGAATGCGAAAGACGAGATTGGGCGCGCCGCATTCATCAAACAACGCAAGGCCTATGACAGAGTATTCGCTAGACTCGATGCAAATGACGATGGCTTTATAAGCTTTTCAGAACTTCCCGTTGCGCGCTGATCAATACCAACGATGATCTCAACGTTCATCGACTGGATGCACCACAAGCGGACATGTGACGTGACTGATCAGACGGCGTAGAGGAGAATATGAGGAGCTACTTTTTCCCTGACTTTGCTGCTTCTCAAAACCTTCCTAGGCACTTAGAGAACAGCTAATTCTTCCTCCGTCCAACCCACTAATCGCATCTGATTGTGATTGAGTTGCGGCTCAGGTGGCCAGGCATATTTATCTGAATCTTCAACAGCTATTATCTGGGGAAACTTATCTGCGTTGATAAAGCGGTCGCTCCAGTTTGTCGTCGACGTGCGGGTCGCAACCGCAGCCTTTCTCCTGGCAATGACGTCTGGATTTGATTTACTTCGCGGCATCATGCACACAAGGCTGGCCGCCCGGAGCAATTCTGAGGACGATTGAGGATCTTTGAGACCAGGGGCACTGCAATGGATAGTCCTTGAATCCCACAGCAACAGATCACCGGCCGCCATTTCAGCCATAATCGGTTTCGCATCCTTGAGTCCCGGATCATCGTTGGGAAATCTAAAGTGATCAATGCTCGGATGAATGCGGCTTAAGCGCTCCTCGTACTCGTTAGGTATCTGTGCAAATCGCTTGTGGCTTCCAGGTACGACGACGTTTCCGCCTGTTGATTCTGAAGTGGGCAGAAGATTGACCAGTCCCTGCACGCAATGCTTACCTGGCCTGCCAATCGGATGCTGGTCAATGTGCAACCAGCTATTGCCTTCGTTGGTACGCCAGTGGCTATTGTAGGTCCAAGGTCGCCAGATGGTAACTCCGTCAAAACTCACCAGCAGATCATCGGTATCCCAGACCTGGGCAAAGGCCTGTTTGACCTTGGGGATATCACGGATATACCACTGGGCCGTACTGTGCCCGACACCATAACTTGGCAAGATGGCGCCATGGACAGCCGTAGGCCAGCGGTCATCATCCCAGGTGCCTAAGTCTGTCCTGTCAATTCCAGTTCCCAACTCCTCCAGATAGTCCCACAAGAGGCTCATCGCATGTTCCGCTTCCTGTGCTGACAACGCATTGGCAAAGACAACAAATCCGTGCTCTTCAAGATGAGCCACTGCGTCCATGTCCCCCAACTCGAAACGCGGCACAGCCTGGTATTGGATCGTGATATTCGGTTGCATGGAATTTCCCGGTATCTGAATTAGTAAGGCTTCCAATTGATTCTAGACACTAAGCTTGTACTGTCCAACACACCAGCAGCCAGGAGGAGCGTGGCGACGCAACCTTGCCCCCGCCGGGATCGCAAGGATTGCTCCGGTCCCTTGGATTTCCTACATAGCATGTGCTTGAAGATGGTCAACTAGAAGCGACGTTAGGCGCTCAGGGGCAGCTTGAAGGATCGGCTGATGCACGCCCTCTAACACTTCAAAACGATAAGGTCCTGTCACTTGATTTTCGTTCAACTTGGCCGCTACCGGCGATATGTTCGCTGATTCGGGCGGCCAGACATAGAGGGTAGGCATAGGGCACTTTGGCAGTCTAATACTCTGCCATAGAGGTATCGCCCTATAATAGTTGTACACAGCACGGAGCGCATCATCACTGTCCAGCGCCTTGCGATAAGGCTCGGTTTCCTCTGGCGGCAAACCCTGCTTCTCCAGCATGCGATGAAACATCGCCCTCTCGTTACCTGCCTTGCTTGAGTCGTCAAAATAACTGAACCGTTCACGCTGATCACTGGCATTCGCTTTTGACACTTGTGCTGCCTCAAAGAAAGCACCCTGATGCGGGATATTCAAACAGGCAAGCGTTAAAACCCTGTCAGGATTGAGAGCAGCCAGTCGCCAGGCCATCGTTGCACCAATACTCGTTCCCATCAGGTGAAATTTGGCGCCCTCACCCTTCAAGACATCAACGATGTCAAGCACGTCATCGACGTACTCTTGCACGTGATAAGCCTCAACTTCTGGCGGCCTTGCACCATCACAGAAACCTCGTAGGTCAGGCGCGACAACCTGAAATCCGAGCTTCGCCATCGCAGGTATCTGATGATGCCACTCCCAGCAGTTGCGCGGTAAACCATGGAGGAGAACGATCAACTCCCCGTTTACTGGTCCATCGGTTAACGCGTCAAACTCAAAACCGCGTGCCTCAATTTTCACATACTCCATTCGCCTGCCTTTGCCGATCATTTAACCGCTTAAATCAACTTTCTCTTCGCCTCAGATCGCAACTATCATGGACGTCAACGAACTAAAGACTGTCAAACAAAAAAAGAAATAGCGAGAGCAAATTGATTCGGATTTGGGGAGGCGCGAGCACGCGCGCGATGCGTGCGCATTGGATGGCACACGAACTCGGGCTCGACTACGAACCGAGACTCATCGGTTCACGGACCGGCGAGACACAGACAGACGCATTTCGAGCCCTAAATCCGAAAGGAAAGATTCCCGTGCTTGAAGACGACGACCTCGTTCTCACCGAGAGCGTCGCTATTGTGACTTACTTGGGAGACACCTATGGCGGGGATTCAGGCCTGATCCCTCCTGCTAACACGGTCGAGCGCGCAAGGTACAACGAGTGGTGTGCATTTATCCAGATGGAACTTGACGCACACACGCTCTACGTTTTGCGTAAACATCGTGACCTTGCTGCACGATATGGTGAAGCTCCCGCGGCCGTCGCTACAGCCATCGAAGGCTTTCAAACACAGATCCAGGTTGCAGATGCCGCACTGAGGGAAACAGACTATTTGGTCGGTAACCGATTCACCGCCGCTGACATCATCATGACGACCACCTTGAAATGGGCAATCGCTTATGAAGTTGCGCTCACACCAAGGCTTATTGAGTACACAAGCTTCCACACCAAGCGCCCCGCCTATCGAACAGCGGGCCGATTGACGTTCAGCATTTCGTCGGGCGCTTGAATATCGATCGATGCCGTTATTCTTCCCCTCCTCGGTACTTGTTGCCAAACGTTTCCTATCGCCGCTTCATCGCCCTTGGGCCATCCGCTCAGCCCGACGCATAAATTTCCATCCCCCTTCCAAATCTCAACGGGTATCATTAATGAACCGACCATAGCTCACCGGGGGAAGCATCATGTCTGCGATCGAGACCCAACAGGTAGACACCACACCATTAGCACAAATCGACGTTAGCCGACCCGAACTTTTTCAGAACGATACCTGGCATCCCTGGTTCGCAAGACTCCGCCAAGAAGCACCCGTCCATTACCTAGAGAACAGCAGAAATGGCCCCTTCTGGTCCGTCACCAGCCATCAGTTGATCAAAGAGGTCGATGCAAACAACACCGTATTCTCCTCTGAAAAGGGTGGCATCGCGATTGTAGATGCGCCACCACCAAAGGAAGGCGAAATGCAGGGCCGTAGCTTTATCGGCATGGATGAGCCCGAACATAGCAAGCAGCGCGGAGCAGTATCGCCTACGGTCCAGCCGAGGAATCTTGCTGGCCTGCAACCGCTTATCCGCGAGCGGGTCATTGATATTCTGGACAATCTACCTGTGGGTGAAACGTTTAACTGGGTTCAAGAGGTATCAATTGAACTTACAGCCCGCATGCTAGCTACGATTTTTGACTTTCCCTACGAAGACCGTCGCAAGCTTGTGCGCTGGTCAGATCTCGCGACAAACGTCCCGGAGGTCACCGGCGACGAAAACATCGATATGCGGGAAAGATACGATGAGCTGATGGGAGCCGTGGCGGCTTTTTATCAGCTATGGATGGCTAAGCAGGGGCAGCCTCCCGCCTTCGACCTAATCTCCATGCTCCAACACAACCCCGAAACGGCAAAGATGAATGAAGACCCTGAGACGTTCTTCGGAAACATCATGCTATTGATCGTCGGGGGCAACGACACCACCCGCAACAGCATCAGTGGCGGCGTGATTGGCCTTAACAAGTATCCCGATCAGTATGAAAAGCTGCGGCGGAATCACAGTTTGATTCCCAACATGGTCGCAGAGATGATTCGTTGGCAGACACCCGTTATTCATATGCGCCGCACGGCCCTCACCGACTATGAACTGGGCGGCCAAAGAATCAGAGAAGGTGACAAGGTTGTGATGTGGTATTTATCAGGCAATCGCGATGAATCTGTTTTCGAGGATGCCGACAAGCTCATCATCGATAGGCCCAACGCTCGCGCTCATGTTTCTTTCGGCTTCGGCGTGCATCGATGTATGGGTAACAGGCTTGCTGAGATGCAATTGCAGGTTCTTTGGGAAGAGATCGTAAAACGGTTCCATACCGTTGAGGTTGTAGGCGACGTGGAACGCTTGCCAAATAACTTCATCCGTGGCATCCGAAACGTGCCCGTTCGTCTCCATCCAATTTGAGGACTAGTCACGACAGTGAATCAAGAAGCCAAACAAGAATCAGCAGTAGACGCTGTCAGAGAACGCATGCCAGTGCGTATTATGGATTTTGAAATTGATCCCCAGTTGGTACGCGATGCATTGCCCGAATTATTCCCTGGTTATGGTATATCGATGACGCTTCCTTACCTGGAACCTTACCTAGTTCGCACGATGCGAGCCGCGCTAAAGCATTGCACCGACCCAGTTGTCGCCCAGGAAGTCAGGCAGTTTATTGGCCAAGAGGCTCAGCATTTTCGACAACACGCAGTGCTCAACGACATGATCCGATCAATCAGCCCGGAGCTGGAAGGCCTCCGTGAAATCGAAGATCAACTGGAGGCTGACTATCAAAGGTTCACCAATACTAAGTCGCTGAAATTCAACCTAGCCTATGCCGAGGGGTTTGAAGCGGCGACCTTTGCAGGCGGTCGAGCGAACTTTCGTAACAATGTGTTCGATCGGTTGGAGACCATACAAAACACGGATCTGCTGAGACTCTTCATCTGGCACGCGCTAGAAGAAGTGGAGCACAGCACAGTGACATTTAATATTTACGACCATCTTTATGGAGACTATCTGTATCGGCTTGTTGCCGGTACCTACGGGCAATATCACTTCTTTAAATACGTATTTCTGTTCTCCAAATTCATCGCAAAGAACGCACCTCAGGCACTTGAACAAGGGCGTGCTCTATGGCCCAGCAAAAACTTACTGGGCGACTGGAAAGAACAACTTTCTCTTCTAGGGCAAATCACCAAGGTGTATCTGCCTGGCTACAACCCCGCCAATCAAGATCTGCCAGAAAATGTAGCGCATTACTCAAAGACCTATGCGGAACAGGCCCAGGAAATACGCGTCATGATGGCGCGCTGATATGACAGGGACCCCTGGGGAGAACAACATAGAGGTAACCCTGAACACAACCGGATTCCCCGAAGGTCCGACCCCACGATAAGCATCGCAGCCAGTACAACTGAAGTTAACTAGATCAAGGCTAGTAGAGTGTGCTTGCTGAGCCGATGTATCAGGCGGGTGTCCACGCAACCGGAAAAACCTCGTCAAAATCTGACAGTGGTTGTCCATCCAACGGCAAATGATCATAGAGCTGGATCGGGTCCGGAATAGCCTGACTTCGTCTCCTTAAGTAATGGACGTCAGGTCCTATCCATAGCGAGGCATGGGCCCTGCGGGGGTGAGGCAGTTCAATTCCGCCTCGGGCCGAGTGCAGAATATTCCCATGAAACAAAAGCACATCGCCGGGCGAATAATCCCAGCCTAAAATGTCAAACGACGCACGATTGGCTTCGATATCTGGCAATTCAGGCAGTGCTGGATCCAAAAAAGAGTCGAAATACGTCCACTCGTTGTGCGCTTCCCGCCCGATCAAAATCTGTCCTGAGGCGAAAGCTGCTTCGAGATTGGCCGCTCCTTCGGGATCAGCTTTTGGATCCATTCCAACCGGGGGTCTGTAGGTGATGTTCCACCGATGCGAACCACGCACGACCTCGATACTCGCGTCTCTAGGGACAGGGTCAACGCACACCCACGCTCTTACGACCTGATCCCCCTCAATGTTGTAGTAACTCGTATCCTGATGCCATGCACTTGGAAACATCTTGCCCGCGGGCTTGTAGAACATTTGATCCATGTAAAATCGCACCGGACCATCAAGCACTCGACCAACGATCTCAGCAATCGGCGAAGACTTCATAACCC
>Ga0255757_10005837_pt1 | contig 10791 bp, 9 predicted proteins | sample 071ome_27_FD_179957 | JGI IMG/M metagenome (GOLD analysis project Ga0255757, IMG submission 179957) | Coastal salt marsh microbial communities from the Groves Creek Marsh, Skidaway Island, Georgia - 071409AT metaG (version 2) | ecosystem: Environmental > Aquatic > Marine > Intertidal zone > Salt...
ACCAGCCTTATATCCTCCACTCCCTTCGAATAAATTTAATGTTCCGCGATCTTGGAACTGATTGAAAAAGTGAAAAGCGACCGACGCCATTCTTTTTTTGTGATTCTCACGAGGACCGTATACATTAAAGTACCTAAGGCCTACAACTTGAGAGGAATGGTCGTCAATATTTTGCCTTACGTACTGATCAAACAAATACTTGGAAAAACCATATACGTTTAGAGGAGATTCGTTATTTCTGTCCTCGGTGAATGCGTGTCCGCCACCATACACGGAGGCCGATGATGCGTAGACGAACGGGATGTGAAGTCGCTTGGAGAATTCGAAAAGATCGATGGAATAACGGTAGTTGTTACTCATCATATAGTTCCCATCCAATTCCATCGTATCGGAGCAAGCACCTTGATGAAAGATGTACGTTATTCTCCGGTCCCAAACACCAGAAGAGAGCTGCGATCGAAACTCTTCCTTATCGAGATACTGATCGAAATTACAGTCGATTAAATTTTTGTATTTATCAGTGCCGCCGACATTATCGACGACCACAATGTCACTAATATCTCGATGATTCAATGCTCTCAGAATGTTAGAACCAATAAAGCCAGCACCACCTGTTATTAAAATCGACATGGGCTAAAAACCTTCGAGAAATAATTCATCGAAACTTGTAGTCGCCGTACCTAATTTACCGACCACGATTCCTGCTGCTTTATTTGCGAGCCTTACTGACTCTGAAATATCCATTCCGCTCGCGAGATACGCGGCAAGCACACCGATGACTGTATCTCCGGCACCACTCACGTCAAAAATCTCTCGAGCAACAGTCTGAAAATGCTCGACCTGGTGTTTTTCAAACAACGTCATTCCTTCTTCACTACGTGTCACCAATACGCCAGACAGCCCCACATGCTCTCTGAGTGCTTGCACCTTACTAGTCAAATCATCTTCAGTGTTCCAGTTTCCTACGATTGCTCGTAACTCATTTTTGTTGGGAGTGATATAGCTCGCACCGCGGTACTTCTCGAAATCGTTACCTTTTGGATCAATCAATACCAATTTTCCGAATTTTTTTGCTTGAAAGATCATATCCGATATGTGTTTGAGTACACCTTTACCATAGTCAGAGAACACCACAACATCCGCCCCTTTTAGAAGCTTATCGTATTGCTTAGAACTCTCTGATAACGAATGCTCACTGGGAACGCTCTCAAAATCAATTCGAATCAATTGTTGCTGCTGAGCTACGACGCGCGTTTTAATCGTCGTCGACAAATTTGTGTCGATATTTAAATACGCCTCAATTCCTGAAGCTGTAATTAATTGTTCTAACTCCCTCCCCTCAGCATCGTCCCCTCGTATTGATAGCAAATCCACATTTACGCCTTGTTTCAAAGCGTTGAGAGCGACATTACCGGCTCCTCCCAAGCGAGATTCAGTTCGACCGACCCGAACAACGGGCACGGGTGCCTCAGGCGATATCCGATCCGCAGAGCCAAACCAATAGCGGTCCAACATGACGTCTCCCACTACGAGGACTCGAGCACTTGCCAGATTGCCGCGTAATGTGTCTAACTTCATCGATTACCCTTTTTGAGAAAACGGTTCGGAGTATCACCGTTTGCCAATCTTACCTTAACGTTTTGTTTCACTAATTTCTTGATTCATCCTACGGAGAATACCCAATGGATTGTCAGACTGCGTTATTGGTCTTCCTACCACAAGATAACTAGAACCACGACGCATTGCATCAGAAGGCGTCATAACTCTCTTTTGGTCATCCGAAGAGCCGCCTGATGGCCTGATACCAGGTGTTACTCTCAAAAAATCGTGACCATATTTTGCCTTGACAAGGTCCGCCTCATTAGCAGAGCAAACAACTCCATTTGCTCCAGATTGATATGCGATACTGGTCAGCCGATCAACGAGCGCACTGGGCTCAAATTTAAAACCAATTTCTTGCAAATTATTCTGATCCATTGAGGTCAGTACCGTCACTGCCGTCAGCAAAGGCCTATCCTCACTCGTACCCAACGCCTCCCTGGCTGCGCGAATCATGTCGCTTCCACCGAGTGCGTGGACATTAACCATCCAGACACCGAGCTCTCGGGCCGCCGAACACGCTTTCATTACAGTGTTCGGTATGTCATGAAATTTCAAATCAAGAAAGACCGAGAAACCGAGTTTCACAAGCTTCTCGGTGATGCGCGGCCCATGACTTGTAAATAGCTCTTTCCCAACCTTCAACTTACAAAGCTTCGGGTTAAGCTGAGAAACGAGGCTTGATACGTCATCTTCATTGGACATATCGAGCGCTACGATAATCTTAGCGTCCATCATTTTTATCTCTTGTCGTATGAGTCTTGATTGGTGAATAAGAATCCCATGACTGGCAGGCTGGACATCGCCAATAATGAGAATTTGCCTCAAACCCGCAGCTCTCACATTTGTGACACAAGGTGGTCTTTAAACCGTCAGCAATTTTTTTGAAAACGATGTCAGAAGCATCCTCAAAATTTCCCATTTCACCTTTGAGTGAGGCAAAAACCGGAATAATGAGTGCCGAATGTCCAGATTTTAAAAACAATTCTCTAGCTAACTGGTGACCTGAAGCCTCACCACTGAGCTCCGTTTGGATCTGAAAAATGGACTGAAAAGTCTCTTCACAGGGAATCTCAAGGAAAAACTCCCTCAGGGTTTCGAGACACTCAGACATCCGCGTCAAACGCCGACAGGTTTCTACAAATTGCGGCAACACCAACACAAAGAAATCCGGGTGATTTTCCCTGATCGACATCCACGCGGACAAACCGTCTTGATATTTCCCTTGCGCGTAACGCACCTTACCCAACATAATTAACACTCTAGGACTATTCGGATTCTCGCTCTCAGCGCGATCAATCCAGCGCATTACTAACTCGGACCGCTGCTCCTCAAAATCAACCTCGGCACACTCCATCATAAAATGAGCGATTAACTCTCTTTGAGATTCTCCGGACAAAGATTGATACTTCATGGCCGCCTGAATCCCACTCTCCCAGTCCCTCTGCGTCACGTAAAGCTCAATTAGCAAAAGCAACGCAGAAGGATCCGTGCGATTAACATCGACCCTTTTAAGATATTGCTCAGCACGATCATGCATTCCCGATTTTAAATAATCTTGCCCGACCGCAAGCAACGCTTGATTTCTTTCGATACTGGACAAATCAGGTCGATCTAGGAGTGCTTGATGCACCAACAACGCCCTCTGGATTTCCCCGCTTTGTCTGAATAAAGCGCCAACGGCAAATTGTAGCTCTATTGACTCAGGGTCCGAGCTAGCTAGCTCAACGAAAACATCTATCGCCCGATCGGTATCATTTTTAAGGAGATAATTAATTCCATCCACGTAAGACGATGGTACTCTTTGCGACTCGTTTAGCAGCTGCTTGATATCGATACGGGCTGCGAGCCAACCAAAAAGGAAAAAAGTCGGCAACGCAAGCAACCACCAATTCTCGTAATTCATCAGAGAGTCACTTTCTCCGGACGTGGCCTCGTACGTTTTCTACCAAGAAGCTTTGTTACAGCACCCAAGGCGAATCCGAATAAAAAGGAGATAAGAACTATGACTGCCAATGGAAATTCAAAAATATACAGATTTGTAAATTTCAAACTTACTGAATCAAAGTTGTAAACCGTGAAAACTAACAATAAAACGACGATGATTGTTTTGATCAATCTTCGAATTAGCGCAACCATCCGCTTTCCTTAATTTCTGGCACCTTAGACGTTTTCATAATAAGTAAAAAAAAACGGTCGAATCAACTCCGACCGTTTACCTTAGCTCATCCAACCTAATTTTTCGAAGACGAATCAAGACACTTATATCGATCTGGGAAGGTCGGCACGAATTTTCAACTCCTTCCCAGCTTTAAAATGAGGAGCGAACTTTGGTGGAACAAGAACCGGGTCTCCACTTTTTGGGTTTCTTCCTTTTCGAGAGGAGCGATAGTTTAGACCAAAGCTTCCAAATCCTCGGATTTCGACTCGATTACCATTCTCCAACGTCCTTGAAATTGAATCGAGTATCGTCTGGACTGCAATCGCAACATCATCCTCCATAAAAGCTGGTGATTTCTCGCTCAGTAGAGTTATAAGTTGCGATTTTGTCATATTCACCGTCCCCTCGGATAGATCCTACTCTTCAGCGTTGTCTAGCTTTGCCTTCAAAAGCGCACCGAGGTTAGTTGTGCCAGCACTCTGACTGTCACTGTCTGCGGCGTGCTTTTTGATTGCCTCGGCCTCATCCGACGCCTCTTTTGCCTTAATCGATAGGCTGACGATACGAGTTTTCTTGTCCACTCCCATCACCATAGCTTCTACCGTTTGTCCAGCCGAAAAAGAATCCAGTCGAACGTCCCGATCGCGAGACAGATCACTTGATTTAACAAAACCCTTTACGTTTTCATCGATATCTAACGTCAAACCTCTGTCCTCAACTGACGAGACCGTAGCGGAAATCACACTGCCTCTGCTCAATGAGACATCCGCGCCGTCCATCGGATCCTCACTCAATTGCTTAACACCGAGGGATATTCTCTCTCTTTCCACGTCAATCGCGAGAACCACTGCCTCAACCTCGTCACCCTTCTTGTAATTCCGAACAGCATCCTCACCTTGCTCCGTCCAAGAAAGGTCTGAGGTGTGGACAAGTCCATCGATCCCGCCAGGGAGGCCGATAAAAATACCGAAATCAGTTATGGACTTAATTGAACCAGAAACTTTGTCCCCTTTTGTGGCGCTTTGCTCAAACTCTTCCCAAGGGTTTGGAGTGCACTGTTTCATCCCTAGGGAGATACGACGACGGTCCTCGTCAATTTCGAGGATCATAATCTCTACCTCATCCCCGAGCTGCACCACCTTACCAGGGTGAACATTCCTATTAGTCCAATCCATCTCAGAAACGTGAACAAGCCCCTCTATTCCAGGCTCAATCTCTACAAAAGCGCCGTAGTCGGTAAGGTTTGAGATATTGCCAAACAAACGAGTACCCTGCGGAAGTCGTCTTGCGAGACCCAACCAAGGGTCCTCTCCAAGCTGCTTCAAACCAAGCGACACTCTGCTTTTCTCCTGATCGAACTTCAGGACCTTTGCTTCAAGCTCGTCCCCGATATTCACAACCTCTGTCGGATGCTTGACACGACGCCAAGCAAGATCAGTGATATGAAGCAATCCATCTATCCCACCGAGGTCGACAAATGCGCCATAGTCAGTAATATTCTTAACAATACCTTTGACTACAGCTCCCTCGGAGAGAGACTCGAGCACCTTCTCCCTCTCTTCACCCAGACTTTCCTCAAGTACTGCTCGCCTTGATACAACGACATTGTTTCTCTTTCGGTCGAGTTTTATGACCTTAAACTCAAGGGTTTTTTCCTCGTACGGAGTTGTGTCCTTGATGGGTCGAACATCGACAAGAGACCCGGGTAAGAATGCTCGAATACTATTCAACATAACTGTCAAACCACCCTTGACTCGACCAGAAACGTAGCCCTCGACAATTTCGCCCTCTTCCATCGATTTCTCGAGGCTTATCCATGCAGCCAATCGCTTCGCTTTTTCCCGTGACAGCTTTGTTTCACCGTAACCATCTTCCAAGGACTCGATCGCAACGGAAACATAGTCTCCGACGGTTGCTTCCACCTCTCCTTGGTCATTCTTAAATTCGTCGATTGATATGTAACTCTCGGATTTCAGACCCGCGTTGACCACCACGAAATTATGGTCTATCCGTGTGACCTCTGCGGTGATCACTTCTCCGGCGCGCATTTCTTGTCTCTGGAGGCTCTCCTCAAACATGAGAGCAAAGTTTTCGGTTTCTGGGGTTTGTGTTTCAGTTGCGTTGGTTGTCATAGGTTTTATTGGTTTTTATTTTTCTCACAGGCTACTCAAGAACCCGATCGAAATTCTCGTTGTTGTTGTTTAATTTCCCAGCATCAATGATGCAGCCCCTCAAGCGAAAAATAGATCACTACGTCCCATCGAGTTACTCAGAGCATCCTCGTATAGAGCAACAATCGCGCTACTTACCTCTTCAATCGTCATGTCGGTGCTGTCAATCTCTGTTGCTGACCGTGCTCGCTTTAAAGGTGAATGCGATCGAGACATATCATCTTCGTCACGCTTTTTCATCTCCAAAACAAGACCTTCCATTTTAACATCTTTTCCTTGACTTTCCAGCTGTTTATAGCGACGTTTCGCTCGCTCTTCGGCAGACGCCGTCAAGTAAACCTTGACCAGCGAATCAGGGAACACCGTCGTTCCCATGTCTCTACCATCCGCGACAAGCCCAGGAGCTCGCCTAACAAGACGCTGCAAATCTAGCAATTTTTCTCTAACTTTCGCTGATGCCGCGACTCGGCTAGCAGCCATAGAGACTTTTTCCTCACGAATCAGGCTAGTCACGTCTTTACCGTTCAACATCACCTGATCAGACGATATTTGAATATCTAAGTCATTCAGGAAGGGCTCTATTGATTCTGGCTCGTCCAGATCGAGATCATCTGGAGAGTCTAGAAACGCCATACCAATCGCTCTGTAGATTGCACCACTATCCAAATAATCGAATCCAAGTTTTAGGGCGACGGCTTTTGCAACTGACCCCTTGCCCGAACCACTGGGACCATCAATGGAAATCACGTGACAGCGCAAGATCGAGTCGAAACATTGAAAAAACGAAGGAAACGTTTTGTTGACACACGCCGGTTCCAATATTGTTACGGGCTTACCCGACAACGATACCAACGAGAAAGACATCGCCATACGATGATCGTCATATGTGGCAATAGAGACACCACTATTTATGTTCTCAGGCGGTTTGATTAAAAGGTCAGCATCCCCCTCAATGACTGTTGCCCCAAACTTCCTCAGTTCGGTCGCCATCGCAAATAAACGATCGGTTTCCTTCACGCGCCAATTTCCTATATTCCTCAGATGGCACTCACCATCAGCAAAGAGGGCCAAAACCGCAAGTGTCATCGCTGCATCAGGTATATGATTCAAGTCAAGATCGAACTTGGGTATTCTCCGCCGGCCGCTCGAATGGACCGTGATCCGCCCTGGGCCTGACTCCACCCGAGCTCCCAAATTTTCAAGTACATCTAGAAACCGTATGTCTCCTTGAATGCTGTCTCGCTCAATGTTCGTGACGCTCACTTGCTGATTACTCAGAAGACCAGCGGCAAAAAAATAGGATGCACTTGAAGCGTCACCCTCAACGATGTAGACACCAGGACTGCTATATCCAACTTTTGCGTCAATCACAAATTCTCGCCACTCTTTATTCACAACCTCAACACCAAAGCTTGACATCATATCCAGAGTCATTTGTACGTAAGGCTTCGACACGAGGTCACCGATGACTCTGATTTCAACGCGTCTCTTTAGTAAGGGCGCCGAAAGCAATAATCCAGATAGATATTGGCTCGAAACATTACCCCGAACCTCAAATATTGGATCAAAATTGCTTTGCTGCCCTCCCCGGATTTCTAGAGGAAGGAAACCTTCTCGTTCGATATAGGTGATGTCAGCTCCATGCTCAACGAGTGAATCAACCTGATCGCGTATCGGGCGCTCGTACATTCTGGGCACGCCTTTTAATACGTAATGCCCTTTTGAAAACGACAATACCGGAACTAAGGATCTGACTGCCGTGCCCGCATTACCGAGAAACATAACTGCACTTTGATTAGGGAACCCTAATGGACAACCCCGGACAGTAACTTCATCGCCCAGTTGCTTAATACCAACACCAAGCTGTAACAATCCATTCAGCATCACCTCGGTGTCATCTGATTTGAGCAGCCCCTTAATATGAGTCGTACCCTCAGACAGAGCCGCGAGAAGTAATACTCTATTAGATATACTCTTTGAGCCTGGCACGCTGATGGTCCCATTCGATCCAAATGGCGCGACTATTTCCACCGATTTTTGGCCATTAGCAGTGATCATTTTTTAGTATTCCATGCAACTCGAGCTGATGACGCCGCCGCAAATATAGCCTTGAGTTCAGTGTAGCGCTGCTCTTCAATTAACTCTCTCATACACTCCAGTTTAGCGATGAATTCGCTCAAACTCTCTAATATTTCAGATTGATTCGCTTCACAAATATCCGCCCACATCTCTGCTGAGCTGCCCGCGATACGGGTGAAGTCTCTAAATCCTCCGGCGGCATAATTCAATAATTCATCCGCGTCCTCGCGCTCTATGATCATATCGACGAGAGCATATGAAACGACATGTGGCAAGTGACTCACAACAGAGAAAATATGGTCGTGACGTTTTGTCGACATCGTCAACACATTTGCGTCACAAGTCTTCCACACCTCGCGAACACGTTGAACATTAATCTCAAAAGTCTCATCTAGTGGGCATACAACAACGTTCTTGTCTTTGAAGAGATCTGCTTGTGCAGACAGTGCTCCAGTCTTTTCCGAGCCTGCAATCGGGTGAGCAGGAACAACACATGAAAGGCGATCGGGAAGATACTTTAAGGCCAACTCAGCGAAGTCTGACTTCGTGCTGCCAACATCAGTGATAACGGCATCTCGCGGAGCATATTTGTCGATCTCAGGAAGAATGGCAGAAAGCTGTCTGACAGGAACCGCGATGATAATTAAATCAGCATCTCGAACGCCACTCTTGATGTCTCTCGACGCCTCATCGATGACCCCACTCTCTAGCCCAGCACGAAGGTTGCCCGCGCTCCGCCCAACGCCCACCACTGTTCCGACACAATTAGCCTCTTTAAGCCTAAGAGCAATTGAACCACCGATTAGCCCGACACCAATAACCGCCAGCCTTTTTATGAATTTTTGAGAAGCTATGACCTCTGTCATCTTTAACCCGATAGTGAGTCATCCAATGCTTCGATAAACCGGTTATTTTCCTGTTCAAGCCCAATACTGACTCGTAAGTGATTTGGTAAACCGTAACCGGAAATAGGTCTTACGATCACGCCATGATTAAGTAACGATTGAAATATCGAACCCGCGTCATAAGGCATCTCTACTGTTATAAAATTTCCATGAGGTCTTATGAATGCTAACCCTCTCGACTCAAACGCTCGGGATAATTGAATAATTCCTTGGCGATTTATATTAATAGATCGAGAGACAAAGTTTTCATCTTCGAGTGACACTTCAGCCGCCCTCATTGCTAGAGAATTCACGTTAAACGGTTGCCGTACACGATTGAGTAACTCGGTAATTTCTGGGCTTGCGACACCATAACCGACTCTCAACGCCGCGAGACCGAATATCTTAGAAAATGTTCGAGTCACGATTAAGTTAGGGAATCGTTTGACCCAATTCATACTTTCGGATTGAAGATCAGGCGACAAGTACTCGTAATACGCCTCATCCAAAACGACAATCACATTTCCAGAGACTCTCTCTAAAAATGCGAGCACGTCAGACGGTGACAAAAACGTGCCTGTCGGATTGTTCGGATTTGATATGAACACTACACGGGTATCCGACTCGATGGACGACAACATTTTTTCTAGATCATGCCCAAAATTCATCGCGGGCACCTCGATGCCACGTGCACCTCGACTTTTCGTTGCGAGCTTATTAACTATAAAACAATGCTCCGAATAAATAGAAGAACGCTCGTGATTTAAGTAAACGGTCGCAACCATCTCCAACACGTCATTAGACCCATTGCCCAATGTGATGTAGTCCGGAGGCACTCCAAGATAATTTGATAAGGCTTCCTTTAGTCTGTATCCCCCACCATCAGGATATCGAGCGATATCAGACCACTCAAATTTCATTGCCTCTAGCGCATCTTGGCTGCACCCGAGTGGATTTTCGTTTGATGCCAACTTAACGATGTTACTGACGTCCATCGACAACTCTCTAGCTAACTCACCTATCGGCTTTCCAGGTTGGTAAGGAGCTAAGTCCGTAATGCAATGAATCGGATTGGGTCGCATATAAAAAGCTTAATTAACTAGTTGAACCGGTTATGTTGACTTGGGATAGGATCCTAAAATTTTAAACAAACCAGCCTTCGCACTGATTTCATCAAGTGCCCCAGAAATGATTGCGTCGTCTTGGTGCCCCTCAATATCAATAAAGAACATGTATTCCCAGAGCCCCTGTTTAGATGGCCTTGACTCCAGTCTGGTCATGCTAATTTGATTTCGCGCGAGCGGCTCAAGAAGCTCGAATATGGCGCCAGGCTCATGCTTTGCGGCAAGCAGGATGGATGTTTTGTCTAAACCCGACGCAGCAACACCTTCCTCCGAGATAACGCCGAACCGAGTCGTGTTGTTTGGATTGTCCTCTATGGATTCTTCAATGATTGATAGCTCATAGTGTTGAGCCGCGTGTTTGCCTGCGATTGCGGCTGAGCCCGCATCCTTTGCGACCATTCGGGCAGCTTCCGCATTACTTGAAACTGGAATCAGCTCTGCTTGTGCGTGGTGCTTTGATAGCCATTTTTGGCACTGACCAAGACTTTGCGCGTGCGAGTAAATTTTTCGGTATTGAGGTTTGTCCTCCTTGGCCATTAAGTTGTGCTGAACTCGTAATCCTACTTCTCCACAGATCGATAATGCACTAACCGACAGCAAGTCTAACGTTTGACTGATGGCGCCCTCCGAAGAGTTTTCTAACGGCACAACGCCATATGAGACTTTTCTCGAGCTCACAACACGAAAAACTTCATCAATAGATGAACAATAAACTAAGTCAATGTGGCTGCCGAACTGCTTAAACGAGGCCTCCTCACTGAAAGTTCCAGCTG
>Ga0255757_10005838_pt1 | contig 10788 bp, 10 predicted proteins | sample 071ome_27_FD_179957 | JGI IMG/M metagenome (GOLD analysis project Ga0255757, IMG submission 179957) | Coastal salt marsh microbial communities from the Groves Creek Marsh, Skidaway Island, Georgia - 071409AT metaG (version 2) | ecosystem: Environmental > Aquatic > Marine > Intertidal zone >...
CCGCTCCGCAACTGAAATTGACAGGATGGTCCGATGGCCAATCATATTTCTGCCAAGAAGCGGATCCGCCGCAACGCGCGTCGCGCAGCCATCAATGGCGCCCGCATGAGCCGTATCCGCACCTTCGTGAAAAAGGTCGAAGCGGCGATTGACAGTGGCGACGCCGAGGGTGCCCGCACGGCCCTGCGCATCGCGCAGCCGGAAATCCAGCGCGGTGTGACACGCGGCGTCTTGCACCGCAACACCGCCTCGCGCAAGATTTCCCGTCTTGCCGCCCGTGTAAAGGCTGTCGCTGCCTGACGCAGCCGCCCGAATCGCCTGAAATCCAACGCCCGTCCGCTTGCGGCCGGGCGTTTTTCGTTGGTGCCTGCGGTTGGTGCGGTGTCTGCGATGCGTGGCGTGGGCCGGGGTGACAGGTGAACTTGGCTGGTGATGTTGAGATGAAATGTCATGCAACACCGATTCGGGCACTGAAATTTTTCACTTTCATATCCTGTCGCCCGTGCTGAGCGCCGCTGGCTGTCAATAGAAATATCTGCAACAGGCATGGCTTTATTTGCTGTTTGGGCCTTCTGACCATCTTGCGCAGATCGATCGCCAGCAAGTAATGTCGAGCCAAGGTCGCTGACGTCGACCGGCTTGAATATTATTCATGCACAAATATGGTTCATGCATACGGGGGCACGCTGCATGTCAGGCAGACAATATCCAGAGCAGTCTGACAGCAAGCCGATCCAGCCGGACATGCCGGCCACCGATTCAACAGTGGCGACAACGGACAGCGCCGCGGCGGGCGGTGATGCCTGGGAACGGGTGACCATGCGCATGCGCCAGGACATCGGCGAGGCGGCGTGGCGGAACTGGATCAAGCCGCTGCGGGTCAGCCGGCTCGAGGATGGCACGCTGACTCTCGAGGCCAGCTCGATGTTGGCGCGCGAGCGGGTGACCAGCCAGTATGCCGACAGGCTGCGGGTGATTTCCGCGGCCGAGTACGGCACCGTTCGCAAGGTCGAGATCAGCCTTGCCAGCCAGCAGGCACCACGTATGTCGCAGCAGAAGCGCGCGCCATCCACGGCCGGGGCGGCGGCCGGCGCGCCACTTGGTGCCGGGCTCGACCCGCGGTACACCTTTGCCAATTTTGTCGTCGGCAAGCCGAACGAGCTGGCCTTCGCGGTCGCCCGCCGGACGGCCGAATCCGCGACCGTCGCCTTCAACCCGCTGTTCCTCTATGGCGGTGTCGGGCTGGGCAAGACACATCTGATGCATGCCATCGCCTGGCATATCCGCGAACAGGATCCCAGCCGGAATGTCGTCTATCTGTCGGCCGAGAAATTCATGTACCGGTTCGTGCAGGCGCTGCGGTTCCGCGATACCATGTCGTTCAAGGAGCAGTTCCGTTCCGTCGACGTGCTGATGATCGACGATGTGCAGTTCATCAGCGGCAAGGATTCAACGCAGGAGGAGTTTTTCCACACCTTCAACGCGCTGGTCGAGGATGGCCGCCAGGTGATTGTGTCGGCCGACAAGTCACCGACCGATCTCGAGGGGCTCGAGGAGCGGCTTCGCTCACGCCTGGGATGGGGCATGGTGGCCGACATCCACCCCGCCGATTACGAATTGCGGCTTGGTATCCTGCAGGCCAAGGCCGAGCGGGCCCGCATTGCCGTACCGGACAAGGTGCTGGAGTTCCTCGCGCACCGGATCTCGAGCAATGTACGCGAACTCGAGGGGGCGCTGACCCGAATCGCCGCGCATGCCAGCCTTGTTGGCCGCGAGATCACCATCGACAGCGCCGCCGAGCTGCTGTCCGACCTCCTGCGGGCCAGCAGCCGCCAGGTCAGCATCGACGAGATCCAGAAACGTGTCGCGGCGCATTATGATGTGCGGGTGGCCGAGATGTTTTCCGCCAGGCGGGCCCGCAATGTCGCCCGCCCACGGCAGGTTGCGATGTATCTGGCGAAGACCCTGACATCCTTTTCCTATCCGGAAATCGGCCGCCAGTTCGGAGGCCGCGACCACACCACGGTGATGCATGCCGTGCGGACAATCGAGGGTCTTGTCGGCAGTGACAATCGGATTGCCGAGGATGTCCAGCTGCTGCGCTCGCTAATTGCCAGCTAGGCTCTGATTTCTCCGCTTTTTTCAATCATTTGCCATCTGTCTTCCGGCGTTGGTCAACATGCCGCCAATGTCAATATTTTGGTGCTTGTTTGAATTTGTCATGCTATATTTTGTGGTCAATCGCACCTTGCGGGGCGCAAAAGGCTGCTGACAGGCGCGCTGGCGCTGGCGACAGGCGGCAAATCCCGCAGGGTCCGGTCAACAGAGAAGAGACAGCCCATGAAATTCACCATTGATCGCATCAGCCTTCTGCGGCCGCTCGGGCAGGTGCAATCCGTCGTCGAACGTCGCAACACAATTCCGATCCTTGCCAATGTCGTCCTGCAGGCGGCAGATGGCGCCCTGTCGATGACCGCCACCGACATGGATATGGATATTGCCACGCAGGTCGAATGCGCGGTGGCGACGGCCGGCACCACCACCGTTTCGGCGCATCTTCTCTATGATATTGTTCGCAAGCTTCCCGAGGGCGCCGAGGTCGAGGTGGCCGTCGCTGACGGGCATGCGATGATCAGCGCCGGCAGATCGAATTTCCGCCTGCCAACGCTGCCGGTCGAGGATTTTCCGGCGATCAGCGTCGGCGAGATGCCGGACGCGTTCATGCTGACCGCCGCCGACATGCGCGACATGATCGACGCCACCCGCTTTGCGATCTCCACCGAGGAGACAAGATATTACCTGAACGGTATCTATCTCCACAAATCGGACCAGGGCGATCTGTGCGCTGTCGCCACTGACGGCCACAGGCTGGCGCTGACGCGTCAGGGACTTCCTGCCGGCGCGACCGGCATGCCCTCGATCATCGTGCCGCGCAAGGCGGTGACCGAACTTCGCAAGCTGCTTGATGATTTCGAGGGTGAGGTCGGTGTGGCGCTGTCGGACACCCGCGCCGAATTCAGCATCGCGACGGTGAAGCTTCGGACCAAGCTTATCGACGGAACCTTCCCCGATTACACACGGGTGATCCCGCGCGGCAATGACCGTATCATGCAGGTGGATGCGGCCAGCTTCTCGGCCGCGGTTGACCGGGTGTCGACGATCTCGTCCGAAAAATCACGCTCGATCAAGATGCGGCTGCAACCCGGCATGCTGACCCTTTCGGCCAGCAGCACCGATGCCTCGAGCGCGGATGAGGACATCGAGGTCAGCTATGATGGTGCCGAAATGGAGATTGGCTTCAATGCGCGCTATCTCCTCGATATCGCGTCGCAGGTCGAGAGCGATACCATCGAATTCGCCCTTGCCGACCAGGGATCGCCAAGCCTGGTGCGCGCACCGGGTGACGAGGCGACCCTGTTCGTTCTGATGCCGATGCGGGTGTGAGCGGTTCTTGACGGTCCTGATGGAAAGACAGCAGGTGGCGCCGGGCCGGCAGGCCGAGGCCCAGCTGACGTCTCTGTCGCTGCAGGACTTCCGCAATTATGCCGACTGCCGGGTGATGATCGATGCGCCGAATGTGCTGCTCCTTGGTGAGAATGGCGCCGGCAAGACCAACCTGATGGAAGCAGTGTCATTGCTGGCCCCGGGCCGCGGTCTGCGCAGCGCCCGCGCCGAGCATCTGCCACGCCAGCGAAGCGGTGCTGACCAGTGGGCCGTCGCGGCCGACCTTCTTACGGCCGGTGAAAAGACCCGTGTCGGCACCGGCGTGCCGGCCGACAGTGACAGCGGCCGCCGGATCATGCGGCGAGACGGCGAGACGGTGTCGCAGACCGAGATTGGCAGGCTGTTTTCGGTATCGTGGCTGACACCGCGCATGGATGGCATCTTCATCGACAGCCCGGGCGCGCGCCGGCGCTTCCTCGACCGGCTGGTGATTGCCTTTGACGCGGCGCATATCGGGCGCACGAACCGCTATGAAAAGCTGCTTCGCGAACGTGGTGCGCTGCTTGCCGAGGGCCGTGCGGATGAGGCTTGGGTCAGCGCCATCGAGGCCAGTCTTGCCGAGTCCGCCATTGCCGTGACCGCGGCGCGGCAGGCCCTGATTGCCGATCTGAACGCCGAGGCGGCGGCAGGATGGTTTGATTTTCCCGGCGTCAGGCTGGCGCTTGATGGCACGGTCGAGAACTGGCTTGCCGAAGGTGCGGCATTGCAGGCCGAGGACAGGTTCATCGCCGTGGCGCGGACACGCCGGATGGCCGGTGATCCGGCGCTTGCTGGCCCCCATTCCAGTGATCTGACCGCAGTCAACAGCCATACAGACGCGCCGGCGCATCTGGCCTCGACCGGCCAGCAGAAGGCATTGCTGATTGCCGTGGTGCTGGCGCATGCACGCCTGCAGGCGCGCCGGCTTGGCCGCCCGCCATTGCTGCTGCTTGACGATGTTGTAGCGCATCTTGACGTGGCCCGCCGCGCCGCGCTGTTCGAGGCTGTTGGCGCGGTTGGCACGCAGGCCTGGTTCAGCGGCACCGACCGGGATGATTTTGAAGGACTTGACGCCCAGTCACTGTCGATATCGGCGGATGACGGGACGGCCAGCATAACGCAGTCGGAGGAATGAGTGATGACCGACAACGAGACACCTGAAGAGATGCCCGCAACCGACAATGGGGCGGTTGATTATGGCGCCGATTCTATCAAGGTCCTGAAGGGCCTGGACGCCGTTCGAAAGCGGCCGGGGATGTATATCGGCGACACCGATGATGGTTCCGGCCTGCATCATATGGTCTATGAGGTGGTCGACAATGCCATTGACGAGGCGCTGGCCGGCCATTGCGACCTTGTCGAGGTGATCCTGAATGGCGACGGGTCGGTGACGGTGACCGACAATGGACGCGGTATCCCGGTCGAGATCCATGCCGAGGAAGGCGTGTCGGCGGCCGAGGTGATCATGACGCAGCTTCATGCCGGCGGGAAGTTCGACAATAATTCCTACAAGGTGTCTGGCGGCCTTCATGGCGTCGGGGTGTCGGTTGTCAACGCGCTGTCGGAATGGCTGGAGCTGACGATCTATCGTGACGGCCGGCAGCACAAGGTGCGCTTCCGCCATGGTGAGGCTGACGGGCCGCTGGCCGATACCGGTGATGCTGATGGCCTGACGGGAACGCATGTCACCTTCATGCCCTCGACCGACACCTTTTCCACCATCCAGTTTGATTTCGCGACGCTCGAGCATCGGCTTCGCGAGCTGGCTTTCCTCAATTCGGGTGTGCGGATCCAGCTTGCCGACAACCGCGCTGGCGAGCCTGTCGTCTCGGAATTCTTCTTCGATGGCGGCCTGACAGCCTTTGTCGCATGGCTGAACCGGTCGCGCTCGCCGCTTCACGACACGGTGACGCTGACGACAACACGCGATGACATCACCGTCGAACTGGCCATGGCCTGGACCGATTCCTTCCATGAGAACACGTTGTGCTTCACCAACAACATTCCACAGCGCGATGGCGGCACGCATCTTGCCGGCTTCCGCGCCGCCATGACCCGCGTCGTGAACAGCTACGCGCAATCCTCGGGAATCGCCAAGCGCGAGAAGGTGGCGCTCACCGGTGAGGATTCGCGCGAGGGCCTGACGGCAATTGTCTCGGTGAAGGTGCCGGACCCGAAATTCTCGTCGCAGACCAAGGACAAGCTTGTTTCCTCGGAGGTGAAGCCGGTGGTGGACTCGGCGGTGGCAAGCTGTCTCAACCAGTGGTTCGAAGAGCATCCGGCGGATGCCCGCAAGATCATCTCGAAAGCGTTCGAGGCGGCGGCGGCCCGTGAGGCGGCGCGCAAGGCCCGCGACCTGACGCGGCGCAAGGGCGTGATGGAAATCGCCAGCCTGCCCGGCAAGCTTGCCGACTGTCAGGAACGCGACCCGTCAAAGTCGGAACTGTTTCTTGTCGAGGGTGATTCGGCCGGTGGTTCGGCCAAGCAGGGCCGCGACCGCGCCAACCAGGCGATCCTGCCGCTACGAGGCAAGATCCTGAATGTCGAGCGGGCGCGGGCCGACAAAATGCTGTCCTCGGCCGAGATCGGCACCCTGATCACCGCCATCGGTGGTGGCGTCGGCAATGATGAAATGGACACCGAAAAGGCCCGCTATCACAAGATCGTCATCATGACCGACGCCGACGTCGATGGCAGCCATATCCGCACCCTGTTGCTGACATTCTTCTTCCGGCATATGCGCCCGCTGATCGAGGCCGGTTATCTCTATATCGCGCAGCCGCCGCTGTTCCGCGCCAAGCGTGGCCAGTCCGAGGTTTATCTGAAGGACCAGCGTGAGCTGGACACCTATCTGATGGAGGCCGGGCTGAAGGATGCCGTGCTGACATTGCAGGACGGCGCCCAGCTTGCCGGTGCCGATCTGCATGAAAGCGCGGCGCGCGCCACCATTGCCGGGCGGCTGATCGAACAGCTTGGCAGGCGGCTTGGCAACCGTGATGTGATCGAGCAGGCAGCTATCGCCGGCCTGCTGACCCCAAGCATGATTGGCAATGCAGAGGGCGTCGCATATCTGGCGCGGCGGCTGGAAGCGCAGGCGTCAGACCTGGAAAAGGGCTGGCAGGCTGCGGTCGAGGATACACCGAACGGTCCGGCGACGGTTGTCACACGCCAGCTGCGCGGAATCACCGAGCGTTATGTCATTGACATGCGCCTGCTGAAGGCACCGGAAGTGGCAGAACTTGACGACATGGCGGCGCATCTCCAGGAGCTCTATGTCAACCCGGCAACGCTGCGACTCGGCTCCAATGAATCGGTCATTACCGGGCCGCTTGGCCTGTCGCAGGCGATTTTCCAGACCGGCCGGAAGGGCGCGCAGATTTCACGCTATAAGGGGCTTGGCGAGATGAACCCCGAACAGCTGTGGGAAACCACCCTCGACCCGTCGCAGCGAACGCTTCTTCAGGTTTCAATCGAGCAGGAGGAAGAGGCCGACAACGCTTTTTCGACCCTCATGGGCGAGGCGGTGGACCAGCGCCGCGAATTCATCCAGAAGAATGCCTTGAGGGTTGCCAATCTTGATGTCTGAAGCCGGGTAGATGGCTATCGAGCCGCAATCCACCGAACGCAGATGGTCGGACACACCGGCCATACGTACATTCATGCAACCGCGTGAGCGGCGTGGCAGCCCCCCCGGCACGATGGATGCCCGCCTGATCCTGAACATCCGCTGGCTGGCACTGGCCGGTCAGCTTTTCGCCCTTCTTTTCACCTTTCTTGGTCTGGAAATCCAAATTCCGATCGGGCCGGCATTGTTCGTGATCGGCCTTTCGGTGGCGATGAATGTCTGGCAGACACGCCTCACGATGATCCTGGAGAGGGGCCGCAACCAGAGCTTTCCGGCGCTGATCTTCGACGTCATTCAGCTGTCGGCGCTTCTCTATTTCACCGGCGGCCTGTTGAACCCCTTTGCCGTGCTTCTGCTGTCGCCTGTCGTGGTGTCTGCAACATTGCTTCGCCGCCGCGAAACATTACAGCTGATTGCCCTTGTCGCGGGGTGCGTCAGCTTTCTGGTGTTCTTCAATTATCCGTTGCCGGTCGATGATTTGCGGGCGGCGAATCCTGATCTTTATCTCATCGGCCTGTGGATGGCGCTTGTTCTGTCAGCCACTTTCATCGGCATCTATACATGGTGGATCGCCTCGCGCGCGCGACGTCTTGATGAAGCGCTGTCCGAGGCGCGGCTGGCCCTCGCCGCAGAGCAACAGGCAGCGGCGCTTGGCACATTGGCAACGGCGGCGGCACACCGGCTGGGATCCCCGCTGAACACGATCACGGTGATTGGCCATGAATTGGCACGCGACATTACCGACGATGATCCGCTCTATGAGGATGTGATGCTGCTCCGCGCCGAGATCGAGCGTTGCCGGGTCATTCTTGGTGAACTTGATGATTACCAGTCGGCAGAATCGCTCGATCTTGAAACGCCGGTGCCCTTGTCGGGACTGATCGAGGAAATCCTCGACAGCCGGCTTGAGGATGGCGCCGCTTCCTTCACCATCGATTTCGACGAGAGATCGGCAGTGCCCATGCCGCTTGTCAGGCGTGGACCGGAATTGATGCACGCGCTGGAGGATCTGCTCAGCAATGCGCGTGATTTCGCCAGAACCAAGGTCAGCATCATGATCCGCTGCACGGTTCAGGATGTGATTGTGACGATAAATGATGACGGCCCGGGCTTTCCGGCCGGGGTGCTGGCACGGATCGGTGCGCCCTGGAACAGCTCGCGTCGCGGAGAGGGCGCGCATCGGGGGTTGGGTATTTTTATCGCCAGCACCTTGATTGAGTCACTTGGTGGCTCAATATTATACGGGAATGCGAAGACCGGTGGCGGTGAGGTGAAGGTTCACCTGCCACTCGATTCAGTGGCGGCAGACGGTCTGCCCGCGTAACCGACCGGTGTAGTGAGCCTTTTTAGCGAGCCTTTGTAGTGAGATAGTGCGTGACCGACAATTCGCTGTTGATCCTTGATGATGATGCGCCCCTTCGCACCCGCCTGCGCCGCGCCATGGAGTCCCGTGGGTTCGAGGTGATGGATGCCGGGTCTGTCGCGGAAGGCATCGATATCGTTCGCAAGACGCCGCCGGCCTATGCTGTTCTCGACATGAAACTGGAAGATGGCAGTGGTCTGAGCCTCGTGTCCGAATTGCGTGCCAAACGTGCGGAATGCCGGATCGTCATGCTGACCGGCTTCGGCAATATCGCGACGGCGGTGGCGGCTGTCAAAGCCGGTGCTCTTGATTATCTCCCGAAACCCGCCGACCCGGACAGTATCGCCGCGACCCTTCGCCATACCGGCGACGGCATGCCGCCACCACCACAGGACCCGATGAGCGCGGACCGCGTCCGTTGGGAACATATCCAGCGCGTTTATGAGCAATGCGGTCGCAACGTCTCCGAAACAGCACGGCGGCTTCGCATGCATCGCCGCACACTGCAGCGCATTCTCAGCAAGCACGCACCACGCGCCTGAAGGCCGGCGTCCCGCCGGTCTCCCGCCCTGCCTGACCCATCGCTCCCCGCGGTTTTTCGGCATCATACCTGTTGTGATCCGCATGGCGCTCATGATCAGATGATTTGATCGCGGACGCCCGAGGCAATCTCTCAAAATGCGCGAAAGGCGGGTTTACGTTTTATGTTGAATCACCCTAAAATCCGGCGCTTCGGGAATGTATGAGACGTTCCTGCCTGCATCAGGTTGTGGTTGAGGGTGCGAAACATGTCGCTTCGAATAACAGCGGTCGTCACAATCGGCCTGTATGGGCCGGTACTGGCCGCCTGCATGCCGGACATTGGTGTGAAGCCGCAAACCGATACCGCCACGATTGATCCCGAACCGGAGCAGGCTGTTGCCGTACAACCTGCCGAAGCGACGGTTGAACAGATAGCACCGCCACCGCTTGTCTATTCCTGGGACACCGGCTTTTCCACTTTTTTGTCACCACCGATCGAGGTGCGTCGTCTGGCGCGTGATGACTGTATGGCCGCCGGGTATGAAATTGCCACGGTCGCAACAATGGCGCTTGATGGCAGCACGGCCACGGCGACCTTTATCTGTCGCGGCGATTTCGAGTAGAATTCCTGCACTGTGATTCTTTACATTGGAACCGGTGACGGTTCCGGGTTGCTGTTGCGCGACCCGAGCCTGTCTCCTCCGGCACCTTGCCCGGTGCTGACATTCGAACGCTGACATCTGATTGGATCTGACATGAAAACAAGACGACTTGGAACTTCCGGCCCGCTGATTTCCGCCATTGGCTATGGCGCCATGTCCTTTACCGATTTCTACGGGACGACAGACGAGTCGCAGTCGCATGCCGTTCTGGCGGCGGCGCTTGATGAAGGCATTACGCATATTGATACCTCGAATGCCTACGGCCCGCATCGGTCGGAAGCTGCCATTGGCAGTTTTCTCGCCAAACAGGGAAACCGGCGCCATGATCTTTTTTCCATCGCGACGAAGGCCGGTATCACCAAGGACCCTGACACCGGCGCACGCACCTACAACAATTCGGCGGCGCATCTCGAGGCCGAGCTTGACGGGTCGCTGGCGCGGCTTGGCGTTGACCGTGTCGACCTTTTCTATGTCCATCGTCGTGATGCCGCGACGCCCATTGAAGAGGTGACAGAGACACTTGCCGGCCTGATCAGGAAAGGCAAGATTGGTGGCTTCGGCTATTCTGAAATCGCGCCTTCCTCATTGCGCCGGGCCAACGCCGTGCATCCGGTAATGGCGGTGCAGTCCGAATATTCGCTGGCCGTGCGTTATCCCGAGCTTGGACTGGTCCAGACCACGGCCGAGCTTGGAACAGCACTTGTCGCTTTCTCGCCGGTCGGCCGTTCGCTGCTGACGGACAAGCCGCATTCGGCTGAAAAAGCCGCCGAGTTGCCGTTCCTGAAGGTCAATCCACGGTTTCAGGAGCCCAACCTTTCGGCCAACATTGCCGCCGGCGAGGCCTTTCGCCGCCTTGCCGCGGACATGGGAACATCCGCCGCCGCGCTGTCCATCGCCTGGCTGCTGCACCAGGGCGAGCATGTGATTCCGATCCCGGGCACACGTTCGCCGGAGCATCTGCGCCAGCATTGCGAGGGCGCGCGGCTCGACCTCGACGCGGCGGCGCTGGCGGCCATTGACGCGGCGCTTCCGGTTGGCTGGGCGCATGGCGACCGCTATTCGGTGGCACAGTGGGACGGCCCCGAGAAATATTGCTGAATGACCAAGGGGGTAGGCGGCAGGACAGAACGGCG
>Ga0255757_10005844_pt1 | contig 10767 bp, 8 predicted proteins | sample 071ome_27_FD_179957 | JGI IMG/M metagenome (GOLD analysis project Ga0255757, IMG submission 179957) | Coastal salt marsh microbial communities from the Groves Creek Marsh, Skidaway Island, Georgia - 071409AT metaG (version 2) | ecosystem: Environmental > Aquatic > Marine > Intertidal zone > Salt...
ACATTCCACATTTCATAATCCAAATTCGTATATCCAGTTGTTGTGATAATTGTAAGAGCACTAAAAAAAGCATTGTTTATCGCTTCTGAAATAGTTGAACTTAGTTGGTAGGTTTTTGGTAGAAAGATAATAGAAGTAGAAGCAACTATAGAAAGGTAAAACTTGAATTCAGTACTTTTGTAAAATTCTGATATTGTTCCAGTTCTTATCGATTTAAGAAGCAATGTAAACGAAGTACCAGCTAAAAACATAAATATATTGAAAATTAAAATTGTTGATACTGGGAGACCAGTTATAGATGAGTTAAATGTACTGAACCCACCTGTTGATAGAGTTGTTAGAGCATGGTTAAATGAATCAAAGAATGACATTCCTGAAATTATTAACAATATGGTTTGAAGACTTGTTAGTGAAAAATAGACGATCCACAAAAGCCTAGCAGTATCTTGAAACCTAGGAGTTAACCTATCAGCAGAAGGTCCTGGAGATTCTGCTTTAAATAGATTAATTCCACCAGAACCCAGCAAAGGTAATACTGTAATTGTTAGAACAATAACTCCCATCCCTCCAATCCACTGAGTTGTAGATCTCCACATTAAGAGCGACTTATCTACAGCTTCAATATTTACTAAAATTGATGAACCTGTAGTTGTTAACCCAGAGACTGTTTCAAAAAAAATGTCAACATAACTTAGATTTATACCTGACAATATGTAAGGAATAGTCCCAAAAAAAGACATAAAAAACCAAGACAAGCCTACTGCGCCAAAACCTTGAATTGTACTTAATTGTCTATCAGGAGTTGATATTTTTTTTAATATGAATGACAGAATTAAAGTTAATAATAAAAGTACAACTAGTGAGATTCCAAAATCGTTGTTTTGGTAAATAAACGCAGTAATTATCGATGGAATTGTAGCAAAAGCTAACACTGGCAACAATCCACTTGATATGAATATAAGAACTCTAAACATTAATTTTTAGCAAAATATTTCTTCAATTTTTTCTATTGACTCAGGCAATGTAAAAACAACCAACCTATCTTTACTGGCAAATTTCCACGTACCAGAGGGTATAAATGTATTTTCTCTTCTTGTTACACCAGCGATTAAACAGTTTGAAGGAAGATCTAAATCATTTAGCGATTTATCAAGATATTCACAATCTTCAGAAAGAAGTATTTCTAGTGCTTCAACCTCTGAGTCTTCAAATGTTAGTGCAGATTTAACTTGATCTGACCGTACATCTTGAAGAATTGCATTAGCTGCAGTAATTCTTGTAGAAATTGTTGCTTGAATAGCTGTTTCTTTTAAAAGTTCTAAGTAATCTATTTTATTTACACGAGTAATAATTTCTGGAGCTCCGAGTGCTTTACCAACAAGCGAACAGACTATGTTCTTAGAATCATCTTTACTTAAGGCTACTAAAGCTGTATTTTCATCTAAGCCAATATTTTCTAAATTTGTAGGATCTTTTGGATCATTATTGACAACAATTACATGTGAGTTATTTTCAGCTATTCGATTACAATCTTTTTCGTTATCATCAATTACTACTATTTCATAATCTTTATAAAGCCTCTCAGCCAGTAGCTCTGAAGATCTTGAAGCACCTACAATAATAACTTTTTTGATTTTTTCTTTGACCTCAACACCTATTAGTGAAGAAGCAGTTTGTGCATCACCTGATTTAACTACTATCTTTACATGATCACCAACCTCTAATTTAGAATCTCCATTAGCAATTGAAGAAACACCTTCTCTCACATAAGCAGTAACTAACCAATTTTCTCTACCACCAAACTCATGAATATTTGATAACTTGTCTTTTACTAATGGAGAGCTTTCAGTTATTACACCACCTACAGATAAAATTCTTCCGTTTCCAAACTCATGAATATCATAAATTCCAGCTCTGTCTAGAAGTTTTTGTATTTCATCACAGGCATTAATTGAAGGATCAATAATTTGATCAATATTTAAATCGTCAAATTCATTTTTCAGTGAACTATCTTGTACTCTAGCAAAAGACTTTTTTGTGCCCATGTTTTTTGCAAGATAACAAGATAACATATTTACATTTTCATCATTTGTTACTGCAATTATGAGATCTGCATTTTCAGCGCCTGCTTGTGTTAACGAAGAAGGGCTACCGCCATTTCCTTTTATAATAAGAGCATCTAACGAATTTGTTAAATATTCAACTCTTTTTGGATCTTCTTCAACTACGGTGATGTCATGTAGCTCACTAGAAAGTTTATTAGCTAAGAAACTACCAACTTCACCAGCTCCAATGATGATTATTTTTTTCAATACGTCCTCAATCTAAGAATAGTGACTTTTGTGAAACATGGTAATATATTTATAAATGTCAGAAAATAACGATATTACAGTTCCTTATAATATTCATTTAGATTCAGTTGTTGATGCTTTACTATCACAAAAATTAACAGATATACATGTAATCGATACTAACTATGATCATTATTATGATAATGTAGTTATTTGTACGGCCACTTCTAAATTACAAATGAAATCAACTGTAAAGAAAATAAAAGAAAAAGTTTTATCAAATGATGATTTAATTTACGAAGGTGAGAACTCCAACTGGTTATTGATTAGCCTTAAAGGTATTCTCATTCAAATCTTTACTAAAGAATCACGAGATTATTACAATATAGAAGACATTTATTTTGACAGTAAAATAATCTCTCGTTTTGCTTAAAAAATTTAGGGGGCTGTAGCTCAGCTGGCAGAGCGCCTGCATGGCATGCAGGAGGTCAGGGGTTCAAATCCCCTCAGCTCCACGCAACTAAATAATGGAATATATTAAAAACATTTTAAACAATTCAAAGGGTTTATTTACATCCCAAATTGCTGCTTTTGTAATATTGATTGTCCAAGTCGGCTTAGTAACTAAATCTCTAGGAGTAGAAAATTACGGCAAATTATCAGTAATGTTAATTAGTGTTTCATTAATTTTTAGATTATTTATATCTAAAAATAGTGATGTAACATTATTTTATCTTTCAAAAACTAACAAGTTTGAATTCTTTAATTCTCTTTTTTTTGATATATTTTTAGGAGCAATATGTTTTATTGTATCTATTTTATTGTTTTTCTTTACTGAAAATTACTTTGAATATGATTTAGACAATTATCTTGTTTTATTCCTAATAACAAGAATTCTTCAATATAGTGAAGAAACTTTTAAAGGCTACTTAATAAGTTTTAGTGAATTTAACAAATTAGCATTATTGAATTTCTTTACAATTTTAATTCGATTTGTTGCTCTTTATTTAATTCTCATTAAAAATTCAACAATAAGTGGATATTTTTTTGCAGTTTCATTATCAACAACAGTTTCGTTTTTTATTGGCTTATTCTATTGCAGACAATACTTATTTTTAGAAAAAATTAGCTTCAAAACATTTAAAACATATATTTCTGAAATAAAAGAGACATATTTTAAACAAAGGTTTGATCAGGTAGCAGGAATAATTCCAAATCATTTTGATATTTTAATTTTAAGTATATTCGGAACATTTACTGAAGTAGGATTATTTAGAATTGCAAGAAGGCTAGTTGAGCCAATAAATGGAATTATAAATAGCTTAACACCAATTATTCAAAACAAGATTTCTGACAAAAATAGTACTTTTAGTCAAAATGAATTTGTTTTTAAAATATTGTTACCAATTTCAAGTGTTTTGTTAATATTTTATTCATTAATAGGTGAAAATTTAATTATTTTGGTTACTAGCAAAGAATTTAAAGATGCTTATTTGCCTTTATTAATAGTTTTGTTGAGTAGTCTAATTTATTTAAATACATTTTGGGTTAGGTATATTTTATTGTTCAATAATTTTATACATTTGCATGCATTAGCTAGAATCTTCGGTGCTGTAGCCTTTTTAATATCTGGTATATTTTTAGCTGATAGGTATTTTGCTATAGGAATTTCTTTAGCTTTGTTATTGGGTAACTTTATTCAAAAAATATATGAGTTATTTGTTTATAAAAAATATATAAAATCATGAATATGATTATTCTAAAACTATGAGATTGAAAATTGAGTCTAATTTAGCTCTTTTCTCAATACTTCTTATTTTTTTAGATGCTTATAGTATTTTTTCAGTTCCAATTTCTTGGTTTGGGCAGTTTCTCTTTTTTTTAATATTTTTTCAAAAATATTTAAAGTTGAAACTTTACAAAAATATAATTTCTAAAATATTTTACATATTCTTATTAATATTTCTTGTTCCCTCAATTAACATCATTTCTTTTCAAGAAGCTTTTTTCTTAAGTTTAAGAATTTTTAATATTATTTCTTTTTTTACAGTTTTTATGGTGATTATTAATGACAATAGTTATAAAAATTTTTTTGATAATAAATTTTCAAGTCTTTTAACTTTTTTAAGTATTTTTTCAATATACATATTTATTGCTCAAATTTTTGATTTATATGAGCCTATTAGAAACAGAGCTAGTACAACAATTTTTGAAGATGATATTCAATCTACTTTTTGGCTTTCACAACCACATAGACTTATGGGAACATTTAGAGAACCATCCTATTATGCAGCTTTTTTATTTCCAATTTTTTATTTAAATTTGATTTCAAAAAACAAATTGAATTTAATTTTTGTTTTCGTAATTTCAATTTCAATTGGATTAACTAGGAGTGATTATGTAAGGTTAATTTGCTTCGTTGTTTTAATAGGTGAAATTTTTATTTATATTAAGAAGAAAGAAATACATTTTAAGTTAATTTTTTCAATATTGGTTATTTTCTTATTTTCAAATTATGGAATTTTAGAATGCAATGTTAATCCAGACAGTAATGATTGTTTAAATTATGTTGAAACTGTGGAGATAATGAATCTTGATGGAAAATTTAAATTAAAATCAAATAATTCAACACCAATTGAAACTTTAGGAAATGAGAGGTTGAATACATTAAATTACTTTTTAAAATCACTGCCTAATTTATCTTCAAATGGGTTAGATAAAGTAGGAAGTGATTATAAAGAATTTCTCTCCGAGAAAGTTAGAGAAGAACTTTATTTAACCAATAGGACTTTGCCAAACTATCTATTAATAAGATTTTTGGGTCAAGATCTTGGTACAGGGGATTTCCAGACTTTATTCAATGAATATAATGTCCAAAATCAAATTATATTTTATTCAATATCTTTAGGAGCTATTTTTATAGGATTATTTATAACTTTTTTTTCTTTTATATTCTTTAATAAAAAAAATGATAAGTTCTTAATTTATTTTTTTATAATTTGTTTAATGATATTTTTAAATCCAATTGAAGAAGTGAATGGATATTTTGCACTAATCCTTGCAAGTATTTTTAATCAATTAAAACAAAAAAATTTTGAAAAATGAAACCAGTATATAATTTTCAACCAGGCCCATCAAAGCTACCAAAAAGTATTTTAGACTTAATTCAGCCTTCAATTAATGAATATGAATCAACGGGAAAATCTATTTTAGAAATAGGCCATAGAAGTTCTGAGTTTTTAGAGATTTTAGAGAAGATTGATGGAAATATGAGATTATTATTTGGTTTACCAGAAAATTTTCATTGTCTATTAATGCAGGGTGGTGCAACTTATCAAAACACCTTCATTTCAAATAACATAAATGATATACAAAACATAGGTTTTATTGTTACTGGAACATGGGGTCTTAAAACTTACGAAGATTTTTCTAAGGTAAGGAGCTTAGTTACTATATATGAGTTTGATAGTTTTCATGAAATATTTGAGAACACAAACTTATCAAATCATGATTTTGTTCATCTAACTTCAAATGAAACTATAGAGGGAAATCAAATTAAAAATTTTAATGTAATTAAAAGTAATAATTTAATAATTGATATGTCATCAGATATTGGTTCATATAAATTTAGTTTTGAAAATGTAAAGTATATTTATGCTGGTGCTCAAAAAAATATGGGAATTCCTGGAGTTACAATTTGTTTTGTTAGTGACAATTTCATTAACGAGAATCAAAATCCTTCATACTTAAATCTAAATAAGTTGATTGAGAAAAAATCAAATTTAAATACTCCACCTACATTTTCTATATATGTTTTAAAACTATTTACAGATTGGATGCTGGATATGGGAGGAATAGAATATTTTGAAAAAAAATCTCTTGATCAGTCAAGAAAAATATACGAAATACTTGAAAATAATGATTCTTTGGTAGATTTCAATAAAGATGAAACATTTAGGAGTTCTTCAAATGTTGTTTTCAGTTTTAAAAATAAAGACATTAATAAACATTTTTTAAATTCTGCAGAAGAAAATGGAATTATAGGTCTAAAAGGTCACAGAAGTGTGGGGGGAGTAAGAATTAGTTTATACAACAGTATTGATTATGAAACTTTTAATATACTTCACAATTTTATGAATCAATATTTTAAGAGTATTTAATTGAAATTAACAAAATTAGAAAAGTATATTTTTGTAGAATATCCAGTTACAGGTTATAAAATTTCATTAAATAATTTTGATGACAATATAGATAAAATTTATCTTCATGAGGAAACATTAAATGAAGTAAGTTTTAATGAAGAAATAGATTTAGCTTCTCTAGATCCAATCATTGCTACAGTTAGTCCAAATTTTTTAGTGAATGAAGACTCTAAACAATTAGACATAAATAATTTTTATTTATTAGATGGACACCACAGGGTTGAATATGCAAAAAGCAAAAAATTAATTTCACTTCTTAGTTGTGTAATAGTTAATTACGATGACGTAATAATTAAACCATATGATTTTGGAACAAACCTAGATTTAAGTGAATTTATAAATGTATTAAATGATAATAATTTTACAGAATCTCAAGAAGGAAGTTTTAATATCAAAATTAGCGATAAAATTTTTGTAAATAAAAATATTGATAGTTATAAACAACTGTATGAATTTAAAAGATTGCTACAAAATAAAAAAATAATTAATCCTGTTTTGAACAACCAATACACCAGCAACTTAATTGTGCAATTTGAGGCATTAGAAAAGAAAGAACTATTGTCAATGGATTATCTGCTCCCTCCAAAATCAACCTGGATTGAGCCAAGGATTTAAATGAAAGTTTGTCATGTTATAAATACTTTAAACAGGGGTGGTGCGGAATCTCATTTACTCGAATTAATAAAAGCACAGCTTGATAAGGATATTTCAGTTACAGTTTTGGTAATTGGAGAAGACAATTCAAACATATTTTCTATTGAAAATAATATTGTTGAATTAAATGTGCCAATTTTTAGATTAAAAGGCCCGAGAATGTTTAATTTAATTTCATATTTTAAAATGTATAATTATCTAATTTCTTCTTCATTTGATATTGTTCATTCACATCAACCAAGAAGTGATTTTATGGTTGGATTTCTTAAAGAAAAGCTTTTTAAAAGAGGTATAAATTTTAAATGGATAGTTTCTATTCATGGAAAACATGACACATATTTACCAAATTCAAGTACTAAAAATTTAAAATTACTTTTTTTTAAATTAGTAAAAAAATTTTGGAGAAAAGCTGATGAAATTATTGTTATTTCTGAAGAAGTTAAAAATTGGTTTGAAAATCTTAATTTAGATAAAAAACCTAATGTAATAAGTTACTGGATGTCTAAAAAAAATATAAATAATCAAATTACAAAAGTTCCAACATTTGGTTACTTAGGTCGAATTAATCAAAATAAAGGCATTGAAGATTTATTAGAAGTTTTTAATTCATTAGAAGATGATTATGAACTTAAAATTGGTGGAGTTGGTGAAGTAAGTTATGTAAATAAAATTAAAAAAAATATTAATCAAAGTCAAAATAATAAAATTGAATTTTTAGGTTATGTTGAAAATCAGGACAAATTTTTTCAAAAAATTGATTTTTTTGTATTTCCCTCATATTCAGAAGGTTTAGGTTTAGTGTTACTTGAAGCAATGAGTTATCAAAAAATTTGTATTACAAGAAATGTGCCACCTATGAATACATTTATCAATAATCATTCAGGATATTTATTTTCTGATAATAATGAATTAAGTGATGTAATTAAAATGTCTATTCAAAATTACAATAATTCTGAATTCTGCAAAATGAAAATAAAAGAAATGACTAAAGTTTTAGATAGATATGATTTACAAAATTTATTACCAAAAATATTAGAATTGTATAAAAAATGAAAGAATATTCTCATTTAGAAATTGAAAATTATTGGCAAAAATTTTGGTTAGACAATAAAACCATTTCTTGCAATATAGAAAGTTCAAGTAAAAAATTTTATAACCTTTGTATGTATCCCTATCCAAGTGGTGATCTTCATATGGGACATATAAGAAACTATACAATTGGTGACGTAATTACTCGGTTTAAATTAATGAACGGATATAACGTATTATCGCCTATGGGATGGGACTCATTTGGATTACCAGCTGAAAATGCAGCAATTAAAACAGGAATTCATCCAAAAAAGTTTACAGAAGATCGAATATCTAATATGACTGATCAAATTAAGCGTTTAGGTTCTCTATATGATTGGGATAAGGAGTTAGCGGCCCATAATGTTGATTACTATAAGTGGACACAATTCATTTTTATTAAACTTTTTGAAAATGAACTAGCCTATAAAAATGATGCACCTGTTAACTGGTGCAACTCTTGTAATACAGTTCTTGCAAACGAACAAGTAATTGAAGGTGAGTGTGACAGGTGTGACTCTGTTGTTGAGCAGAAAAATTTGAATCAGTGGTTCTTTAAAATTTCAGAATATGCAGATGAATTACTTGATGGACTTAATGAAATAGGTGAATGGCCTGCAAATGTTAAAGCTATGCAAAAAAATTGGATTGGCAAGTCAACAGGCGCTGAATTTAATTTGAAGATTAAGGACATGGAAGAATCAATTAAAGTATTTACAACAAGACCGGACACATTATTTGGAATGACATTTGCAGTTATTTCTCCTGAACATCAACTTATTGATAAAATTACTACTCAGTCAGATAATTCTGAAATAATTATAGAATACGTCAATTCAGCAAAGTCTAAAACTGAGTTTGAAAGAATGTCTTTAACAAAAGAAAAAACTGGTGTAGATACTGGCTTGAAAGTTATCAATCCTGTTAATAATGAAGAAGTATCTTTGTGGGTAGCTGATTATGTATTAACAAATTATGGAACTGGTGCAATCATGGCTGTTCCTGCACATGATCAAAGAGATTATGATTTTGCAAAAAAATATGATATTGAGATAAAACAAGTAATTTCTGACAAAAGTCAATCTACAAATATTGACACTGAAGCATTTATTGATGAGGGGTATCTTATCAACTCAGGGAAGTTCGATGGATTAAAGTCACACACTACAGGTTCTGAAGAGGTTATTAAATTTTTAGTTGAAAACAATATCGGTGAAAAGAAAACTTTATTCAGATTAAGGGATTGGTTAATAAGTAGACAAAGATATTGGGGTTGTCCAATTCCTATAATCAATTGTGATAGGTGTGGTTTAGTTCCTGAAAATATTGAATCTTTACCAGTTCTTCTTCCTGAAATTGATGATTATAAAAATTCAGAAGAGTCCCCCTTAGCTAAAAGCACAGAGTTTTTACATACCAAATGTCCAAAATGTGGTGAAGATGCGACAAGGGAAACTGACACAATGGATACATTTGTTGATTCATCTTGGTATTTTTTAAGATATATAGACTCTAAAAATAGCGAAAAGCCATTTGATTCAGATCTTGTTAACTCTTGGCTACCTGTAGACCAATATATTGGCGGAGTAGAACATGCAATATTGCATTTACTGTATTCAAGATTTTTTGTAAAAGCGCTTAGAGATTTGGGTTATTTGAATTTTAATGAACCATTTACGAACCTGTTTTCACAAGGAATGATTAATTTTGGTGGTACCAAAATGTCAAAATCAAAGGGAAATATTGTAGACCCAGAATCATATTTTCAAACTCATGGAGCAGATGCATTAAGATTATATATTTTATTTATGGCCCCACCAAGTGACGGTGTTGAATGGAATGATGGGGGAATTGAAGGTACAAAAAGATTTTTAAACAAGTATTGGGATAATCTATTACAACTAAATAGCCTAAAAGAAACTAAAACTGATAAAGAGGAAGAATTGTTAAGAACACTTAACCAAACAGTAAAATCAGTAACCGAGCATTTTTCGAATTTTGAATTCAATACAGTAGTTTCAGATTTAATGAAATTAAATAATGAGTTATCTGAGTACCTTAAGAACTGCAATACTATATCTTTGTCTACAAAAAACCTAGTAATTAGCAAATTTACTAGGTTACTTCACCCACTTTCTCCACATATTTCAGCAGAAGTATTTAGCTCAATATTCGAAAAAGATATTACTAAAGAAAGTTGGCCGGAATTTGATAAAAATTATTTAACAAATCCAACATTTGAACTAGTTGTTCAATTAAATGGTAAAAAGAAATTTGCAATTGAAGTTTCAACAGGTATTACTCAAGATGAAGCTGAGAAGATATGTAAAGAAAATTTTGATCTTAACGCTGATGGGTATTCAAAAATAATTTTTATAAGAGATAAAATAATTAATTTTGTTGCTTAATGATTGCTATTGTTACAGAAAAATTAATAAATAATTTAGATTTAATACCTTTTGACACTTCTAATACTGAAAAAATTACTATTGAAGAGCTAAATAAAAATACAGCACAATTATTTGAAAATACAACACAACAGTTCATTTACG
>Ga0255757_10005850_pt1 | contig 10760 bp, 9 predicted proteins | sample 071ome_27_FD_179957 | JGI IMG/M metagenome (GOLD analysis project Ga0255757, IMG submission 179957) | Coastal salt marsh microbial communities from the Groves Creek Marsh, Skidaway Island, Georgia - 071409AT metaG (version 2) | ecosystem: Environmental > Aquatic > Marine > Intertidal zone > Salt...
TGGATTTTCACCTGTTTCTTCAGGTTCTTGACCATGCGGTTGAAGCCAATGCTGAGACGGCTGAGCTCGTCCATCGAATGGATTTTCTCAATGCTGGTATGCAGCTTGCCGCGTGCCACTTAGGTGACAGCCGCCGACAGGGTCTTGATCGGACGCGACAGGCGCGAGCTCACGTACAGGGTCAGCGCAATGATCAGGGCGATCATCAGCGCCAGACCGTAAATGGCCATGGACATGAGCGACCACAGTTCGCTGGTCAGGGTGGCGCGCGGCAGGGTGGTGGACAGCATCCAGCCAGTAGCCGCAACCGGGGTGTAGAAGACCCAGGATTCGCCGTCCATAACCTGGCCGTTCAGGGTGAGATCATTGACGATGCTGACCCCGAACTCGCCGTTCAGCATGCGCGCGATGCCGGTGTTGTAGTCCGCGTTGTTCTGCTGCGCGACCTGTTCCTGGATGGTGGAGGCCATGATCAGGTCAGGATTATCATGCCAGATGAAATTACCTTGTTCGCTGACAATCATGACGTTTTCGTTGGGGAACAGCTGGGCAGCCTCATCCCCCCAGCGAGTCCAGGCGGACATCGATCTTTGCAACACCGGCGAAGGCATTGTCGCGATAGAAGGGCGCGGCAAAGGTGGTTATCAGCACATTGCCGGCGCCTTCGTCGAAATAGGGCTCGGTCCACAGCGGTTTTCCCTGTTCCAGCACGCCGGAATACCACTCCCAGCTGCCATCGGTGTAATTGTAAGAGTCGTTGCCTATGTCGATGGCGGACAGGCGGTCACCTGTACCAAAGATATAGGGTGAGAACAGGCGCTGGTCATCGTTCCAGGCAAAGGGCTCAAAAGCAATGGCGGCGCCGTACACCAGCGGGTTGTCACCCACACTCTGGGCCAGCAGGTCATACAGTTCGTCCTCGGTGATGTTGCCGGCTAACGACAGGATGTTGGCGGTGGTGGTGGCAATCTGGGACAGATTCTCGAACTGGGCGCCGATACGTTCCGCATTCAAGTTCAGCTCCCCCAGTTGCTGCTTGCGAATACTGAGCGTGGCAAAGTCGAATATGCGGGTCAGCGTAAAACCCATCACCACGGCAGTGATGATGATCAGGGGGAGGACGATGGAAAGAATGAGTTTCCAGCGTATGGACAGGTGGAGTTTGATGGCGCTTCCCGTGTCAGTCGTTGTCGCGCACCGGCATTGGCCGGTACGCAAGGGCGGTTATTCAACTGGTTTTTGCCGGGAAAGATGAGAGGCAGTGCGCTTACTTGCTGGAGAGCATCTGGGCATCGACCCGGGTGATGAAGGGGTAATCAACAATTGGATCCTGATCGAGCAGACGCCGGCGCAGCATGTCATGGGCCACGGCACAGCTCATGACCCTGACCAGACCGCGGGTACGGCGGCTCAGCTGTAAGGCCTGGGCCCAGCACTGGTTGCCGTCCCAGAGGGCGATACAGACCAGGCCGACCGGCTTTTCGTCACTGCCACCATCTGGCCCGGCAATGCCGGTGGTGGCGATGGCCAGGTCTGAACCCAGCTTCTGGCGCGCACCGATGGCCATCTCGCTGGCGGTTTCCAGGGAGACCGCACCGAATTTAACCAGCGTATCTTTGGCCACGCCCAGGATCTCTTCCTTGGCAGTGTTGGCGTAAGTAACCAGGCCGCCTTTCAGGTAGGCGGATGAACCCGGAAATTCCACTAGCTGGCTGGAGAGCAGGCCGCCGGTGCAGGATTCGGCAATGCCCAGCGTGACCTGCTTTTCAATCAGCAGGTTATGCACCTCTTCGGCAATGGAGGGAAAACGGTCAGTGACGATGGCCGTGCCAAGTGTCTCTTTAATGACGGCGACATAGTCGGGCATGGCAGCAATGGCGTCATCGCCACGGCCAAATACCTTGATTTCGACATGGGGTGGAGACGGGCGGTATCCCAGGGTGATACCGGGTGGTACGGGCAGCGCGGTGAGCTGGTCAGCCAGGGTCGATTCACCGTGGCCGATGGTCACCAGCTTGGTCAGCTGCGTTGCCTGTGTGACACCGAACTCCTGCTTGATAAAGGGTAAGAACTGCTCTTCGACCATGCGGTGCAGTTCCACCGGCACACCGGGCGTGAAGAAGAGCCAGGCGTTGTTGATCTTCAGCCGAAAACCGGGGGCAGAGCCCACCGGGTTATCCACCAGCACCGCGCCATCGGGCAGCAGGCACTGCTTGTAGTTGCTGGCCGGTATGGGGCGACCGCGTTTCGCAAACCATTCCTCCAGGTGCTCGCGCCAGCCGGTGTGTTCCACCAGGTCGACATCGATGGCTTCGGCGGCCGCTTCGGCAGACAGGTCATCGGAAGTGGGGCCCAGGCCGCCATTGACTAGGATGACATCGGCCAGTTTGCTGCGTTCCTGGAAAATCCCGATCAGGTCCTCCATGCGATCACCGACGGTGGTCTTGCGCTGCAATTCCAGGCCGTGGTCCATGAGGACATTGGCGAACCAGGCCGCGTTGGTGTCGACGATTTGGCCGGAAAGGACTTCCTCGCCGGTACAGATCATTTCTATTTTCATGGAAGAAAAGTACGCCGTGTAAACGTTGGTTGGGTGAAAGCGGATGATACCTTAAATACGCCGTGCAGACGGGAACGAGTTAACGCTTACTCGGCATGAATGTAAGGCAGGTCATTCAGTTTTCGCACTGGTCCACGATAATCGTGCGGTTTTCCACGTACAGGTTGCAGCCCGAAGCAATCGGAACCGCATCCACTACTGCGGGGATGGTGAGGTCGCAGACGCTGATATCGATGTTACGCAGTTTGGCTGTGTCATCTCAGACCGTCAGGCGTTCGCCGTAGCGAATCATCTGGCCTGTATCCAACTCACCGTACAAGGTTTGTGACAGGGTGCCGAGCAGGCTGACGAGATTGACGGCCCCAGGGAAAACCGGTAATGCAGTTCTCCATTCATACCTGCGCGCAGGGCAAACATGGTGCCATCATGACCCGGGACCGGCAGGATTTTGGCGCCGCTGTATCCCGAATCCGCCCCGGGCTCTTCCGCGCTCAGGGTACTGCCACTGGCAAAGGGGTCCGGTGACTCGGCCGCTGTCACGCCCAGGCTGAGCAAGGCGGGAAGGGTAATGGCATGGAGTGATCGCAACGTAAGCGGCCAGCGCAAAAGCGGTTTTCCAATGTCGGGAAAATCTGCAGGGATTGGTAGGCAGCAGTAAAGCGAGAGGTCAGGCACGCCTCAGTACCGGCGTGCCAGGCAGGCGTTATTCGTCGTCGTCTTCCTCGGCTTCGGCGGCGATGTGCTTCAGGCGTTTGCCGGCTTCCACGGAAATGTCTTCCGGAATAGCGATATCACCCAGCCACACGGCCTTGTCGTCGTCGCTGAGCGCGGCGCTGACCACGCTGACACCGGTTTCCCGGTTCAGGCAGAGGATGCGGTTAAGGGTGTCTTCGTCAGCGGTTTCACCTTTCAGGACCAGGCCGGTTTCAAACAGTGCCCAGTTACCGTCTTCGGACTGCCAGAAGTGGTTGATCATTTTCCCGGCCGCTTCCAAGGCTTTTTCCTGCTGCTCCTTGGTGGCCGTCAGTTCGCGCACTTCCTTGCGTTCATTGACCAGGGCAGTGTTGAGATTCTTGTTATCCTTGGCCTGGTCGAGGTTCTTTTTCTTGAGGTCGGTGACTTGGCGCTTCAGGCGCTGCGGATCGAGCTTTTTCAGCTCTTTCAGCTCGGCCTGGACTTGGGCCATTTCCTCGCGCACTTTTTTCAACTGGACTTCAGACTTATCATCCTTCTGACCCTCGCTGACCAGTTTTTCCAGCCGTTCCATCTGCAGTTCCTGCTGGAGGGCCTCGTAGTCGGCTTCCAGTCCGGCAAAGTGATTGAACTGTTTCTCGAGGTGGTCGAAATCCTTCTTGTGCTCAAGGATATCGTCGCGCAGTTTCTGCTCGAGCTTTTTCTGGCGCTCGAGTTTTTCCAGGAGATCGTGTTTTTCGTCTTCGAGTTTTTTGATTTCTGCCTTGAGGGCGTTGCTGGTGCGCAGTTCTTTGAGGCTGAGTACTTGGGCCATGGCAGGAGTCAGGGTGTCCGGTCAGGTGCTTGTTGCTGGAAACGGGTTTGTCAGATTTGAGAAAAGCTGTGCCTTTTCAGGGCTTTCGAGCAAATCTGGGCGCGCATTCTAGCATAGTCCGGCGCACACCTGCCAAGCCGACATGCGGGGATAGTGGCAGGAAAAAGGATTTTCGAGTGTAGGTCGAAAAACTTACTCGCCGGCGCGCTCACGCATCTGGGCCAGCAGGCCATCCATGCCATCACGGCGCACGACGTTGCGGTAGGTTTCCCGGTAAGAGGACACCATGGAGACGTTTTCCACTTCCACGTCATACATGAACCTGCCGTCACTGCGCAGACGCAGCTTGTAGTTGATCGGAATGTCGGTGCCGTCGGCTAGGATGACTGTTTCTACAGTGGCACGGTTGTTGATTTCCTCGCCACGAATTTCGACGGTTTCATTGGTGTAGGCCTCGATGCGACCCATGTAGGTGGTTTCCAGCGTGGCCATGCAGGTCAAGCCGCCGGCGTCGTTGTTGAGAAAGACGGAGGCGGCCTGACAGTGTATGTGTTCCATGAGTTTGCGCTGGGTCAGCGCAATGGTTTCATCAATATCCAGCGAATACTCAAACGTCTGGATGAGATCTTACAGGTGGTCCACTACAGCAGGTGGCAGCTCGGTTTCTTCATGATAAACCGCGATTAGCTACCGGACCACCCGATACGGCGTTAGCGTGATCAGTCGCCGTAGGCAATCCGGTAAATAACATTGGCACCGTCATCACTGAGCAGCAGGGAACCGTCATCCATCACGGCAGTAGCCACCGGCCGGCCCCAGGGATTGCCTTCCTCATCGATGAAGCCGACGAGGAAGTCGATGTACTCACCGGTCGGTACGCCATTTTCGATCGGCACCCGCACAATCTTGTGGCCGGTCCGGTGGGCGCGGTTCCAGGAACCGTGCAGCACGGCAAAGCCGTCGCCAGCATACTCGGCTGGGAACGCGGAGTTGCCTGCAGGATCGAGCGGATAGAACTCCAGGTCAACGGCTGCCGAGTGAGCAGTATAGGGCACATCCGGTGTCATTATCTTGCCGACCAGGTCGGGGCGGGCGCCGGCATGACGCGGATCTTCGTTGTCACCCATGTAATACCAGGGCCAGCCGAAAAAGCCGCCATCGGGCACACGGGTGGAATAATCCGGTACCAGGTCATCGCCCAATTGGTCTCGCTCGTTGACCGAACACCAGACATCGCCGGTTTCCGGCTGCACGGTGAGGCCCACGCAGTTGCGGATGCCGTTGGCAAAGAGGCGGCCGGTGGAGGCTTCATTGCCGACTTCGAAAACCATCACAGCGGCCCGGTTTTCCTCGGTACCCCACGCTGCGCCCAGGCCTTTCTCGGTCTCCCAGGCCGCGATTTCGGCAGGCGTCTTGGGGTCCATATTGTTCTCGGCGACGTTGGACTGTGAGCCCACGGACACGTACATCAGTTTGCCGTCCGGGGAAAACGCCAGGTCGCGGGTGTAGTGGCCGCCACCGACCGGGCTCAACTGTGGCACGATCACTTCGGGCACACCACGGGCCACCATATCACCGACCTGGTAGGGGTAGCGCACGACCCGATTGGTTTCGGCCACGTAAACCCACTCGGGGTTGTCACCGGCAGGATAGAAGGCAATTCCCAGCGGCTGCAGCATGCCCTGGGCAAAAATCTCGACATCCTGCGGCGCGCTGCGCACAGCGTTCGGGCGAATGACGCGAATACGGCCGCTCTGGGTTTCAGCCAGGAAAATATCGCCATTGGGCGCCAGAACCATGGCACGCGGTCCGGACAAGCCCTCGCCGAGGAAGACCTCAACGGTGAAACCGTCCGGCAGCATCAGGTTGTCGGTATCCTGACGCGGTACCACGGTCGGGAAGTTAACGGCAGAACCGGTTTCGTAGGGTGCTGGCAGGGCGCTCAGGTTTACACGGTGAACACGGCCGGGGCGGTCATTGATCCAGTCCGGATCGCCCTCGGGTTCCGGGGTATCACCCGGAAACCCGGCAAAACCGGCGGGTGGCGCACGGTCGTCGACAAAGGTGCCGTTGGCCAGTTCTTCGAAATAGGCAATCAGGTTGGCGCGGGTGTCATCATCGCTGACCGGAATCACCATGGAAGAGCCTGGCACGATACGGGTCGGGGCGGCCAGGAAGCGGTCCAGCGTGTCGGCATCCCAGGTCAGGCCGGAACTGGCCATCGCATCTGTGTAAGTAAAGCCGGTGTTGGCGGCTTCGCGGCCAAACACGCCATGCAGCAGTGGCCCCTGGGCCCCGCCGTTGTCACCAGGTTCGGCGCTATGACAGAGCGCGCATTGCTGGGCGAAAAAGTCCTTGCCGGCCAGAGAATCGGCTGCCAGGACCTGGCCTGAAAACAGGATAGTGATGAAGATAAGGATTGGACGGATTTTCACATGACCCCCTTGGAAAAAATCGCATGGAAAAAGACAGGAAGCGGATGATACCTGAACTTGCCGGTCAGGGGATAAATTTACAGAGAATACAGGGAGGGTTATTCCAGGCAGATGAGCCGTGTTTGACGGTGATATGGCGCCTGGCAGGTTGCTGCCAGGCGCCTCTTTAAAGGTACCGTATCAATTCAGGTCAATGGCAAACGGGAAATAGCCGGAGACGTTAAAGCCGACGGGAATGGGGTACACGGAAAAATACCGGTTATTTCAAACGGCATGGATGCCAGGTTCTTGAGATCGTCAATGGGCATTGTGAAGCTCATGTCACCGCCGAAACCATCCTCGCCGGCCGATGCCGCCCAGGCACCGGCAAATGTCAGTTCCGTGGGACCGGTGACAAAAAGAGAGACACCGAAGGTACCGGCCACATCCAGGCTGAGCGTTTCCTCACCCAGGAGAGGAACATTGACGGTGATGGAAATGGGAGCCAGGACCTCAATGGACCCGCTGAAGTTGCCATTGATGTCCGGTGTGCCATTGGTTGAGGGGACAGACTTGGCTGTCCAGCGGCCATTGAGTAAAACATCGACGCTCAGGTTTTCACTGAACGACAGCGCAGGGATGTCCAGCGGAACGTCAACTGGCACGACCTGGTTTATCTCACCACTGACATGCCTGGTATTCGGGAATTGGTCGCCAGCGCAGACAGCTTCCTTGAGCAGCGTGATGTTCAACAGCAAATCTTAGGCCCTGGGACCATTGGGCGATGGCGCGTCAACCGCAACGTTTTCCATCCAGTTCAGGCCTCCGGGGTTCTCCAAGAGGATGGGCTGATCCAGCACCTTGTCACTGGGAATATCGGTGTATTGGCCAATATGGGAAAACGAGGCGAAATCACACGTGGCATGAAAGGTGATCTGCAGCCCCAGACCGCCCGTGCTGGAAGCAACGCCATCAACGACAGCGCTCAGGTCACTGCCGGCGGAACTGATGTCAACGGTGGCGTCGATAGCGGCCTAGGGTTTCACCAGTGCCCCATCATCGTGGGTGACCAGCCCGGTGACGCTGCCAACCATGGCGCCAATCTTGTCCTGTTGCGCCATCGCACTCCAGGAAAACAGAACCAAAATCCCGGTAAACAGTATTGTGCATCGCATAAGCAAATCCCCCTTGGTAATGACTTCAAAATATCACTTCGCGAAATTCACTTTTTGCGCTAAATCAACACAGCAGACCAAAAAAATCCCGGGTGATGCCGGGATTTTTTGGGGGTAGCCGCAGATGGTTTTTCCTGCGGCAGGATGCCTGGGCAGGGCTGTCAGATGGCGACAAAACCGGTGCTGTCGCCAAACGCATCCTGTTCGATGCCGGCCAGGTTGATCATGGACAACAGCAGGTTGGACAGTGGCGTTTTATCCGGGGTTACGATGTGGCGGTTGCCTTCCAGGCGGCCAGACGCACCACCGGCCAGCACGATGGGCAGCGGATCGTGGTTGTGCGAGTTGCCATCGCTCATGCCGCTGCCGTACATGATCAGGGAATTGTCCAGCAGGGTGCCGTCACCATCAGGCAGTTCCTGCAGTTTATCCAGGAAGTAGGACAGCAGGCCGACGTGATAACGGTTCAGTAGGGCAAAGCGGGCTTTCTGCTCTTCGTTGTTCGAGTGGTGCGAGAGGGTGTGGAAACCGTCCCTGACGCCACTGGCCGGGTACACGGCACCGCTGAGTTCCTTCGCCATCAGGAAAGTGGAGACGCGGGAAATTTCGGTCTGCCAGGCCAGGACCTGCAGGTCGAACATCAGCTTGATGTGTTCTTCGATATCGTTGGGGATGCCGTTGGGCTTGTCGGGTACTTCGATGTCATCGGTGACCTTGGCACCAGCCTGTTCAATGCGACGTTCGATTTCGCGAATGTCGGTCAGGAACTGCTCCAGGCGGAGCTTGTCGGAGGCAGGCAGTGACCGGTCCAGGGAAGCCAACTGGTCGGAAACGGCATCGAGCAGACTCAGGGACTGCTTGCGGCGCGCTTCACGCTGTTCCGGCGTGGCACCGTCGCCAAACAGGTGTTCAAAGACCACCTGCGGGTTGTTCTGCATGGGCAGCGGGGACACCGCGGACTGCCAGGAAATGGTGTTGCGGTAGGCACAGCTGAGGCCTTCACCGCAGCTCAGTGTGGATTCCTCAATGGTTAGTTCCAGTGACGGCAGCGGCGTGTCCTGGTGCAGGTTCTGCGCAATGACCTGGTCGATGGTGACACCCAGCGATGGCATGGCACCGGTTTTCGGTTTGGCGCCACTGAGATAGCTGGCGGCGGAACGGTTGTGATTGGCGGTCGCGCCACCCGGGCCATAGGCCAGGGGCAAACCGTGGCCGGAAACCACGTTGATGTGATTACGGAACTTTTCCAGCGGCTGCAGAATTTCCGTGAATTCGAAATTCTTGCCCACGGTCGACGGGGTCCACTTGGCCATGGTGGCGCCATGCGGGACATATATCGCAGAAAAACGGGTTTTCGGCATGTTGGCCTGCGCCATGGCCGTGCTTGCAGGCACCATTGATTCCAGGAATGGCAGGGCCAGCGTTGTCCCGGTACCGCGCAGGAAGGTCCTGCGGTTCAAGTGCTTTTTGCTCAGAAAGGTTGCCATATCAGGCCTCCGGTTTTGTCTGGACAGAGTCCGCGTGACGGCTGGCGACATTCTCGGTATCAGCACCGCTCTTGACCCGTTTCGTGAACTGGTCGCTGTTGATTATGCCTCTGACGAGGGCGGAAAAGCGATAGTCTTCGCTTTCAGCGTTATGCATGATCGACCGTACAGTCGGCATGTCGAAATACTCCAGCTCGCGACCCAGGGCATAGGTCATGAGTTTTTCGGCAATGGTTTCCACGAACAGGTCGGAATAGCGCACCAGCGCTTTGCGCAGGTCGGCCGGACCGGACAGGGTGGAGCCGTCCAGCAGCGTTCCGCTCGGATCGACCTTGGAGTCGCCGTCGTATTCACGCCATTCCCCCACGAGATCGAAGTTTTCCAGGGCAAAGCCAACAGGATCGATCACGGCATGGCAGGAGGCACAGGAAGGATCGGCTCGATGCGCTTCCAGGCGGTCACGAATGGAACTGGTCAGTACCACGGAACCGTCGCCATCGAGGTTGGTTTCCACGCCGGGGGGTGGTGCCGGTACAGGTGCACTCAGGAAGTTTTCCAGTATCCAGGCGCCCCTGACGACCGGCGAGGTACGGCTGGCAGTGGACGTTACCGACAGGATGCTGCCATGGCCAAGCAGGCCGCGACGCGGGCTGTCCTCGGCCAGTTCCACCTTGCGGAAATAGGAGCCGCGAACGCCTTCAATACCGTAGTGCTCAGCCAGGCGCTGGTTGAGATAGGTGTAGCGTGAGTCCAGCAGTTCGGTGACCGGGAGGTTTTCGGAAATCATGTTGGCGACGGCCAACTGGGTTTCGGTGATGAAGGCCTCGCGCAGGTTGTCATCGAAATTGCCTTCTTCCGGGGTAATGTTTTCCACTTCGCGCAGGAACAGCCACTGGCCGGCAAAGTTTTCCACCAGGGCACGGGACTTGTCGTCACGCAACATGCGGGTGATCTGGGTATCGAGGACGTCTGGCTTGCTGAGTTCGCCAGTCATCGCCAGCTCCAGCAGTTCTTCATCCGGAATGCTGCTCCACAGGAAGAATGACAGTCGTGAAGCCAGTTCCAGGTCGCTGATCGTGTAGATTTCGCCCGGGGCCAGGTCTTCGGGCTCTTCTTCGAAACGGATCAGGAAGCGCGGGTCAATGAGAATGCGGGACAAGGCCTGCTGGATACCACTTTCAAAGTCGCCTTCCTGCACACCCTGCTCGTAAAAGGCCATGATGCTGGCTACTTCACCGCTGCTGACCGGACCGCGGAAAGCGCGGGTGGCAATCTCTTCCACGATGGTTTCAGCGCAGGCGCGCTCTTCGTCATTGGTGGCCGGATAGCAGCTGAAAACCTGCTGACGGCTGGGCGTGTTGCCCGGGCCTGTCGCGTTGAAAGGACCGATAATCTCGATACGCGAGATATTGCCTTCCTTGACGTAGTTGTCATAGATGTCGTTCACACCGGCTGGCTGTTTCTTGTCGATGATGGCCGCCGTGATTGTGTGCGGACCCGCTGTCAGCGGAATGCGCTCGATGCGGTTGCGTTCAACCTTCACCGGCTGCCCGTCGATGGTGACATCCAGTTCGGAATTCAGTTGTGTACCGAAGCCACGGCGGAAACTGAACAGGC
>Ga0255757_10005866_pt1 | contig 10741 bp, 9 predicted proteins | sample 071ome_27_FD_179957 | JGI IMG/M metagenome (GOLD analysis project Ga0255757, IMG submission 179957) | Coastal salt marsh microbial communities from the Groves Creek Marsh, Skidaway Island, Georgia - 071409AT metaG (version 2) | ecosystem: Environmental > Aquatic > Marine > Intertidal zone > Salt...
TCGGACGTGGAAGCGGCGGTACTCGATGCCTTTGCGGTAGTCGATGTCAGCATGAATACCTACGCGCCGGATACGCCGTTGAGTCGATTTAATGCGATGCCTCCAGGCGAGGTGATTCAAATGGGCTGGGATTTTGCCTATGTCATAGCAGAGGCCCGCCGAATTCACGCGTTAAGTGACGGTGCTTACGATGTGACCATAGGCCCGCTTCTTGACGTGTGGGGGTTTGGTCCCAAGGGCCCGACAGCCTACCCGGCGCCGGAGGCGGTTGAAGCGGCAAGGGCAATTTCGGGTTGGCCCATGATTGTCTGGGATTCTGCGACCCGTATGCTGGGCAAGCGCGCGGCGGGTGTGGAAATTGAGCTTTCCTCAATCGCCAAAGGCTATGCAGTCGATCTGGCGGCCGATGTACTCGATGAGCTGGGCATCGGTAACTTTTTGCTTGAGGTTGGCGGGGAAATGCAGGCGAGAGGCTTGAGTCCGCGGGGAGACCAGTGGCGGGTCGCTATTGAGCGTCCGGATTTGGCACGGTCCGGTGTGGCGAGGGCCATCGCGCTGTCGAATACCGGCATTGCCACCTCGGGGGATTACCGGAATTATTTCGAGGTTGATGGGGTGCGCTACTCGCATCTTATTGACCCGCGCACGGGTTATCCCATTCGTCATGATCTGGTATCAGTAACGGTGATCCACCCATCGACAGGGATCGCTGATGCCTGGGCGACGGCCCTCGCGGTTATGGGCTTTGAATCAGCCATGGCCCTCGCCGAGGCCCGGGACCTGCCAATTTATGTGATTAGACGCACCGGTGATACGCTTACGCCTAGCTGGAGCACAGCGTTTAACCGATACGTGCCTTCGGGTGCGTGAGTCCCTTGGATCCACGAGGAGTCGCTTGTGATATTTGTCGTTAGTTTGCTCGTCTTTATGATGATTGTGGCCGCGATGTCCGTGGGTGTCATGGCGGGGAGGGCTCCCATCAGCGGTTCCTGTGGCGGCGTTGGCAAACTCGGTATCGATCAAAAATGCGAGTTATGTGGGGGCGACCCTCAAGTGTGTGAAACCCAGACCCGCTCCAAGGGCGATGTCGATGTTGAATTCCATGACCCCACGAAGTCATAAGCAGCTGCAGTGACTCGATTGTGAGCTGCCCGTGATTCTCGATTTGATCCTCCGCTATGCCCTTGGAGGACGTCAGCATGGTTTTACCTTGTTGGTGGCGCGGGTTTCGCTGCTGGGTATGGTGTTGGGTGTCGCCAGTCTCATTGTCGTCTTGTCGGTGATGAATGGTTTTTCTTCAGAGCTACATCGCCGCATCTTGTCTGTAACGCCCCACTTGACGCTGTCGGTTAAAAGCCCCGACGGTGCGCTACTTCAGGAGGTAGGCGATTTCCTTGCGAACCAGAGTGAAGTCAGGTCGTCCGCGCTGTTTCTGGAAGATATGCTGCTACTCACCCACAACACGCAACAGCACGGTGTCCGCATGGCAGGACTTAGCGCCGCCGGTTTTAGCGGGGTGACCGCGCTGGCGGACCATATTACGGAGGGCAGTCTAGAGGCTGTATCGCAGACGGCTTTTACGGTTGTATTGGGCCGCGGTGTGGCACAAAGGCTGGGTGTACAGGTGGGAGATGAGGTGACGGCAGTCTTACCTACGTTATCGATCACGCCTGCAGGGGTGTTCCCCCGCCAGCGTCGACTTCGAGTTGTTGCGGAATTTGAAGTGGGGTCGAGTCTGGATGCGCAACAAGCCTTTGTTTCCCTCGGCACCGCACGACGTTTGTTTGCCCGGGATATCGATAGCCTTCAGGTTGCGCTCCACGATCGGGACCAGGTGAAGACACTAATGGCCCGTGTCGCCAATCGCTTTGGAGAGACAGTGGATGCCCATGGTTGGCAGCAATCTCAAGGCTCTTTGTTTACGGCCATCCGGATGGAGAAGATAACCGTTGCTGTGCTGCTGATGGCGGTGGTGGCGGTGGCCGCGTTTAATATCGTGTCTACTTTAACGATGTCCGTGACCGAAAAGGCGCGGGATATCGCTGTGCTGCGGGTCATCGGTATGCCTCGATCACAGCTCATGTGGATTTTTATCGGGTACGGGGCAGTGCTGGGGGGGATCGGTATTGCCATCGGTGCAGTCTTTGGCGTTGGTTTGGCGCTCCACGTTGCCGATATTGCGATTTTTCTGGAACAGTTTTTCGGCGCGCGATTGTTCGATCCCTCGGTCTATTACATTGGCAGGCTTCCCTCTGAGCTTCAGTGGCTCGACGTTGTTGTGACGCTATCGGTTGCAGCTGTTCTCACCCTGGTTGCCACCCTATATCCTGCTTATCGCGCTGCAACCCTTCATCCAATGGAGGTTCTTCACGATGTCTGATGCAGTCATTTCATGCTCGGGACTTGGCAAAGCCTTCCAGGATGGCGATCGGCAAATCGATGTCCTATCGGGTATCGACTTTTCTCTTCGGGCGGGTGAGCGTGTGGCTATTGTCGGTCAGTCGGGATGCGGAAAATCGACGTTGCTTAACCTTCTAGGGGGCTTGGACGTGCCGACCACCGGTCGAGTTTATGTCGCCGGAGAGGTGATGAGTGAGATGTCTGACCTGAGGCGCAGCCAGTGGCGCAACCAGCAGCTTGGGTTTGTGTTTCAGTTTCATCATTTACTTCCTGAGTTTACAGCGCGGGAGGCGGTAGCGATGCCTGCTCGTATCGCGGGTGTCTCGAAGTCGGATGCGAACCAGCTGGCAGCGGCGCTGCTTGAAAGGGTTGGCCTGCAAGATCGGGGAGGACACCGACCTGCGGCGCTGAGTGGCGGAGAGCGCCAGCGTGTTGCCATCGCCAGGGCCTTAATCAACAACCCTCGCTGCGTGTTGATGGATGAGCCAACGGGCAATCTTGACCCTGACTCGGCGGCACAAATTCTTACCTTGATGGAGTCGCTTGAGTGGGGGCCGACGGGATTTGTGGTGGTCACCCATGATCGGCAGGTCGCCAGTCAAATGGCGCGCCAATTGACGCTGGTCGACGGCCGTTTGGTGGGAGACCATGATGCAGTGGCGTGAGCGATTCGCTTTTTCTCATCGTCAGGTGATGGATCCCGGGAGAGGCCTCTCGGTCTTTCTATCACGGCTCTCTATCCTCGGATTGGTTTTTGCCGTGGCCGTATTGCTCGCTGTGATGTCAGTCATGAACGGCTTTGAGCGAGAAATGAACGACAGGATTTTAAGTCTTGTTCCCCACGTTACCCAGCGTGGCTACGCCAGCGATGCTGAATGGCGGGCCCAAAAAGAACAGCTGGCGGTGTTAGCGGGGGTCTCAAATGCCGCGCTCTTTTACGAGCGAGAGGCGCTGTTAGTACGGGGGCTGAAGGTTGAGGCCGCCAAGCTCATGGGTCTTGAGCCGGCCAGTATCACTGACTGGCAGCGATGGTCTCCGACAAAGCCAAAGCGGCTAGAGCAAAACGAGGTGCTTATTGGCTCCAGGCTTGCCGCGCGATTACAGGTCGGGGTGGGAGCGACGTTGCGGCTACTGCTTCCAGAAGACACCCTGCTTGCCAATCAAAGGACCCGCATAGCCGCAGTGAAGGTGGCGGGGCTGTTGTCGACGCAGACAGAGCTCGACGAGGGATTGATTATCGGCCGCTTGCAAGACATCGCGGCGTTTGGGTCTGAGGGTGCTTCGGCAAACGGATTGGCGTTGCAGCTCGACGACCTGTTTGCAGCCCCCGAGGTCCGATGGGGTTTGTATCAGTCATTGCCGGCGCATTTTTACTTAACCGACTGGACGGGCAGCCACGGTAATCTCTATCAGGCCATCCGTCTGTCCTCGGATTTAATTACGCTCTTGCTCACGACGATTATCGCTGTGGCCGCGTTCAATGTGGTGTCTTCCCTGATGTTGGTGATCACTGATCGGCGATCGGCGATCGCGATATTGCAGGTTATGGGCGCGTCCCGCAGAGACATAGCCTGGATATATCTTATGCAGGGCGCGCTCATTGGTGTTCTCGGGGCAACCGTGGGGCTGGCATTAGGTGGCGCCATGGCCGCAATGGCGCCACAGCTTCTCGTCGCCATAGAGGGAGTGGTGGGAACTCAGCTTCTGAATACCGACGTTTACCCCCTCGCGTTTTTGCCTGTTGATATTAGACTTTCCGATATTCTGACGCTTTGGATTGTCTCGGTGTTTCTGTGTGTCGCTTCAGCCCTGATTCCTGCCTACAGGGCCAGTAAAGTCCCTGTAGCGCAAGCGCTGGCACTGGGCTCCGCCTGAAAAATCTCGCCAGTAGCAGTCAGTAGGGATTCTTTCGACGTTTGGTGGCTCTTTTTTGCCATTGGTCAACCACTCGCCAACGCCATAATAGGTCGATGGCGAAATAGCCCAGCGCTGCGGCTGCGATTCCCATTAGGAGACAACCCAGCAGAAAGGGTTCCCAAATGGCCCCCAGGCGCTCCCCGAGCCAGCTCCAGGTCATCTCAAACTCGATCGGATGGACAGGGGTGTCGAGGATGGCCGCGCCGAGTTGATAGGCCGCAAAATAAATGACCGGCATCGTGAGAGGGTTGGTAATAAAAATTAAGGTCACGCTCAACGGTAAGTTGGCCCGCCAGCGAACTGCAACGATAGCGGCGATGAACATTTGCCCGGGAAGCGGAATCATGGCGCTAAACAGGCCAATGGCGAAAGCTTTTGCCGTTGAAGTCCGGTTGATATGCCACAGATTGGGCTCATACACCCAATCGCCCAGTGGCCTCAAGCTGCGCATAGCCCGCAGCTTCTGCGGAGAGGGCGCCATTCTTCGAAACAACTTCCGGGGCATGTAGCGAATCAGTCCATGCGTGAGTAATCGGCTTTAGCGTTCATTGTCCACCAACAATACCTTGGGACGTATGTGTCCCGAGTAGGTACGTGTTCTACTGCATCGTCGCAGCGGGCGGTGTGATTATGACGGTTTTCATTTTTCAGCTCCATGTGACTTGCTACCAGAATATGCCTTGAATAGCGCATGAGCGCACTCTATGTCACGCGTCTATGGCGACGCTTTCTGTGTCGTCATGGAGTCGGTTCATGTCGCTCGGCACCCGGCATCTGGGTGTTGCTGGGTTTGGTCACGCCGCTCGCTTTACCGCAGGCAACCCTGGGATTGGTATTGGCTGTCGGGGTGTTCACCCTGTTTGCGCTGGCACCAATCCGGCAGCTTGCCTATCTAGGCCTAGGTCTGACCTTGGGTGGTATTACCTCCATGTCAGCGTCCATTTCCGCGCCAAATCCTGCCTGCGACGGCGAGGTGATAATGGTTATGGGCGCTATCGACCAGCTGCCCTTCGAGGTTCGCGGGTGGGACGACGAGACACGGTGGGCCACAAGACTGCGTGTCGAGGCCACGATTCCCCCATCCTGCGGTGATCTTTCCCGGGTTCAACTGAGTGCTCCTCAGCAGCTTAATGCCACCGACCTGGGTAGGCGCGTCGTTGCTCTGGGCACATTTTCTATGACGGGTTCCCAATGGAACCCGGGCAGGCCGCCAGAGCAGGCCTATGCCTTGGCACAAGGCTTGGGTGGACGGCTGTGGGCCACGCAGCTCGATGCTTTGACCGGAGAACCTCCTTGGCTTGACGGGGTGCGTGGGGAGCTTGCCCACCAGATCGATACGGCCATCGTGCCGATACGGGTGAAGGGGTTATTGCTTGCACTCACGGTCGGTGACGGCAGTCGGCTTCCAAAACAAGATTGGAGTACTTTTCGGGCATTGGGCATCACCCATGCATTGGTGATTAGTGGACTGCACGTGGGCCTGGTCTACGGCGCCGTGTGGTGGCTAGGCCGCCGGCTTGTGCTTAGCGTGTGGCCAAGGATGCTGTTACACCGCGATTACTCGGTCCTGCTCGCCTGGGTCTGCGCCGGGGCTTATGCCCTGTTGGCGGGTTTCACGATACCCACGCAGCGGGCGCTGCTCATGCTGAGTGTACTGGTGTTGGTCACGCTGGCCGGCTGGCGAACCCCTCCGCTAATGGCTCTGCTGTCAGCGGCCGTTATGCTTGTTCTTGCTCAGCCCTTTTCAGTGCTGGGCCCCAGCTTTTGGCTAACGATATCGGCGACGGGATTGTTGCTGGTTATTCACAGGGTTCTCACCCGGTGTCACTTTTTCCGTGTTCGAGGGGCTTTCACCAAGGCTGTGCTCGGGCAGAGCATGCTGCTGTTTGGGCTGATGCCGCTGGTAGCCCTGTGGTACTCACCGGCAGGTGTTGTCGCCATTGCGGCTAATTTACTTTTGGTCCCGCTGCTGTCTCTCACCGTGATACCCGCAGCACTGATTGCAGCACTCGTTACCGTAGTTGCCAGTGAGCCGGCCTTGTCGTCGCGCACACCGATCCTATGGCAACCCGCACAAGGATTTTCGCGCCTGTGGTTTGGCCTGCTCGATGAGACCCGGTGGCACCTAGGCGTTCAGCAAGTGCCGGAAACGTCGCTGGGTAGGGCTTTGGCATTGCAAGTCTCGCGGGGATTCCAGGTGTCGGATCGGCGCGAGAAAACCGTATCCAAATTCAGCCTCACCGTACTTGATGTTGGGCAGGGACTGTCGATCCTAGTACGGGTCAACGGTAAAACCATTCTCTACGATACGGGTGATGGCCATGAGCGCGGATTTACACAGGCAGATCGAGTCATTTTGCCGTTTCTGCGACGTAAATCAGTGGCTGAGATTGATTGGCTTATTCTCAGCCATGGCGATAGAGATCATATTGGCGGTGTGGATGTGATTCTCGATGCTATGCCGGTCGCTGAGGCCTACGGGCATGGCGGGTTAAGTTGTCGGCCCGGACAGGTTGTGTCCCTTGGCGGATCGGCGCGTTTGCTATTTCTTAACGGTGAGCTGTCTGCCCCTGGAGCGGCAGGTTCAACGCAGAGCAACAACGACAAATCCTGTGTGTTGCTGATTGAGTATCTTAACTATCGATTTCTCTTGATGGGGGATGTCGAACACAGTCGGGAAAAAGCGCTGGTGCGTTACTGGCGGGGGGAGCTCGCAGCCGATGTCGTGATCGCCGCACACCACGGCAGCGATACATCGTCCTCAGCTACTTTTTTAAAATGGGCAGACGCAGGCTACGTGGTGTTTAGTGCAGGCAGGGGCAACCGCTTCGGCCATCCGGCAGCGGCTGTGGTTGGCCGGTTTGCCGGTCGCAATACCACCCTGTTAGACACCGCAAGAGACGGAGCAATCACTTTTACGATCGAAGGCGGCGTTATCAACATAGCAACGATGCGCGATGGCACTATTCCCTATTGGCTTAGGGTTCCGTGACTGGGGTCAGAGCCATGTGAGGGGTATACTTTGGCGAACAAGGAGGAATGCGCATTGCTGGAATTACTAATGGCAGGTGGTTGGACGATGCCCTTCATTGTCGCCGGCTCGGTCACTGCCATGGCGATCGTTATAGAGCGTTCGTTGGCCCTCAAGCCCGAACGGATCGCGCCTCCGCATTTATTGGCAGGAGTATGGCAACAGTTAAAGGCAGGTGAACTGGACGCCGTTCGCCTAAAGCAGCTTCGTCAGGGATCTCCGCTTGGGGCCATCCTGGCGGCTGGTCTCGCCAACCGCGCTCAAGGCCGTGACATTATGAAAGAGAGCATTCAGGAGGCGGCAGGTCACGTGATTCACGACCTTGGTCGCTATCTGAATACGCTTGGAACAATTGCCGCAGTGACACCACTGCTCGGCCTTCTGGGCACTGTTATTGGCATGATCCGTGTATTTACCGAGATCACTGTGCAGGGAACGGGGAATGCCAATGCGTTGGCGGGCGGTATCTCCGAGGCGTTGATTACCACCGCCGCTGGCTTGGCCGTCGCCATTCCATCACTGGTGATGCACCGCTATTTTACCGGCAAGATTGACGCGATTGTTGTCGGCTTGGAGCAGGAGTCAATTAAATTGGTTGACGCGTTGCATGCAGGCAACAAAAAAACCGAGTATGACTTGTGATGTTTCGCCGTCAGCACCGTGATGAGTTGGGCATTAATCTGACGCCATTAATCGATGTCGTTTTTTTGCTGCTTATCTTTTTTATGGTGTCGACTAGCTTTACCCGGGCAACACAGCTCGCAGTGAATTTGCCTGAGGCGGAGGGCGTGGCTTCCAGTCAGTCCTCGGAGTCGCTGGAACTGCTTATCCGAGCCGATGGTTTTATGACCTTGAATGGCAAACAAATCAGCAACGACCATTTGGCTCTTAGGGAAGCCATGGAGGTTGAGGTCGCAAAAAGTGGGCGAACCTCACTGACGGTGGCGGCCGATGGTGAGGCCGCGCATCGGTATGTGGTGAGTGCGCTTGACGCCGCGGAAGTGCTTGGTTTTGAGCAGGTCACTATCGCCACTCAGGCGCCTGAGCCATGACAGGTTCGGAGAGAACGAGCGGTCAGGGCGATTTGGTGCTCTATAAGCGCTTGCTGGGTTATGTGGTACCACACACTCTTGTCTTTGTAGTCAGCGTCTTCGGCTTCCTGATCTATTCACTTGGCAATGTGCTGCTCGCCGATCTGACCCAATTTCTGCTGGACTCGCTCGGGGAATCTACAGCGGTGTCTCTGGGCCTGGTCGCGAGCGCCGCGCACTGGGTGTGGCCTCCGGGTGACAAAGATGCCCTCGATTATGCTCGACTTGCTGTGCCTATTGCCGCCTTGGTGTTGTCCTTCGGGCGCGCGATGGGTTATTTCGTCGGCAACTACTTTATGAATATCGTTGCCAGGTCGGTGGTCCATACTTTGCGTACTGAGTTATTTGCTACTTTGATGTGCGCCCCAAAAACCTATTACGACCAGCACAGTACCGGGACCTTGATCAGCAAGTTGACGTTCAATGTTGAGCAAGTCTCGGGCGCCGCTAGCGATGCGCTGAAAGTCATTCTGAGAGAGGGACTAACCATCATCGCGCTTGTGTCCTACATGTTGTATCTCAATTGGAAGTTGAGTTTGATCTTTTTTGCCGTCGCGCCGGCGATAGGCCTGGTGGTGGTGATTGTTGGTCGTCACTTCAGACGGTATAGCCGACGCATACAGGATTCGATGGGCTCAGTCACGCAAGTAAGCGGCGAGTCTTTGGGTGCCTTTGACGTGCTGCGCATTTTCGGCGGTGAAAGCAATCAGATTAGGCGGTTCGGCAATGCGAGTTTGTTTAACCGCAACCAGAGCCTGAAGCTGGCTTTGGTTGAGGCCATATCTACCCCCGTCATTCAAACCTTGCTCGCGTTCGCACTTGGAGCGCTGTTCTGGTTCTCGCTGGACCCAACAATCCTTGCGGGTTTTTCGGCGGGCTCGTTGGTGGCGTTTATTACAGCAGCGGCGCAGCTGGGAAAGCCCGTAAAAACCCTAAGCGGCATCCAAAGTATTGTTCAGCGTGGTCTGGCTGCTGCGGAGGACGTGTTTGCTCAGCTGGACACCTCCAGTGAAGTTGATCGCGGCACGACGCCTATTGGTCGAGCGCGTGGTCTTCTGGAGGTTGAAAACCTCAGCTTTCGGTATCCCGGCGCGGAGACTCCGGCGCTAAAAAACGTATCGTTCCAGATTGCCCCCGGAGAAACCGTGGCGTTGGTGGGGCGCTCTGGTAGTGGCAAGTCGACGCTCGCACAGCTCTTGCTTCGGTTTTACGCACCGGATGCAGGAGAAATCAGCTTGGATGATCTGATCATTGACGAATATCGTCTTCGGGATTATCGGCGCCAGTTTGCCGTGGTCTCGCAGACGGTTGAACTTTTCAGCGACACCGTGCGCAATAACATCGCCTTTGGCTCCCTCAGTGATGCAAGCTACGATGACGTAATCGATGCAGCGCGTCGTGCTCATGCGATGGAGTTTATCGAGCGCCTGCCGGCGGGTCTGGATACTGTGCTCGGCGATCAGGGCGCGGGTCTTTCGGGAGGTCAGCGTCAGCGGTTGGCGATCGCTAGAGCGCTACTCAAACGAGCTCCCGTGCTAATTTTGGATGAAGCGACATCGGCGCTCGACGGCGAGTCCGAGCGCGCGGTGCAAGACGCGCTTGAAGGCAGTGCTGATCAACGCACCACGTTGGTTATCGCCCATCGGCTGTCAACGATCGAAAATGCTGATCGCATCATTCTCCTCGACCAAGGTCAGATCTTGGCGCAGGGCTCTCATCAGGAATTGCTGTCCACTAGCGCGCTCTACGCCAGCATGTATCGGCAAGGTACAACCGAGGGGTAATGGCCTTGCACGGAATGCTGATGCAGCGACTCGAGCAAGGTGTCACCCGGGCGTGGTATGGCGGCGCTTGGTGGCTGTGGTTCTTGTGGCCGCTAAGTCTTGCTGTCTCCTGGGTGGTCGCCAGGCGTCGACGGCGATTTCTAAATGCCCCGCCGGCTACATTGGTCAAGCCGGTTGTGGTTGTTGGAGGCATTACAGTCGGGGGATCGGGGAAAACGCCGGTCATCCTGGCGTTGATTCGGGCATTGAGAGCAAAAGGCAAAACAGTGGGCGTGGTCAGCCGGGGGTACGGTAGTACCGGAAGTGATGGGCCGTTGTTTGTGACTGGTGATCTATCCGCCGCGCTGGCGGGAGACGAGCCGCTACTGATAGCGCGCAATACGGGTGTTCCAGTCGTGGTCGACAGTGATCGAAGAAGAGCGGTTGAGGCCCTGCTTGCACAGCACCCGGTCGACATGGTGCTTTCAGATGACGGGCTTCAGCATTACAGCATGCCTCGAACCTTTGAGGTAATTGTT
>Ga0255757_10005877_pt1 | contig 10730 bp, 12 predicted proteins | sample 071ome_27_FD_179957 | JGI IMG/M metagenome (GOLD analysis project Ga0255757, IMG submission 179957) | Coastal salt marsh microbial communities from the Groves Creek Marsh, Skidaway Island, Georgia - 071409AT metaG (version 2) | ecosystem: Environmental > Aquatic > Marine > Intertidal zone >...
AGAAAAATAGAACAAAAATTCAAAAGGTTCTCAGTCAAGAAATGACTACTAAAAATGTTCCAAAAATAATATTTGAAATTGATAACACAATAAATAATGTATTCAGAATTAGCGATTTACTTGAAAAGGTTAATCCAGATGAATGAATTAATTAACCATTTAAAAGATGAAAGTATATTAATTACTGGACATATCAATCCAGATGGAGATGCTTTAGGTTCAGCGTTAGCACTTAAATTAATTTTTGAATCTAAAGGAATAGAATCAGATGTGTATTTTGATAAAACAACAAAATTTCCAAATACTTTAAATCATTTACCTTTACATTTTATAAATGAAGAAATTAAAGACAAGTACGATACCGTGTATGTTTTTGATTGCGGGTCTTCTAGTCGATTAGGTGTTGTTGAAAAAGTAGCCCTTGATAGTAACAAAGTTATAGTTGTTGATCACCACATAAACCCTACATTTGGTGATATACAAATTATTGATTCAAACGCAGCAAGCACCACACAAGTGTTGTATAGAGAATTAGTCAATGAAAAAGAGCTCATAACTAAAGAAGTAGCTAATTGTTTGATGACTGGGCTAATAACAGATACTGGTAGGTTTCAATATTCAAACACTACTTCTGAAGTTTTGTCTATAGCTGCAGCGCTTGTTGATTTTGGAGCTGAAGTGGCAGTTATTTCAGAAAATATTTATGGTACAAAAAATCTAAATGCTATGAATTTAGAAAGTGAAGTTGTCAATAGAATTAATGTTCATGATGAAGAAAAATTAGTTTGTTCTTATGTATTACAAGAAGACTATTCGAAATTTAAAATAGATGAATCAGAAATGGATTTTTTAATTGATTCAATAAGGTTGGTTGAAGGAACTAATGTTGCACTTCTGCTTAAAGAGCAAAAAGATGGAACTTATAAAGGAAGTTTAAGATCAAGAAGTTCTATTAATGTACAACAAGTTGCTTCTTCATTTAATGGAGGAGGTCATAAGGCAGCATCGGGATTTTCTTCAAACTTAAATCAAGATGAAATAGTTAACCAAGTAAAAAATGAAATTAGAACTCAACTCTAATTTTTATTTAGCAGACAAACCTAAAACATGGACATCACAAGATTTATGTACTAAATTCCGAAAAAATTATAAGTTTGGAAAAGTAGGTCACTCAGGAACTTTAGACCCCTTAGCTACAGGATTAATGCTGTTAGCCACCAACAAATACACTAAGCTCTTTGACTACATTGATGACACTACAAAAAATTACAGAGTTGAAGCACTTTTAGGATTTGAATCAGATACATTAGACATAATGTCAGAAGTGACAAAGATAAAAGATGTAGTAGCGGTTGATCATAGTGATGATATTAAAAAGTTTTTTGAAACTAAACTTGGAAAATCTAAACAACAACCTCCTAAGTATTCAGCTGTAAAAGTTAAAGGAAAGCGACTATATAAGTATGCGCGACAAAATAAAGATGTGGATATTCCCATGAGAGATATTGAAATTTTTAATATTGAAAATATTTCTTATAATTTAAATATCGTAACATTTGATATAAAAGTCAGTAAAGGTACTTACATTAGATCAATAGTTCGTGAACTTGGTGAATTCATTAATACTACAGCCATTGTAAATAATTTAAAAAGAATCAATATTGGTTCTCTTAGCTCTGAAGATTCTAGATTAATTTCAAATGTCGAAGCTTTAAAAAAAGATTCATATATAGAGTCAATACATTGGAGTGAAATTATTGGTTTAAAAGAATTAAAAGTTAAAGAGAATCAAATTGAAAATATACGTAACGGTAATTTAATAGACTCAAGTGAGTTTTCTAATAGAGGAAAGTTTGCAATTAGTTTTGAAAACAATTTAGTTGCTATTTATGAACCATTTTCAGAAGATTTTTTTAAACCAGATAAAGTATTTATATGAATATATATGACCACTTCTCAAGTAAAGATGTAGTTAATTCAGAAATTGACATTTCATGTATAGGTGCATTTGACGGCTTACATCTTGGTCATCTGGAACTTATCAAAAGTACGTTTAACTATAGTAAGAATTTTCAAATTATTACTTTTGATACATTACCCAAAATATTTTTTAACAAAAAATTAAAGCCAATTTTAAGCAACACTTTGAGAAACAACATTTTAAAAAGTTTTAATCCTTCCAATATTGTTTATTTAGACTTTAGTAAAATAAATAAAATTTCTTCTGATGAATTTTTAGACCTATTAGAAAAAAACCTTAAAACCAAAAAAATAATTGTCGGTAAAGATTTCAAATTTGGGAAAGATAGGTTCGGAAATGTTCAAACGCTAATCAATTTTTTTGGAGAGGATAACGTGATTATATTAGATGATTTTTTTATTGAAAATGAAAAAGTATCGTCTACAAAAATAAGAAACTATTTAGATGAAGGCAATATTGATAAAGTTAATGCTTTTCTTGGTAGGGAATATGAAATAGCAGGTGAAGTTGTTAAAGGAATGAGGTTGGGTTCAAAAATTGGGTTTCCAACTGCAAATATTAAGTTAGAACATGAAATTTATTTTCCTAGATTAGGTGTTTATGAAATTGAATGTGATTTAAATAATGAAATTTACAAGGGAATAGTCAATATTGGCTATGCACCAACTGTAGTCGATCGTAAAGTTCTTAAAGTTGAGGCTCATTTATTCAATTTTGATCAAGATATTTATGGTGAAGAAATAAAAATAAGACTTCAAAGATTTATCAGACCTGAAAAAAAATTTCAATCAATTGATGATCTTCTTGAACAAATAAAAGCTGATATTGACTCAATAAAGAATAAGTAATATTCTTCACTTTAGATATACAAGATACTATTATTGACTCGAATGAAAACAAAACAAGAAATAATTAACGAATACGGTAAATCTGATTCCGATACTGGTTCAGCTGAAGTTCAAGTTGCATTATTAAGCAACAGAATTGATCATTTAACTGAACATTTGAAAACTCATAAAAAAGATCATCATACGAGAAGAGGTCTTTTAATGTTGGTAGGAAAAAGAAGACGTCTTTTACAGTATCTTCAAAATCAGGATGTTCAAAGATACCGTGATATTATTGAAAAGTTAGGTTTAAGAAGATAAAACATAGACCTTGTGTTGTTAATTGAGAGCTTTTGTTGAAAGCTGACAATTAATAACCTTGGTCAAGAAAGAGGTTATATGACCGTTAATAACGTCAAAGTTACTATTGGTAATTCTGAAATTACTTTTGAAACAGGAAAATTAGCACTTCAAGCTCCAGGATCAGTTGTTGTTACATCTGGCGAAACCAATGTTTTGGTTACTTCAGTTGCTAACAAATCTGTAAGAGATGGTATTGATTTCTTCCCACTAACAGTTGATGTAGAAGAGAGAATGTATGCTGCTGGTAAAATTCCTGGTGGTTTTTTTAGAAGAGAAGGTAGGCAAACAGAAAAAGCAATTCTTGCAAGTAGGTTAATAGACAGACCACTCAGACCCTCATTTAAAGATGGATTCAGGTGTGAAACTCAAATCATAGCAACTGTTCTTAGCGTTGATAATGAAAATGAGTATGATATTTTAGCACTAAATGCAGCTTCACTTGGTCTTCAATTAGCAGGAGTTCCATTAGAGTCACCAGTAGGTGCAGTAAGAATGTCACTCATAAACGATCAATGGGTAGCTCAAGCTACAAATACTGAATTAGAAGAGTCTGTATTTGATATGGTTGTTGCTGGAAGTCTTAATAGCAGTGATCAAATAGATATTGTAATGGTTGAGGCTGGTGCTAACGAAAGCTCATTCTCAAAAATTGATGAGGGTTGCTTAGCTCCATCAGAAAATGTCGTTGCAGATGGTATCGATCTTTCAAAAGACTACATTATGCAACTAATTAAGGCACAAAAAGAATTGGTTTCTCAAAGAGAGGTTCCACAAATTGAATGGCCTTTGGTTGAAGACTACCCACAAGAACTACTCGATGCAGTAACACAAGAATTTCAAACTAATGTTGAAGATGTTGTTGCTATCACAGATAGGTCAGAAAGAAGCGAAGCTCAAAAATCTCTTGAAGCAGAAGTTATTGAGAAATTTTTAGATTCAGAGGAAGATAATACTGGTGCAATTAAATCAGCATATAAATCTTTAGTTAAATCTACTGTTAGAGGTAGAGTAATTTCTGGTGGCCCAAGACTAGATGGTAGAACACCTACAGATATTAGAAACATAACAGCAGAAATTAATCTTTTACCTAAGGTTCATGGATCAGCAATGTTTCTTAGAGGAGAAACACAAGTATTAAATGTAACAACACTTGGTATGTCTAGATTAGAGCAAATGTTGGATACGATTGATACAGTGACATCAAAACGCTACATGCATCATTACAACTTTCCACCTTATTCAACAGGTGAAGCGTATCCAATGAGAGGTCCAAAGAGGCGTGAGATTGGACACGGTGCTTTAGCTGAAAAAGCATTGGTTCCAGTTGTCCCACCAAAAGTAGATTTTCCATACACAATCAGACTTGTAAGTGAGGCTATTTCTTCAAATGGTTCTACATCACAAGCTTCAGTATGTGCATCAAGTTTATCTTTGATGGCAGCGGGTGTTCCAATTAGAGAACATGTAGCAGGAATTGCAATGGGATTAATATCTAAAGATGGTGAATACGTCACCTTAACAGACATTCTTGGTGCTGAAGATGCTCTTGGTGATATGGATTTTAAAGTAGCTGGTACAAGGAATGTAATTACAGCATTACAGCTAGATATGAAAATAGAGGGCTTACCTTCTGATGTATTAAGAAAAGCACTCAATCAAGCAATGGATGCTAGGCATCATATATTGGACATAATGGAGGATACTATTTCAGAACCTGCTGAAAGTTTATCTGGAAATGCACCACGTCTTGAATCAATTGAATTACCGAAAGATAAAATTGGTGAAGTAATTGGACCTAAGGGAAAGAATATTAAGAAGATTGAAGAAGAAACTGGATGTACTGTTGAAATCGATGATGATGGAATTTTAACTTTAGGATCAACTGAAGAAGACAGCATTGCTGTTGCAAAAGAAATGGTTATGCTAATTATCGATCCTCCAGAAGCAGAAGTAGGAGAAGAGTATGAAGGAGAAATTGTAAGTGTTGCTTCATACGGTGCTTTTGTTAACATTTTACCTGGAAGAGATGGCCTACTTCACGTTTCTAAATTTCATTCATCAAAAAGAGTTGGCGACGTTGAAAAAGTTGTCAGTGTTGGTGATAAATTAGTTGTTAAGGTGGACTCAATCGAAAAAGGAAAAGTTAGTTTATCACCTAAAGAAGATTTAGAAATTCCTGAGGATGCTGTCTCTGAAGGAAAATCAGATTCAAAAAGAGGCAAGCCCTCTAACGATAGAGGTAGAAATAATAGAAGGAATGGTTCAAAACCATCTGGTAATGGAAATCAAAAAAGAAAAAGAGTTTCCTTTGAAGATGAATTTGAAAAAGGACTCTAGTCTATTTTCTATTACCTTTTAACTTAGTTGGGTTAGTAGGCTCAGTTGTAACATAAGCATCTGGATTTATTTCAGAAACTATATTCAATACTTGCTTTACTTTTTTTCGTGGTGTGACACACCATGCAATGGAAACCTCTCCATGCATGCCTTCACCATTAATAATTGTTACTCCAAAACCTTCTTCTCTTAATACTCTTGCTACTTCAGTGCTATCGCTGTCTTTTGGTGCAAAGATTCTTACAACAACATCACCAATAGCGATTGTGTTTTCAATATAAGAACCAACTATTGTTCCAGAAGCAAATCCTAGAGCATATCCAGTAATTAATAGTGGGTCGTTTATGTCTTGAATAACTTGAGAAATAGCGACAATCCAGATTGCCGATTCTACAAAACCTAAAACTGCACCAAACATAGGCATACCTTTGTTTACATACAAGGTTCTTAATGTCCCAAGTGTTTGATCTAGTAAGCGTAAAAGAAAAATGCCTATAGCAGCTAAAAGTAAGTCCATAATTACTACTTTACTTTTTCTACTAATTCAAGATATACCTTTTTCATTTTTTCTTGAGTTTCGTAGACCAATTCTTCTATATTTTCTTTATTGTATTTTGAAATATCAATAGGTTCTAAAGTTTTAATGAATGCTTTTCCACTTTTTAAGTACTTAGCACCCCTAGGCCAAATGTCATCTGTACCAGCAATTACAACAGGTAATATCGGTATGTTATTGTCCATAGCTATATGAAATGCACCACTTTTAAAAGGCAAAAAAGAATCTTTTTTTGCTCTTGTGCCTTGCGGATAAACCATTAAAGACCATCCATTTCTAAACAACACTTTTGCTTGTTTGTTAATACTTTGTCTATCATTTTTGTCGGTTCGATCAACTTTAATAAAGTTAAATGATTTGGCAGCAGTCTTGAAAAAAGGTAATTTATAGACTTCTTTTTTTGCCATAAATACCCACTTAATTTTTAAGTATTTAAATTGCATCATTGGATCTAGATTTGAAAGGTGATTTGAAATTACAACATAGGGTTGATTTTTTTGGTATTTATAATTTTTAATTAATGTAACTTTTGATCTAGCAGCCCACATCCAAACAGTTGCCCAGCTTTGAGCAATGTGGTATTTAATTTTTGAATATTTATCAAACAATCCCACAAACCAAATCGAATATGCAACTGGAATTGTATAAATTGCCATAATGAACATATTTATCCAAGATAATATTTTGTTCTTTAACATTTAAACATTGTACTTTAAAATAATTTCATAATGATAACAGATTTAAAAAAAGAGTTAAGAAAATTTTCTTTAAAGAACTCAAATACAAGTTTTACACCATCACAAGAGTCATTGAATGATTTTATTGATGTTATATCTAATAAATCAGTTTGTACATACCTACCTTTACAAAATGAAATAAATATTAATAATTTTTTGAGTGTTGCTTCGGATGTAAGTGTTCTTGCAGATGTCTTGGATGAAGTTAAAATAACTCGTTTATCAGAACCTTTTGAGTTAAATAAATTCGGCGTAAAGCAGCCTTTTAACATTGATGAAGTAAACAATGTGGATATATTTCTAGTACCTGGTTTAGCTTTTGATTTAGGCGGAAACAGGTTGGGAAGAGGAGCTGGTTATTATGATAAGTTTTTAGTAAATTATCCAAAATCATTAAAAATAGGAATAACTAATAATTCAAGTATTATTGATACCGTACCTATCGAAGACCATGATGTGGCAATGGATTCATTATTTACACCCGAAAATTACATATCAATATCTATCGAGTAGGCTAATTACATGAAAGTCAGCGTGAATGTAGGATATTTTGGTCCACACATATCAAACGATGTAGAACTTATAAAAAATCTTGATAATATTGGTGTCGAATGCATTTGGACCGCTGAAGCTTATGGTTTTGACGCAATAACTCCACTCTCTTATTTTGCTGGTTTAACAAATAATATCAAACTTGGTTCTGGCATCATGCAAATACCATCTAGAACACCTGCAATGGCAGCTATGACTGCAGTTACTTTAGACAAACTTTCTAATGGACGTTTTAGGATGGGATTAGGTGTATCTGGTCCACAAGTGGTTGAAGGTTGGCATGGTGTTCCATACGGTAAGCCTTTGAAGAAAACAAGAGAATATGTTGAAATTGTAAGAAAAATTTTTAAAAGAGAAACCAATCTAGAGTTTGAAGGGGAATACTACAATCTTCCTTTATCAGGAGAGGGAACAACAAATCTAGGTAAACCTTTAAGATTAATTGAAAACCCATTAAGAAAAGATATAGAAATATATTTAGCTGCAATAGGTCCAAAAAATATTGAACTTACAGCAGAGATTGCAGATGGTTGGTTGCCTTTTATGTATTCACCAACAAAAGGTGATAATATTTTTAATCAATATTTAGATTCAGGCTTTGAAAAGTCTAACAATCCTGATAAGAGAAAAACATTCGAGATTTCTGCACCAGTTTATGCAAGGATATGTCAAGAAGTAGATAAAGAAATCTATCTATCACCAGCTAGATCAACATACACATTGTATGTTGGTGGAATGGGAGCAAAATTTAAAAATTTTTATTTCAATCTCTTATGTGATTATGGATACAAAGAAAATGCTGAAAAAATACAAGATTTATATTTGGCAGGCGATAAACAAGAAGCTGAAAGATATTTTCCAGCTGAACTATTAGATGATTTAACTTTGGTTGGGTCAAAAGAGTCTATTTTAAAAAAATTAGAAAATTGGAAAAAATCGAATGTAACTGAAATATCGATTGGTATTCCACTTGATTTTGAAACTATACAATTTATAATTGAAAATTTAAATGAGTAACCTCACTCCAGAAGATATAAATGTTTCTACTTGGAAAATTCCAAGTCCATTAGCAATAATTGGTAGCCACGCAGATGGAGATTTCAATGGTATGACTGCTAGTTGGCTTACTCAAGTTAGTATGGATCCAGCTTTAATTGGAGTTGGTATAGACAATAAAAGTGTCACTTATAAACTAATGAACAATAGCGACTTTTTTACAGTAAATTTATTTTCACCTGAATATACAAAGGTTTTTGTGAAATTTTCTAAACCAGCTGAATACAATGAAGGTTTTTTAAACAAAGAACCAATAAAGTTAACAAATAATTCAGTTCCAATTTTTGAAAATGCATCAATTTGGTTTGAGTTGAAAACTAAAGAAAAAATTAATTTTGGAACTCATACTTTTTTTGTTGGCGAGATTGTCGATTGTAACACCGATAATCCAGACGAGAGAGCAGCTTATATGGGTGATACACGTATGAAATATGGGGGAGTTCCTCGAGGAGGACATTAATTTGAAAAAGATAGTATATCTATTTGTTTCAAACATATTATTATTTTTAATTTTTCCAATTATTCGTCTTTTTAGTAAAGCTTTATATGAAAAATATATTCTTCCAGCATTAATTAATACAACATGTAATTCTAGACCGATTGACTATCAAAGAAAGAAAGTAATACCAGAAGCATACGGGGTTGTTCTAGAAATAGGTATTGGACCAGGGTCTAACTTGAAACATTACGACAGCTCTAAGGTAAATAAAATATATGGTATTGATCCATCAATAGAATTAAATGAAATAGCTAGAAAAAGAGCTAACAAGCATGATTTAGATATTGAATTTTTGATAGAGTCAGCTAGCAAATTATCAGTTGAAGACAATTCAATAGATACTGTAGTTAGTACATATGCATTATGTTCAATTCCTGACCAGATAAGACCTTACAAGAAATTAAAAGAGTCCTTAAGAAAGATGGTATTTTTATATTTTCTGAACATGGTTTATCACCCGATAAATTTGTGTCTTTTATACAAAAATCAACAGACTTTTTTTATCCCAAAATTTCAGGAGGTTGTCACACTAATAGAGATATAGAAAAGCTTTTAACAAATTCAGAATTTAACTTCATAAATTTAGACAACATCTATTTACCAGGAACACAAAAGTTTTTAGGATATAACTATTGGGGTAAGGCAAAAATCTAATTTTTATAGGTTGTGAATGACATTGGTTACAACACCCCAAACAAATGCCTCACTTTCCTCAGAAATAATGATGGGATCGTAGGCTTCATTTTCAGGTTCTAAAACAATATTCTTACCTCTTTTTCTATATCTTTTTACAGTAAGCTCATTGTCCACAACAGCTATAACCACTTTTCCATCTTCAGCTTTTAAACTCCTGTCGACAACTAAAATATCATTTGGAAATATACCAGCATTAATCATTGATTCTCCAGATGCTCTCACAAGAAATGTAGCTGCAGGATGCTTGACTAGATATTGATTTAGATCAATTTTATCTTCTAGATAATCATCAGCAGGGGATGGAAATCCAGCAGCCACTTTATTACTGTACATAGGAACTTCATAAAGCCCCTTACTTATAATTTCAGAAATATATTTAACTTTACTTACAGGAATACGGACAGCTTTTGTCTGCTCTCCATACCTACCTTGACCTTTTGGTCTACCGGCTCCTTTTCTTGCTCCACCTCGAGGCATAAAATGTCTTTCTTTTTTTCTTAGAATAGTGTACAGTATTCAAAGGAGTAAGTAAGTGAATAATAAAATTTTTGCCCTAGTAGATTGTAATAATTTTTATGCATCTTGTGAGAGGGTGTTTAACCCAAGTCTTGAAGGGAAACCAATCGTTGTACTTTCTAATAATGACGGATGTGTTGTGGCAAGGTCTAACGAAGCAAAAGCTTTAGGAATTCCAATGGGCGCTCCGTATTTTAAATATGAACAACTAATCAAAAGAAATAATGTTCATGTTTTTTCATCAAACTACACATTTTATGGAGATATGTCAGCTCGAGTTATGACATCGTTAAAATCACTTGTTAAAAATATAGAGATTTACTCAATTGATGAAGCCTTTTTAGATATTAGTAGTTTTTACTACTGTGACTTAGAAGAAACTGCTCATGAAATTAGAAGCCTTATCAAGCAATGGACAGGGATACCTGTGTCCATAGGAATTGGTCCTTCAAAAACCTTGGCTAAAGTGGCAAATAGGCAGGCAAAAAAATATGAAGTCTCTAATGTTTTTGATATACGAGATGAAGCAATTAGAGAGGGCATTTTAGAACAACTTCCATTAGAGGAAATTTGGGGAATTTCTACACGATGGGGAAGAAGGCTTAGAAAG
>Ga0255757_10005883_pt1 | contig 10720 bp, 3 predicted proteins | sample 071ome_27_FD_179957 | JGI IMG/M metagenome (GOLD analysis project Ga0255757, IMG submission 179957) | Coastal salt marsh microbial communities from the Groves Creek Marsh, Skidaway Island, Georgia - 071409AT metaG (version 2) | ecosystem: Environmental > Aquatic > Marine > Intertidal zone > Salt...
GACGAAGACGTTTTCTTGGCTCCGCCGGGACCGGTGTTCTCTTCGTTCACCGCGTGCGTGCGCTTCTTTTTCCTTCTGGTTTTCGCCATTTTGAGCTTTATTCCTTTTCTTCCTCCTCGTCTCTCTCTGCTGCTACTGCTGCTGCTGCTTTACGAGCAGTTCTGGATAGCGAGAGGTTCACGAATCGAGTATCTCTCTTTTGCCGTCTGCTCTGGCGCGAAGTTGCGTCAACTAGAATGTGTCGGCGGCAGTCTCTCAGTGGATTGTGGTGTACTTTTGGAGTCTTTTTTTTGAAAACCCTAAATTTTTAATTTTTCCAACCGCGAACTCACAATCAAAAAAATTTGTAAGTGCGCTCGCAAAACGACAAAAAACAACTACCACACGACAACAACTTTTTACTATACATATAAACGTATATAAAAATAATGGGGATCAAAGGATTACCGGAACAGTTGAAGCATTACTACAGAGACGCGCAAGTGGAGCAGTTCAAAGGTGCGCCGCGCTTTTCTTTTCACGCGGTAGTTAGTAGTTTGTGAACTTTGAAGATTGCGTTTGTTTCAAAAATGTCAACTTTGATGTCTCCGCTTTCTCTCTTTTTCTCTTCGTTTTTTTTTTTGAAATTTCAATCCAAAACTGAATGCGCGCGCGCGCGCGTGACTGCTCGCGCGCGCGTTTACGAGATGTGCACCATCGCTGACTGACTCGCTTCGTTCTCTCTCTAAAGGTATGCGCGCCGCCGTCGACGCGTACTCTTGGCTCCACAAAGGCGCTTACTCTTGCGCGTTAGAGTTGCAAACTGGAAATCACTACTGGAAGAAGCAGAACAGAGACGCCCCGTACGTGAACTATTGCATACACCGAGCGAAGATGCTGAAATTTTTCGGAATCGAACCGGTGATCGTGTTCGATGGCGATAGATTGCCGGCGAAAGCGAGCGAGGAAGGCACGAGACGACAAAGGAGAGAAGAGGCGAAACAGAAAGGACGAGAGCGATTGGAGCAAGGCAATCGAGAAGGCGCGACGTTTATGTTCACGCAGAGCTTAGATATTTCGCCGAGGATGGCGTTGGAGTTGATTGTGGCGTTGAAGAGAGAAGGAATTGAATTCGTCGTGGCGCCGTACGAGGCAGACGCTCAAATAGCGCATTTGGCGAAGCAACCGAGGGAAAATGGTGGAGTAGACGTGGTGTTCACGGAGGATTCGGATTTGGTCGCCTACGGTTGCGAGAGAGTTTGCTTCAAACTCGATAAGTTTGGGGCGTGTAAAGAAGTTTTGTTGGAAGATGTGTTGATGAATAAAACAGCTGCGGCGGCCGGGACGACGACGACGACGACGACGACGACGATGACGACAAGTGACGAGATGATGACGAACACCAACGACGAGAGTCAAATGACCGTCGAAAATGATGGAACGAACGAGTCGGATGAAAACGTGGACGCGAAGAAAAAGAGTGCTGCTGCTACGAAGAAAAAAGGTGGTTCGAAGTCTGCCACCGCGGGAGGAAAAGGCTCCAGGGGCGCCAATTCTCCCTTGTGCTTTGAGAATTGGACTCACGACGACTTTTTGGGTCTCTGCGCGATGAGTGGATGCGACTTCTTGGAAAACGTGAGAAATGTTGGTTTTAAAAAGGCTCACGCTTTCGTCAACAAGAATAACCGGTGTGCAAAAACCGCGTTAGAAATGATGAGTAAAGACCCGAAGATTGATGTTCCAGAAGATTACATCGAAAAGTGGCAGCGTGCGGTGTATACGTTCAGACACGCGTTGATTTACGACGTCAAGGAGAAAAAATTGAAGCACTTGACGCCGCTACCCGAGGAGCTTCTCGGGAAGACATCTGACGAGCTTGACTTTTTGGGTAAAGTCTTCGACGATAAAGTTGCGATTGAAATCGCGGAAGGAAGAATGGATCCCATCGCGAGGCGTCCGTTTGCCCAGGCGCAACCGCACTTTCAGCAGCAAAGATATAATAACTACAATAATAATTACAACAACATGCAGAACATGCAACCGATGAAAGAAGAAGGTCCGAAAATTCCGAAAGTCAACATCAATTCTATGTTTGCTGCGAAGAAAGTTGCTGCTTCGACAGCTGCTGCAACTCCAGCAGTGGCAGCCATGCCAGCAGTAACAACAGCTAAAACAGTTCCTCCTCCTTCTCAGCCGAGACGTTCGCCGAGGAAGCATCCGCAAAGTATGGTGAGCGTTTCGCCGGCTAAAAGAGAACAACCGGTATTGAGCGCGGAAGATTTGGAGGATTTAGAGATTGCTAAAATGCTCGGTGCCACGGAACAAGGAGCGCAAGCAAACAAGCAAACGCCGGCGCCACCCTCCGCGTCGAGGAAAAACCGCACACCGCTTTCTTCCCCGAACAAGCAAAGTCATCAAAAGCCGAACGCGGCGGACAACGCTTTCAAGCGTACGAGCGAGAACATCAAGAACGATGAGAACGACGACATACGGAATAAATTCAGTAAAACGGCGTCGAATAACACCCCAGGCGCGGGATTGAAGAAACCCGTTCCAAAGCCGCCTTCGGTAAATAAGAAGTTTGGTGCTCCGGAAAAAGAAAAGACGATATTCAAACTCGGCGCAGACGGCGGTTTGAAAGAAATCAAAACCAAGCCAAAGTCCATCGCCAGTTTCTTTGCTCCGGTGAAGAAAAAGTAAGTCATAGTCTCAAGTAGCATTAGTGTCAGTGTTATTGTTGTATAATTAGAGTGCGCGCGTCCGTGACCAAATCATCAATTGATCCACAGCTTTCAAGTTTCGTGTGCGTATTTTCGTTCGTTTTTTTGTGCTACGTTTATGCGACTCGTGTGTTACTACAAAGTCCAGGCTAATGTTCTCTCTCTAGTTAACTAAAAATAAAGGCAAAGACTAACGCTGACGCATTAGTTGTTGCCCTTCTTCTTTTGCCAGAGGTGGTCCATGGCGCAGTCTGATTCACCCTGTTGCGTTGAAACGAATGAGAAAGAGAGGTGAGCAAAAAATAAAGACCGAGATCGAGACATCGAGAGAGAGAGAGAGAGAGAGAGAGTGAGAGAGAGTGGGGTTTGTTTGCGAGGGAAAATGAAAACGCGAAATCGCGCGGTTTACACCCACACGCGACCACAGAAATCCACAAACAACCCCAAAATGACGTCGTACAAATACCGAGTCGAGCGCTTGCGATTAATTTCACCGACGTACCTTGTTTCTCACGTAACCCGAAATGGCAAAAGTCGAATAGTTGCCATTGTACGTCCCGTCCGGACCCAAATGCCCGACGTTCACTTGAATCGCCGCGTGATCTTTGCACGTGATCAAGCGGTTCGTCCACGAGCACTTTCTCGGGATGTACAAATCGACGTTTTCTCCGTCAGCGTTAATCATTGTTTCGGTGGATGATTTAATTCGTAACGTTAAGTTTATGACGAGATTTCGACGAACACGTTGCAAAGGGGGTCTCCGGCAAGAGAAAATTTGCTCCTCCTTTGCCTTTCAAAAAAAAGCGAGACACCTCCTTTCCTTCGAAAAAAAAAACAAAAAAAAAAGCTCTCTCCCTCCTCGCTCACAAATTCTGCCACTTCCTTTTCGTAAATCGTCACTTTAGCCCGTAGTACGAACAACCAGAAATAATGTCGTTCGCAACGTCCACTCCTGCTCGATTGAATTTTTCAAACAGCGTGTGCTCCACGCAAGGCTTGTCCGCCAAGGTACGCGCGCGTTTCTTTCCCTTTTCGCCGCGCGTAGATTTTTTTGCGAGAGCCGTCTCCCTCTCCCCTTTTTTTTCCGCCCCTTTGGATAAAAAAAAATTCCGAAGTGTTGCTGCGCGCGCGCGCGCGATTTACAACCTCACGCGACCAAAAAACTAACCGAATTTTCTCACTCGCAGGCGCCGATTAGAACTGCGAAACCGTTTCCGTCGTTGAAGATTGAAAACAGAGTTGTGGTGAGTAGCAATACCTCTTCTTTTTCGTCGTCGTCACGTCCGTCATTTTTTTCTCCTCCTCCTTTTCCTTCTCCTTTCTTTCGGTTCTCGGTGAATTCAACCTAACCCTGTTTCTCTCTCTCTCTCTTTCCATTTCTCTCTCTCGCGGAAATAAAAAAATATTACAGATTCGTTTTACGCGTTTGGGGAGAAAGCGCCAAGCGTTTTACAGATTAGTTGCCATTGATTCCAAAAAGAGACGCGACGGATTACCGATCGAATTCTTAGGCTGGTACGATCCGATCAAAAAGGAGTCTTCCTTGAACGCCCCGGCGATCAAGGAGTGGATCGCGAAAGGGGCGCAGCCTTCGGAGACCGCCGGTTCGTTGTTGAAGAAAGCGCTCATCATCTCGTAATGGAGGAGGAAGCTTTACGGGCGAAATATATATAAATATAAGTAGATAAAAGAGAGAAAACAACGCGTTGTGTATTCTTATGTAGTAGCATTTCACATTATAGTAGAACTTATTGTTATTAAAAGAGAAAGTATTCCTACTTTTTCCTTGAGAGTTTCTCGGCTTCCGCCGCCCTTTTCCTCTTCGTAAAACTTAAAAAACTTCCGATTCTTCCGGTCCTTCTCCATCCTCTTCGAGTTCTCCGCCCGATTGTTCGTCGCCTCCTCGCGTGAAATCGCGAGCGTTTTTGATTCGGTCGGACAACCAGGTCGTCAATTTTTCTTCGTCATCGTGCATCATCATTGTGTAGTAGTTCAGGCCGTAGAGCTCGACTATTCTGTGCACATTTTTCTTTTCAAACGCATACTGCCAGCCGAGTTGAGTAATCACCTCCGACTTTCCCATCACCGCCGGGTGATACATGATTTTCAGGTAGTTTTTTAAGGTGAAAAGGCTTTTGAAACTCAGTTCAACTTCTCGAACGAGGCCGTCGAGGTCGTGTTCTCGCGCTACATTGAGCACTTCAATGTACAAATCCGCCAAGGATTCGTTGAACGGGCCTGGCGGGAACCCAAGGAATGTTCCAAAGTACAAATAGTGCAGTAATTGCTTCAAGGCCAATTCGGAACAATCGATCTTTACTCGACACAACACTTTATCTTTTTCATTATCATCATCTTCACCGTCATCGTCATCGTCGTCGTCCATCATTGTGCATCCGGGATCTTCCTCCTCGCCAACAATCACGCCACAGACTTCCTCGTCCTTCTTTCTTCTTTTTGTGCTTTTGACGTGCGAGCAACCAGCTTCTATGAGTTTCAAGAACTTTTCGCTCGTGTGCGCGAGCGCAATTCGATGCACACGATACTCACTTGCACCACGCAAAGTCGTGAACACGACGTCGCATAAATCAAGGTTCTTGCATAAATCAGACTTCATTTTTATTTCCATCTTTTTTGAATGCTCCAGTGTATCACCATCTACTAAAGGGGATATCATATTGTCCCAAAGTCTTTCTCTTCTATGGAAACCCCTCGCGTCAATCTGAAAACATTCATTGAATATGTTCGCAGTGTTATCTTGTGGAAAAATCTGAGTAGAAATTTCCGAAACGTACTTGTTCGACACAATGTCGTGTGCTGCGTCGTCGTAGTCATCGTCGTCAAGTTCTATGAACTCGTCTTCTGAGGAAACTTCCGGTCCACTGTTGCCTAAACCGTCGCGCTTCGTCTTTTCAACGATGCTCGTGATAGCATCTACAGCTTCACGCACATTCGCTCCAGTCGCTCCGGATGAGAGCAACGAAGAAGCGGTCAAGCAATGACCGTGCGTTTTTTGGACATTTGCTAATTTTTCTGTAATCGCGGCGATGCTCTTCTTGATGGGGATACTGTCTGGATTGAAAGACTCTAATTCATGCCACGCGACTTCTTTTCTCGCGCCCGAAGGCGTATACGCAAGCGACTTCAAGAAGTATCGCCGAGGTTGAATGTTATGTGTTCCAGGCCTGCTGAAAGACACTCCGTTTTCGACAGTCTTGTGCCCAGTTTTGTTCCACGCGTGCTTAACAAGAACGTCGATCAATATTTTCAAACCTCCAGATTCGAGAAAGATGTCCTGCATGTCTTTCTTATTGCACAAGTGCGCGAAAGCGACGGCAATGCGAAACTTCTTCGCATGTTTCGGCTCGGTCGTCATTAGATATCGCAAATACTCGCGACATTTTTTGTTTTTATCCGACGTCAGTTTCTCTTCCAAACGTTGCAACGTTTTTTCCACGCACGTTTTGGATGCCTCCAAGAGAAGAGTGTTGTTGGCGTTGCGGAACCGTTGCACCGAGCCTTCCGCGATGATTACGTGCACATTATCCTCGTTGTCCGATAATCCGTACAAAGCAAAGGCTGCGTTGTGTTGTAAATTCTCCACGTATCGTCTCGCGTCGCCTTTTAGCTCGGAGTCTGGCTTTTTAGCCGAGCTATTTGTTTCTCGTAAGTGCATCATGATGTCATCGATGTTGGAATCCAGAAGTTTCAGGAGAGGACCGAGACCGGCACCAAAGCAAATGCCGATTTGATTATCTGCATTTTGCGCGAGTCTTCCCAAAGCGAACGCGGCCATTTCGCGTAAGCCTGGATCTGAGTTCTTCAGCATCTCGACTAAAGGTACGATGGCACCTCTCTGGACGATTCGGGTCATGTTATAATCTTTGGGCTCTGTAGCGGCAAATTGACCGAGCAACAAAGCAGCCTCTCGTTGCGATTCAAGACACGAGGAAGATAACAAACCAATGACTGGCTGTAAAGCGCCTTCGTCCAATACTCGTTTCTTTATCGGTAGACTCGAATGAACGAGATTTCCAATCACACCAACGGCTTCTTTGTGGACCGAAGAATCTTCCGAGCGGACCATGAAAAGAAGCATTTTCAATGCGCCTTCTTCAACGATTTGGTTTTTGTTCTCAGGATTCTTAAATGCCAATGTTCTCAACGCGGCAGCGGCGGCGCGTTGCACTTTCACGTCATGCACGCAATTTAACAAGGAAATTAATGGTGGAATACCACCGTCGTGTCGTACGGTGGATTTGATGGCGTGATTTTCATGCGCAAGGTTCGTGATGGCGTCCGCGGCGCGTCTCGCGACAGAAGAAGTGATGGCGACTGGATCTTGCGGTTTTTCCTTTTGCTCTGAGTTGAAGCCAGAAATTATCTTGACCAAGACTGGAATAACACCGGCGTCTGCGACGCGGTCTTGATGACACGATTTACTTGCCAATAAACTCATGCAGTAACAGGCTTCTTTCAGCACGTCCGAGACGGAAATAATGCGCGGATCCTTTTCATCTTTCACAGCATCTAACAAAATTGCTACTCGATCGTTGATCTCACCAAGAACTTCTATCAACGATTTCACGCTTTCAACCATTCCTTCTTCAACCATAACGTCGCAAGCATCTTCTAAGCGCAAATTCGCGAGTGCAGATATCATTGTTTCTGCTAAATTCAATTCGAGCACCGAAGGGTGCTTTCCAGTTGCTAGAAACGTGGGATCGTTTGGATACACCTCGTTGCTGAGGGTTCCCTCCGGTAACCCGAGAGAGCCGACAGCGACTTTCGCGCGAAATAATCGCACATAAACGCGAATGGCCTTATACAACTTGGTCTTCCTCATATTGTTTTGGTCTTCCTCGTCGTAGTAATTACGAAACTTTAAGACTTCCGGGGTTACACATGAGACGACCTGTATGAACGCGTTTTCCAAATCGTGGCACTCAATGACATCATTCCACTTAACTAAGCTTCCCGTGCCGCATTCTTCCTCGAATGATTTCAAAGAAGCCATTCCTTTCTCGGTGTTCTTCAGATTATCGTAAATATGTTCTTCTGATTCTCGCAAGATTCTCTCCATCCATCTAATCGTGCGAGTTCGGCTGACGACTCGGTCGATGACGTCTGGTACAGTTGGAGTTTCCTTCACTAACTCCGTGATAGAGCGCATCATAGATTTCAACGCGTCTCGTTCAGATGAAGTGAGCACTCGCGCCCGATCTCTCCATAAGTTTTCGACGAATTTTTCAATCTTTCCTATTATTTTCTTGTGTTCATCCATGGCAATAATCGCTGCCGAAACGGATTCTTTCACGCTAGCTTCTTTTCGTTCAAGCAATTTCAACAAAACCGAGGAGAAGTCGCGCTTATCCAACTCTTTGTTGATCTCAACAATTTTCCCGTTCATGTTCGCGACGCATTCTGAAACGTATTGAATTATTTCTGCCGTTATGGTACCTTTCTTCAGCGTTTGATAAGAACCCACTCCCGGCCTGGGTAGATTATTCTTCAAGTTCGCTCGTTCTTTTACAGACTTCTTCATCCAGTACGTCGGAGAGGCACACATGGCGTATTCGTACGTCTCGAGCTGCTTGATGGCATTGTTCGCAGTTGACGAGGAGGTAATTGTGGAAGACGAAGACGGTGACAGCATATCGAGCAGTCTCGTCACAACTAATGGTACGAATGCACCCTCCTCGTAGTTCAGCACCTCCTCGCGAACTTGCTTTTTCTCGCATAAAGCTTCAAACAACGATGCTAACTCGAGGTCGAGTGCGATGGAACGGCGACCACCAGTTGCTTTCTGCATCATGATTGCATCGGGCGGTATATCGCCCAAGAGCTGAAGCATTATCGGTAAAATGTTTGTCTCTTTGACAATGAGCATCGCGCACTCTTCGTAATTATTCTTTATTCTGTCAAATCCGAAAATTATAGTCGGCGTCGAGCCTCTCGCCATTTCTTTCAAAATGTTCAACTTTGCGGTCAACTTGTAGAGAATTTGATGGTTCTCCGATCCGTATTGTCCTGGAAACTCTCGCATTGGTAACAATACTGCTAACGATGCTAACGATGCTGCTTCAACATTCCCACTTTCCTCTATACCGAGAGATTTTACCGTTGCGAATAATCGATCCACGAGGTCGCGTTTGATGATATTAACTAAGTGTTTGTGATACTTCAAGACGCACAACGTGCGGCAGATATCTGTTCGAGGCGATGGTAACTCTGCGTCGTGTGCTGCTACGAAGAAAGCAACGAGTTTGTGGCAAAACGCAGATCTCCTCTCCACGTGCGGCATCAATATCCACCGGTCGTATGTAACCGGCATCTGTATGCTCTCGGAGTAGAAGTACATCTCTTTGCTCTCGATAAAATCGGGCGCATACCATCTGGATAAGTTGTCTGCTACTATCACCTCTTCTCCGGAGGTGAAAATTGCCTCCTGTAAAGTTTGTGGAGACATCGCGCCGTACATATCTCCTGCAATTGCGCTCAAGCGAGAAATGACGTCATGGCCTAGCTTGAAAACTTCAACGAAAGCTTTATTTATTTTGGTACCTTCCGCGGTTTCCTTCCAACGAAATGCCCGAAACCGCGAAACCGCGAACGAAATAATTGGCATGGAATAGATGCATCGACCTATAATATCACTATCCTCCAAAATCATATCGCTACTCTCAGACAAATACGAGTAGTGCGTCAAAAGAGATCCCGTGGTTATCTTCGTCGTATTTGTTTGTTGTTGTTGCTGTTGTTGCTGTTGCTGCTGCTTTGTTCCATCTCCTGTATAATACGTTTTTCCTTTCATCACTTGGTCGTGTTCCATCCTCTCTAAGTCGTCGTCGCCGCCGTCGTCGTCGTCGTCGTCGGGCTCTTTGCCGCCGCCCACCACCATCGGTGATAACGATCTTTTACCGGGCGCTCCCTCTCCTTTCTTATTTGTTGCGATCTCGGGCGTCGTTATCGTATTTCTCGCGTGCAATTTCTTGCGTAAAATTCGTGCCAACCTTTTCAAGTTGTCGAAATCTAATTTAATGTCCCCCCATACGTTGCGATTTATCTTTTTCGCCACCGCGCTTGCAGATACGCCTCCCGAGTATTCTAACTTTTGCCAAGCCTGAAACGCTTTTTCGTTACTTTCGGCTAGTAAACTGATCATGACTGAAATTATGGCGGTTACAATCTGCGCGTTTTGAAGCGTACGTTCTCTCGCCTTGTTGTTCGTCATTTCTTTTGTGACTAAGTTTGACTCTGTAAGAAACCCTACGATCTCGAACAATTCGTGTCTGGCGCACGCAAACGCGAGAGATTTTAAACGCGTCAACACTTCCTTCATTTGTCCTTGAAATCCTCGAATTGCACTCGAGGTTCTCTTCTGACACACCTCACTCGGCAACTTTAAGTTTAAGACGTACGCAATCATTTTTAATCTCTCAACGCGTTCCTCGGTCGTGGATTCTCTGTAATGGATTTTAGTAAACCAGCGCTCGTGCGGTAACCGACTGAGTTGTTCGCTTGTTGTCGGTTCCTTCAAGGCTAAATTACTCGCTGAATAATGACACACCGGGTCCAAAATCTTGGACAATTGCGACTTCTTTTGCACTAAAAACTCTTCTAACGTTTTGATTCCGTTGAATTCTTTGATCGCTGCTTCGTCTCCGTCTTCTTTTTTCTCGTTGTCTTTGATGATTTTCTTCAGTCGTTCCCTCGCTGTGCCTGTCAGCGCCGAAAGAGTCGCAGGATTCGCGTCCTCGATTAAAGCGAACGAAGTTTCAGGAGTAACTACCGCGTACTCCTCCATCGCTCTCGATCGCACGTTCCACATGTCTTCAAACAAAAGACTTCCGGAATCTAACGCGTCGTACGGCGATATCATTTCTTCTTTGCTTCGATTTTGTCGCTGTTTATTTATTCCCTCTTCGTTTTTCTCGCTCTTCTTCTTTTCTCCGATATCTTCCTCCTCCTCTTTCTCCATCTCCTCCTCAGCCTCTGGGTCGTATTTCAAACGCTCTAAG
>Ga0255757_10005885_pt1 | contig 10719 bp, 5 predicted proteins | sample 071ome_27_FD_179957 | JGI IMG/M metagenome (GOLD analysis project Ga0255757, IMG submission 179957) | Coastal salt marsh microbial communities from the Groves Creek Marsh, Skidaway Island, Georgia - 071409AT metaG (version 2) | ecosystem: Environmental > Aquatic > Marine > Intertidal zone > Salt...
TGTCTTTTTGTATTCTTGTCTGTGTTTGTGCGTGATGTATGCGGAAGAGCAGAGGGGCAGAGAGAGGTCGGGTAGTATCGCTTCAAAACGTGACTTTTTTCTCAAAAAGTGAAGACGTGGAGGCAATTCTTCTCCCTCGTGCTCAGAATTCGGATTCTCCCACTTTTTATTATCGCAGAAGAGAGACACGCGGAAGAAAAAGAGAGAGAGAGAGAGAGAGTAGAATTTAGAGAGAGAACCACGACTGAATACCCGCACACGCGCGCGCAAAAAATGTCCGCGTCCGCGTCCGCGTTGAAAACCTTCCGCTCGAAACTTCTCCCGATAGACAAGTACTCGTATCTCCGTCATTTACAAAGCTCGGAGCCAATGACGTTGTATCGAGTTTTAGCCGCGAACGCGATGGAATGCCTGCCGTTCGTGTACACGCCGACGGTCGGGGAGGCGTGCGAGAAGTATCACGTGTTACCGGCGACGAAAACGAGCTTTGGTTTGTTCATCACGAAAGAAGACGTGGGTAAAGTTGGCGCGAAATTGCGAGCGTTCATCAGAGAGAAAGATAAGGAGGACGTGAAAGTCGCGGTGGTGACGGACGGGGAACGGATTTTAGGTTTAGGCGATTTAGGCGCGAACGGGATGGGAATTTGCGAAGGGAAGTCAATGTTGTACACGGTGTTTGGCGGAGTAGACCCAAAGAAAGTGATGTCGGTGTGCATCGACGTCGGGACGGAGAACGAAGCGTTGCGCGCGCACCAAGAGTACCGAGGATTGAGAGAGAAAAGAGTGAGAGGGGAGATGTACGACCAGTTAGTCGGTGAGTTTATGAGAGAAATGAGGATCCAAAAACCTTCGTGTTTGATACAGTTTGAGGATTTCGGGAACGCGAACGCGTTCCGGGTGTTGGAGAACCACCGTCACGTGCAACCGTGTTTTAACGACGACATTCAAGGGACGGCGTGCGTGACATTAGCCGCGTTAGAGGCGGCGTTGAGAGAGCAAAAGAAAGCTTTGAAGGATATAACTGTCTTGTTCTACGGTGCCGGTGAAGCCGGGGTTGGGATTGGTGAGTTGGTCGTCAGAGCGCTGGAGAAGAGCGGCGGGTTGTCGCACGAAGAGGCGAAGAGACGGTGTTTCTTCATGGACTCGAAAGGATTGGTCGTAAAATCAAGGTTGCACGAGCTACAGCCACACAAAATACCGTTCGCGCACGACCACGAACCGGTGAAAGATTTGAAAACCGCAATCATGAAACTAAAACCGACGGCACTGATTGGCGTTTCGACGATACACAACGCGTTTGACAAAGAGGTCATCGAAACCATGAGCGCTTTAAACGAACGACCGATTATTTTCCCGTTGAGTAATCCAACGAGTAAAGCCGAATGCACGTTCGAAGACGCGATGAAATATAGCAACGATAAGGTGATTTTCGCGAGTGGAAGTCCGTTCCCGAGCGTCGTGCGACGGAAAGATGGGGTGGAAATCTTCCCGGCGCAAGCGAACAACGCGTACGTGTTCCCGGCGGTTGGATTAGCCTCGGTCGTTGCGGATTGTAAAGAAATTACCGACGACCACTTCTTAGTCGCCGCGGAGACCTTGGCTTCGTTGGCCTCAAACGATGACATCGACCGCGGGTATTTATTTCCTGACTTTACGGAGATTGAAGACGTGACTGCGAAAATAGCCGCCAGCGTGGTTGAAAGAATGACCAAAGACGGAACCGGGCGAATGACCCAAGAAGAACTCTTGGAAACCAAACGAGACGGATTTGAAAGTTTCACGAGAAGGCGCATGTGGAAGCCGCCTCAGGAGGTTTCGCACGCTAGGCTTTAAGACGATCATGCGCTGCAATAACTACTACAAATTTGACAACATAAAAATGCTAGAATCCATCTGCAAAATAAAAATACATCGTACAACGTGTTGGACTGCTTTTTATTTCTCTAATCCCGTCAACGTCTCTATGATTTTCTTCACGATTTTTTCATCGTCTATAGGAACAATGTGTCCTCTCTCGTGCGTCACGATCCCGCTTCCAAATTCTTCTCCGCCGAAACACTCCGCCAACTCAAACCCCAACGCTTTCGGATTGATGGCGTCGGTTTCCCCGATGACGTGCAAACTCTTCTTCGCGCCGAATCTCGCCTCTTTTTGCACGCGCTCCCACTCCTCCCCAACCCCAGGTCTCGCTCCGGAAACCAACACCACACTCTCGAATTGTTTCGTTTCCTCGTCGCACCCGCACTTCCTCGCGCACAACACCGACGAAAGCGTCGCGCCTTGCGAAAAACCAATCAAACAATCAAAAGGCCCTTCCTTTTGCACTCGTTCGCAACTCTCCTCTATCCCGTCCAAAACTTCCGCGTTGTACGTCCTCGTGTTCGCCGGCAACACCCACCACGCGAGCGCTTTCCCGTTCTCTCCTCCGGTGAAATTATGCATTTTCCCTTCGTCGATTGGTCCGTCTAAAAACGTCCACTCCAACGTCTCTCGCGTTTCCGAGACGAGTTTTTGGAGGAAATTGGAAAAGGAATTCGAGCTTCCGCCGCGTCCGTGCAACGCGGCGACTCTTCGTTTCTTCGTCGTCGTCGAAGCCATGTTCGTATTCTTCGCGTTGTTCGCGTTTGATGAGGCCGTGGTTTTCAACGCGACGACCGCGGCGCGCATTTAATTGTGCCGCTGCTGCTTGTGTTAGTGTGTGCCACCTCTTCAGAAACACAAGTGCCGAACTTTTCCCCAAAACGCGTTCTCAAAAAGTCGCATCTCGCATTCGAGAAGAAAGCTTTTCGATCAAAAGGAGAAGAGGAAGAACCACCACAAATAAACGAGCCGAAAGAGAATGGGCAACGGACACTCGTCGTATTCCGTCGATTTTCTCGAAGACGAGCGTTGTCAGCAGCAGCGGCGGTATTCTTTCTCGGACGACGAAGAAGTCAAGCAAAGCGAGTCTTCTTCGCGACGGAGGAGGAACTCTTCGACGATTCTCAGTCCGTTTGGGAGCATGGCTTTGTCGTCCAGCGGTCGGTTTCTTCGCGGACGACGAGAAAATGAAGGAGGAGAAGGAACAGACGACGAACGCGAGGAGGAGGAGCACGGGCGTTTCCTCGCGAAACCGTTTCAGTTGAACAACCACGCGATCGCGTTTGCAACCAGAGGGAAAGAAACTCCCGAGGAAGAGAGGAAGAGGAGGAAAGAGGAGAGGAAGAAGAGGAAGATGAAGAGCGAAAAGACTGCGTTTGCAATCGCGAGAGAGTGTATGGAACGAAAAGGTTTCGTCTTTTCGCTTTCGACGACGATGACAATGGAAGATCAGCACAACGCGTCGTCATCATCATCTTCTGATATCATGTTGGTCAACATCGCGTCGCGAGCGTTTTGCGAACGACAACATTCTCTGTCCAAGATAACTTCCTCTTCTTGTTCGGAGGAAAAAGACGAGGAGGAAGAAGAAGACGAAGAGTCCTTGTACGATACGTTTCGAGGCGCGCCTATAGTTGAGTTTATCGTGGACGAGTGCGTGCCGTTCGCGAACGTCGTCGAGCTGGACACGCTGGTATCAATAGCCAGCACGATTGAGAAGTGGATGGTGATATCGAGCGAGCCAGTAGTTGCGCTTCATTTAGCTATCGATGACGCGAGCTTGGCCGCAACGCGCGGAGAAGATGCTTATCGAAAAGGTGGGGTTATTTACGACGTGGCGACGAAAGAGAATTATTACGCTGCGACGGTGTCATCCACGAAAGAGGAAATGAAAAATGAAAGAATTAGAAAACGGTCGTTGGCGATAAACGTCTTGCGATTCATCACGTGTGCTTCTGCAGTGGTGTCCGGGAAAGGCGATGTGTCCATAGAAGAAGCATATTGCGACATCGCGCCGCCGGCATTGGCGAAAGATAGTCGAGATAAGCGCGCGTTTACTTTGACAAATACCCAAAGAAGAATCGGCGAATGGTTACAAACGCGAGCGAGGAGAATCGAGAGCGGCTTTGAAGATGCTATTTTAACGAGCATTGCCGACGGTGAAAAAATAACGCTAAAGCGCGTCGTCATTTCTGGTGGGATCTCATGTGACGGAAGAGGTGGTTCTCGGTTATATTGTGTGGTGAGAGATGGTCGCAACAGAGAAATTGGTCGAAGTTTATTCTCCGCGACCCAATTTGGTCCGGATTGGCATTCCAGCGCGAACGGCTCGCCCATTCCGTTCGAAATGTTCAACACGCCGAAGAGTGTCGAATTGCGATCAGAAAATACCGCAGCGAGATATTTCGAAGGCTCGCGTTTGGAAAATGTATATAAAAAAGGCGTGCGCCTTACGTCTGATTTCGTCGTCTGCGTGTATCACTGGACGGGAAACAGAGAATTCGATGAAAGGCGACCAATTTGTGTGGCGTGGTCGCATGTGGTGGCCGTAAAACACGGCGTTACACGATTTGATCTGAATGATATCGACCATTGCGGGACCGGTGATAGTGGCGCGAATATGTCCGCACTTTTACCAAAGAACTTCTTTTTGGACCTGACAATACTCGTTGACGCTCTTTCTCCGAAAACTGCAACGCTGTTGCCTGGTCCTTTGACTTTGACATCTTCGTCACCAGCACCACCACTACCTCCGCCTCCGCCGCCACCACCTTCATCCAAAGTTTCGCTGAAAGGAGCACCCCCACTTCCTCCTCCACCGCCGCCACCACCACCGCTTCCATCCAAAGTTTTGCATAGAGAAGCACCTCAACCTCCTCCGCCACCGCTGCCACCGCCACCGCCAAGACCTCTGAGCGCACCTCCGGCCCCACCAGTGCCGAAAAAAGGGTCGATACCGCCGCCGCCACCACCACCACCCGGTCGTAAACTTGGTTTTCAGAACACTCAGGTGCCACCTCCGCCCATTTTGAAAAAGAAACTTGTCACAAATACTCTGCGAAAAATCTTTTGGGACAAGTCACCGATTACCAGTGACACATGGTTCACTAGCGTCAACGATATCGACGAGAAGAAGCGAGAACAGATACGAAAGAAAATACTCGAGGCGTTTGATGCGAAACCGCCGCAGCAACAAAAACTGTTCGCCGAGGAGAATAGCGCGAAGAAACAGAGACGCCAGGAACACGGCATGCCGAAGTTGATTCCATTGAAGAGAGCGAACAATATTTCAATTGTTCTTAGCAGATGGAAAGCGGCGAAAGATCCGCAATCCGTCGTCGATATGATTCAATCGGCGTCCGAGGAACTCGACATAGACAAGTTACAAATACTCGTTCAGTGCGTGCCGAACGAAGAAGAGCTTTTGGTGTTTAAGGAATACAACGAAAGCGACGACAAAGATAACGAAGAACCGTTAACGCAACCAGAACAGTTTCTCCGTGCGATGAGTGCGATTCCAAACTTGGACCATCGTCTCCAAGCGCTTATGTTCGCACGTCAGTTCAGTGAAGTCACTCGGGAACTGCGCTCTTCCTTTGAGGTTGTAGAAAACGCGTGCGATGAGGTGCTCAATTCGAGTGATTTACGCAATCTTTTAAATTACGCGTTATATTGCGGTAACGTATTGAATGAAGGGACAATCCGAGGCGACGCGAACGGTTTCGCCTTGGAATCTTTGTTGCTGTTTACGAATGTCAAGACAACGACGAAGAAAAATATGGACACACCGACGACATCGATACGACCGCCGGAAAATCTGTTGGAAGTCGTCGTCGATGCCGCGGACGACGACGACGATGTCATCAAAAATAAGCAATATTCTCTTCGCGAAAGTCTAAAGCACTGCGAACACGCCATGCGCTTTGCTCGCGGCGAACTTGAAAGTCGATACGATACGTTTCGGAAAAATACGGAAAATTTAAAGAAAGAACGATTAGAACACCTGTGCGATGTCGCGAAAGAACGGGAGAGCGTAGACAAGAGTGCTGTGCGAGTACAAGAGAAATTTAATCGATTGAAAACGTTCGTCGGAAAACCGTCGGAAACATCGGGCGAAGGACCAGAGGAGATCTTCACTAACATCTGGCTCTTCGTCGAAAGCGTCGATCGCAGACGCCGACGAACCAAAGAGAAACATCGCAAAGATAATAGTAACAATACTGGAAACAAACAAAATAGCCCACAACAGACAACGCCGCAAACACCACACTACGCTTCTGGAGCGAACACGGCGTGGATTTAGTATCAGTCTTAGCGTAACTCACGACTATATTCTTTCTAACTTTCGATTTATACAACGTCTAAGTCTACAACTCTAAACTCATCAACCATTTCGAAAACATGGCGCTCAACGCGACGCAAATCAAGAGAGGAAAAATCATATCCATCCACTCCACCGGTTCGTAATACGGACGCAAATCTTTCTCGTTTCGCTTATACCTCTTCACGGGATCGTTTTCGTCTCTTTTCACGAAATTCTTTTCGCACTCGATGCGACAACACGCGCCAAACATGTACTTCTTCACCTTCATATTCACGCCGCCCATGTTCCCTAGCGCGTGCACGAACGACTCCGGGGTATACTTTGCGTTTTGGATAGACTTGGAAAGATACTGGTACGCCTTCCTATCCTTCTTCTCGCGAATGAAAATCAAAGCTACGATCGGCATGATGTATTCCAACCAAAACTTTAAAATCATCTTCGCGAGCCAAATTTTCGGAGGAAACGCGTCCACGACGACTAATTTCCCTCCCGGTTTCAACACCCGCATCATCTGCCAAATCGCCAATTGCGAGTCTGCGAAATTTCTCAACGTATACACCGTCACCACGCAATCAAACGCGTCCGTTTTATACATCTTGTCGCAATTTTCAATGTTCCCGACCGTATACGTCGCCCTCGCGTCTCGACTCTTCGCCTTCGCCACGCGAATCATCTCCTTCGACGGATCTAACCCTTCGCACTCCACGCATATCCCAGAATATCGCTTCAAAATCCTCCGCGTAGAAACCCCAGACCCGCACCCGACGTCTAAGACTTTCCCGTGTAACCGCAAGTTCAACTTCCTCAGCGCGCGAACGCGCCAATACGTCGTCCCGCCCAACGAAATCCAAAGGTTCATGAAGTCGTAATTCGACGCGATTCGATTGAACAACTCTCGAACAAAATTCAGCTTCTCTCTCCCTTCAAACTTCGCCGAGTGGAACAGCGTCGAAGAAACGACCGTCTCATCGAACGTCTTTCCTTCTTCTTCTGTTTCTTCTTCTTCTTTCCTCGCCTCCTCTCTCGCGCTCTTCGCGTCCGAATTCTTTTCCAAAAGAGACGAATCTTTCTTGCCTCTCTGTCGCAGAGTTGTTTTCGTCTTTGTCGTCGTCGCGCGTCCGCTCATATTCGCTCGCCCTTTCTTGTATTGCGCGCGTTTATTATTCCTACCCGCGAGAGAGCGCTTATAGTATGACGTAAAAGAGCGTCGTTACCGAACAAACGCAAACTTAAAAGCCGGCGGTCGCGAGCTGTCTTGCGTGCTGCTCAAAAATTTTGAAACCCTAAATAAAAGTCGTGCGATTTTCGGATAGACGTCTCTCAGAAAAATCAATTTTCAATCGTTCGGTCGCGATAAACCACACAACGTTGCTGCACGCTTTTATTTGTTGAAAACACGAGATGGCTTCGGTTGCTTCTTCTGCTGCCGCTGCTTCCACGATGTTTGCGGCGAGACGGTTCGCGGCATCGAACGCGTCGTCGTCGTCGTCGTCGTCGTCGTCGTCTTCGCAAAATTCACCTCGTAGAAATCTTCGAGGAGCGACGAGAAGACCGATTTACGGAGAGAGAGGAGGACGAGGACGACGCTCGACTGGGACGATCGCGAAGGCGTCGTCCGCGGCGACGGAAAAGGAGCGAGCGGGTGGTCAACAACTGTCGTCGTCGTCGTCGTCGTCGTCTTCTCATTCCGACGCGCAAGACGACGACGCGTTTGAGCGAGACCGTAAAAACGCGTTCCTTTCCGCCGTGGAGAAAGACAAAGCGAACGTGGTCCCGGTGTTTAGGAGAATTTTCGACGACCAGTTGACGCCGATTTTAGCCTATCGGTTGCTCGTGAAAGACGACGCGAGAGAAGCGCCGTCGTTTTTGTTCGAATCCGTCGTCGGTGGGACGCAAATTGGACGATACTCGTTTCTTGGTCGCCGGCCGAAAGTTGAGGTGTTGGCGAGCGAAAATCGGGTTAGGATTATGAACCACGCGAAACCGGAGGAGAATAAGGAGGAATATTTCGAGCAGGATCCGATGACGGTGATGGCAAAACTCGGGGAACACTGGAAACCGGCGAAACATCCGGATTTACCGGAAGCGTTTGCCGGCGGTTGGGTAGGGTTCGCTGGCTATGACACGGTTCGGTATCAATACATCAATAAGTTACCGTTCGAGAACGTTCGAAAACAAGACGATCGAGATTTACCAGACGTACACATGGGTTTGTATGAAGAGGTTATCGTTTTCGATCACGCGACGAAGCAAGTGTATGGAGTAAAATGGGTGATGTTGGAAGATTACACCAACGAAGACGGCACCGTAGACGCCGAGAAAGCGTACGGCGAAGGCATCAAAGGATTAGACGCTTTGATGAAAGAGTTGCAACCGGAAACAATGGACACGATTCCGTTTGGTAGCGTGGATATGCGTTTGAGTGGTAAACCTGAGCCGATGAAGGATTCCAACATGAGCAAAGAGAGCTTTTTAGACGCCGTGGCGACGACGAAGGAACACATCAAAGCCGGCGATATCTTTCAGTTGGTATTGTCACACAGGTTTGAGAGGAAAACGAAAGTCGATCCTTTTGAAGTGTACAGAGCATTGAGAGTGGTGAATCCGTCACCGTATATGATTTATTACCAAGGTAAAGATTGCATATTAATCGCATCGTCGCCGGAAATTTTGTGTCGCGTGGACGATTCGCGAACGGTGGTTAATAGACCTTTAGCCGGGACTCGAGCGAGAGGCAAAACCCAAGCCGAAGATCTCGCATTAGAAGCAGATTTGTTGGCGGACGAAAAAGAAAAAGCAGAACACGTCATGCTTGTGGATTTAGGACGGAACGACGTCGGGAGAGTCTCGCAAATGGGCACGGTTAAAGTTGAAAAGCTCATGGAAATTGAACGGTACTCGCACGTCATGCACATTTCGTCCACGGTGACTGGAAAGCTGATCGAGGACTTGAACCCGTGGGATGTGTTGCGTGCAGCTTTACCCGTCGGTACCGTTTCAGGTGCACCGAAAGTCCGAGCGATGCAAATCATAGACGATTTGGAAGTGTCCAAGCGTGGGCCGTACGGCGGGGGCATCGGCTACGTCGGTTTCGCAGGTGAGATGGACATCGCGTTGGCGCTGAGAACCATGGTTGTTCCGACAAAGCAGAAAAAAGGAGACGAGTGGACGATCCACGTCCAAGCCGGGGCTGGGATCGTCGCGGACTCAAATCCAGAGAGCGAGTACCAAGAAACGGTGAACAAATCCGCCGCTCTCGGACGAAGCATCGATTTAGCCGAACGCGCGTTTTTGAAAAAGGATTAATATCCATGTGAATTGAGATTGCGTTTTGAAATAATAATTCCTTCTATATGTGAATAAATACTACAAAGACTACTCCTACTCTGTTTTCTTCGCCAAAGACACGGAGTCATTCTCCTCTTCGCCTTCCTCCTTTGCGGTTGTCGCGTATCGTGTGACCGAGTGTCTAGCAACCGCGCCTAAGACGTGAAGCGCGAAACCGGTCAAAAACAACGCCGTACCGAAACACTTCCCGAACTTTAAAGGCGATACCATCGCAAAGTACATCATTCCAGCACCGCTCCCAGACGCTAACCCATAAAGTGCGTCCAAACTGGTGAATCCACCGCGAAACTCCACCGCGCAGTTTAATCCCAAGTTTGCCGCCAACGCCAAAGCGCACCACGCAAACGACCACGTCTCGCAAAACCACCCGGCTTTACCACTTCCTTCGGGAATTTTCGGAAACAAATGACTGACCAACATCAACGTCGACACGGACGTTCCTAAAATCACCAAGTTCGTCTTCTCCGCTCGATCGTCTATGATCCCCAACCGGGCGATATTCCCGCACAACAAGCAAAAACCGGCGTTGGCGCTAAACGAGTACACGCACGCCAACAACTCTTCGCGCAAACTTTCCGTCACGAACGATACGTTCGTCGAAAACGCCACGCCAGAGATGAGCAACACCGCGCTCACCCACATCAACCCTAACCCAAACGCAAAATCGCCCCTCACCGCTTTGAGATACTCCATCGAAACTCTCGAACCGTCTCGTCTCGCGACTGATTTCTTCACCAGCAAAGGACGACTGGTCAAAATCGAAACGCTCAAAACTAACGCGCACAACCCGAACACCGCGGACGCGCTCAACAACGCCGCGTCTGGGCTCACCGTAAAAAACCACCGCTCTCCCCCTCCGACGACAACATCGCACGAAGAAGAAGAAGAAGGAAACGCCGCGCTCTTCTTGCGGTTAAAAAATCCACTGCCGCCAAAACCATCATCGAAAAAAGAAGAGGCAAAATCACCCATCGCGGACGTCACCAATCGCGCGCCTCTGCTCAAAACACCTTCTCCTCCTCTCAGAGAAGCGTCGCCGTTGGTTTCCAGAGAAGACGAAGAAGAAGAAGAGAACGCCTCCGTGAGCTTCGGGAACGCCGTTTGGAGTTGAAACCGCGACATATTATTGCTTATTACTCTTTTTTTCTGAGGGAGAAAATTTTTTTCCCGAAAACGTCCACACTTTT
>Ga0255757_10005901_pt1 | contig 10703 bp, 9 predicted proteins | sample 071ome_27_FD_179957 | JGI IMG/M metagenome (GOLD analysis project Ga0255757, IMG submission 179957) | Coastal salt marsh microbial communities from the Groves Creek Marsh, Skidaway Island, Georgia - 071409AT metaG (version 2) | ecosystem: Environmental > Aquatic > Marine > Intertidal zone > Salt...
ACATGAGTATGGGGTGGCCTTAGATACCGTCCAGTGGGTCGAGGGAGGAGTTAACACCCCAAGACCAGAGGACGAGGATATGGACCTACGTCCATTAGGCGGAATGTCAATCGAAATAATATCAGGTGACCAGTGCCTCAGCGATCAATTAGAGGGGGGCCAGATTGATGCTTATTTCGGCGCTCGTAGACCAGACAGCTTCGATTACGGCAGAAATGTGACTAGACTATTCCCTCACTACAGAGATGAAGAAAAAACCTATTATCAACGAACAGGCTTCCACCCAATCATGCACACGATAGTCATTCGTGAAGATCTGCATAAGGAACAACCCTGGGTTGCGGAATCACTTTTCAAGGCCTGTCAAGCTTCCAAAAAATGGGCTTTGGATGCCATGAAATTTTCCGGAGCTCAAAAAAACATGTTACCGTGGCTGCACGAAGAAATTGCGGAAATGCATGCTCTAATGGGGGATGACCCGTGGCCGTACGGTGTTAATCAGAACCGGAATATGCTCGAAGCCTTTGCGGGATATCTCTCCGAACAGCATTTTCTCGAGGAGGCGCCGAAGGTGGATGACCTGTTTACCCCGATCATCGCGTGGACAGAGTAGAAAATTTTGGGCCTACTGTTAAATTACTGCTAATTGCCAAAACAGGGGCCAACTTGCTAAGTTCCTCAAACTATCAAAGATCAGCGAAACGCCTGAGCTAAATCAAAAATACTCCAGCACCATGGTTTGCATGTGTTTAAGGGAAGGAGACCCGCAAACCGCCTTCCCCATTATTTTTATAGAGCTTTACTTCTTGCGAGCTGCTTTCTTCGCCGATTTTTTAGGTCTCTTCTTAGCTGACTTCTTAACAGCTCCGCTTTTCCCCTCACCCGCTCCAATATACGGAGAAAATACCGGTTTATAGGTCTTTTCATCAATAAATTGTCGGATACCTTCTTGGTAGGAGTCGTGGCCCCGAGCTGCATCTCTCATCTTGATTTCAGCCTGCTTTGCCGCAAGATAGTCTGCCGCCGCATCCCAATGCATATTTTGAGTGGCGCGAATGGCATGCTTTGTTCCCCGTAAAACATTTTGGTTCTTTTGCAGCAATTCCTTCGCCAGTTTCAAAGTTTCACGCTTAAGGTTCCTTTTCGGCACCGAAAAAGTAACCAAACGCATTGCGGCAGCTTCCTTACCGGTAAAAGTTCTCCCGGAACAAGCATAATACATAGCATCTCGAGGGCTTACGGTATCAGACATCATCTTTGATACCATTCCACCTGGCAGGATTCCCCAGTTTACCTCGGAAAGACTGAAAATTGCATCATCTGCAGCAATTGCAAAATCGGAACAGATGCAATGCGTAAAGGCCCCACCGACACAGTATCCGTTAATCATTGCAATGGTTGGCTTGTTATACATCCATAAAACATCGCTTCGCCATCGGCTATTCGCACCTGCTTCTGCCTTAGCCGCTGGATTCCCATCCGTCTCTCTAAAGTATTCTTTTAAGTCCTGACCTGCGCTATAGGCGGTTCCTGCTCCCGTGAGAATTACTAATTTTGTATCTGGATCAACCTGAAGCGCTTTCATAATTTCCATCATTTCTCGATGAAAAGTTGGGCTCATCGCATTGCGTTTTTCTGGTCGATTAAAAGTTACCCATGTAATGCCATCTTTTTGCTGGTCAACTTTCACACAAGTATATTTCTTAGTTAGCATAAATCTCTCCCCTAAAATTTTATGTCAGATTATTTTTCCAAACTGGCCTTATATCTATCGCTTTCACACCCTTCCCTGCCTCAAGAACCATCAATGGATTTATTTCTATCTCGGATAGAACCTCCCTGTGATCGAGAAAAAACCCGCACAACGCCACAATGGTCTTAGCAAGTGCATCCACATCTTGTGCGGGCTGCCCTCTGAACCCATCAAGGATCTTAGAACCTCGCAATTCAGATAGCATCGCACGAACCTCTGACTCGTCAACCGGAATAAGCCTTAAGGAAACGTCTTTCAAAACTTCCACAAAAACTCCGCCCAAACCAACAACCAGGAGAGGACCAAAATCAGGATCATCGCGAAGCCCAACCAACATTTCTGTCCCAGCGATCATCTCTTGCACCAAAAACCCCGAAATATTGTCTTGCCCGATGCTCTCGATCAAATTTACCGCTTGGACTTTGACAGCCTCTCGATCTTTGAGACCTAATCGCACGCCACCTGCTTCAGTTTTATGGCTAATGGTGTCAGATATGATCTTTATCGCGACCGGAAAACCTATATCCGCCGCAAACTCAGCGGCTTCCTCGGGACTTCGGGCTATCACCTGATTCGGCGTCATAATGCCCGCTTTTGAAAGTGAGTCTGCTAGATTTTCGTCACGCAATTTACTGTGAGAGATCGCAGAAGAAAGCTGAGGAATACCCCGCCTCCGAGCCTCACCATAATTTATAAGGGCTTTAGCCGCTCGCACAGTTTGGGGTATTCCAAAGAGAAAAGGAATTTGGGCAGCCTCCTGAAAACTTCGATACTTGTCATCAGCATTCTCACTCATCCGCACCAACCCTAGGATAGGCTTATCGGTTTCATTCTTTAACTTTACATAATGCTGATGGGTTTCCTCTAAGTCTGTTGGTAGGGGCAGCCGACCTTGCAAAGCCACGATGTCAACACCGGGATCGGCCGCAAATAAACCGCAAAGATTGGTAAACCTCTCAACATTGCCTGCAAGCCGAGTTCCTGCATCCATAGGATTATGCACATCGACATCCTCTGGGATGATCTCTTCCATTTTTTTTATGGTAACTGGGGATAGAGCAGCGAGCTCTGCACCCTCCTCCTCTGCAGCATCAATCGATAGACCCACAGCGCCACCCGAAGAGGTCACCACAGCCAAGCGATTGCCTGTCGGATATCGCTTCTGTTGGAAAGCAAGACAGATCTCGACCATATCATCTAAATTGCTGGCTCGCGTTATGCCAAGGCGAAGGCATGCGGCCATAAACACGTCATCATCAACCGCGACAGCCCCGGTATGCGTTTTAGCCTGCTCTTTTCCCATTTCCGAGCGGCCCAGTTTGACCAAAATTATAGGTTTTTCTGCTCGAAAAGCCTTCTCTGCCGCCGCAATAAACGCCTGAGGCCGCCTAATACTCTCAAGCATTCCCACGATAATCTCTGTGTCGGGATCATCTGCTAAAAAATTAATGTAATCCGCACAATCGAGACCAAATTCATTGCCACAAGAGACTGCATAAGAGAATCCTAAACCTCTCTGAGCCGCCCGCGCGAACCAATAACCAAGAGTACCACCAGAGTGAAAAACTCCACCAACTTTGCCAAGCTTCAAATTCCGCAGACGACTCGTAGGGTATTGAAGGATTTTCTGGGGTAAAGAAAAGGTTCCCATGCAATTTGGTCCACACACCGATAATTTAGCGTCAGAGACCAGACCACTCAGCTCTTCGCCCCGATCGGCACCAATCTTTTTTCGCCCTTCGCCAAAACCAGCCGAAAAGATCGTCGCAGCCCTAAGATCATGAGCAATGCCATCTCGTATCACATCATTAACAAATTGCGCCGGCACCAAAACAGCTGCATGCTCCACCGACTGAGGTAGTGCTCCAAAATTGGGATACACCTTCTCACCCCAAAGCTCATCCCTTCGGGGGTTAATCAAATAAGTTTTTACTGGCATGCCTGCATCTTTGAGATTCTGATACAAAACCCGGGACCAGCCCTCTCCACCGGTCTCGGATGCCCCGACTATTGCCATTGATTTGGGTTTCAGAAGAGGTTCAACGTTTCGAAACATCGCTCTTTTCAGTCCTCGTTATTTGTACCATCAGGATTCAAGCGCTGGGGAGATTTTCCCAATTCCACACCTTGCGGTCTTGGCAGCCCTTCCGGCGTGTGACAACCATCACGGTAACGGCCAATACCTTGGGCGTTACCAATCACCGCCCCACTCTCATCACGAGCCTCAGCCACCGACATAAACATTGTCCTTCCTCCACCCGTCTTCCGAGCTTCAATTGTTATTCGACTGCCATGTCTGCCTGCGGCAACAAAGTTAACGCTTAAGTTAACCGTGGCCCCAGAACGGTAATTTTCAGGAACAGTGCAATAAATCGCCGAGTGGGCTATGGCAGTGTCAAGCGCAGTTGCGAGGCATCCACCGTGTAAAACTCCTGTGCCATTTAAATTTTGATCTGTAACATCAAACTCTATCACGCAACGGTCCAATTCCCACTCAACAAGTCTTATACCAATATGCCCTGCAAACGCTCCGAATTCTTTGAGCGTTGGTCGAGCAGGCGGCAAATTCTCGATTTGCGAAGACATTCTCAATCCCCGTATTGTCTAAAAATCTGCCTTGCCAAAGCCATCTTTAAAATCTCAGTAGGGCCCTCAGTTATAACCATGCTGCGCTGATCCCTGAAAAATTGCTCGATTGGTAGATCTTTAGCTAGGCCCATCCCACCGTGGATTTGCATGCACCGATCTGCGGCTTTGAAGGACCTTTCATCGCCGAAATATTTACACATATATGACTGTTTTCGGACGTCTTCACCATGATCAGCCCTCCAGGCTGCATCATAAACCATCAGCCTCAATTGGTGGAGATCCTGAAACATATCGACGATCATGTTTTGAACTGTCTGACGCTGGGACAATTTTTCTCCAAAAGTGCTACGTTGTTGAGCATAGGAACAAGCGAGTTCAAGACAACGCTCGATAACACCAATACCCCGTGCTCCATGCCTGAGCCGACCCTCTGTCAACCAGCTTTGGGCAGCACGCATGCCATCTCCCTCATCGCCTACGCGTTGATCGACGGATACACGAACATCTTCAAATGCTATCTCCCAAGGTTTATCTGAGATCATTAAATCTTGCTGACGAATCCGCTTTATCCCTGGTGTGTCCATATCTGCAAGAAATACCGTAAGGCCACCCCTGGACCCCTTGTTTCGATCTGTAGCGGTTACAATTTGCGCAAAATCTGCATCTCCAGCGCCAGTTATCCAACGTTTATAACCGTTGATAATATAATGATCTCCATCTCGGACGGCTGTCGTCCGCATGCCGCCTGGATCTCCCCCGGCATCCGGTTCGCTTTGACAGAAACAACTCTTTTTCTCTCCAGATAGAACTGGATAAAGCCATCTCTCTTTTTGTTCCTCATTGAGGGTGTACAAAATTGGACTTACCCTCGGCCCGAAGATCGACGCATTACGGGCTGGAATGGCGATTGTGCGGGCCATTTCTTCCCACATCACGGCTTTAGATAAGTGACCCAAACCCAAACCCCCATATTCCTCGGGCACGTCAAACATCCAGAGCCCCAAACCTCTGGCCTTTTCTTCGAGTTCCTTTTTTAAACCCGGGAAAAATTCAGTGCCGTCATTCGTCTTACGTTCGATCGGTATGAGCTCACTGTCTACAAAACGTCGGAGGTTGTCCTTCAACATTTGCAATTCTTCAGGTAGGTGAAAATCCATACTTCTCCCCTTCTTTAACGGTTTAGATCAACAACAACCCGCCCAGCGATTTGCCCCGCTAAAATTTTATCAGCTAAATCGGGTAAATCTTCTAGCCCTACGATCTGAGTAATATTACTCACTGACTGGCTGGGTATGTCCTTAGCAAGTCGGGCCCAAGCCTCTTTCCGTCTTCCGATTGGACACATAACTGAGTCAACACCAAGAAGATTAATGCCTCTTAGCAAAAAAGGAATTACTGTAGTGCTCAAGCCCGCACCTCCTGCAAGACCGCAAGCAGCCACGCAGCCCCCATGCCTTATTTGGGTTAGTACACTGGCCAACATCTCACCACCAACGGCATCTATGCACCCCTGCCAATATTCGCTTTGCAGGGGTCTTTTAGGCTCAATCATCATCTCAGATCTGTCGATTATTTTGCCCGCGCCCATAGCTTTTAGACGATCAGACAGGTTCATTCGACCGGTAACCGCGTGAACCTCATACCCATTCGCTTTGAGAATTGCTATCGCGATACTTCCCACCCCGCCATTTGCACCGGTGACAAGGACAGGACCTTTTTCAGGTTTCACGCCGTGATCCTCCAATGCCATCAATGCCAACATGGCAGTGAATCCTGCCGTGCCGATTGCCATTGCTCTTTTTGGTGACAGGCTCTCAGGCATTGGGACTAACCAATTTGCATCCACCCTAGCCTTCTGAGCGAATCCTCCCCAGTGGCTCTCACCGACCCCCCATCCGGTCAGAATAACTTGATCCCCGACGACATAATCCGAGTTTTTAGAGGTTTCGACCGTGCCTGAAAAATCAATCCCCGGGATGTGAGGATAATTTTTTACCAGCCTTCCTAAGCCGTTAAGAATCAATCCATCTTTATAATTCAATGTGGAGTGCGAAACAGCAACGGTCACATCGCCTTCGGGTAAACTGTCTGCATCCAGTTTCTGAACAGAGCCATAGACACCGCGCTCCCCCTCTTCCAGGACCAAGGCCTGAAATTCTGTGGCCATCACACCACCTCCCTAACTTCGTTTTTATGAGCAAATGTAAACTTCAGTATAAATACCGGTCAACTTATTGGGTAGCTCCGTTGACAAGTCTTCTTCACGCCCGGATCATTTAAAAAAAATTGCTTGGAGGTCTCATGGAATATCCCCTTTCCGAAGAACACCGTATGTTCAGAGAAACAATGCAGCGGTTCGTAGATGAGGAAATGATCCCATTCGAACTAGAGACTTGCGAAGGCGGTGAACTCAAACCCGAATGGAGAGATAAATTCCATTCCCGGGCCAAAGACCTCGGCATTTGGAAAATGGAGGTTCCAGAGGAATACGGTGGCGTAGGAGCCGACCTTATATCCCTCGTCATCGTTTGGGAACAATTAGGCCGCACAATCGCCGTCCCCACCCGTGGCCTGGGCGGAATCATGGGACCTCAGGTCCGTGCCCCCCTGTATGAGCTATCTGAACCGATGAAAGAAAAATATCTTTATCCTGTCCTAGATGGCAAAAAAACCGCCTGCTTCGCCCAAAGTGAGCCAGATGCCGGCGGAGATCCAGGTAGCATGCGCACGTCAGCGGTGAGAGACGGTGACAAATATGTTATTAACGGCACAAAAAGATGGATAACCGACGCTGATGAAGCAGACTTTGCCCAGCTTTTGGCTGTTACCGACAAAGATAAAGGCTCTCGGGGCGGCATCTCTTTGTTTCTAGTTGATATGGATTCACCTGGTGTAAAAATCACTGCTAAATATGACACAATGATGGGTGACCAGCCATGCGAGATTCATTTTGATAATGTGGAAATACCTATAGAACATCGGGTCGGTGAAGAGGGGGAAGGATTCGGTCTGGGACAGAGGTTCCTAGCACATGGACGCTTAAAACATGGCGCAAGAGGCGTTGGCACAGCCCAGAGGTGTCTGGACATGATGTGCACATATGCCAAACAAAGGGAAACATTTGGACACAAACTTTCAGATAGGCAGGCTATCCAATGGTTAATTACAGATACACATGTTGAGACACAGGCAGGCCGTCTAATGGTTTACAACGCTGCAGATATGGCATCGCGAGGTCAACTCGATCGAACCGACGGGTTTATACAAAAAATGTATGCGGACGAGCTTGGATTTAGGGCAGCTGATCGCTGCATGCAGGTCCATGGCGGAATTGGACTAACAACTGATCTCCCGATAGAGCAATTTTGGCGCCAAGCACGATCCTTCAGGATAACAGAGGGACCAACTGAGATAATGAAGTGGGTAATCGCTCGAAATATTCTCAGAAATTACGACTGATTTGGATAATTAAGTTCGATAGCTCGGGTCTATCCGGTCCATCTTTCGGACAAGCGCTGGCCATGTTGGGTGCATATCAGTCCTGTTATTGTTTGGTATCCAACTCTGTGCCGCCGATTTCTTCAGGACCTCTTCTGATGGCACTTCAAGTTCTGTCCCACCGGCCATAGCAGCGAGTTGTGATCTGCAGGCCTTCTCAAGATTATACATCAGATAAAACGCTTCGCCCAAATTTCTGCCAAGGGTCAGAAGTCCATGATTTCTCAGAATCATGGCAAACTTATCACCGAGGTGTTGGACAATACTCTCCCGTTCTTCTACCTCAAGTACGACACCTTCATAATCATGGTAAGCAATATTGTCGTAAAAGCGGATTGCAGCCATTGATAGAGGTAAAAGTCCGCATTTCTGCGCCGAAACAGCCATACCTGCCTCTGTATGGGTGTGGATGGCACAGATTACATCCTTTCGCGCGGCGTGGATAGCGGAGTGAATCACGTAGCCTGCCTGATTAATTTCAAACGGGCTATCAATAACTTTATTACCCTCCAGATCTATCTTAACCAAGCTGGATGCAGTTACTTCGTCGTACATCATCCCATAAGGATTCAGCAAGAAATGTTCCTCTGCACCTGGCACCCGAAGAGAAATATGATTTGCAATGACATTCGTCCAACCATAGTAATCAACGATCCGATAGGCACAGGCTAAATCGACCCGGGCTTGCCACTCCTCTTCACTGACCTTTCCCTCTAGGGATGGTATGTCGATGCTAAAGGCTCCACCCATAACTTGCTCCACTATCCACTCTCGCCAATAGCTTACACGCAGGCATCCTCAATTCAAATGCAATATATATCTAAATAGCGGATCCGATCAGAAAACTCCGCAAAACCGAGTAGGACTAGAGAGCCTCTTAACGTCTTTAAATCATTCTGGTCGAATTTGGTTAGAGTAAAAAATTATGGCAATCTCTTGATAGACGCAGGCTCCTGCAGTTAGCCTCAAGTACAAGTCAAGTCTAATATCTAAGAAAAGGTCTTCTACCGAAGACAATATTTCGAAAAAAACAGACCTGGGGGGAAAAATTTAATGGGAAGACTGGACGGGAAAGTAGCAGTTGTAACCGCAGCCGGCGGATATATTGCCGGAGCCACTGCACGTCTATGGGGCCGTGAAGGTGCATCCGTAGTTTGCTTGGATATAGCTGAGGAAAACGTAGAAAAAACAGCCCAAGATATAAATGATGGTGGTGGAAAAGCGACAGCCATTGTCTGCAACGTTACAGACGAAGATTCCGTGGCAGCCGCTTGTGCTAAAGCGAAGGAGTCCTATGGCCCGATCACGTGTTTAATGAATGCCGCAGCCGGCCAAGACAAAAAAGCCCGGGTCCATGAAACAAATATTGCAGACTACCGGCGGGTTCTCGACATAAACCTCACTGGAATGGTGATCGTCGCCAAACATTGTCTTATTCAAATGCTTGAAGCCGGGATTGGGTCTATCGTAAATATCTCATCAATCTATGGCATGGTGTCGCCTAAAGAACGAGCTGTATACGCCACCTCCAAGGGTGGAATCCGTATGCTCACAAAAAATATAGCCGTTGATTATGCGGCGGATAATATCCGTTGTAATTCGATTATGCCTGGTCCCATTCAAACCCCGAGACTACTCGTCCGGAATCCATCACTTGAGGCAGTTCTGGAGCGTCACGGCCCAAGACTCCACATAGGGCGACTGGGCCAACCTGAAGAAATCGCTGCAGCAGCGCTATTTCTTGCAAGTGATGAAGCTTCATATGTCTCAGGGACTGATATGACCGTTGATGCAGGCTATACGTCTTATTAAACCCGATTAATGCCAGAATACTTGCAACCGAAAACCCTTGAGGAGGCATTATCAGCACTGTCTCAAAGCTCATATACGCCACTAGCAGGAGGCACCGATTTCTATCCTCCAAGATCAGCTCAAATAATCAAAGATCCGATCCTCGATTTGTCAAAAATCGGATCATTACAAGTAATTGAGGAACGAGCAGACCATTGGCGCATTGGAGCTACAGCAACTTGGTCAGATATAATTAATGCTGATTTACCGGAATTATTTGATTGTCTGAAGCTTGCTGCGAGGGAGGTAGGTGGGCAGCAAATACAAAATATCGGCACGATCGCCGGCAATATTTGCAATGCTTCACCTGCTGCCGACAGCATTCCACCGTTACTGGCGCTTAACGCCAAAGTCGAGTTAGAGAGTATTCGGAGAACTCGTACCGTTAATTTATATGAGTTCATAACTGGAAATAGAACAACCTCGAGGGACGCTGATGAACTCCTGACCGGGATTACAATCCCCCGGCCAATTGAAACATGTGTATCGACTTTTTTAAAACTTGGAGCCCGCAAATATCTTGTGATATCAGTCGTAATGGTGGCTGTTGTTTTAGAGTTAGATGTTCACCGCATCATAAAGTCGGCACGCATTGCCGTTGGATCTTGCTCCCCGGTAGCGCAAAGGCTACCCCAACTTGAAGATGACCTAATCGGGAAAAAAGTTGGGTCAAACTTTTTAGAAACGCCCTCACACGAGCATTTATTATCTCTAACCCCTATCGATGATATTCGATCTAAAGCCTCTTACCGCAAAGATGCAGCCTTAACACTCATAATCCGCGCTCTAGAGGAGTTGGAAACAAAGCTTTCATGATTTCACTTGATGTAAACGGACAACTGCATGTCACAAAGGCACGACCGTCAGATCGTTTAGCCGATGTCATAAGAAATGAAATTGGGCTCACGGGGACAAAAATAGGTTGCAACGCTGGGGATTGTGGCGCCTGCACAGTGCTAATCGACGGCAACCAAACCTGTGCTTGCATGGTATCTGCCGCCAGGGCGGAGGG
>Ga0255757_10005906_pt1 | contig 10698 bp, 6 predicted proteins | sample 071ome_27_FD_179957 | JGI IMG/M metagenome (GOLD analysis project Ga0255757, IMG submission 179957) | Coastal salt marsh microbial communities from the Groves Creek Marsh, Skidaway Island, Georgia - 071409AT metaG (version 2) | ecosystem: Environmental > Aquatic > Marine > Intertidal zone > Salt...
TCTTCCAAGGCGACAGTCAACAAGGCTACACGAAAAGGTTAAACTTGGCGCAAATTTTAGTTCGATGCGCCGAAAACCCATCGTCAAGCGTTCGAGATATCTCCGTGTTATCCGTGGTGTGTAAAACCGTTCCAATCGTGGGCGAGCAAACCGTTTCCGAGCCGACGGACAGAGAGAGAAGAAAAGGGTACGACATGAGTAAAGGCATCGCGCCTCCCGCCATCGACATCGCCACCGTGGATGCTTTGCTCGCTAATCCGCAACCGTGAAATGAAAGATATTGATGATGACGATGAATGATGGACGACGGTTTCAGAATATGCACGTGTACCCCTACGCTTACTTGTATTTATACCTAACTTTTCCTACATTTTTTGTTTGACGACACAGCAACGAACCAGATAAGAAAAAAGAATGTTTGCCAGCTTCGCGTCGATCACTCCGCGAGCGTTCGCGCCATCCTTTCCTCACCAACGCGGCGTCGAAGAAGGGCAACAAAGAGGAGGAAGAAGAGGCACCTCAATCGTCTTAAACGCGAAGAAAGATAAAAGGAAGAAAGAACGCGCGGCGGCGAGGAAGCAAGAGATGAAGTCGAGACCGTCGTTCGCGAATAGGGAAGGCGACGACGACGAAGAAGCGAGAGGAGGAGATGAAGACGACGACGACGACGACGTCGTCGAGGCTTCTTCCTCGGGTAACGGCGACGACCCGAACCAACGAATTTTGGACGACAAAGACGTGTTCTTTCAATCGATGACGTTAGCGTCCACGTACAAACAAAGAACAGATTTGCAACTTTTAGGAGACCAGAAAGTACCGGTCACGGAAGCGGTCAGAGCGCTGTTTTACGCGCCATTCGTGTGCTGCTCTCACGACGAGACGGATACGTTCAATTACGCGAATAAAGCGGCGCTGAACTTGTGGGAGTTTGAATGGGATGATTTTGTCGGCATGCCGAGCACGAAGAGCGCGGATGACGAGGATGATGAGATACAAAAAGAGAGGAGACAGTTGCTGGACGAAGCTTTAGAAAAAGGGGTTGTTTATAATTACAACGGCGTTCGAAAATCGAAGAGCGGGAAAGAGTTCGTGGTGAAAGACGCGACGCTGTGGACATTAGTCGATCGAGACGGGGACAAGCTTGGCCAAGCGGTCAAATTTAGTAAAGTCGAGTACGTGGCGAGTAAAGAGGTTTGGAAAGTTTCGGAAGGCGGTGAATGGGTGAAAGACGACGGTTCGGACGACACGAAAGCTATCAACGACGACGACGACGACGATGACGACGACGACGAATAAACAGAAAAGAGTAGTGTGGTACCATACTATTACTTTCTACGCATTGTTATTTTATACTCTATACAACAATATATACTTTTACACTAAATCTGAATTCTGAATTTCTAATAAACAATCCGATTTTTGTTTCGATGACCATTTGAATGCGTGCGCAACGTGCGATACCAAAACCAATTTCTGTTCACTCGTATACTCCGGATGGATCATGGTCCATCTAACAAGCTCTGATTCTGGGGTATAAAACGCTTTAATATACGTTTCAACATACCTGAAGTCTAAATTCAACGGTGGTGGCTGCGGAGGGGGAGGTGCAGAAGAAGCAGAAGCGGAAGAAGAAGGAACCGCGTTCTTGAACGGGTAGTATGTCTGAAAGTGTTGCTGCACCGTCTGAACGTCCATTTGCATAACGGCCCGTCCATCGATGCTGCATTTTTTCACTTTCGCAAATCCCCTAACGATAGCATTGGAAACGAGTTGCGCGCCGAGTTCCCACAAGACTTTTCCGTTTACCGCGGTCACTTCTGAGACGCGAAGTTTTGTCGCAAACTGGGCCAACAATTGTCCGAGTTGTGTTGTCCATTCCGATGCCGACAATACCGATGGCATTTCTTTCTGATTGTACTTTCCGAGCGCAGCTTTTTTCATAGACTGCATATCTGTGATTTTGAAATCCGAATCGCCGATCTCATCTGGTAACCACGAAAGGTCGAGCAATAACTCTGCAACTCTACTCAACACATGTTCGCGCAAATCGTCCACCGCGTGCACAACTTTCGTGAAGAACTTCTCGACGACAGAGGATGAATCTTCCCCCACCCAACGCTCAAAAGTTGGTTTCAATTCCTCGTATATTGAAGCCACACACGCCAAAGACTCCAATGCGACTACGCGCTCTCTCAGTCCAAACATGTTTCCAGAACTAGCGATTTGCGAGCGTGCATTTTGGGAACGTTTTTTGAAGGTTGCGCCAAGTTTTGAGACGACAGGTGTTGTAGTCGAAGATGCTGCCGCAGCCGATGAAGCTAATGGCATCGCGGCACCGTTTAGATTTGTCGCTGGTGTCGTAGCAATAAATGTAGCGTTGTCACCACCGCCAGGAGTATGCGGTTGCTGCTGTGTAATCGGTGGTGGTGGTTTCAAAGCAAACAAACCTCCTCGTGATGCTAATTTCGTGAGCGTTTGTTTCAACCTGTTTGTCAACGCGTCCTTGTTATGATCATCAAAAGGCTGATCGTTCGTATGTGCGAGCAATCTAGAGTTACCGAAAGAAACAAACACGTTAAATAACGCGAGCTCAAACATTTCTCTGCACGCATCGAAAGCTTTGAGTTTACTTCTGCATTTGCTATGCGCGCTCATTGTCGGCGACTCCGCGGCGAGCGAGGCAAAGACACAAACGCTCTCGAGTAAGTATGCAGTAGAAGTCGTGACCGTTTTACTCGTCGACACGTCTTCTTCCTTTGCGTACTCTGCGCTGTTCAATTCAGCCCCATTACTACTCAGCTTTGCCATGGCTGCAACCGCGCTCACTTGATTACCGTTGCTATCATTCATCATCTTAGACGATTCCTGCGGCGAAAGCAGTAGATTTTCTTCGTTCGTTGTCATTTTCAAGACCGCATCGTCGCTCCCAACAAAGCGTTCACCAGCAAACGGATGTTCGCGCCGCTTGACCCAATCTATCGCTCTCATCCCTTCATCTTTAGTAAGATGGTCGATATCATCGCCATTGATGATCAAAGCATTCGTATTAACTACTCGCTCTTCAATGGACGAAGCCATTCTCGCCTCGGCTCTCGCTTTCTTCGCAAGATCGCTCGATAATTTAGTCCACGTCTCTCGCTCGAACGCTAATTTCAACTCGGCGAGTCTCGGTTTTCTCTGTGCATCGGATAAAACGTCAATTGCACAGTCAATCAAGCTTTTCGTTCGCGAGGAGACGGTTTCGGCTCCAGCAAACTTTTCGCACATGTCGGCAAACAAACGGCATTTTCGTAAAGTCATTCTCGCAACGTTCGGGTCTGCGCTAAAGGTTTCGCTTCTATTTTGTCGTCCAGAATCCGTTCGAATAGCTATTTCAAGCGCATTCAGCGCATGATAAGCAGTATCTGTGGTTCTTGCTTCCAAATTCGACTTTGCAAGAGAATCTGCTAGAAGAGTTTCAAACGCGTCGTTCTTGTTTGCTATGGCGATTTTCTTCTCATGGTACGCCTTTGCAAAATGCAAACGCTTAAACAACAGATGTGCGGCTTTCGAAACGCCACCTATTGGATCTTCAACTTGAGATTGCACGAGTAGCGAATCTCTAGCAGTTGCGAAACATTCTGCGCTCAGCTCTGCGGCGCGTTCGTGCCCTAAAGCGAGCGCACCTTGGAACGCTCTTTCGTACAACGAGTCTCCATCTTCGTCGGTTGAGAACGCATGCACAAAAGCATCCCTGGTACCGCGCTCGACTTCAAACTTTAACAGGCTTAAGTCTTCAAACGCTTGCTTTGTACAGTCCAATTCACTGAGTGCTTCTAACGCATTCTTCGCCTCGCCGTATTCTACGATAGCTGCCGAAATATCACCCATTTCAATCTTCTCTCGAATTGAGATTTCACGCTCGCTACATCTCCGTAACTCTTCTACGATGCGTAAAACACGAACCATATTTTCTTTCCTTTTGTTCGTGTGCACCGCTCTAATTTTTATGTCGACGGCGTGCTGCGATCTTTCTAAGGCGCGTCGTCCATTTTTAAGCACCACGTTTGCTTTTGTCAAAGAGTTTTGTATGTCCAATATTTTTTGCGACGCATGACCGACTTCGTTTCGTTTCTTATATATTTCCCCATTTATTCTAGTTTGTACGGATTCTACAATTGCCATAAGTCGCTCCTCTTCGCGGCGGAGATCCTTCGGCAAAAAATCACGCGGAATCTCTTTCAAAGACTCTCTCAAAGCATCAAATTTAGAGGAGTCGTTGTTGTTGTTGTTGTTGTTGTTGTTGTTGTTGTTGTTGTTCGATGACGATGGATCCGTCGACGAATTTATCCTCTCTTCGCTTCTATTCATCTCATCTTCATCTTCATCCTTACGATACGGCTCGAAAAATCCAGGATGTAATTTGTCTACTTCTTTCGCGGCTTGCTCAGCGTTCATCGACGTCACGTTCAGCTCCAAACTGTCCATTCTATTAACTAACTCACCACCGGCAGATGACGATGATTCTGCCGCCACCGCTTGTTGTTGCTGACGACTACTCCTGCTAGATGTGGTGCTATTGAGACTACTGCTCGCATCGCTCTGATGATGCTGCAGGCTCATTCGATTCGCCAACTTCCCAATTGGCGAACTTGCGTCTCGTTTTTGTTCTTCGATTTTGTCCTTCACCATTTCGACTTTTTCCTTTGCGCGTTTTTTGAACTCCTCCGCTTTCTGCTTCCAGTTTAGACCGCTAAACATTTTCCCCGCGTTACTGTTGTTGATGCTGTTATTATTGGTGTTCGAGGAAGAGGAACTCATGATGTCGATGACGACGTTTAGTCCTCCTCCTCCTTCGAAGTAATCGTATCTAAAACGTCCTCCGCGAACTGACGAAAATCTGAATTCTTCAACGCGTTTTCCAAAGCGCTTTCTCCTCCTTCTCCTTCTCCTTTTCCGTCTTCGCTGCTGTTGTCAATCTGCCTCAACGTTTCCAACAATCTTTCGCTTCGTAATTTTTCGAGCAAAGGTAAGTTCAACGCCAACCGTTCGAAGTGTTCTCGTCTCAAGCGGTGTCGATGGATGTCCTCGTAATCGGTTTCGAATCGCCTTTTCGGTTTCTCCAAAGTCGACGACGAAGGAATCGATTCTTCTTCTTTCGAATTTTCGTTCCGTTCCTCTTCCTCGCGTTCAGATGGAACGGCGACGCACGCGAAAGGAGGAGCAGAAGAGAGAGATCGTAATCCTTCCTCTTCTCCTCTTTTGTTCGTATCGATCGTTGCTTCTTTGTGTTTCTTGTTGCAATCCGCGGAACAGTACGGCTGTCGACACCGAGGGCACTTGTAATTTGAGTTTGGTTTCGCGCAAATAACGCAACGACGAAGCTCGTTTGACATAATTTTGTGAGGAAAAGTACGAGTAGAGCAGAATTGCGTGTGCTTCATTCATTCGCACTCTTCTCATATTAGTAAAATCTTATTGAAAAAAATTGAAAAATACCCGATACATGCGCTTAACCACCCTACACTCACAGCCTAACGACAAACACGTGGGTCTTCGCGACGTGTATCGGCGCCGCAGCTCTTTTTGGATCCAAATACACTCGTTCTATCAAGAAGACGTTTCCAAAGTTTCTCTCGAGCATGACCGCGCACGGCGACTTTATCGTCGTCGCCGTCATCAAAGAAGATGCGGTTTTTAGTTTTGAGCACGCTCGTTCGGACGTCGCGAACGCGGCGGAGTAATATTGAGGAGATGAAGCGCTGTTGCCGAAAGAGCGGTCGTCTAACGAGGCAACGATGGAGACGTATCGCGCAGATCTTCGGCTAGAGACCGGATTACCGGTGGTGTACGCGGCGACGTTAAAAAACGTTGCTCTTCCGTCATTTACCGCATTTTCACCAAACACGAAGATGATGAAGTCTCGCGATTGCTCAGTTAACGCGCTGGTATCGTCGACGATGTTTCCTTCCGAGAGCTCGCCTAAATTATTTACCAGTTTTTCACTCAGGCTGTACGCGGCGTCGGATGTTGAACCAAAACAGCCCGAGCGAACATTAACGCCGGGGAGGGCAAATGGCTGATAAGAAGGATCAGACAAGCATTGAGCGCCATTATCAACATCTACTCTTTCCAAAGAGAAGCGCTGTACCGCGGTACCGAATGCGTTCGTAAGTTTTGTTTGGAAGTCATCGGCGGCAGCGTCCAACGTCGTAGGCTGCTTTATGGCGCGATGGATCTTTATTTGCGACGATAAAGCATCGTTTGGCCCGCGCATCGGCAGATCTTCTTTGGAGTAAAAATAGTCTGGTTGTTCACGTTCAGCGATGCTACTGCTTTCATGTTCTCTCGTCGTCGGCGATATTGTCGCTAAGGATAATAAATTCAGAAGAGCATTACCACTGTTCGACGCCGGCTCGCGACCGCGAACGATCATCGCCGGCCATTCGTATCTGGCGTACGCGCCGAGCGCCTCGGCGCCTTTCAGCGGCCAAATGCCGACTCGAAAGCTCGTCGTCAAATCATCTGCGATTATGGATGGAAGAAAATTCAACTCGTCGTATCGAAGCGCTTCGAGTTCAATGGATGTCGATTCGATGCCTGCTTTCTCAAGCGCCTCTTTTAAATCACGAAACGTCTTCGAAGAACTCGTGCTGATGATAATCAAAGCTCGACGAAACGCTCGCGAACCTCGAACGTTCATATTATTTACGGGAGACGAACTCGCTTGCGCTGAAACAGTTTGTCTCAGCGAACGCAAACCCAGCGCTCCGAACGTTTTCCTCCAGACGTACGTCACGTACGAATAGTACTTCGCCGCCGACGGCGGCGCACACATTATATTTACCGTCGCATCTCTTCTGCCCAACTGAAAGTACGGCCAATTCTGATTATTCACGTTCACGTTCTCGACTCTCGCATACATGACTCCTGGGTTACCCGTGTTCGCCGTGCGTTGCATCAAACTCAACTCTTCTTGTTCTTCTTCTTCTTCTCCTCCTTCTCCTTCGATATCTTCCGAGTGATACGAAGAAGTATCGTGCGTAAACCGCAGTTTCCCGCTCTCGCGAGGCGCGCGAACGACGTAATCACTTCCTCTTCCCCGGTACCGCGCTGTTAATATTTCCTCGCTGAGTTTATTCGCCAGCTTCGTCGCAACCTCGTAATCTTCCATCGCGCACGAGAGTTCAAACTTTTTCCCGAGGAGAAGAACGTCCTCCTCTCCGGCAAACGCTGTCGTTGTTGTTGCTGTTGTTGTTCTCATCATCATCGTCGTCATCAAAGTCACGAATACCATCGCCATCATCCTCCTTCTTCTTCTTCTTCTTCTTCTTCTTCTTCTTCTTCTCTATCGATCGTCGTCACTCGTTCGCGCGTGTCTTTCCTTTTTTTTTTCTTAGCCTCCCTCGTGTATTTTTTCCTCTCATCTCTCTCTCTCTCTCGGAAGAAGGCACCCTTACGAGTAAAAAAAGAAAAAATTTTCGTCTCTCTCTCTCGCATCTCTCTCGTCGTCGGCGTCGTCGTCACTCTTTTTGCACGCGCGCGCGTAGAATAGTATATAGAATAAAAAAATATGAGGGCGACGACGCAATCTCGCGACGAGGAACGACAAGGAGCGGTCGCGAGAGAAGACGCGAAGAAGAAGACGAAGCGGAAAGCGCATAGTAATAGTAATAACGACGACGATTCGGTGGTGTTGTCCTCCCAATCAATGAGAAAGGTGAGAGACGAGATTAGATTTTGATGATGTTTTTTAGTTCCCGCCGTTTTTTTTTCTCGGACTAATCTCTCTCTCTCTCTCGCGCGCGCGATCCGATCGACGACGACGACGACGACGACGCTAACCCCACCACCCCAAACGTTACTTACTTTTCTTTATATTTCAAAACAGAGAGCGACGACGCAACGAGAACAACGAGCAGATCGCGTCGCGATTTCCACGCCTCCCGAAGAGAAGCAGTTTTTGCAAAAACAAAGCGGCGGGAAACGAAGAACACAGAAAAAACAAAAAGAAAACGTCGCGTCGTTCTCCTCCTTCTCGGGTGTGCCCTCCTCAAACTCTCTCGGAAAAGAACAAAATAGAAAAGACGGAGAAATTTTTTTAGCCGCAGCAACAGCGACAGCGGCAGCGGCAGCGACAGCGGCAGCAGCAGCAGAGGAGGAGAAACAAAACCGCGAACAACAACAACAACAACAACAACTAGTAGGAATAGTAGAAGGAGGAGGAGTAGCGCAGGCGAAAGGTAAAAACGAGAACAAAAACGAGAGAGACGAGAAGAAGAGGAGCGGCAAGAAAGCCGCCGCCGCGACGGTTTCGACGAAGAAGAGAGGAGTCGCCGAGGCGGCGACGGCGACGGCGGGAACGAATACCACGAAGACGACGACTAACGAGGAAGGGCACTTTGAGTACACGTTGGGCGAATCTCTCGGACCGAACAACCGATTCAAGATTTTAGCGCCGTTAGGCGAGGGAACGTTTGGGAAGGTTTTAGAGTGTTACGATCGAGTGAAGCAAGAGTACTGCGCGGTGAAAGTGATCAGGAACGTGCCCAAGTACAAAGCGGCGGCTAAAATCGAGGTGGACGTCTTGAGAGAGATTGGGAGAAGAGATGAGCGCGACGAGTTCCATTGCATTCGATTGAAAGAATCGTTCGAACACGAAGGGCACGCGTGTTTGATGTTTGACATGTACGGGCTGTCTCTGTTTGATTTCATGAAGAAGAACCACTACAAACCGTTTTCTTTGGCGTTGGTGCAAAAATTCGCGAAGCAGTTGATCAAAGCTGTTGCGTTTATGCACGAGTTAAAAATGACGCACACTGATTTGAAACCCGAAAACGTTTTACTGGAAACTCCAGGGTACGTGCGAGTCGTGAGCAGTGCTGATGTTAACGCCAACAACGCGGCGAACGCGGCGGTGGGAACGAGCGCGTGCACGATGAAGGTACCGGTCACGAGCGCGATCAAACTCATCGATTTTGGAAGCACGACGTTGGAAGATCAATACCATTCCACGGTCGTGTCTACGCGACACTACCGCGCGCCGGAGATTATTCTTGGTACCGGATGGTCCTACCCGTGCGATATGTGGTCGATTGGGTGCATATTGATAGAACTTTTGACCGGAGACGCGCTCTTCCAAACGCACGAGAACATGGAGCATTTGGCGATGATGCGCAACGTGTTGGGTCACATGCACGCAGACGTAATCAAGCGTAGTTCCAAGGAAACTATCGAAAAATACTTTAATCCGGAAACGCACGAGTTGAGATGGCCGGAATGCGCTAAAGATGTTGAGAGTGAACGCGCCGTACAAGCGGTACAGCCGTTGGACATCATGATTCGAGAGCGTTTTGAGTGCGAAGAAACGGGCACGTTACTCCGACACTTGTTGAGTCGACTGTTGGAGTACGATCCGGATACGCGCATCACGGCAAAAGATGCTTTGAACCACGGCTTTTTCCGGTTGGACATCAAGGAAAACGTGTATACGCCGGTGACGGCGTTGGTGGGTAACCAAACTTCCGTCGCAAACGCCGCGAAAACGGCGACTGATCGAACGGCGTCTTCGGTGGTAAGAAACGTAGCGCCGACGAACAGCAAGGCGAGATCGCAAACTACCGGCGGAATTCGAGGCACGTGCTTGGACAAACCCTCCATGGCGACTGAAATCGTCTTGGGGGCTTAAGAAAGCTAAACATATAATAACAAACAATAAAGATAATATTGGAAGTGAGTACGAAAAGAGAAAAAAGAGAGACGCAGGCAGCAAGCGCTTTTAGAGTTAGAGAAGCCGCTTTTAGTTTTTAGTAGAACGCACAACAAAAAATACACAAATGTAAAACAAAAAGATACAAAACAACTACAAATTCACGACTAAAAAAGAGCATAAACCCGTCATTACTCCTCGTCGTAATCGTCCTCTTCCGCGGGTACTGCTACGCCGACTAAATCATCGTCGTCGAACGAACCTAAATTTCCCGCGGCTAGATCCCCGGCGGCTTCTTCCTCCTCCTCTTGTTCTTGTTCTTCTTTTTGCGGAGAAGGACTTTTCTTCGCTTTCTTCGTCGCTGGCGATTTCTTCTTCTTTTTCTTCGCGTCGCCCTCCGCGTAACTTCTCGCGGTAATCGTCCTCCCACTCCTGCTCGTCGTCGTTATCACCGGTTTCTCTTCTTCCTCTTCCTCCGAGTCTTCGCTTTCGTATTCTTCGGCGTCGGTATCTTCCTCGTCTTCGTCAAACTCTTCATCATCCTCGGAGTCGTAGTCGGCGTTCTTTCTCTTCTTTGCATTTGCTTTCTTTCCCGCGGCCCCGGCTTTCTTCTTCTCGTTACTATTATTATTATCAGTTGTTGTCGTTGTCTTTTTCTTCTTCTTCTTCTTCTTCGGATTCCCGTCTTCGTCCACTCTTTCCAACAACTTCGCGGCTAATTCCGCAGGATCCGGCGGCGGTGGTAAATCCGGAACATCCTTCACCACGTCTTCCAAGAAATCAAACTCGTCGTTATCGCTGATCGCGCCCTTCAGATGCACCGGGCCAATAATCCTCGCGCCGTGCGCTAACGCCATGTCCGCCGTCGCTTTAAACAGTTTCGTTAAAAATAATTCCAACGCTTTCGCCATCACCAGCGGAGTGGTTTTCACGATTTTCCCAACCTCTTCGTCGCTTTGCATCATTCGTTTTATTCTCGCCGCTAAGGCTGCGTTTTTATTCACGGCGAG
>Ga0255757_10005908_pt1 | contig 10697 bp, 5 predicted proteins | sample 071ome_27_FD_179957 | JGI IMG/M metagenome (GOLD analysis project Ga0255757, IMG submission 179957) | Coastal salt marsh microbial communities from the Groves Creek Marsh, Skidaway Island, Georgia - 071409AT metaG (version 2) | ecosystem: Environmental > Aquatic > Marine > Intertidal zone > Salt...
TCCTCTCGCCACCACTTTGAGTTCTCGGCGCGGGATTTCGATTCCGATTTAAACCGCGCGTATCGATTCTTTAACTCTTGTTCGGTAAATCTGGAGTCTTCCCAAGACGCGCCTTCGTACGCATCGCTCCGCGCGCCTCCCCCAGTTTGATTCGCCTGTCGCCATTTCCTCGTCGTCGTCGTTCTTCTCGTCGTCGTCGCCCCGTCCGCGTCCACGCCTCCTCTCCTCAACGCATCGTACTCCTGCCTTTTCCTCACGTCTCGCAATATATCGTACGCGTGCGCGATTCTCTTAAACTCTTCCGCGCTGTTGCTTTTATTCACGTCCGGGTGCTTCTCTCGCGCCAGTTTTATGTACGCTTTCTTCACCTCTGCGCCAGTCGCGCTCGGAGAGATGCCTAAAGTCGAATACAAATCAGATTCCATTCTCTCTCTCTCTCTCTCTCTCTCTTCGAATGTTTTTTCCTTCTTCTTCTTCTTCTTCTTCTTCTCTCGAGTGCTCAAGCGCGATTATTTTCGAGGCACATATCAAGATGTAAAGAAGACTCTCTCTCTTTCTGTCTCTGTTCGCGGATGAAGTCGAAGTCTGCTCTCGTTTTCATGTGTTCTTCTTCTTCTTTCAAAACGCGCTTGTTTTTCTGGATATAAATGGAGAAAAGGTCGTCACTAAAAATGGAAAAAGAAGAAGGAAAAGAAGAAGAGAAGCGCATCGACGCGCCTCTGTTCATATTCTCACTGATATGCGCGCTCTTATTCATATCGGTGATTCTTGGATCGTTCGTGAAATTTCCAACCGCTGGAAGTCGCGTGGTGTACGACCGCACGCACAAGTTGCACTCCGCGCACGACGTGCATTTTTCGTCGCATCATCATCATCACGAGTGAGAGAAGAAGACGAAGAAGAAATGAGATAGAGAGAGAGAAATGACGCGCGAGATGATGCTTCTGAGCGTAAACGTGCAATAAATAATGCGTGTGCGTGTATATGTTTGCGATAGCGTCTCCGCAGATTTTTTACATCGACAAATAAAATGGCCGCTAGTGTAAACGCTTCTTCAGCGTTTTCCAATTTGATGTGTGTGTGTGTGTCTCTCTCTCTCTCTCTCTCTCCTGAGTTTATGAAGAAGAAGAAGAACCGGGGGCGGCGCGCAACTGACTGGCTTGCATCATGCTATACTTGAGCGCATTTTCTTCCTCCTCCGCGGTATTCGGTGGTGATTGCGTCTTTTTTGACGACGACGAGTCTTCTTTCCCGGCGGCGGTTGTGGCGGAAGAGGAGGATCCCGGTCGACGCCATCCGGAGAAGCCGGTGAATCTCGCGGCGCTCGCAGACGGACCACCGGCACCGGCGCCGGCGGTGGCGGGGACGAGCATGGGGATTTCGCGCTCTAAAGCGTACTCACTTTTGTTGTTGTTGGTACTGCTACCGCCAACGCCATCGCTCGATGCTGTTTCGAGGAGCGGTGAATCGTTCTGGTCGTCGTCGTCGTTTTTGTTGTTACGTATAGCTTGCGACGAAGATGACTGCGTCTTTAATCGAACGCGATAGTCGTACAAAATACCCGTCGAGGATGCACATACGACGCGGACGCGTTTGGTTAGATCTTTTTGAACGTCGTCCTCGATGGCATCTCTGTTGTTGTTGTCGTCGTCGTCGTCGTCGTCTTCTTCTGGGTTCAACGAAGGAGGCATGTTGAGAGCTGCTGCGGCTGCATCCTTCTTCTCACTGGCAGTTTTTGAGCCGGCGACAAAATTTGTAGCGTCGCGACTGTAATCTGCCGCCGGTCGAATAGAGACGACGTTCCATTCCACCCGCAAAGGTGATGCAGATGCCGCTGCTGCCGCTGTTGTCGTTGTTGTTGTCGTTGAAATATTATGATCATTAACGACATCGACTTGCACGTTACTCTCGCCGCTTCCTAAACCAATCGCGAATTTCTCGTTTCTCACCACAGCCATTCGTTTATGCGCGGGTAATTTTACAACAGCCGCGGCGCGTTTCGGTTCTAAGAAGCTCTTCGTGAACTTTGTAGAAACGCCCGTCGTGTGCAAAACTGTGTTTGAAACTTTCGCGAGTGCATCCACCGACGTCTTCGTAACTTTTTTTGCGCCTGTGAGCGCCAATTTGGAGACCAAGCCGCCTACGCGCAAGATTTTCTGCGCCGTGGATGCGGACTTCTCCGCGTATTTTGCCTCAATCTCTTCCACTTTTTTCTCCTCGTCGATTTCGTTCTCTTCCTTTCCTTTCCCTTCTCTACTACCGCTATCGTTTGTTTTACTCGTGCTCTCAAAGCACTGAAAGACGTGCGCCGTTCCCGAGTCCGACGATACCGCTAAAAGTTCCGGCTCGAACGCGTAATTTTCACTACTGTACGCAAACCGTAAACTCGTAATCTCCGCGGCTGTCGAACCGCGTCGAAAGATATTCCTCGGTTCCCCAGACGGCACATCCCACGTTCTCACCACCGTTCCTTTCACCGAACACGAGGCTAAAATATTCCCTTTTTGCGAGAACTCCAACATTGCCACCGGTCCTTCGTGCGCGTTTGGAATCTCCGTCGCCACGTGCACGTTGTGCAAATCGTAAATCACCACAGTCGTCTCGGACAGGTGAGACACAACCGCTAAGTAACTGTTGTTGTTGTTGTTGTTGTTGTTGTTGCCGCTCGTGGAGGTGATAAAATCAGACGCGCACACGGCGTCGCTATTTATTGCCATCACACCTCTCCCGCCTTCTCCCGCGGCGTTCCCGTTATTGTTATTGTTGTTCGTGTTGTTGTTGTTGTTGTTGTTATTAATCTCGCCGCCGCTCGACGCTTTCCTTTGCGGCACGTTCATCACTCTCGTCAATCCTTTCATCTCAAACACCGTCACCTCCTCGTCGTCGCAAACGACCAAAACGTGCCTGTTCATCTTCACCGACCTTACCGTCGTCCGAAACGCCACGTCCGCTATGAGCGTCCGCCAATCCACGTTTAAGATTTTCAGCCGTCTCGGCGATAAATCCGGCGTTTCCATCCCGCCGCCGTTCCCGACGCACACCACTAAGCGAGTGTCAAAAAGCATCTCGCATTTGCGAATCGGACCGATATCGTCGAACGCGTGCACCATCTCCCCGGTGTCTGTTTTTACGATTCGAAATCCTCTGTTCGTGGCCAACACGACGCACGAGCTGTCGTGGTTGAACGACACGCTGTTTACAACCATCATCGTTGTCGTTATCGTTAGAAGAAGAAGAAGAGAGGTGCAAGCGTGTTCTTTTGTTTGTAACGGTCTCTCTCTCTCTCGTTTTATCCAAAAAGTGAAAAATCTCTCTCTCTCTCTCGTTCCCGTGTCTTTGTAATATATTTAATACGACTCGCGCGCGCGCGCGATGATAAAACCGACGACGACGACGAGCTCTCGCAAAAGAAGAGCAAAGAGTTTTTCCTCCGCGCTCTCGTCGCACAGAAGAGGGTAAAGAAGAAGAAAACAGCAAAGAAATAAAGAAAGACTTTACTCTTTGTCTTGTGTTGCGTTTGTGAAGCGCGTTTTCCGCGTTTTCAAAACGGTCTCTCTCGTTTTACGAAAAATAGGAAAACCCTAAACATTTTTTTTTTTGTCTCGACCCCTAAACTCACTTTTGAGCTCCAGAAAAAATCACGCGATACACATTGTTAAAAGAATGATGATAACGAGAGAGGAGCGATAAGTAAACGAGAGTTAGAGAGAGAGAGAGAGAAACAAACACAATGAGCAGCGCTTTGTTCTTCCAGAGTCCCGGGAAGCCGGGGTCCCCGAAGAAGAAACGAAGGATGAACAACAACAACAACAACAACGCCGGGGTGATGCGCTTCTTGGGAAATCTCTTCTTCTTCTTCTTCTTCTCATCATCATCATCTTCTTCTTCGGCGGACGATAAAGAGTGGAAAGGAGGATCGTCGAGTGGCATCGGTGGTAACGGCGAGAAGAACAAAAACGCCGCGAGAAGGAAGAAGTGCGTGATTTTGTTTTTGCTCTTCGTGGCGATATTTCTTCCTCAGATTGTCTCCGCGTTTGAGATGATTTTCTCTGTTCAGCAATCGTCTTCTTCTTCTTCTTCTTCTTCTTTTTCTTCTTCGAGCGCTATGAGTACGACGAGTGCGAATCGTTTGAGCAATCGAGACGAAGCGATGGGAACGAGCGGTGGTAGCGGCGTTGGTGGTAGTTTTGAAGAAGAAGGAGAAGCAGATGAAGGCGGGAAAGAGGAAGAGGTAGGAAGCGCGTCGCCGCTGGTCGCGCACGAGCACGACGCGACGCTTCCGGTGGTCGCCGTCGAAGAAGGAGGAACAGAGGACGAGAATAGTAATCAACAAGAGTCAGATAGTAACGACGACATTACTGATAATAGCAACGACGAGAGCACCAACGCTGAAGAAGAAGAAAAAGAAGAGGAAGAGAGTGAAAGCACGAAGCTCGCTCGAGCGAAATTGTTGAGCGATCCGTTATTGGAAGTATTCGCGAAGATTTCGCCGGAAGTCGCCGCAAATTTAAGTTCGGTAAAAGACGACGACGACGATGAAAGCGACGCGGAGCAAAAGATTTCCTCTTCGGTAATCGATCAGATTTTTAAAGCTGCGTTCGTTGGGAGTAACAGCGGCGACGCCGTTTTGTCCGGGCAAACCTCCAGCGGGAAGAATTACCTGGAGAAGAGCGACGAAGAGGAAAAGAACAAGATTTTGAAGCGCTTGTTACCAAAATTGTTGTCCGAAGAAATCACGCTCGCTAAGAAACAACTCTCCGAAGACGAGGCGTTGGCAAATCTCGTCTTTCCGAAGAAACCGGAAGTTGTGGATGGCATTCGCGACGCCGGCGGGTTACGATCGGATGAAATCTCCGACGCCGAAGCGAGAGTGATGATTGAACGACGGTTTGCCAACGCCTACGCGAATTCTCAATCGGAAGGGTTAGCGAGCGATGTAGACGCCACCGCAGATGCCGAAGCTAAGATGCAACAACTCGACGCCGAAAATGTATTGGAAAACGAGAAAGCGCCCTGGGATGCGAGCGAAGAGTACGCGCAACAAAACATCAGGAAAGAAGGCGACAACACCGAGTACGAATTCGTCGGTGGCGAATGGATCGCGGTGGAGATTAAAGATTCCAAAATTCGTTCCGAAGAGGAAAAGAAAGTCGTGCAATACGAACGCGCAGAGAAGCAAGAGGCGAAGGAAGACAGGAAAGAGTGGTTGATTTCGAAATTAGAAAACGCCGGTTTGTCGCGAGCGACGGCGATGGCGATTGCCGACGGCAGAATGTCAGACGTCATGAAAGGTGGCAAAATGTCTGTGGATGAGCTCGTTCAGCGCGAAAAGCGTTTGCGCGCGGAAAGGTTAGCCGAAATCGCGGATATTGAAGGCGTTGCGGATCAAGACATGATTGATGACGGCGAGGAAGATCCAAACAAAGAAATGACGTGGTTCGATCGACCGTCGATTAAAGCCAAATTATCGCACAAAAGGTTCGTGCAGTGTAAGAAAGAGCAGGAAGAAGAGATGCCAAGCACGGAGGGCATACCGATGCCAACGTTGCCAGTGAAAGATTACTTGTGGAAACCGAACCCGAATCCAATTCCAGGGACGGAAGAGTTTGACGCTGGTCCAATCGCGTTGGAAGCGGCGGTTTCGTCAAACATGAGAGCGCATAAGAAGTCAGCGAGACAACGCGCGCCGGTGAAAAAAGGCGAGTGGGGAACGTGCGCGGTCGTCGGTAACAGTGGTTTGTTGCGTCTCTCTGAGTACGGAAAGTCAATCGATTCACACGACGTCGTCGTTCGATTAAACCAAGCGCCGCAGAGAGGGTACTCGCGCCGAGTTGGTTTGAAAGTCACGCACCGCGTTTTGAATCGTTTGTGGACGAGAAACTACTATTCGGGTGCGTCTAAAGTACGAAACAAAGCGGTCGAACAACATCCACTAGAGCAAGGCTTAACTTTATTGATTTCCCGAGCGACTTTGAAAGAGTACGGAAACTTAGCTTCGCAACTCTTCGAGACGAGGAAGGACATCTTAGCCGTTCGAATCTCCTCGAGGGCGACGTCGATGGCGGCACCTATTTTAGAGCACTACCGAGAACGATTGTGTCGAAGCGGTTTTGGGCCATATAAAGGCTTGAACGTCCCTTCTTCGGGATGGGTTTGCGCGAACATGCTCACATCGTTGTGTTCGAAAGTTACCGTGTACGGATTCGGCGTCGAAGGTTTAGCGAAGTTTTCTCGAGGTATCGGCATCGGCGTCAACGAAACAGCAAAGGATGAAAAGCACGCCGAATTAAATTATCATTACTTCCACGGTTTAGGTGCTCGAAAAGAAGGAAACGATGTGCACTGCTTCGATAACGAAGAGCGCGCGTTTGAGGCTTTGTCGAAACCACCGGCGAGTTTATGGGAATTTTGCAAGTACAAGGACGACGGTGGAGATAGAAACTGGAATTGCGGGTGTCAACACGCGAATATAGAAAAATGCAGACTGGACAAATTAGAAGGCGAATACGCCGGGTTAGAGGATAGTACGGATTGCACACCCGGGGAAGATTGTCCCGAAGACGAAGCGAAGAGAAAAGCGGCTTTGGTTTTGAAAGAAGCCGTGAGAGAGTCCGAACGAGACAGTCGACGCGCGAGTAGCGGACATAGCAATAGTGGTTCGAGTAATAGCGGGTCGTCGACGCGAAGTCGTCGAGCCGGGCCGTTGTGGTGATGCATCTAAATCTTAAAAACTACTATCTATTAAAATTCGACAAGCTCGCAATTTGTTCTTGTTCTCGCACGCCGACGAATTTATCTAAATGCATGCTCAGTTTCGCCCTTCTCGTGCGCGTTTTTCCCGGAGTATCCAACGCGGTTGGTTTAAATCTCGCTTTAGCAATTTTCGAGGCAAAACCGACGTACGAGGCTAACGAAACGCTGTTTGAAGATTCCAGTTTCGGATTTAACAGAGTCGCGAATTCGCGCTGGCGTAAGAGAATATCTTTTTCGTTTTTAGACGTTGCCTTTTCATCTCCTTCTTCTCGAGCGCGCTTGATGAAGTCTATCGCGGCGGCATCCGTGAAGCCTTCCTGTAAAACAGTCCCAACGATCTTTTCTCTGAATCGTTGTAAACCAACGTCGACACATTGCGAAGACACGCGCTTTCTCTCGTCACCAAACTGCTTTCGCGGCTCACCACCTGTCAGAAGGAAATCTTCATCGACAAATTGCGTTTCCTTCGTGTCGCTGTCGAACGCATCGCAGTAATCGACGCACCGGGCGAGCACTCCAGGTTTTAACGACAACGGCACGCCGTTCGAACCGAACGGTTTTGGGCGCATCAGAGCGTCAAAATTACTCTGAATTGTCGAAAGATTTGACACCTCAGTCATTCTCTGGACGTGCGTTGCCCAAAATTCGGCTGATTCTACCGAAGCCTCGGCAACTTCAGGCGCGGACGTCAATGGCGAAGGCGGAATGTCGAGATTCTGCTCCGAAAAATATGGCACTACGCCGTCCTCTTTCACATCTTGAACGTCTCCGTCGTTGTTGTTATCCTCGTCCTCTTCAACTTCCATCGCTTCGCCGTCGCCTTGTCCGCTTTTCACCGGGGTACACTTTACGCTTTGATCGTTTTGTAGGCGTTCTCGTTGTCGCTTCTCATCTTCTTCTTCTTCCTCCTCTTTTTCCTCGACAGGAGAATTATCTTTGTTCTTCTCTTCTTCTTCTCCTTCCAAATCTTTCCACGCGGAGATGTCCGGATCCACTTGCGATTCTTTCAAACCGAGCGCTTCGAGTTTTTTCTTCCTTCTCTCTGCTTTCGCCTTTTCGCGCTTTTCATTCTCTTTCAGCGAGTATTCCAAGAATCGAGCATCGCTCGTCTCCGCGTATTTCGCGACGAGTGCGTTTTCATTCGCCTCGTATTCTTTCGAAATCTTCTCCGTGAACGCAACAGCTTTTACGGGTAAAATACCGTTTGAGTACGCATCGCTTAAGAGAGGCAAAGCGTTATCAAAGAGAAAATCGTTCGTCGTTTCGTCATCCGCAACCGCGAGCGAATATTTTTCGTCTTTGCTAGCAGAAATCCTACCACCTCCAGGACCGGCGGCACTAAAAACTTCGCAATCATTCAACGCACCGCGAATGTCACCGCTCCTGAATTTTGCAATCTCTAAACATCGCGAAGTAGTCAGTGCTCTCTTCGATGTCATCGACGAAGACTGCTCACCTTCCGATGGAGAAAAACGAGAAGCTTTCGCTTGTGCTAAACAACACAAGCGCAGATATTTCGCCAACTCTTCCACGGAAGGTTTCTCGAATCCAACTCTCGTCGTTGACGTGCCTAAGGATGTCAACTGGCGAAGCTGTCCATCGTCACCATCCAGCGCTTCTTCACTTTTACAAACGACAATAATCGGACGCTTAGCGGCTTCGAGCAAAGTGGCGATTGCCGGTACCAATCCGCGATCGACGTCTTTCGCCTCCTCGTCCTCGTTGCTGAAGAGACAATCGATATCTTCGAACACGACTACGGTGTTGTTGTTGTTGTTGTTATTGCTGCTAGTGACTGTGCTATTTTGTTGTTGCTTTTTTTCTTTTCCTCCTTTTCCTTCTTCATTTTCCTTCTTTTCCTTTTCGCGAACGTTCTCCGCGCCATTCGTCGTTACTTTCTTATTTACGAAGCCAAGAAGCGTTTTGTTACCGAGTGTTTTTTGCGCCTTCGTGCCGCCGTTCGATGTTTTTTTCTTTTTCTTTGGTTCCTCGGACGTCGTCGTCGCGTTTGCATCGATGGTACCAGTCGATGGCACCATCGTTTCTTCCGCCTCTTTCCTGCTCTTCGCAAAAGTCTCGGTCGCGCCAGAGGAGGACTTCTTCCTCTTGTTCAACAAATTTTTCGATTGTAAAGATTCTCCGAATCGTTCTAAAATATCTCTCCCCGTTCTATTTTGCCCGGCGTTGACTTCTAAAATACTAAATCCTAATTCGCTCGCTACGGCTCGTATCGTCGCTGTTTTCCCACTTCCCGAGTCGCCGAAAACAATTAACCCGTTCGCGATGTTTGCACCAGAACCGTCGCCGAAACCATCGTTCTTTTCTCCTCCTACTCGTCCTTCGTAGTAGTCATCGTCGCTGAGTTCCATGCCCATTTCACGTTCCCACTTGGCATCAGAATCTTCCGAGTCCGAGTGTTGGTTGTTGCTCTTGTGTTGTCTTCGCGCGTTTCGAAACGTGTGTTTGCTCGCGTTCTTTTTGCTTTCAATCCTCGCTTTCCAGTTGGTCAGCCAGTTGCGACAAAGGTCAGCGGGTTGCGAGTTTTGCGATCCAAGCGTTTCCGAGGCGCGCGTTGGTTTGCAAATTTCCACCCAAGGAGTGCCTTTACTCGCCGCGCGGAATTGCGACTCGAGCCGATTCAGGATTGCGCGCGAATACTCGTCGTTCGGTTCTTCTTCTTCTTCTTCTACTTCTATTTTTCTTTCTTCCTTCTTCTCATCATCGCTTTTGATTTCGTATTGCCACCGAAAAGGTGGCGACTTCGACAGAGAACGTCCTCTCTCCGCCGCAAACGCCACCGCAGTTTCCAAAGCAATCGTCTCTGTTTCTGCTCCATCAAACCTTCTCACCGGGCAATTCACGTGAATCGGCGGTAAATTCTTCACCGCTTCCTCGTACGGCGTTTTGCGAGACACTCCCGGAACGTTCATCGCCGCGGCGTTGTCGGAACTCTTCGTCGTCGGTTTCCTCTTCTGGAAGAAACTGTGCACTTTTTTAGGAGCGGGACGAGCAGGAGGAGGAGGAGGAGGAGGAGGAGGAGGAGGAGAAGAAGAAGAAGGCTTTGAAATCGTCGTCGTCTTTTCCTCCTCTTCTTGCGTCAAATCGACGATCATCATCGCTTCTCCTCCTCCTTCTTCCTCCTCGCGGGCGTCGTCTCCTCGATTTTTTTGAATATCTTTCTCGTCGTTGTTGTTGTTGTTCTTCTTCGTCAAGTCAATCGTCGCCTCGGCGACTCTCCTCGCGTCTTCTTTTTCTTCCTCTTTCTTCTTGGCAAAAGCAGCGGCAAACATCGGGTGATACGAAGAAGGAGAAGGACAACCATCGTTCTTACGCGGGTTCTGCGTTTTTTCTTCTTCACGCGTCGTTATCGTCGTCAACGAACGCGCCGCTTCTGTATCGTCTTCGCCTTCGTTCTTCTTCGGTTGTTTTGTCCTCGTCGCTTCCATTTTTTGTTGTTTTTGTACCCAAAATCTACAAAGATTTATCGTCGTCTTCGTCGTTATTCAAAATCCCATCCTACTTCTTCTTCTTCTTCTGCTGCTGTTACTGCATATCTCTCTCTCTTTCGTTCGTTGCTCTCTTCGTCTGAAATACCACAGAGAGATGATGATGATGCGAGAAGAGTGTTGCGCTCTTTTTTTTGAAAATTTTAACTCCGTCGTTGAGCTCTTTCTGCTCTTTCTGCTCTTTCTGCTGCGACGCGGAGTAGAAAAAGGAGCAACAAATGCACGTCCCACCGTCCTTCTCGTTCGTCATGTTCGTCGTCGTGTTGTTTAGGCAAAAATAAAAAAAATTAACCGGCTGATGATGTGAACACAAACAACGTTTGGCGGCGTTTCTTCGTTGCACACGCGACACACACTTACACGACACAAAAAAAAGCGCGCGCATTTTCTTATATTAATATTTGACCATCAAACGTAACGCATAACGCGCGCGTTCGA
>Ga0255757_10005911_pt1 | contig 10694 bp, 9 predicted proteins | sample 071ome_27_FD_179957 | JGI IMG/M metagenome (GOLD analysis project Ga0255757, IMG submission 179957) | Coastal salt marsh microbial communities from the Groves Creek Marsh, Skidaway Island, Georgia - 071409AT metaG (version 2) | ecosystem: Environmental > Aquatic > Marine > Intertidal zone > Salt...
TTCGGCTCCTGCTGCCATTTCTGTCATGTTGCGCGAGCGAACCTCGTCTAATACCTCACCCGTTAGCACGTGAACATGCCACGGTTGGGTGTTCATTGATGACGGCGCTCGCCTCGCTAGATCAATGATTTCTCTAATGAGGGCTTGCGGGACTGGATCTTTTTTGTAACCACGGACACTCTGACGTCCGTTAACCACTTTATCAAACTGCATTGTCATTTCCTTACATGCAACACGCGAAGCATTCATCATAGACAAAAACGTTATTTCGCGAGGATGGTCGTTCCAGTTTCTCTCGATGAGGAAACATAATGATTTAGAATGACCGTCAAATTGGCAAATAATTGGATCGCACGTGAAATTTTTCTTTGAGATATTCCCAGTTGTCGTATTTTTCTTCGTCTTTAAAACACATGGGATCATGGCCGCAACCGCGGCTGCGATCGTGGCAACTATCGCTCAAGCTGGTTGGTCTTGGATGCGTCATGGAAAAATCGAACGCATGATGCTCATCAACTTGGCTATTATCGTTCTGCTCGGGGGGGCGACACTAGCGTTAAAAGATGAAACCTTTATCAAGTGGAAACCAACTGTCCTGTATTGGGCCTTTGCGATCATTCTTTTTGCATCAAATTTTATTTTCAAGAAAAACCTCATCAAACTCATGATGGGGTCAAAAATGAAAATGAAAGATAGCCTGTGGAACAAACTGAATCTGAGCTGGTCTGGATTTTTTATTTTTATGGGTTTAGCGAATCTTTATTTCGCGTTTAATTTTGATACGGACACATGGGTCAATTTCAAACTCTTTGGCGGAATGGGCTTACTCTTCCTTTTCGCGCTCGGTCAGGCCCTTGTTCTTTCAAAACACATTAGCCCAAGCGAGGAATAAGCCAATGTACTACGCGATCATGGGCTTCGACTCGACTGAAAGTCTCGCTAAACGAAAAGACGCGCGACCATCCCACCTTGAACGAATTCAAAAACTCGTTGATGAAGGAAGAATTTTGGTTGCTGGACCTCACCCTGCGATTGACAGTCCAGATCCGGGCCCCAATGGCTTCACCGGAAGTTTGATTATCGGAGAATTCGAATCCCAAGAAGCTGCTGAAAAGTGGATTAATGACGATCCGTATGTCAAAGACGGCGTTTTCGAACGCGTTGAAGTGAAGCCATTTCTAAAGGTACTTCCCTGATGAGCACATCGGACTTAATCAAGCAACGTTTGTCGAAACTAGAGCCCATATCCATCGACTTGTTCGATGATTCGGCTGCGCACGCAGGCCACGCTGGCGTACGAGATACGGGAGGTGGACATTTCGAACTTGCCATCACCGCAGCGTGTTTTAAAGGGAAGAATACGGTTCAGCGACACCGAATGATCTATGAATGTCTATCGGATTTAATGCCATCGACAATTCACGCATTATCAATCCAAGCATTCAGTCCAGACGAATAAATCTCACCAAGGCCATCATCATGAAACGTACCGTTTTAGCAATTAGCACTCTCACTGCTCTACTTCTCTCAACGACTGCACAAACCGATGACGTAATCGCGATCATTAATGGCATCGAAATACCAAAATCGAAGTTCGAGATGTTGGTACAAAGCCAGACCAAACAAGGCCAAGCAGATTCGCCTGAAATGCGAGAGAGCATTATGGAAGTCATGATCACTCGCGAGATACTCGCGCAAGAAGCGCTCAGACGAGAGCTTGATCAGGAGGAATCGTTTCAATTACAAATGGATGCCTCGAAGGAACAACTCTTACTGACAACACTGTTTAGTCAAATCATTAAAGAGAGCGAGCCCAGCGAGGATGACAAACGGTCCGAATACTCCAGGCTAAAAAAAGCCAGCGCCGGAAACAAAGAGTATCTCGTGCGGCATATTTTAGTTGATGACAAAGAAACGGCAACCGAGATTGTCTCTAAACTTCAGGCGGGGGAAAATTTCGAGACTCTCGCAGCCGAGTACTCAAACGACACGAACTCGAAGAATATCGGCGGAAAGCTTGACTGGAGTGCTCCTGAGCGGTTTGTCAAACCTTTCTCAGACGCAATGGTGTCGCTCGAAAAAGGAAGCCTGACTCAGGAGCCAGTGCTCACAGATTATGGCTACCACGTTATTGAGTCACTGGACATCAGGGAGGCAACATTCCCAGCATACGAGGAGCTGTCAGATCAAATCAGAAAGGATTTGATCACCAAAAGACGGGATGAACTTATTACCGAACTTCGAGAGGCCGCGAGTATCGAGACGTTCGATTAGACGGCTCAATCAACCAGGTTTAAGCCAACCACAGCCTTGCGTTACGGAACATAAACATCCAAGGTCCATCCTCCCCCCATCGCTCATCTCGCCAAGAGTTTTGAACTGAACGAAAAACACGTTCGGGATGAGGCATCATGATGGTAAAGCGACCATCTAGCGATGTTAATCCAGTGATTCCCTCGGGGGAGCCATTTGGATTCAACGGGTATTTCTCGGTCTTTTCTCCATAATTATCCACGTAACGTAAAGAGACATACTGCTGCGCGCTCTTTAGTTGCCTAGCGGACTCAAATTCGGTGAATCCCTCCCCGTGAGACACCACAACAGGAAGCCGGGATCCATGCATGTCTTTAAGCAAAATAGAGGGGCTTTCAGTCACCTCTGTCATCACAAATCGCGCCTCGAATTGTTCGGACTTATTTTTAATGAAACGCGGCCAATGATCTGTTCCAGGAATGATCTCCCGTAAGTTCGACATCATTTGACACCCGTTACATACGCCAAGTGCGAAGGTATCTTCTCTCGAGAAGTAATCCGAGAATTCATTGCGCGCCCGAGAATTAAAGAGAATTGACTTGGCCCATCCTTCCCCAGCGCCCAAAACGTCACCGTAAGAAAAACCACCACATGCCGCCAACCCTTTAAATCCCTTCAGCGACACGCGCCCCGAGATGATATCGCTCATGTGCACATCAATTGCCTCGAATCCTGCTCGATCAAAGGCGGCGGCCATCTCAACTTGACCGTTCACGCCTTGCTCACGCAATACGGCCAGTTTCGGTCTCGTTTTCTTGATGACTTTCGAGATTTTGCTCTTATCATTTAGCTCATAGGTCAGATACGAATGCAACCCTGGGTCATTCGCATCTAGTATCCGATCGTATTCCTGAAGCGCACAACTCGGGTTATCTCTTAGCGCCTGCATGTGATAAGTCGTTTTGGACCAGTGTCTTTGCAACACGGTTCCAAGCTCCTCATAGACAACCGTATCAGATGCGAAAATTTTGATCATCCCAGCCTTGTTGAGTGAACCGAGACGAGCGACCGCATGAGACAAATCGAAAGAAGCAAATGTCTTAAGTACTTTTTTAAGTTCTGAATTCCTGACTTGAATGACAGCTCCGAGCTCCTCGGAAAATAGAGCCTCCATCTGCTCACGCTCGGTCAAGCTACCGAGGTCAAGATCCACGCCGACATGCGACGCAAACATCATCTCGAGCACGGTCGTAATCAAGCCACCATCAGATCGATCATGGTAAGCCAGTAATTGCTGATCTTTATTTAAGCGCTGTATCGCGTTAAAGAATGCCTTGAGGTCCTTCGCACTCTCCACATCAGGGGACTCGCCCTCTTGTATCGAGTAGGTTTGAGCGAGGACCGACCCACCTAATCGGTTTTTCTTATTGCCTAGATCAATCGAAAGAAGCGTCGTGTCTAATTCTGGTACGAGGACGGGAGTCACAGTTTTTCTAATATCCAGCACTGGCGCAAACGCTGAGATGATTAACGAAACGGGTGACACCACTTCCTTTGTTTGACCTTTCTCATCCCAAGCAGTCCTCATTGACATCGAGTCTTTTCCGACGGGGATACTGATACCAAGCTCTGGACAAAGCTTCATACCAACCGCTTCCACCGTATCGAATAACGTCGCATCCTCACCCTTGAATCCCGCTGGCGCCATCCAATTCGCTGAAAGCTTCAACTTCCCGAGCGATGAGATACGTGCCCCGGCGATATTCGTAATGGCCTCACCAATCGCCATGCGACCCGATGCAGGGCCATCAATCACTGCCAATGGAGTTCGTTCACCGATCGAGAACGCTTCACCCTCATATTGGTTAAAACCCATTGCGGTGACTGCAACATCACTCACAGGCGTTTGCCAAGGTCCAACAAATTGATCTCTTGAGCACAGCCCACCAACGGATCGATCTCCAATGGAGATTAGAAATGTTTTATCAGCGACAGTGGGAAATGACAGCACTCGCTCGAGTGCGTGACCGATACTTTGAAATGGCCACTCAACGATTTGTTTAACTTGGCGATGCACTCGCTTCACGTCACGAATCATCTTTGGAGGTTTCCCAAGCATCACAGAAAGAGCGATATCTACGGGTTTATTGTTGAACGTTGGATCGAAAACTTCGAGCCGCCCATCCGTTGTAGCCTCTCCAAGTACCGCATAGGGACATTTTTCGCGCTCACAAATCGCTTTGAATGCGGAAAATCGATGTGGATCGATCGCCAACATATAACGCTCCTGCGACTCGTTACTCCAAATCTGCATCGGAGTCATCCCGGGCTCCTCAGAAGGAATCGACCGAAGATCAACCTTCGCGCCACAACCAGCATCGTTTACAAGCTCAGGTAACGCGTTTGACAATCCACCTGCACCCACATCATGTATTGATACGATGGGATTTTTCTTATCTAAGCTCCAGCACCTATCGATTACTTCCTGGCACCGCCTCTGGATTTCTGGATTACCTCGCTGAACCGAGTCGAAATCCAGGTCAGCAGTGTTTTGTCCTGTTGCCATACTCGAGGCCGCACCACCGCCCATACCGATCAGCATCCCGGGACCACCTAATTGCACAATCAGTGTTCCCGCGCCAAATCGCGCTTTCAACGCCTGAGTGCTCGTGATATTGCCGAGTCCACCCGCCAACATAATTGGCTTGTGGTAACCACGGACGACGCCGTCATACTCCTGTTCAAAATTTCTGAAGTATCCCAATAAGTTTGGTCTACCAAACTCGTTATTGAACGCAGCACCACCAATTGGTCCCTCAACCATGATGTCGAGTGCGGACGCAATTCGATCTGGTTTGCCAATTGAAGTTTTCTCCCAAGGCTCCTCGGCTCCGGGAATCCGAAGATGCGAGACACTAAATCCAGTCAACCCAGCCTTTGGCTTCGAACCACGACCAGTCGCACCCTCGTCCCTTATTTCCCCTCCAGAGCCAGTAGCAGCTCCAGGAAATGGTGATATCGCTGTGGGGTGGTTATGCGTCTCAACCTTCATCAATGTGTGAGTTAACTCGTTCTCGAAGAAGTGGTATCGATTTTTGTCACTCACCTTGAAGCGATGTGTTTCAACACCCTCCATGATCGCCGAATTATCAGAATATGCGACGATCGTCCCCTCTGGAGTTTTTCTGTGCGTCTCTCGAATCATGCTGAACAACGAATGGGACTGTTTGACGCCATCAATGACCCAGTCCGCATTAAAAATCTTATGGCGACAATGTTCAGAGTTCGCCTGGGCGAACATCATGAGCTCTACATCCGTGGGATTTCTTCCAATCGCTGTGAAGTTATCAACGAGATAATCGATTTCATCATCAGATAACGCGAGCCCCATCTCCTGATCTGCCTGAACCAACGCACCTCGAGCCCCAGCTAGGACGTCGATACTCGATAATGGCTTTGGGGATACGTGAGTAAAGAGCCGCTTTGCGTCGTCAAGACTAGCCAATACAGTCTCCGTCATTCGATCGTGTATCACGGGGAGACACTTCGCCAAAGCTGACTCACTCAATGGTTTTTTCGATTGTTGCTCGAATCCCCAAACGACACCTCGCTCAATCCGTATGACCTTGGTTAGGCCGCAGGACTTTGCGATGTCGGTCGCTTTTGTCGACCATGGAGAAATTGAACCGAGACGTGGCACAACGCAACAACGTCCCCGAATTGCCTTACCTGAAGCCGCCTTGGGACCGTAAGTAAGAACACGCTCAAGCGTCTTATTTTCTTCATGAGTCAGCTGTGAATCAAGCTCGACAAAATGCCAAAAACACGCCGAGACTTTAGTAACACTTGGATGAGTGACCCGTATTTGCTGAAGAATTTTATCCAAACGAAATTGAGATAACGCCTGGCGTCCTTGAATAAATACGATATCCGACATGAAAACGGTTTTTCTTGGGCCTGTTCAAAGCGAAATTATAGCTGAGCGAGTAATAAATTGACGGCCTATCTGGCGACATTCGCTTATACTGAAAAAATGATAACGACTCCCGTTTACACCACGGACCAAATTCGAGAAATTGAGCGTATTGCGTTTTCATCCGTCCCCTCCTACGTCTTGATGGAACGAGCTGGACGTACGATATCGGATCTCACGATTTCCGAAATACCTCAAGGCAAAAATCGAGTACTCATTCTCGCCGGTCCTGGTAACAACGGAGGAGACGCGTACATAGCCGCGTCGAATTTGAAGTCAATTGGATTTCAGGTCACGGTCGTTAGCGTCGGCGAATCTCAAAAACAAGGATCAGATGCCGAAAAAGCCCGTGAGGCCTGGTTTGAAAGCGGCGGCACAATATCCGATTCCAATATCGATTTTGATGCTCATGACCTCATCATAGATGGCCTACTTGGTATCGGACTATCACGAGACATCGAACACGATATTTATCAGCTCATCACCAAAGCGAATCGTAGCGAGTTACCCATCATCTCAATCGATATCCCCAGTGGGTTAGACTCCGAAAATGGAGATATTCGAGGTATCTGCATCCATGCAACCCACACCGTCACTTTCCTTGGCTACAAGATCGGTCTACATACGGGTTACGGACCTGATTACTGTGGTGAAGTCCACCTTGATTTACTGGGCCTTTCTCGACGTACTGAACCCGACGGAATCGGCTACCTCATCGGAGAGGACATCTTAAGACACGCGTTACCTCCCAGGCGACCCACGTCAAACAAAGGCAATCATGGACATGTCGCAGTCATCGGGGGGGCATTTGGAATGACAGGTGCCGCAACTTTGGCGGCGCGAGCCGCATTAAATTTAGGCTCAGGTCGGGTGACCATCGGATTTTTAAGCGAACCACCAGTAGCAGACTGGATTCAACCCGAGCTGATGTTAAAGACAGCGACCGAATGTAAGGACATATCCAGCTTAAACTGCATCTGTATCGGACCTGGCTTGGGCATGTCTCAGGAAGCGTTAGAGATACTGAACGAAGTGCTTGAAAAGGACATCCCTGTCGTACTCGATGCCGATGCAATTAATCTCGTCGCAAAACATGAAAAAACTCGAAGTTTACTCACCAATCGAACGTCACCGACATTACTGACGCCGCATCCGGGGGAAGCCGCAAGATTAATTGGCTGTGAAATTGACAAAGTTCAGAGTAATCGTATTCTCCACGCCTGCAATCTATCGGAGGAATTTGACGCAGACGTGTTAATTAAAGGCGCTGGAAGTGTCTGCGCGCTCTCGGATGGCAGCTGGTTTATCAACACGAGTGGGAATCCTGGTTTGGCATCGGCGGGGATGGGCGACGCACTCACCGGAATCATTGGGGCATTGATTGCTCAGGGCGCACATAGCCATGTAGCCCTTTTAGCAGGCGTTCATCTTCATGGTTTAGCTGCTGACGATTTAGTAAAAAACGGAATAGGACCAATCGGCATCACAGCGTCTGAGACAATCAAGCAGGCAAGACTCTTACTGAACCGACAACACTGAAAAGTAACGATAGACGAATGGACAGGAATGATGCAAATGACTAAACACACGTATGACGCCGTTGTAATTGGCGCGGGATTCTCCGGCCTATACCAACTGCACACACTCAGAGATCAACTCAATCTCAAAGTTAAAGTCATTGAAACAGGGCATGACCTTGGAGGCACCTGGTATTGGAATCGTTACCCGGGAGCTCGTTGCGACTCTGAAAGCCACTCGTACTGTTACATGTTCTCTGAGGAAATTTATAAGGAATGGTCATGGTCAGAGCGATATCCAGGACCGGGTGAGATACGGGCTTACTTGAACTTTGTGGCAACAAAGCTCGACTTACGAAAAGATATTCAATTTGATACGACGGTCACCAGTGCTCATTTTATCGAGGCCGATAACGTCTGGGAGGTTGCCACCAATACCGGTGACACGTTCCGGACCACATTCCTCATCACCGCGATCGGATGCATATCGACGGCGAACGTCCCCGATATTCCTGGACTCTCAACTTTTAAGGGAAAGTGGTACCACACCGGAAACTGGCCACATGAAACTGTCTCATTCAAAGGAAAACGCGTGGGACAAATCGGCACGGGGTCCACTGGAATACAGGCAGCACCGGTCATTGCAGACACAGCTGAACACCTCTACGTATTCCAACGCACGCCAAACTACAGTGTCCCTGCTCGAAACGCACCGCTAACAGACGAGTTTAAAGAATACGTTCGCAACAATTACGGCGAAATTAAGGAGGTCGTTCAGTCAACACCGAATGGACATCCTTTCAGAATTTCCTCGACAAAAGTCTTCGATCAAACAGAAGAAGAACGCCAAGCCACCTACGAAGCAGCATGGGATAAAGGAGGGTTGCAATTTAGAGCAAGCTTCCAAGATCTTATCGTCGACAAAAAAGCCAATGACACTGCGGCAAATTTTCTGAAAAATAAAATCAAATCGATTGTTGTGGACAAAGAAACTGCAGAGTCTCTATCCAACATAGATCATCCATATGCTGGGAAGCGCCCTCCAATTGATACGAATTATTTTGAAACATTCAATCGAGACAACGTCACACTTGTTGATCTCAAGAAAGAAAATATCGAGGCAATTACAGCAACTGGAATCCAAACAAACGCGGGACACATTGAATTAGACATGATTGTGTTTGCGACGGGATTCGATGCAATTACTGGGAAGTTCCTGCAGATGGATATCCGAGGCCGACAAGGGTTACCTTTAAGTGACGCATGGAAAGAAGGCCCCAGAACTTACTTAGGGCTGCAAACGCCTGGCTTTCCAAACCTGTTCACGATAACAGGCCCAGGAAGCCCCTCGGTCTTGTGCAATATGCCAGTTCCCATTGAACAACATGTCGAGTGGATCACGGATTGCATTGAATACATGCGCAAGCACAACATTGATACGTGCGAGGCCAATCAAGAAGCGGCAGACGAATGGGTGGATCATGTCAACGCAGCGGCCAATGCCACGTTACTTCCAACCGTGCCACATTCATGGTACTTGGGTGCGAATGTTGTCGGTAAGCCCAGGGTATTTATGCCATATGCGGGTGGCATGACTCGGTATCGGGCAATATGCGAGGACGTTGTTGCCAACAATTACAACGGCTTTGTTTTCGCGTCGGACGGAATTGAAGAAAACACAAATAATCGGACTAACGATAAATTTGCCGCAGCAGAGAAGATCCAGTCTCCCGGCATCTAACCGAATCTGGCTGAGCTAGCGTTAAAAAGGAAACGCCTGAGCTGTCCCTCAGGACTCGTAGGCCAACTGTGAAGCGGACGAACCAAAGCTCAAGGAAGGAGCCGACTCCTTAGTCGCTTTATGGGCTTGGTGCTTGCTGATTTGCTTGTTAATTTCACACTGACATGATCCGCACTGAGGAGCTTTACCATATGTGGCGTGAACATCACGCCAAGAAACTGCACCCTCTTTGGCAGCGCAATCGATCTGTTTGTCGGTGATTCCGTTACACAAGCAAATGATCATGGTTATCGCGTAAACATCATTAATGTTATTGATAATCATTATCATTAATATTCACGAAAAGTCAATAAATTTAATGAAAAAGGAATTCAAATTGATTCCAAAGGTCTATTGCCCTATAGTCCGCCTGTCAAAAATGTAACCAGGAGCAATTAATGAAGGGTGAACCAGAAGTCATCAAGCATTTGAATACGATTCTAAAGAACGAGCTCACGGCAATTAATCAATACTTTTTGCACGCTCGTATGTTGAAGAATTGGGGATTTCACAAGCTTGCCGGAAAGGTGTACGAGGAATCTATCGGTGAGATGAAACATGCCGATGCCATCATTGAACGCGTCCTCATGCTTGATGGTTTACCAAACTTGCAAGACCTCGGAAAACTAATGATCGGAGAAGATGTCCCTGAGATGCTCAAGAGTGATATGGGACTCGAGACGACGAATCAGTCTTGCTTAAAGGAAGCAATCAGCGTGTGCGAAGAAAAACGCGATTATGTCACCCGAGACATCTTCGAACAAATTCTTGAGGATACTGAGGAACACATCGATTGGATCGAGGAACAATTCGATCGAATTAACGGTGTGGGAATCCAAAACTACCTTCAAGAACACATGTATTCTTAAAGCTAAAACAGGTCAAATCTTCGAGGGCTACGATGTTAATCCTTGATACCGTGAAGTAGCTCTCGGCGTTTCTTTCGCGTGATACCGCGTGAGGAAAGCGTCTTGGTGTTTAGTGAACCGGAAGCGTCTGCCCTTCCGGCACCGTCTCCTTGAAAGACTCGCGAACTGACACTCGGTCATACAAGTCAAGAAGATTCGGAAAGTTTGGTCTCCAGTCAAATTCGGGATACCGGAAATCGACATAAGTGAGTGCCGTCACTACAGCAATTTCGGCGAGCCCATAGCTCATATCCGTAAACGAA
>Ga0255757_10005982_pt1 | contig 10608 bp, 8 predicted proteins | sample 071ome_27_FD_179957 | JGI IMG/M metagenome (GOLD analysis project Ga0255757, IMG submission 179957) | Coastal salt marsh microbial communities from the Groves Creek Marsh, Skidaway Island, Georgia - 071409AT metaG (version 2) | ecosystem: Environmental > Aquatic > Marine > Intertidal zone > Salt...
GTCAAAATAGAAGACGCCGCAGAGGCAGATGACCTGTTTACAAAGCTAATGGGCGATGTCGTGGAACCACGGCGCGAATTTATCCAGAAAAATGCACTAAGTGTCGCGAATTTGGATTTTTGACAATGAAAATTTAGTTTAACCACGGGCCTTGATTCTGCCAAATAGGCTTTTTCAAAGCTCTATTTCGCGCTTCTCACGAAATTTAAAGCGTAGTGAAATTGTCTGAAATGTATTTAACATGTTCAACGGATAACTGCGGTGGCTGTACTCTGCCTCCGTAATCATTATTTCCATGTAAGACATTGTATATCAAGGCGGGAAATGGAACTTGGACAAGGGGACGGCCTAGTAAAATTGCCAAATGCTCAAACCAGCCGTGGGACTGTTTAGCCAGTGCGTGAAAGAGCTTAAATTCTAATCCACCCTCTCTGGTGTCAAAATAACATGACATGCACGAACCGCAGGAATCGGCAAGAGTATCTGAAATTAATCTAAATTTAGTGACATCACGGGGTGCAAGATAACGACCGTTTCTACCACCAGGTGCCAACATAAAGCCCTTATTAATGATAAAACCATTGACGTTGGGATGCCTCGACACAAAACTAACAAACTCTCTATGTAGAACGTCGTCTGCATCCAACACATACAAGAAGCCATCAGCAGGATGTGTTTCTTTGATTTGCTGAATACATTGTTCTAATTTTTCGAACTTATCAAATTTATTTGTCGTTGGTTCATGATCCTGAAATTTCAAAAATTCTACTCTACAGTCATTCAGTTCAAAATCCGGACTATTTTGCCCACAAATTATTGCTTTCCAATTGGGATTGGATTGTGAAACGAGAGCCTCAAGCGTTACCTTTAATAACTGACAAACGACTATCCAATCTTTCGCTTTCGCCCTTGAAATAAGAGGAATTAAAAAAATGTATTTTGGATCATTGGAAATTGGATTGGAAAAAGAGCCAAATTCGTCTCTCATACCTACCATTTCGTTTTCAACCGATCCCCAGGAAAATGCACGCCATGGCAATCTCTCTGTCTTTAAGCGCGAACACAGCATAGACCTGTAGTGTTGGATTTTCATTTTATTTATATTCCACCAACCTTTAACTCACGCAGTTTTACCAGGAAAAACAATAGTTCCCCGATTGCATAATTCATGAAATTATATGGGCCTACTACGCAAAATTAACTAATACCTCTTCTACCTTGAGAACTTCTTATGCTTGATCCGTTTGGGTTCAAGCGCATCGGCACCAAGGCGGCGTTTTTTGTCTTCTTCATAGTCTTCAAAGTTACCTTCGAACCATTCAACATGCGCTTCGCCTTCAAAGGCGAGGATATGGGTACAAATCCGGTCGAGGAAAAACCGATCGTGAGAAATCACAACTGCGCAGCCGGCAAAGTCAACCAATGCATCTTCCAGAGCACGCAAGGTTTCCACGTCCAAATCGTTTGTCGGTTCGTCGAGCAAAAGAACATTTCCACCCTCTTTCAAAAGGCGCGCCATATGTACGCGGTTGCGTTCCCCACCAGAGAGCAGACCTACTTTCTTCTGCTGATCGCCCCCCTTAAAATTGAACGACGAACAATACGCGCGGGAATTGACCTGAGCATCACCCAGTTCAATAATCTCTGCGCCACCGGAAATGGCTTCCCAAACCGTATCACCTGCATTCAAATCATCACGAGACTGATCCACATAAGACAGTTGAACGGTCTCCCCATATGTTATGGACCCAGCATCAGGGTTTTCCTGACCCGTGAGCATTTTAAAAAGGGTGGATTTACCGGCTCCGTTTGGACCGATCACACCGACAATCCCGCCCGGCGGTAATGCAAAGCTCAGGTTTTCGATCAAAAGCTTATCGCCCATCGCTTTTTGCAACCCATCAATTTCAATGACTTTACCACCAAGACGCTGCCCATTTGGAATGACGATTTGCGCTCGGGCAATTTTCTCCCGCTCCGATTGGCTCGCAAGTTCATTATACGCATTGATCCGTGCTTTTTGTTTGGCTTGGCGGGCCTTTTGACCCTGACGCATCCATTCCAATTCCCGTTCGAGCGTTTTCTGCTTGGATTTATCTTCGCGCGCCTCTTGCTCAAGGCGTTTAGCCTTTTGTTCCAGCCAGCTGGAATAGTTACCCTCATATGGAATGCCGCGTCCGCGATCCAGCTCCAATATCCAACCCGTAATATCATCCAAAAAATACCGATCGTGGGTCACAATCAATATGGTGCCCTTGTAATCGATAAGATGCTGTTGCAACCAAGCGATGGTTTCTGCATCCAGATGGTTTGTCGGTTCGTCCAGCAACAGCATATCGGGCGCTTCAAGCAAAAGTTTACAGAGCGCAACACGGCGCCTTTCACCCCCAGACAGAGTTTTTACGTCTGCATCATCCTCTGGACAGCGTAACGCCTCCATTGACACATCAATTTGGCTATCCAAATCCCACAGATTTTCTGCGTCAATCTTATCCTGAAGTTCCGCCATTTCATCGGCAGTTTCATCAGAATAATTCATGGCCAATTCATTATAACGGTCCAACACCGCCTTTTTACTCGCCACGCCAAGCATCACATTTTCGCGTACCGTAAGCGTTTCATCCAAATGCGGTTCCTGCGGCAAGTAGCCAACTTTGGCCCCTTCTGCAGCCCAAGCTTCTCCTGTAAAATCGGTATCCAGCCCCGCCATAATTTTCATCAGAGTTGATTTACCGGCTCCGTTCACCCCGACAACGCCAATTTTTACCCCCGGAAGAAAAGACAGCCTTATGTTTTCAAAACACTTTTTTCCCCCTGGATAAGTTTTTGAAACGCCGTCCATATGGTAAACATATTGATAGGAAGCCATGTTGACCCTCTGATCTGAATTAGATTGCTGCTTTGATACCTAAACGCATGCGCAGGGGCAACGGTTGCTAAGAAAATTTTCCTATGGATCAATAGAATTTTGACGATAGGTTGGCGATATCTTTATTTCCCCCATAGCTTTGGGTTAGGAAGATATTAAATTGATTAGGCTTTGGCATGCGCAGAAAAAAAATCGGACTACTGGGGGGATCGTTCAACCCTGCGCATGACGGGCACGTTCGCATCACGTTGAGTTCGTTAAAACGCTTTAAGCTGGATGAGGTATGGTGGCTGGTGAGCCCTGGAAACCCTCTGAAAGACGTGGCCCCAGCGCCCTTGCACATACGGATGCAAGCTGCCCGCAGCTTAATGCGTCATCCGAAGGTTCGTATCTCTGATATTGAGGCAAGGCTCGGTTCCCGCTTCACGGCGGATACGATTAATTCACTGATGAAAATATACCCAAACCATCAGTTTGTCTGGCTCATGGGGGCTGACAACTTGCAACAGATTGATCGCTGGCAAAATTGGCGCTCTATTATGCACACCCTTCCGGTTGGCGTACTTGCCCGTCCGGGTGATCAACTGGCTCCAGTTACCGCGCGCGCCGCCCGAATCTATCGATCTTCTCGGTTATCGATGTCGCAAAGCTGGAAGCTTGGCGATATGGCAGCGCCAGCTTGGTGCTATATCAACCTGCCAATGAGCCATATGTCCTCAACGAAGCTACGCCATCCAAGCAAATTAAAACAATGATTGTTGCAACTTGGCATCATTGAACACAAATTGAGAATGTTTCTAGATTTTATTACCTTTTCGAAGTAAATACCGAGTCAGCGTACTGGGGTGGTAAGGGTTAATTTTAGACATGGGCCAAGATCTTTCGCGGCGCAAGATGGCAGCCTACATAGCTGGCACTGCATTTTGCGCTCCGCTGGCGCTATATGCGCAATCGGTCTCTCTCAGACCCAGAAGCCGGCCCGGTAGCGCTGCATCCTCAGAATTTGACCGAATCCGAGCACGGGCAGGAATTACGGGAGAGGTCGGGATTAGCGCAATAAATCTCGAAACTGGAAAAGTAATTTATGAAAAAAATCAAGCCAAAAGCTTTGCCCCTGCCAGCGTACTTAAGATAATTACGGCGCTTTACGCGCTGGAAAAGCTTGGCCCCACATTTCGTTTTTCAACTCAGGTTTTGACGGATGGTACCATCAAAAATGGCCAATTGCTGGGCAACTTATATCTTGTCGGGTCAGGTGATCCAATGCTGGATACCGACCATCTTTTGGCTCTCGCTAATGATGTGAAAGCCGCAGGTATAAGTTCAATATCAGGAGATTTATTTTATACAGGACAAGATTTCCCCAAGATTTCTCAAATTGATTCCTTGCAACCCGTGCAGGCAGGGTACAATCCCGCAGTATCAGGATTAAATTTGAACTTTAATCGAATTTATTTTGAATGGACGAAAACAGCGTCTGGCACAGAACTTCGACTGGATGCTCGGGGCACCTCTATTTTTCCCAAAACCAATTCAATCGCAATTTCTGCCTCAGACACTCAGACACCGGTTTATAGCTATTCTGAGTCGTCCAACAAAGAGGTTTGGACGGTTTCAAAGCACGCGCTGAATGAAAAAGGGGGGGTCTGGCTACCCGTACGCAAACCTGAACGCTATTGTGCGGATATCTTTAGCGACCTTTTGGCGGGTTTGGGTATCTATATTGGGCACAAAAGCCCAGCGCCTGATTTACCAGTTCTTCAACCGATCGCCTCCCATGAAAGCGCACCGTTGAATGAAATGCTCATTCATATGTTGAAATATTCAATCAACCTCACTGCCGAAATTTTAGGTCTCACCGCAACCCAAAAGAGCGGTGGTGACGCGTCATCACTGACCAGTTCTGCCCGACATATGCAACTTTGGGCACAAAAACAATTGTCGGTCGGAGAGGCCCACTTCGTCGACCATTCTGGTCTGGGAGACATGTCAAGAATTACGCCCTCTGACCTTAGCAGTGCTCTGCATCAGATTTTTAGAGAACGACCAGGGTTCTTATCGCTTTTACGTAAAATCAAACCACGCGATAATACTGGGAAAATTGACACGTCTTCCAAACTTGAAATACGTGCAAAAACGGGGACTTTAAACTTCGTAAGCTCTTTGGCGGGTTACGTTGTGGATGGTGTTGGTTCACCCTTTGCCTTTACGATTATGTCACAAGACCTTAGCCGTCGCGCCGCAGCGCAGGCGGAAAACAAAGATACCTCACCTGAAGGGTCTAAAAGGTGGAATTTTCGATCTCGACGGTTGCAGCACCAAATCCTCAATCGTCTCAGCGAAACAGATATTGAATAAAGTATTTAAAGCGTAATATGTCTTGCCCTTGCACCACGTTCGATCGCCGCAGCATGCAGACGATCTATGTTAAGAGTATAGCGCATCTCTTCTAGAAGGCGCAGTTCTGGTTCACGGATGATCCCATCAGCGGCGGCAACATCACAGCAAAGCGCATATCCAGTTTCATAAAGCCGTTGTGGAAGATGATCTATGATCAACTCAAAAAGTGCATCCACGCCGTCTTCTTGTTCAAACAAATCCAGTACCAATTGAGACATAACATTGAGGCGATCGATATCATATTCCGCAAATATCGGCAGATGATTGAGCGTGGATTGAATCTTAACCAGTTCTGCAGTCAGAATATTTGCATCTGACGCAGAGACAGCGATCATCAGGGCCACAAGGCAATCTTGTGGTGTCATCGTATGCGATACATCTTGGGTCACGTGATATGCCTTCAAATCTAAACTTTTTTCATAGAATATTGACCTATTCCGCGCGGCGCAATAGGAAGCTCAGGCTGAGAGCCTAAGTTCACATCCATTTCACGGAGTTACCAAATGTCTAACCTGCGCGATATCGCCATGAGCGTCAAAGCTTGGCCCTTTGAGGAAGCGCGCAGAGTTTTGAAGCGGTATGAACAAAAACCCCCAGAAAAAGGTTACGTTCTGTTTGAAACGGGGTACGGCCCGTCGGGATTGCCCCATATAGGCACATTTGGTGAAGTCGCGCGCACAACTATGGTTATGCGTGCGTTTCGTCTGATCAGCGATATTCCAACAAAACTCATTTGTTTTTCCGATGATCTTGACGGGATGCGCAAAATTCCGGGCAATGTGCCGAATGCAGAAGGTCTTCAGGAGCATTTGCAAAAACCGCTTACATCTGTGCCCGATCCATTCGGCAAATACGAAAGCTTTGGTCATCACAATAACGCAATGCTGCGCCGTTTCTTGGATACCTTCGGGTTTGAATATGAGTTTTACTCCGCAACTGAATTTTATCGTTCCGGTCAATTTGACAAAATTCTGTTGCGCGCTGCCGAAAAATACGACGCCATTATGGAGGTCATGCTGGCAAGCCTGCGCGAAGAGCGGCGCAAAACTTATTCTATTTTTTTGCCAATCCATCCCCAAACGGGGCGCGTGCTTTACGTTCCAATTAAATCTGTGAATGCCGATGAAGGCACCATTACATTTCATGATGAAGACGGAACTGAAATGACTCTGCCTGTTACAGGGGGAAATGTAAAACTACAGTGGAAACCGGACTTTGGTGCACGCTGGGCCGCCTTAGGCGTTGATTTTGAAATGTATGGGAAAGATCACTCAACAAATACCCCTATTTACGACAAAATCTGCCGCATACTTGGCCATCCCGCCCCAGAACATTTCACATATGAACTGTTTCTTGATGAAAGTGGCCAGAAAATTTCAAAAACGTCAGGTAATGGCGTGTCGATTGATGAATGGTTGACATATGCGAGCACCGAAAGCCTTGCGTATTTTATGTATCAAAAGCCAAAGACGGCAAAGCGGATGCATTTTGATGTTATTCCCAAAGCAGTAGATGAGTATCACCAACAATTGAACGCTTATGAAGGTCAGGATGAAACGGCACAGCTGAACAATCCCGTATTTCATATCCACGGTCATAATGTGCCAAACTCTGATATGGTGGTGTCCTTCAGCATGTTGCTTAACCTTGCAGCTGTTGCAAATGCCGAAGAGAAAGATCAGCTTTGGGGCTTTATCAAACGCTATGCACCAGAAGCAGACCCTGAAACCCATCCCGGTTTGGATAAGTCAGCTGGCTTTGCGGTCCGCTACTACAATGATTTTGTAAAGCCGCAAAAAACATATCGTCAACCGAGTGAGCTTGAGCGCGAAGCGCTTTTGGATCTTCGATCGCAATTTGCGGAATATGATGGTCCTCTGGATCCAGAGGCGCTTCAAACAATCGTGTTTGGCTGTGGCAGAGATCGTTTTGATCCGCTCAGAGATTGGTTCAAAGCAATTTACGAAGTACTTTTAGGGGCAAGCCAAGGACCCCGCTTTGGCGGCTTTGTGGCACTTTACGGTGTTGAGGACACCGTAAAGCTCATCGATGACGCACTTTCGGGAAAATTTCTCAGCTCTTGATCACATTTTGTCATGCGCTAAATCCCCAGAAAGTGATGAGGACGTGCCATGCGAATTTTAGTAGCTTTAATTTTCTCGGTTTGCATCAGCGCCGGAGCCTTCGCTGGGCCAAAAGAAGACGTGCAAGCCACGATCAGCGCCCAGTTGGAGGCCTTTTTAAAGGATGATTTTGAAACTGCCTTTACATTCGCCAGCCCATCCATCCGATCTATGTTTCAAACGCCGCAAAACTTCGGCCTTATGGTCCAACGCGGGTACCCAATGGTCTGGCGACCACAGAAGTTCAGTTTTTTGGAGCATCGCAAAGATCAGGCCGGACGCGCCCAAGATATTCAGATTTTTGACCAAAATGGGACAGCGCACTATTTGCGATATTTTCTTATTAATACGGCGAAGGGTTGGAAAATATCAGGTGTTCAATTCCTAAACCCCGCCGATTTCAGCGTATGACGCAACGGTTTGCGCACGCTATGACTACGCCAAATTAAAGACTGCGCATCTATCTCATCTGCCAAACCTGTTAATGGAAAGGATCGGCATGAGCACGGCGCGCGTTTCTGGCACAAATTTTACCCCTTCACCATTTGAAGACGGCCTTGGTGTTTGGTTCGGCGGAGACGGAACACCCGGATCGGCAACCTACGATAAGATTAATCATGCCGTTTTCGTGCCCGCAGATGCAGATTTCGGCGGATGTTTGGAAATCGAAAAAACGAATTCCACCGAGCGTTTACGCTATAGCGGCAAAACTCCCATCCAAGCGGAAACCTACGTTCGCATCACGGCACGATTAAAGTGTATTACTGGAAACCTGCCCGCTGTACGAATAGCAGGGTATGCTGCAAGATCTAACGGCAGTTCTGTACCAACTGTGACACAAACGGGACCATCAATTGCACTGAAACGGTATGGCGATATCTTTGAGGTATCCGCAATTGTTGGTCCGGGTCTTCGCGATGGTGTCGATATGGTTTGGGGTTCTGAACCTGATTATGGGCATTTTGGACTTGATCTGACTGGCGCCAATGGTGGGATCATTCGAATAGATGATCTTACAATTGAGGATGTAACGTATCTTTTTCATCATGACATGCTAAACACAGTCGATATCCGTGATTATGGGGCTCTGGCAAATCAGGACATCGATAACTATGACGCTTTTGTCAGCGCTGACCGTGCGGCAAAGGGGCGATCTTTGCTGGTGCCAACTGGTCAATTCACAATAAAACGGGGGCTTTCCCTATCTTCGCGTGTGATGTTTCAAGGTACACTTGCAATGCCTGATGACGCGCCATTGGTGTTGACCAACGCATATGAATATCAAAATTATGTCGATGCTTTTGGTTCAGAGGAGCTCGCTCTCAAAAAAGCTATACAGGCTCTATTTAACAACAGCGAATATGACTCACTCGATTTGGGTGGAAAATCTGTCGCGCTCAGTGCGCCTTTGGACGTGCATGCTTCAGTTGCCAATCGAGACGATCATTTGCAACGTCGAGTGATCAAAAATGGTCAAATTTATTCAACAGGAGATATCAACTGGGAAACCGACACATGGACGTCCCGCGCCACATATAGCGCTTCTGACCCACGTAAGCTTTCAGATGTCAGCGCAATTGCAAGTATCGCGGTCGGATCCTTGGTAGAAGGCCAAGGTGTCGGGCGGGAAGTCTATGTGACCTCCGTCAACACCCAAGCAAAGCAACTCACACTGTCGGAGGACTTGTTTGATGCCGATGGCACCCAGAATTTCACGTTCCGTCGATTCAAATATCTTCTGGATTTCAGCGGGTTTGAAAAGATCAGCAAACTGACGCTGCAAAACATTGAATTTCAGTGTAATTCATCCGCCAGCGCAGTCATGATGGCAAAGACAGGCTATCTGTTCCATGTAAAGGATTGTTTTTTCCAACGCCCCAAAGATCGTGGAATTACCTCGATTGGAACCGGCTGTCAGGGGATGCTGATTGACAGATGTAATTTCCAATCAGCTGAAGCAAATGAAAAGGCCCAAGACCGCGTCAGCATTGCCATCAATGCCAATTCAAATGATGTGAAACTACGCGAAAACTGGGCGGCCCATTTCCGCCATTTTGCAGTCCTAAGCGGATCGAACAATATCGTAACCGGCAACCATTTTTATCAAGGAGATTCTGTATCAAACGGAATCCGAGTTGCAGGACTTGTTTTGACCAAAGGAAATACCGCCACAACAGTGGTTGGCAATTATATCGATAATTGCTTTGTTGAGTGGACAAATGAACATGACGCCGAACCTACATTTACAAGCGGGTTTGGTTTTTCCTCTCTCTCTGTGAGCGACAACGTTTTCCTCAGCGGAGCAGTTGCCGCGTGGTTTGCCTACATTGTTGTAAAACCCTTCGGTGCGCGCCACAGTGTGTCAAACTTGACAGTAAACGGAAATAATTTTCGCTCCATCAACGGGGTCATAAATCGCGTCGAACGGGTTGATACATCTTACGCAGATATTGATCGAAGTAAGCTACGAAATATTCAGTTTTTGGGAAATAATTTTAACAATATCTCCACGCAAACCGAAAACCCGTTGATTGTCACGCATAACCAGAACACTGCCTCTTCTGTTTGGACTGTTTCCTCAGACAGTCGTCTGCCATTTTCAGGATATGCAACGACAGTAACTGGGATGGTCGCCGAAAATGCCATCCGAACCAGCTCAAATAATACGACCTATACGATGCCTTATACCGAAACTGAAAAAGGGTCATCAAAAGACCAAATACATGTGCGTTGGTCAACCTCTGTAAAAGGAAAGATTCATCTGACTATGCGATGTGACTGAAAGCTCTATCATGACTGGTCATAAGGATCAGACCGTTCTATAGCCTTTTATTAAAGTTAAAGGACGGGAACCATGACAGATGTAGAAACACTTCACCAGCTGGTGTTTCAGAAAACCGCTGCACGGGGACAGGCTTTGTCGAAGCTGGGATATTTCTGTGCGCCGTTTCGCCCTGAAAATGGCCCTTACCATGACAAAGTCATCAAGGTTTATCAGGCTCAGCGCAACCTCGAAACACTTAAAACTTTGGTCCATGCGCATGATGATTATGTGCGGGTTTTGCGTAAACTTGGCGTAACTGTTCCCAAAACAGTAATCCATCTTTTGCCACATGGGCCGAAGTTTGTTCCTGTCATCGTTCAAGATGCACTAGAAACAAAATACATGATGCGCAGCCAAATGATTGAAGCTGACCTTCCACGTGCGTTGGCTTT
>Ga0255757_10005983_pt1 | contig 10608 bp, 12 predicted proteins | sample 071ome_27_FD_179957 | JGI IMG/M metagenome (GOLD analysis project Ga0255757, IMG submission 179957) | Coastal salt marsh microbial communities from the Groves Creek Marsh, Skidaway Island, Georgia - 071409AT metaG (version 2) | ecosystem: Environmental > Aquatic > Marine > Intertidal zone >...
TGTCCTCAAGATTGTTCCAAGAGATCCGTGAAAAAATGGGTCTCGCTTATTCAGTCTATAGTTTTATCTCTTCTTATCAGGACACAGGGTTGATGGGTTTTTATGCTGCAACCAGTCCGGATCAATCCGAAAAATTACTTGAGTGTATGCAATATGAAATTGGAAATATTCTAAAAGGCATAACAACGGAAGAGTTGAAACGTGCTAAAGCGTTATTGAGATCGGGGGTTGTAATGTCACTTGAGAGCACTTCCGCGAGAGCAGAGAGGGCGGCGCGCGACCTCGTAATTTACGGTAAGATTTTGCCGATTTCGGATCTAATAGAGCAGATTGATAATGTCTCGATCGATGGGGTAATGGAGGCTATGAATAATTACCTCAGTTCTAGTGTTATCTTATCTCAAGTTGGTCCAGCCCCGCATAACGCGTAATCCCAGTGGATGTAACACGGTCAGGCGTGACCAGCATGACTTGAAAGCATGGTCACATCGATACCAATAGTGTTAAGTGCGGTACTCCACTTGTTTTCTATTTTTGAACCAAAGAGTATATCTGTGTCCGCAGGTGCTATTAGCCAACCGTTTGCCTGAATCTCAGAGTCGAGTTGTCCCGGGGCCCATCCTGCATATCCCAGTGCTAGGAGATAGTTTCTAGGACCGTTTCCTTTAGAAATTGCACTTAAGATGTCAACTGTAGCTGTCAGTGCAACGCCGTTCTCGATGAGAAGTGATGCGTCTTGGGTGAAATCATCTGAATGAAGCACAAATCCGCGCCCTGTTTCGACCGGCCCTCCGAAATGGACCCGCGTTTTATCACTGACTGTGGCCACAGGTAAGTTTAGCTGTTCAAGCAAATCTGAAAAATTGATGGCTTCCGCTAACTTGTTAAGGATTAGTCCCATGGCCCCGTCGTCCGTATGGGCGCAGATATACACTACCGATCTTGCAAATCTCTGATCTTCCATTTGTGGCATTGCTACAAGCAACTGTCCGGTAAGATATTCAGTTTGATCTTTGTTTCCCGTATTATCTGGCATGCTAAGACTATTCGACTTTTTGAGGTTTTAGACCATATGTTTTTTAGTTTAACTGATATTTTACCAGCGAGTTGATGGATACCAACCCTTCCCAGCAAAAGAATCAAGCGCTTTTTGATGCAATATTATATTAGATTTTTATCCACGTTTTTCGGTTTTGTTTTTCCATTTTTTATGGGTACAGCAGCCGCTACCAGTGTGCATAATTCAACTTTCGTTACCGATCAGGGTCGAGTAACCCTTATAGCGGGCAGCTCAGGGTCCGAAAGCCGGCAAAAGACCTTCTTGGGGCTACATTTCGAAATGAAGGAGGGGTGGAAAATTTATTGGCGTTCACCCGGGGATGCGGGTTTCCCTCCGCAAATCCGTTGGGATAGGTCTCAGAATGTAAAAGAATTTGAGATGTTGTGGCCCCTCCCAAAGAGATTCTCGGTGTTGGGGCTCTCTACTCTTGGTTATGAGGATAAAGTTGTTCTTCCTATTGCGGTAAGGGTTTTAAATAAAAATCGTCCTGTTTTAATTAGGGCTAATCTTTCATATTTAACATGCAATAAAGTGTGTATCCCTTATGACACCGAATTGCACTTAGATCTCAAAAGTCAGGAAGGATTTAATTCAACTGATGGGCAGTTGATCGATCGCTATTTAAAACGTGTTCCTTTGCCAGGAATTAGAGAAGACCTTTCCATTATTAGCGCGAAGTCTACCGGGCCCTCAAGGGCCTCAAAGTTGAAGATTGAGGTCCGTGCAGATGGCGGTTTCAATGAGCCCGATTTATTTGTCGAAGGCCCTGAGGGTTATGTATTTGAACCCGCAAAATGGCAAAGTTTAAAAGCTGCTAATGACGGCCTCTTCACAGTGGGTTATCGCGATTTAATTAAAACTTCTGGAAAAAACCGCGCCCTCACGGGAGAAAAACTCCGCCTGACGCTGGTAAACGGGGAGACAGCGATCGAACATAATATTGTAGTCGAGTCAGTGGCCGGAAATAACCAAATTGAAAAAACGTATTTCCAGAGTTTTAACGAAATATTTTTTATTTTTGGATTGGCAATTTTAGGCGGCTTAATCCTTAATCTGATGCCGTGTGTATTACCCGTATTGTCGTTGAAAGCTCTTTCTTTGGTGCAAAATCTGTCGTCAGATCTAAAAGTAATTAGACGAAACTTCCTAATAACCGCCTCGGGAATAGTTTTTTCATTTTTTGTTTTGGCAACGATGTTGACGGCTCTCAAATTGACGGGTGAACAGGTAGGTTGGGGGATTCAGTTTCAACAGCCTATCTTTTTATCTTTTATGGCAATAGTGGTGTTGGTGTTTGGGGCTAATTTATTGGGGCTCTTTGACATTAATTTACCCAACGGGCTCAGCACCTTATTAGGTCAATATAGCCAAGGTAGTTTCTGGGACAAAAATTTTTGGACCGGGGTATTTGCCACACTGCTGGCGACACCGTGTTCAGCGCCATTCCTTGGAACTGCCGTCGGTTTTGCACTGGGGGGCAGTATTCTGCAAATATATGGAATATTTATCGCGATAGGGATCGGTTTTTCCCTCCCTTATCTTTTATTCGCTGCCATACCTGCTTCCACAAAATTCTTGCCGCGCCCTGGTATTTGGATGGTGAGGTTGAAACGGATCCTTGGAATATTACTTTTTGGCACATCCCTTTGGTTCGTCTCAATAATTAGTGATCAGTTGGGAGCTACAGCCATGATTGGAGTTGTGTCGGGGCTTTTTTTAATTATTACAGGTTTGTTAATATTAAAAATACGCTCGCGGGCAGGTGCCTCACTCCTGGTCGTTGGAATTTCATCGATAATGTTAACTCCTATCGTTTTAAAAGACGGCGAGCATAAGAATTCGGTAAAAAGTGCAATAACCTGGAAAAAATTAGATCAGGATCAGATTCCGGAGTATGTTAAACTTGGTAAAGTTGTTTTTGTTGATGTTACCGCAGAGTGGTGTGTGACCTGCAAGGCAAATAAATTTCTTACTTTGGAAACGACTGAGATTGCTCGCCAATTGAACTCAACTGGAGTTATTGCAATGCAGGGTGACTGGACAAAAGCAGATCCATCTATTTCCACGTTCCTTAAAAAATTTAACCGCTACGGGATTCCATTTAATGTGGTGTTTGGTCCGGCAGCGCCAAAGGGCATCGTACTCTCAGAGATCCTGGTTAGTTCTAGTGTTACGCGTGCTATGCGTGAGGCCGGGTTGAAATAATCTCCTCATTCCCAGAGTTAGACCCGATTATTATTTTGTGCAAATTTATTTGGGCGCTGAGTCTATTCCGAGTCTCGCAAGGGTATCAGCTCGTTCATTTCCTGGGTGGCCGGCATGCCCCTTTACCCAACACCAATCAACCCGGTGAAGGCCTGTTACCTGGTCAAGCCGTTGCCAAAGATCCACATTCTTGACAGGTTTTCTGGAAGCGGTTTTCCAGTCTTGACATTTCCATGCTTTGATCCATTTGGTTATACCATCCTTAACGTATACGCTATCAGTAAAAACCTTTGCGACAACTGGTCGTTTAAGGCTTTCTAATGCCATTATCGCTGCCATTAGCTCCATACGGTTATTGGTTGTATTTAGTTCCCCTCCATAGATTTCTTTCTCTTGACCTCGCCACCGAAGGACTGCTCCCCACCCCCCTGGACCGGGATTGCCAGAGCATGCACCATCTGTATACACCTCGACCTCGTTAATGCTTGAATTTATCATGTTATGCTCTGCAAGTATTCTTTTGCCGTGGAGATTCGTTGGTGGAACGATAGACGGTGCATGTAGTCTAGAGGATTCTTGGGATTAACGAGTGCGCCCGGCATCGGGTGGAGAAGATCATGAAGCCTCGTCAATAAAAATCTCAAGGATGCGCCTCGGCAAAGAATTGGTAGTGAAATTTCTTCTTTATCTTCCAATTTTCTAACCGAATTATAACCAACAAGTAGGGCTTCACCGCAATCTTTGCGATACTGGGATTTATCGTCGAAACACCAGGCATTTAAACAAATCGCAATATCATAAGCGAGAAAATCATTGCATGAGAAATAGAAGTCTATCACTCCAGTGATTTGATTTTCTTTGAAAAAGACATTGTCTGGGAATAAATCGGCATGGATGATACCTCGGGGAAGATCTCTGGGCCATGATTGTTTGAGAAAATCCAACTCTTGAGTGATCGTTTTTATTATGTCTTCGTCTACTACTTTCGTTCCATTAACAATTGTGGAGTACAATTGCTGCCAACCAGCTAATCCCAGGGCGTTGGGTCGAGAAATATTATATCCATCACTTGCAAGGTGAAGGCGAGCCGCTGCTTCTCCGACTTCTTCACAATGTCTAGGTGTAATTTTCTTGGGCCACATTCCCTCCAGGAAAGTGCAAATCGCTGCCGGTTTACCACACAGTTCCCTAAGTGTGGTTCCATCTTTGGCGCGCACAGGAACAGGCGCCGGGAAGGACCTCTCAGAGAGGTACTCCATTAAGCCCAAAAAAAACGGAAGGTCTTTTTTCTCCACGCGCTTCTCATAAAGGGTGAGAATAAAGTCCCCTTTGGTTGTTTTTAAGAGATAATTTGAATTTTCCACACCTTCGGCTATTCCTTTGAAAGAGGTAATTTCCCCAATTGCGTATTGGTGAACGAACTCCTTCAATGTCTGGTCAGTGACTTCTGTATAAACAGCCATTTTTCTAGCCTTGACTATGTTTTTAAAAGGGTAGGTAAGCTGAAGTTTATTTCTTCTGTTGCTGTGCGCACAGTCTCAATATCAACTGTATAGCGGAGAGATAGCCAATTAATTAGCTCTTGAACCAATATTTCAGGTGCTGACGCTCCCGCAGTCACACCAAGGGTTTTTACGCCGTCCAGCCAAGATTGTTCAAGTTCGGACGCTTCTTGAATAAGAATTGACTTCATGCCTGTCTTCGCACTGCCGACTTCAGCGAGCCGGTTCGAATTAGACGAGTTTGGTGCACCTATTACAATAAGCGCATCACAATCTTTAGCGAGTGCCTTCACTGCGGCCTGCCTATTAGTGGTCGCATAGCAGATATCTTCTTGTCTAGGGCCTTGAATACGTGGAAATCGTGTTTGTAATACGCTGATAATCTCCTCCGTGTCATCGACTGACAATGTTGTCTGAGTAATAAATGATAATTCGGCTGTTCCGGGAATTTGTAATGTTTCAGCCTGCTCTTTGTTTTCCACCAGGATGATATCACCCTCAGCTAATTGTCCGAGAGTGCCTATAACCTCGGGGTGACCCGAGTGGCCAATTAAAACGACTACTTTTCCATTGTTTTTGTGCCTTTCAGCGTCGACGTGAACCTTTTTGACCAACGGGCACGTTGCGTCTATCTGGATCATTTTACGATTTTTAGCTTCGTTTATGACTGACTTGGGGACACCATGTGCAGAAAATACCACTGGGAAGTCCTCTGGCACTTCCGAGAGTTCTTCTACAAATATCGCCCCCTTATTGCGCAGGGCATTTACAACGTGGCGGTTATGAACAATTTCATGCCGGACGTATACGGGGCGGCCAAATTTTTCTAGAGCACGCTCTACAATTTCGATAGCTCTATCAACACCTGCACAAAATCCGCGCGGCTCGGCAAGAATAATTTTCAGGGTGCCGCTTTTCAAAGAGTAACTCCTGGTCATTATGTTCTTAATATGTTTGATCGCCAGAAAAAACTCAACTCCCTTGAATTTCTTTGTCGTTTAAGGGTTTAACACGAGAGCGTTTGGCTTAAACTTTCTATACTAATTTCAGACTACTGGAAGGAACCATGATTACCCGGCTGTTTGTTATAATAGTATTTACCTTTACGCTTTCCGGATGTCTCCCCTGGCCAAATGTAGCTAATCCACCTTCGTGTCCCAAGGTAACACTTATCCAGGATCCTCCTTTGTTTGATGACATAGGAGTCCAAAGCAGTATTGTTAATTTCAGTGGAAAATGTGGCTACAAAAGAAAGAAAACAGCGCTGGAGGTATCTCTTAGGCTTGCTTTTGACGTCAAAAGAAAGAATTCGAGGGACGTCTTCTCACATAATCAAGTTTACTACGTTGCTATCCCTAAATTTTACCCAAATCCACTGGGCAAACGGGTTTTCAGTTTTCCGATTAAATTTGCGGTAAATGAAAAAAGAGTAAGAGCGTCTGATAGGGTTAGGATAACTATTCCACTGAAGGTAGGGACGCCGATTGATGACTATGTTATCTATGTAGGGCTATCCAAAAGTGCTAGCTGAAATTATTGGTGGTGGAACTTGGCAACGTCTGGTCCCATAAAACCATTCCTTGCCTTTTTTTCTGACGATTTATTGACTATTGAAGGTTTCTGGGAAGTTCTTTAATTGCAGTGTCTATGAGTTTTTGGGATTCCTTCTGTCCCAGTCTTCGTTCCAGAATTTCTGATGAAGCTTTGATTGCCATATCAACTGCGAGATTACGAACTTCTGCGATCGCATCAGCTTCCGCCTGAGAAATCTTTTCATGAGCTAGTTGCTCTCTGCGGGCTAACGTGTTTTTGAGAGAATATTCTGCTTCCGATCGCATGCTCTCAGTTTGAGAACGAGCATTTGCTACTAAGGCCTCGATTTCTTTCGCTGCTTCTCTTTGCTTGCGTTGATAGGCGGCTAAAAGGTGCTGCGCCTCTTCTCTCAGTTTCTCTGCTTCATCAAGGCTGGAGCGAATCTTATCTGCCCGAGAGTCCAGAGATGTTATTATCATTTTTTTTGCGGGCTTGACTAGAACTGCCAATAGAATGAGGAACCCGACTGCTACCCAGAACTCAGGAGTATTCATGGTGCAGACTCCTGATTGATTGTTTCAACTGTGCTAAGAGCCTCTGCTTTCGAGACCTCAGACCCCGAGAGCTTTAGGACTGTTATTTGAACAAGTTCTGCCGCAACTGATTTAATATCGGAAATTGCATCATGACGTGCTGCGTTAATTTTAGCCTCCGCCTCCGCGGTCATCGCAGAAATGCTTTTCAGAGCTTCAGCTTCACGATGGGCTTGACTTTCAGCTATTTGTAATACGGCTTCCTGGATAATTTTTTGAGCTTCCAACTTACCGCTAGAAATAGAGTCTTCGTATGCAGCCAGGACAGACGTTGCCTCAAGCTGCAGTTGTTCAGCACGCTCCAAGTCATTTTCGACACGAGATTGCCGTTCTTCTAAAACTCCGGAAATCCGCGGAATTACGACCTTCCACATAACTAAGTATAGCAGCAAGAACGTTATACAAAGCCACAGAATTTGTGTTGGGAAGGTCGCAAAATCTAATTGGGGCATATCTCTCTGATCCGTCGCTTATCTCGACAAAGTTGAGTCAAACTAATCAGAATACGAACAGCAGCAAGAGGGCTACTACTAATGCATAAAGTGCGATCGCTTCAACGAGGGCGAAACCAATCCAGGTCATCGCAGTCACATGAGGCGCAGCGGCGGGGTTACGGGCAACAGAGGAGATGAATGCGGCGAAAATATTTCCTATGCCGACCCCTGCGCCAATAACTCCAATAGCGGCTAAACCGGCTCCAATAAGTTTTGCTGCAGCAGCTTCCATAATTTTTTCCTTTCTTTTTTTAGCGGTTAATGCGTCTGATGCTCATTAAGGATTAATGAAGATGAATCGCGTCGTTTATATAAAAACAGGTCAAGATCGTGAAAACGTAAGCCTGTAGGAATGCAATAAGAAGCTCCAAACCAGTAAGGGCTACCACAAATGCCAATGGAAGAATTCCTCCAATAACCCCCATGCTCACAACAAAGCCAGCAAAAACCTTTAACATAGTATGACCAGCAGTCAGGTTAGCAAATAGACGAACTCCCAGACTAACGGGGCGGGATAAATATGAAATAATCTCGATAGGGATCATTAATGGCCACAAAACTACAGATACGCCTGGTGGGACGAAAAAACTAAAAAAGTGCCATCCATGTCGAACAAAACCTAAGATTGTAACACCTAAGAAAACAACAATAGCCATAGTAAACGTCACAATTATGTGGCTTGTGAAAGTAAAGCTGTATGGGATCATTCCTAACATGTTGCCGAATAGAATGAACATGAACAGAGAAAACACAAAGGGAAAATATTTCCTGCCCTCATTGCCAACCGTTTCGACTAGCAGATTTGCAACAAACTCGTATGAAATCTCCGCCATGGATTGCCATCGGCCCGGTACAAGTGAGCTTTTCCGCATCCCCAAAACGAGAAACAGTGTAATCAGAAGGACAGAAAGGGCCATAAATGCGGCCGAATTGGTAAAGGCTATACTGGTTTCACCGACGCTTATTGGCATTAATTCCTTAATTTCAAATTGTGCCAGCGGGCTCTGCGCACTCTCAGCCACTATCTTTGTTCCCTTCAGTCTCTTCTCTGCTAACGCTGCGATTAGAATAATTTTTTAAGTTAGCTCTGTAACCAACCGTTTGGCTTAAACCGGCGGCTGTTCTGTACACATTAAAAATACCGGCAATAGATCCCAAAACAAAAAACACCAACAAACACCAAGGATTTGTTCCTAACCAATAATCTATAGCAAGTCCAATTAGCACTCCAACTATTAGAGCGGAAACCAGTTCAACACCGATCCGCATCGCGAAACCTAGGCCTTGACGCACACCGCTACCAACAGTTGCACCAGGTGCCTCCGATCCAGAAGATTCCCTAGCATGACTCAACCGAGTGGCCAAGGAGTTTAAGGGATCGATCTCGTTATCATTGGTCATATGATCGCTATAATAGGATCGCACTGAAACTTTGCTCTACCCCTAAAAATTAGCGGCACAATAGGTGCTGGTTGAAAAGCTGTCAAGACGGAAAAAGAGGGGTGTAAGTCATTGAAAATAATTAATAATTTCAAAAATTATGGATGCGTATTCAAGCGGTCCGACGAATTTTTTCAGCTGACTGTAAATCAACAGACACAAGTTGTGAAACGCCGCGTTCACCCATAGTTACCCCAAAAAGACGATCAACCCGGGCCATAGTAAGTCGGTGATGGGTGACCACCAGGAACCTCGTTCCTGTTTGTGCCGCGATTTCTTGGATCAAAAGGCAGAACCTTTCCACATTTGCGTCATCAAGGGGCGCATCAACCTCATCGAGGACACAAATGGGGGCGGGATTTGTCAGAAAAACTGCAAAGAGCAGTGATAGTGCGGTAAGAGCCTGTTCTCCACCAGAGAGTAAAGACATAGATTGTAATTTTTTCCCAGGTGGGCTTGCCATAATTTCAAGACTAGCTTCCAAAGGGTCTTCATCGGTTGCGAGAGTGAGATATGCCTTACCCCCGCCGAAAAGTCGCGTGAACAACTTTTGAAAATGACCGTCCACCTCTTTGAATGCCCCTAATAACCTCTCTCTTCCCTCGCGATTTAGGCTAGAGATTCCGGTTCTCAAACGAGATATAGCCGCTAGTAGGTCTTCTCGCTCAAGTGCCATAGACCCGATTCTTTCATCTAACTCATTAGCCTCTAAATCAGCTCTTAGATTAACTGCTCCCATATTTTCTCGTTCTCTTTTTAGCTTCTCAATACGGGTTTCGATTTGTTCGAGTTCTGGCAATTTTTCATTTTCTTTGTGCTCAAACACCTCAAGCGCCTTGGTGGGATGCCTTTTTATTCGGTCAGATGCTCTCTCGACGATTGCCTCAAGTGCGAGGTGACACTGTTCACAGCTCGCTTGATATCGCACTCTTGACTCTCTGCCCTCTCCTAGCAGCGCTTCTTTTTGCTTTCGAATTGAGGATATTTGCGTAAGCAAATTCTCAGCCTCCAACAGATTATATGCGGCCTCATTTCTAGCTTGTTCGGCGTTTATAACTTTTTCGGTGAGCGAAGCACGCCGTTCCGCTATTTCTGAAGGACTATTTATAAGCTCGGTCAATTTTGTTTGATAAAGTTTGAGCCGTTCTGTTAAGATCTGAGATTGATCACGCGCATCGTCAGCGCGCGTCTGCCAAGATTGGGACTCGGTCTCAATCTCTAGGATACGTGTCTGCCGATGAGCCGCCTGATTTGAGAGCTTTTCTTGGGCAGATCTGGCGTCAAGAAAAGCAGTCCGTGCCTCGGCCAGGGAACTTTTTATTTGATTAGATTCATCCTTGATTTCTTGAATGTTTGTTAGGGAATAAAGTTCTTGCCTCGCATTCTCAATCGCAGTTTCTGCCTCGGTATCATCGATCCGAAGCGCTTCCAATTTCTCAGTGGCTGAGTTTTTGCGCGATCGCGCATCTGCAAGGGATTGATTGTTCGCGATTTCCTCATCACGAATTCTCTGATAAGAAAGCTCTAGTTTCCTCACTTCATCTTTTGTTAAACTTTCGTGACTTTCAGCTTGTTGACGCTCAGTTTCAGCCTGCTCAAATTGCGTCTGAACGCCAGCTTTAGCGGAGGAAGCTGTTTTTATTTCTATACTTATTTCTTCCAACCTATTTCTCTGTGTAAGTCGGGTAGCTGCGGCTCCGGCGTCACCGTCTGCGGCGGTATAGCCATCCCATCTCCAGAGACATCCATTAAGGCTAACTAGTCTCTGACCCGTTTTAAGT
>Ga0255757_10005993_pt1 | contig 10601 bp, 6 predicted proteins | sample 071ome_27_FD_179957 | JGI IMG/M metagenome (GOLD analysis project Ga0255757, IMG submission 179957) | Coastal salt marsh microbial communities from the Groves Creek Marsh, Skidaway Island, Georgia - 071409AT metaG (version 2) | ecosystem: Environmental > Aquatic > Marine > Intertidal zone > Salt...
TCGCAGTGGCAACCAGATAGAGCCCGTCCGCTGGTTAATCAGACAAAAGAGACTCCCGGGCGAAGCAACCCCCAATGTTGCTTCAATCTGCTTAGCTAACTTCTCGACAGTCTGGCGCTTATCAAAGCACTGCTTCAGAGTTTCTGATTGGCTGAGCCCTGCATCTTTTTGTTGTTCCTCCGGTACGCACTGAGCCGAAGAGGAAGAAGAGGAAGACGAAGACGAAGAGGAAGAGGAAGAGGAAGGAGGTTGCCTAAAATCAAAACGGTCCCGAGCCGATAATTCCAGGACCTGCCCTTGCCGGTGAACGCCGAACCACAGTCGGGAGGCTATGGGCCTACCGTCTAGATCTTGGATTGTGACAGCGTCCAGTGGCACTCGATTGGACACCAATTGATTCAGACTCACATTTTTGAAATGTGCGTTCGATAGAAACTGCCGCTTACAGGCTGATGCTGAGGAGTAGCCCATGCGCTCAGCAAACGCTGCGCCCACTGCGACGACCCGTCCACGATGCAGGTCAATCCGTAATCGATCAGGCATCGCGAGGGAGACCATCATTACTGCCCTGCGCCACGCAATCACTGCGGCGATTAACGCTGCAAGCAAAGCCCATGACGCGACGTCAAGCATGTTGGCATCCAAACTCTACGGTCGGTCAGTGAAGCACGCGGTCATCCATCACGCAATGCTATCGCGACAATTTTCCGGCCTGCCGTGAGCATTGACGCGCACACCTCGTGTTTCAGTCTTTATTGACCGGGAGTACCGAGCGCATCTTCTTTGCAGCTATGGACCCTTAAACTCACCCAGTCACTGCCGGAGAGCCGAAAGCTTTGTTACCATCCAGCTGCAAAGGGGGAATCCATGGCCAACAATCTCACCGTTCAAATGCTCGCGGCCGCCGTCATGGCGGTCACACTGGCACTCCTATTCGGAGACCCCAGCTGGACAACCTCCGGGAACACGATCTACGACATCATTGCGCTGATTAAAACCACCTTTCTGGCAGCGCTACGGATGCTTATCGCGCCGATGATCTTTTTCTCCCTAATCGCTGGGATCAGCAACATCAGCGAAGCGGCGTCCTTAAAACGCCTCGGCGGTTACACCGTTAGTTACTACCTAGTTACAACGCTGATTGCCATCTCCATCGGGCTCTTTGTGGTCTTTTTTGTTCATCCTTGGACGGCGCATCCACCAACGCTCGAGAGCACCCTGACTTTTGCGCCTGAGCGCATGATTGATCCAGGGAGCGACTCGATCATCGCCATATTGCAAAAGCTGGCCCTGATGGCATTCGCAAACCCTATCTCATCGCTCGCGAGCCTCAACATCGTTGGCATCGTGACGAGCGCAGTCCTATTTGGGCTCGCCATGGTGATCTGCTTGCCGGCGAGCAGTCCTCTTTTTCAGCTCGTCAAAGACATCAATACACTGATTATGAAGATTCTAAGCTGGGTAATTGCGTTACTACCGATTGGCATCTTCGCAATCATTTTCGATTTCACGCTCAAAGTCGGAGTCAGTGGCGAGTTGGGTGGTACCTTCCTAACTCAGCTGCTGCAGTTCGGCGTCACCGTGACGATCATTACCCTGCTCCACGGGATCATCATCTTGCCCATTCTTGCGGGCATCGTGACCGGGCAGTCGCCGATTGCTCTCCTAAGACGCGCAGCGCAACCTCTCGTCGTCGCCTTCTCAACGTCATCAAGCTCCGCAACCTTACCGGTATCCCTCAAGACCGCAGAAGAAAAACTAGGCGTTGACAAGAGTGTGAGCAGCTTCGTGTTACCCCTCGGCGCCACCATGAATATGGACGGTACGGCCCTGTTTGAGGCTGTAGCCGCAATCTTCCTCGCCTATTTGTATGGCATTGAGCTTTCAACCTTGATGGTCATTACCATCTTTTTGATGGCGATGATTTCCTCTATCGGCGCCCCGGGGATGCCGACAGCCTCTATGTCAGGCATGCAGATTGTGTTGCTGGCCGCGGGGATTCCTTTGGAAGCCATTGCGATTTTGCTGGTCATTGAACGGCCCCTCGATACCTTTCGAACAGCAGTCAATGTCAATGGGGATTTGATGGGGTCCGTGGTAGTCAATCACATGATGAGGCGCAAAAGTCCCGCTTCTGCGGATTGATCGTCAAAATCCAATGACGTCTGAGACTCACCTCCGCCGTGTGCGGACGAGCGGGCCTGTTAATCCTTGTTGATCACCGATAGCCGAGCACTGCATCTCAATTACGAACTACCAAGCGCGCAGAGCATGCTCACGCCGGTGGTCCCAACAGCCCCTCGTTCATGAGACTCAATGGTCACTTGTTGTCGGTGCTGGTTAACTGACTAACGCCGGAAGCCAGCTGCAGAAAGCCCTCTAGCCTTCAAGCTTGATATCGCGCATCAGAATGAGCCGCGCAAAATAGATAATGAATTCTTTATGGCGCTGAGTGACGGACACGCGGGTCATTGCATCGCGACCTGATTTGCTCACCAAGAATTCGAACACATCGGTTAAAGTCGTGCCGCCACCCAACACGCGGTTAAGTTCCTCGTTGAAGAAATCGTGCAACACAGGCAAGTCGGCCTCCTCAATACCTGAGCGAGGCGGGTCCAAGACCGCATTGCCCCAGATCGTAGCCATCATGATCTGAAATCGATCTTTATCGACCAAATCATCAGACAGCCTGCAATCATCTAAGATTTCCTCTACAGCTGGGATGAATTGCGCTCTTGCCTCTTTGATATTCATAGTGTTCCTCGCAAGGCAATCAGTATATCAACAAGCAACCTTAAGCGGACTCCATGCTCTCTCCACGGAGCACCCTTAGCACCTTATACTGGGGCCAAGTCAGCGCCGAGCGAACAGCCTCCAAACCGATGAAGAAAATCATCCATATCGACATGGATTGCTTCTATGCCGCCGTAGAAATGCGCGACGACCCAACCCTCGCGGGCCATCCGCTAGCGGTTGGCGGCCAACCCGACAAACGAGGCGTTGTGGCCACCTGCAACTACGAGGCGAGAGCCTTTGGCATTCACTCGGCGATGGCAATGTCTCAGGCGGTCAGGCGATGTCCAGACCTCATGATCTTGCCGCCCCGCATGAGCTACTACCGAGACATCTCCAAGCAGATTCGAGCGATTTTTCAGCGCTATACCGATGTCATCGAGCCGCTCAGCCTGGATGAGGCCTTTTTGGATGTGACGGATTGCGATCAATGCAGGGGCAGCGCGACACTGATCGCTGAGGACATTCGCTCAGCCATTCGCAATGAACTACAGCTCACGGCTTCCGCGGGTATAGCTCCGGTCAAGTTCCTCGCAAAAATCTGCAGTGATGAGAATAAACCCGATGGTCAATTTGTAATCACCCCGAGCGAAGTGGACCAATTCACAGCCGCCCTGCCCCTAAGAAAAATCCCAGGCGTTGGCAAAGTGAGTGCCCAGAAGCTGGCGAAGCTCGGTTTAAATACCTGCCAAGACGTGCGGGATTTTGGCGAGCCGCTCCTCGTTAAACAATTTGGCAAATTTGGCAGAGCCCTTTACCAACGAGCGCTGGGCATTGACAAGCGAAGCGTCGTCACCGAGTGGGTACGCAAATCAGTGAGCGCCGAGCGCACCCTCACCGTTGACTATGAGGATCCGAGTGAGGGACTAGAGCTGCTCGCAAAAATCACTGAAGAAGTCGCTGCTCGATACGAGCCCTACAAGGAACGAGGAATCAGAAGCCTGCAGGTCAAACTAAAGTTCAGCGACTTCAGCCAAACCACCATGGAGCGCAAGGCAGAGCGTGTTGATCTGGAGCTTGCCAAACAGCTCATGGTGGATGCCTGGGCTCGCGGCGATGGAAAGTCAGTCAGACTCATAGGCGTCGGTGTGAGCCTTAGAGACCCAGACCCCTTGAAAGACCAGCAGCTCACGCTGTTCGAGGAAAGCTAGGCATCCTGAGGACACTCCTGCTTACCGCCCTCAACAAGCAAATATTGAAGAATTGGGCGCCTGCGCCTTCACGCCTCATCAGCAAAGACTCAACGCTAATGACCCAGCGGCAAACAACACCAAAACAAAGTTGATGGCTTACTCGGTAGAAGTACTCTTAAAAAAAACCGACAGCGCTTCGTTAGCTCGCGAAGAGATCGATGCTCTAGAACTGCACGCCTGAGCGTTCAAACTTCATGCGCTGGGACACAGCACTAATAGTCAGGTGGGTAACGTCGGCAAAACGGAATGGATTCCCTTCTTTTTGCAGCTGAGCATGTCGCAGTTACAGGCAGCGTGTTTGTGCCCTCTTGGCTGTAATTGGCGAATGCTCCCCGGCAGCCACCCCACAATGAATTGCCAATCACACCCCAGCCAATAAACCCCAAATGGTTCAGGATTGTGGTCCTAAACCGCGCCGAAAATCTTCCCGGGGTTCAAAATACCGTTGGGATCTAGGCTCGCTTTTATGCGTTGCATGATTTCGATTTCATCGGCCGTGCGCGTCATCGACAGATAGGCTTTCTTTTGCACCCCAACGCCATGCTCAGCACTGATCGAGCCTCCTCGGGACTTAAGCCCTTCGTAGACCACGGCCTCTACCGCTTGCTTGGCGCCCTTGTCTCCTACGCCCACTACAACATGCAAATTGCCGTCGCCAAGATGACCGAACACCATGCACTGATTGCTAGGCCATTTCTCGGTCAATGCCCTCTTCATTTCTTCCACGTAGCTGTTCATGTGATTGAGCGGCACACTGATATCAAAGGCAAAGACGGGCCTAAATTGCGCAACTTGACCGACATCGTCTCGGATGGCCCACATGGCATCCCGCTCACCTTGACTCTGCGCGATAGCGCCGTCAGCAACGATACCCTCTTCCATCGCCTCTGATAGCACCGACAAAAAACGTTCACTGTCCGCTTGCTCATCGCCACCAAGCGCCTCAACCAGAATGTAAAACCCATGGCCGTGCGCGACCGGCGGCTGGCCTGCTGCGGGCGGTTTAGTTACTAGCTCGTAATAATCGGACCACATGACCTCAAAGGCACTGAGCGAGCCACCGAGTCCAGCATCAAGTCGATTCAAGAGCGTCGTAACTTCATCAAATGTAGACGCCGCTAGGAACGCCATATTCTGACTCGTAGGTGCTGGCCGAAGCTTCAACACCAACCGCGTGACAATGCCAAGGGTCCCTTCGGATCCAATAAACAACTGCTTAAGGTCGTAGCCCGTGTTGTTCTTAATAATCTTGTTCATGGATGACAAGACCGTGCCATCCGCAAGCACGACTTCCATACCAAGAATTTGATCCCGCATCATGCCGTAGCGAATCACCCGATTGCCGCCAGCGTTGGTAGCGACGTTGCCGCCGATGGTTGCTGATCCGCGGGCTCCGATGTCGAGTGGAAAGAGCAAGCCCTCTGCTTCAGCCGCTTCCTGAACGACTTGCAGCGGCACACCCGCCTGCACCGTCATGGTACGGCTTGCGATATCGATTTCCTCGATCTTATTCATCCGTTCAAGCGAGATTGCAACTTCACTACCGTTAGCCGTGGTCGCTTCAACGAGCCCCGTAAGACCGCCGTAGGGCACAACCGGCTGACCGGCCTCGTTACAGAGCCTCAAGGCAGCAGCCACTTCGTCGGTTGACTGTGGGCGTAACAGCACGCCTGGGTGCCCGTGAGGGATGAGCCGTTCCGCTAACGCATCACCCAAGACGAGTCCCTTTTCGCCCAACACCGCTTCTAACTTTTCATTCAGCATCGTTAATCACTCCGGTTCTGCAACCATCATGCGATGATCCAGCGATTCTGTCGACCGAAGGTTCGGATATGCGCGTCGAGAGCATCGCTATGTATTAGAACTACGGAGTGCAACAGCAGGGTATGTGTCTCGGAACGGAGCGTCCTGGACTTCTGTTACGAGATAGTCACTGACTCAGCCAGCGCCGCGAGGAAACCGTAAATTGGCTTCTGGATCCTGGAGTGCATACAAGCTTCGGGGCGGCCAAGCCGAAGCAATAGAATGAGGAACCTAAAGGTGACCGCAGCTTTTGGTCACGGCATACATCATACGAGACTCGAGGAAATGACGCCTTTTCTGGCGCACATACAGCCTTCAGAAAACTAGCGCGGCTACTGCGTCAAAGGTATCAACGAAGTGCACCGTGATACCCGGCTTCAGGTAATCCGGCATCTCATCAAAGTCGCGGCGGTTGGCCTCGGGTAGAAGGATCGTTTTAATCCCCGCTCTCTTGGCGGCGATCACCTTCTCGCGAATGCCGCCAACGGGCAGCACACGGCCTGTCAAGGTGAGCTCCCCCGTCATGGCGATATTTTTTTTGAGCTTGCGACCGCCAGCGAGTGATACCAGCGCCGTTGCCATCGTAATCCCGGCACTTGGGCCATCTTTAGGTGTCGCGCCCTCGGGCACGTGAAGGTGAACAAATGCACTTTCGAAAAAGTCAGGATTAAGCTTGAGCGTCTCTGCCGCACCGGCAACGTAGCTGTATGCGATTTGCGCTGATTCCTGCATCACGCTACCGAGTTGCCCTGTTTGCTTGAATCCGCGGCCTTGCCCTGGCACCGACGTCGCTTCGATACTGAGCGTGGTTCCGCCTAGCGCCGTCCAGGCCAAACCATTGACCACGCCCAAACCCTGTTGCGGTGTCTGTTTCTTGAAAATGGGTGCGCCAAGCCACTCGTGAATCACTTCAAGGCTAATCGTGATCTTGGAAAGATCCTTCTCTAGGAATTGCACCACCGCCTTGCGCACAATTCGGCCAAGCAACTGATCAAGGATTCGAACGCCAGCTTCTCGCGCGTAACCGTCAATAACCTTCCGAAGCACCGAGTCGCTGAGCCGCACTTGCCCCTTTTTGAGCCCTGCCTTCGCCAGTTGTTTTGGCCACAGGTGGTGCTTGGCGATGGCAACTTTCTCTTCCGTCAGATAACCCGCAAGGCGGATCGTTTCCATTCGGTCGAGGAGCGGCGCGGGTATGGTGTCTAGCTGATTTGCGGTACAGACAAAGAGCACCTTTGAGAGATCCACCCGCACATCGAGGTAATGGTCAAGAAACGCCTCGTTTTGCTCAGGGTCCAGAACCTCAAGGAGCGCAGAGGCCGGATCCCCCTGAAACGATGCGCCAATTTTATCGATTTCATCCAGCATGATGACCGGGTTCTGGACTTTGACATCTTTTAGCGCTTGGATGAGTTTGCCTGGCATGGCGCCAACGTATGTACGCCGGTGGCCTTTGATTTCCGCTTCATCGCGCATGCCGCCAAGACTAAAGCGATAGAACTCACGCCCGAGCGCACGCGCAATACTCTTCCCGATACTGGTCTTGCCGACCCCTGGTGGGCCCACCAAGAGCAAAATTGAACCCGCGATCTCACCACGATAGGTACCCACTCCTAGAAACTCGATGATTCGATCTTTCACATCATCCAGACCGTCGTGGTCCGCATCGAGAATATCTCGAGCGGCTTTAAGGTCCAGCTGATCAACGGACGTTTTGCCCCATGGCACGCTCGTCATCCAGTCGAGATAGTTCCGCGTCACCCCATATTCGGCGGAGCTTGGTTCTAATATTTGGAGCTTGTCGAGCTCGTCCTGAATCACTTCACTCACGGCCTCCGGCACAATGAGTCCTTCCAGCCGCTCCCGGAACTTGTCCGCATCGCTCTCACGGTCGTCTTTGGCGATGCCAAGCTCTTGCTGAATGGCCTTCAACTGCTGACGCAGGAAAAACTCTCGCTGCTGATCATCCACCTGATCTTGGACTTGCTGCGTGATCTTGGCCTGAAGCCTCGCGAGTTCGAGCTCATGACTCATGAGCAGCAGTACGCGCTGCATCCGGTCGAGAATAGGAACCGTCTCGAGGATCCCTTGGAGCTCCATCGGATCCGCGCTGGTGATCGCCGCTGCGAAGTCCGTGAGCGGCGATGGTTCATTCGGCGTGAAATAGTTGAGGTAATGCTTCAACTCCTCGGAATACAGCGGGTTCAGCGACGCAAGCTCTTTGATAATGTTAATCATCGACCGGCCGTAAGCGCGGATCTGGTTCTCATCTTCCTCATCCGTCGGATCGAGGTATTGAACTCGAGCCACAAGTGGCGGCGACTTCCTGACCCATGACTCGATTCGAAACCGTCTAAGTCCCTGTGCGATGAACTGGATCTTCCCGTCGGCGGCTTGCATCTTGTGCACCTTTGCAACGCAGCCTACCGCGTTGATGCGATCGAGCTTGGCGTTTTCCCCCTCACCTAAATCGGGTGCAAAACAAAGCCCAACTAGTTGATGAGGGCTTTCGGAGACAATCTTAAGGCCAGGTCCCCAAGGCTCTTGGTTGACGACGAGAGGTTGGATAAGAACGGGGAAATAAGGCCGGTCTTTGAGCGGAATGATCTGCAGCGTGTCCGGCATGATCGAATCAGGGTGCACCAGCGCTTTGGCATTCGCTGACCCTTCTTCCTCAATATCCCGAGGTATAAATTCGCTCTCATCCGACATGGTGCATGCTCCTACTGACTTCCTCTAGATAGGGCCCGCAAGTCAACTTTTCAAGGGTTGGCCCTCAGCCTCTCTGCTGATTCGCGTGCCAGCGCTGCTGCCAGATGATCGCGGCAAGGATGACAATCAAGCCAGCGTAGGTCGTGAGATGAATCGACTCACCCAAAATCCACCCGATAAGCTGCAAAGAAATAAAGGGTGACAGAAAAATCAGGTTACTGATTTTCGCAGTGTTATCGGTGGCTTTGAGAGCAAGCGACCAGCAATAAAACGCGAGTGACATCTCGAAGAGCCCAATGTAGATACCGCCAGCAATGCCGGTCATTGGCGGCCAGGCGCCATCATTCAGCCACCACAACACGCCAATCATCGGTGTTGCCAGCAAGAAATTGAGCGTCATACCAACGAGCGGCGGCCGGTCGTCCATTACATTTAGGGTCCAGTACCCTGCCCAAATCACTGTTGAGCCGACCGCCAAAAAGACACCCCACCAATCCGCCGAATCGATGAAATTCCATTGCCCTTGGCTCACAATGATGAGCACGCCAAAAAACCCGATGCCTGCCGCGGCGTAATCCACCCACCTGACGGGCTGTTTCAGAATGAGCCCCGCCATGAGCGCGAGCACAATCGTCCAAGTGATATTGATTGGCTGCGCGAGCTGCGCTGGCAGGCGATCGTATGCCTCAAATAAAATCAAATAGTAGGCCACCGGGTTTAAGAGCGCTGCGAGCAAGGTTAGCCCGAGGGTTCTTCTAAATGCCGGATACAACGCGCCAAGCTCCCCTTTGGCGGCACAGATCATCAATAGCGTGGCACTCGAAACGAGCGTCGACACCCAAAGAGTTTGCAAGACAGTTGCGACGTTGAGCGTCAGCTTGAAGGCCGTCGCCACGGTTGCCCACATGAGGAGCGTTAGGCCGGCATAAAAATAAGCTTTGGGCATAGGGGTTAGGACTCAATGGTTGCGCGGCTCACGCGCTATGTAGAGCCTACCCCATCAGTCTCGTAGGCGAACCGATATAGGGTAAAGGAGCGTGATGGCCGAACCGACGCGCGCGCAGTTAACGCAGAATCCGCCCCTTAGCGAAACGCTTAAGCATCAATCCATGTCACTAGCGCGGGCGCCGAGTCATGTGCGGGCAGCGCGGCACCCGACGTTCACAGCGCCTGACTGCCTCATTCAACCGGGACTTTAGTCTCAGGGCCCTTATTCTCGCCGCCATTATTAACCGCTTGCATAGCCGACGTCACAGTAGCCACGAAGCCGCCGATGTTCCCCACTTCTTGGGGCAAGATGAGCGTATTCGTCTCTTTAGCAAGCTTACCGAACTGCTCGACGTACTGCTCGGCAACACGCAGGTTCACTGCTTCCATTCCGCCGCGCTCGTTAATGGCGCCGGCGATTGTCCGAATACCTTCGGCAGTTGCGGCCGCAAGCAACTCAATTTCTCTCGCTTTACCTTCCGCTTCGTTGACCTGCTTGAGCTTTTGCGCCTCAGAGAGGTTGACGATTTCTTGTCGCTCACCTTCTGACACGTTGATTCGGGCCTGTCGATCACCCTCGGACTCTGCGACTACCGCGCGACGCTCCCGCTCCGCTCGCATTTGCTTCTCGAGTGCATCTCGAACCGTTGTAGGAGGATTAATATCTTTAATTTCGTAGCGAAGCACTTTGACGCCCCAAGGATTTGACGCTTTATCGACTGCTTGCACGACCTGCGCGTTAATCGTGTCTCGCTCTTCGAACGTTCTATCGAGTTCGATTCGACCAATCTCTGAACGCAGTGTCGTTTGCGCAAGCTGAGAAGTAGCGTATCTGTAATCCTGAATACCGTAGCTCGCAGCCTGTGCATCCTGAACCTGCAGGTACAAAATGCCGTCGATTTCTACCGCGATGTTGTCTGCCGTGATACAACTCTGAGAGGGAACATCGATGGTCTGTTCTTTCAGCGTGTGCTTGTAGGACACCTTATCGATAAAGGGAATCAGGATGTGGAACCCTGCCTCTAGCGACTTGTAGAACTTGCCCAACCGCTCCACCACGAACACTTCCCGCTGGGGAACCACCCGCACCGTTTGGAAAAATACCCATCCAAC
>Ga0255757_10006034_pt1 | contig 10553 bp, 4 predicted proteins | sample 071ome_27_FD_179957 | JGI IMG/M metagenome (GOLD analysis project Ga0255757, IMG submission 179957) | Coastal salt marsh microbial communities from the Groves Creek Marsh, Skidaway Island, Georgia - 071409AT metaG (version 2) | ecosystem: Environmental > Aquatic > Marine > Intertidal zone > Salt...
ATATAGTTGGCGCTGAAGACCTTGCTGAGAAAATAGAGGCAGGGGAGATTAACTTTGATCGTTGTGTATCGACCCCTGATTTGATGCCCGTTGTTGGGAAGTTGGGAAGGGTTTTGGGCCCTAAAGGTCTTATGCCAAATCCAAAATTAGGGACGGTAACTCAAGATGTCACAGAAGCAGTGCAAGGCGCAAAAGGTGGGCAAGTAGAGTTTCGCGTTGAAAAAGCCGGCTTAATCCATGCCGGAGTTGGAAAGGCGAGTTTTGAGGAAAAAGCCATTTCGGAAAATGTGTCTGCCCTCGTAAATGCGGTTAGTCGTTCAAAACCGAGTGGTGCAAAAGGAACATTCATTAAGCGAGTTTCGATAAGTTCAACCATGGGGCCTGGCATTAAGTTGGATGTCTCGGCCGTATTGGGGGCTGGAGAAAGCTGAGCTTATAAACAGATTCCAGTGTTCGCTATGACGAATTGTCGGTGAACACTGGTTATGCGGGCTAAAAATTTATTTTGGTCCGTCCTGTCCGAGACTACAGGTGTGCTCATTTTATTGAGTGCTTAAAGGGTACACCAACCTGTATAGATGGGGTGCAAAAAGCGGTTTGATTTCTTTCATGGTAATCGGGCGTGGCTTGGACTTCTGGGGCAGTCATTCGGTTCCATCAAAACTAGGGTGGGGCTGTTGTAACCGGACCTTTTCCATAATGGTAGAGGTCATAATGCAAGGAGAGTTGGCTTGGATCGATTACAGAAAGAAGAGCTGGTTAAAACGCTTAATGGGGTGTTTGACTCCGCAAATTTGGTTGTTGTTACCCGTCCTACGGGTTTAACAGTGGCTGAATCGACGGAACTACGCGCTCGGATGCGTGAAGCTGGAGCTTTGTTCAAAGTCACTAAAAACAGGCTCACTCGTCTCGCGCTCAGGGGAACGCGTTTTGAACCCCTGTCGGACCTTTTTGTTGGGCCGACGGCAATCGCTTACTCCGAAGATCCTATTATGGCTGCTAAAGTGGCAGTGAAATTCGCTGATGATAATGAAAAATTAGAAATCATAGGCGGTGGTCTTTTTGATCAAATATTGGATGCCGGAGAAGTAAAGAATCTCGCGAAATTGCCGTCACTCGATGAATTGCGTGGCAAGATTGTTGGGGTGCTAAATGCCCCAGCGACGAAGATCGCCGGAGTGCTGCAGGCACCCGGGGCTCAGCTTGCTCGTGTCCTGCAGGCCCGTGCTTCTCAGGACGAGGCGGCTTGAGTTTACTTAAATTTATTAACGCTTGAATAGCCAGGAGAATAAAATGGCAGATCTTGATAAAATTGTTGATGACTTATCCTCACTTACCGTTCTTGAGGCGGCAGAGCTGAGTAAAATTCTTGAAGAAAAATGGGGCGTATCTGCTGCTGCACCTGTTGCTGTTGCCGCTGCAGGCGTCGCGGCAGACGGTGGTGGAGATGCAGCTGCTGAAAAAGACGAATTTGATGTCGTTCTCACTGGGTTCGGTGACAAAAAGATAAATGTCATTAAAGAAGTTCGTGGGGTTACGGGATTGGGCCTCAAAGAAGCTAAAGACCTTGTCGAGGGTGTGCCCAAAGCTCTAAAAGAAGGGGTTTCAAAGGATGAAGCAGAGGAAATCAAAACTAAGCTTGAAGAAGCAGGTGCTACTGTCGAAATAAAATAATAGTGCGGCTTTTGTATCAATTTGGGTTTGTTGGAAAGGGCGGTTCCCTACCCCCAATCCAACAAACTTTTGATTATATGAAGAAACGGGTGATAGATCGAAACCCGTCGTTATCAGTCAGTTATTCCCGCCCATCGCGATAAAGAGGTAATTATGGCCATCAAGTCGTTTACACAGCGCAAGCGTATTCGAAAAAGTTTCGGTAGGATCCATGAAGTGGCACCTATGCCAAACCTTATAGAGGTGCAGAAGGCGTCCTATGATCAGTTTTTGCAAATCAACATCCCGGTAAAAGATCGAACCAGTTCTGGTTTGCAAGCTGTTTTTGAATCGGTCTTTCCTATTCGTGACTTTTCCGAAAATGGCACGCTTGAATTTGTAAGCTATGAGCTTGAAGAGCCAAAATATGATGTTGATGAGTGCCAACTCAGGGGCATGACCTACGCGGCTCCGCTCAAGTTGACGCTGCGTCTGGTTGTGTTCGATACAGATGAAGATACCGGGGCTCGTTCCATCAGGGATATCAAAGAACAAGATGTCTACATGGGTGATATGCCGCTTATGACAGATAATGGCACTTTTGTAGTCAATGGCACTGAGCGGGTAATCGTATCACAAATGCACAGATCACCCGGTGTATTTTTTGATCATGACAGGGGGAAGACTCATTCATCGGGAAAGCTTTTGTTTGCAGCCAGGGTAATACCCTACAGAGGTTCATGGCTCGACTTCGAGTTTGATGCAAAAGACCTTGTATACGTTAGAATTGATCGCCGAAGAAAATTGCCGGTCTCGACCCTGCTGATGGCATTGGATTCCAAGGAAACTGCTGAAGAGAGAGAGCGGCTGCTCGAAACAGGAGAAGTTATCTCCGCGGAACAAGCGGTCGGAATGACTGCAGAAGAAATTTTTGATTATTTTTATGGGAAGGTCACGTTTACACGCATCAAAGAGGGTTGGAAGGTGCCTTTCGACGAGGATGCGTTCCGCGGAACAAGGCTAAGCAAAGATCTTGTCGATGCGAGATCGAGAAAAGTCGTTGCGGAAGAGGGTACCAGAATGACCCCGCGCGTGATTCGAGAACTTTCGGAAAAAGGGTTTAAAGATCAGCTGTTGGGTTTAGATGACTTAGTCGGGCGCTGCCTTGCAGAGGATATCGTAAACTCTAAAACTGGGGAAATTTTTGCTGAAGCCGGCGATGAGCTGACCCTTGAGTATGATAAAGAAGGGGAAATAGAGGGAGGCACTTTAAAAGTCCTCTTGGACGCACAAATTTCAGAAATTCCGACCCTGGCAATAGGAGAAAATGCAAGCGGTCCATACATTCGCAATACCCTCGTTGCGGATAAAAATTTCTCGCGAGTCGAGGCTTTGATGGATATCTACCGGGTCATGCGGCCAGGAGAACCTCCGACCCCGGATACTGCCGAAGCAATGTTTAATAGCTTATTTTTTGATGCGGAGCGTTATGATCTGTCATCCGTCGGACGTGTTAAAATGAACGCGCGACTAAGCCAAGAGACCGAGGATACCGTGAGGGTTCTCCGAAAGGAAGACATCCTATCAGTCGTTAAAATAATGGTCGATTTAAAAGACGGTCGAGGAGAAATTGATGACATCGATCATCTTGGCAATCGACGGGTAAGATCCGTCGGTGAGCTGATGGAAAATCAATATCGAGTTGGCTTACTCAGGATGGAACGGGCAATCCGCGAACGGATGAGTTCCGTGGAATTGGACTCGGTGATGCCGCAAGACCTAATTAATGCCAAACCTGCCGCCGCTGCGGTAAGGGAGTTTTTTGGATCATCCCAACTATCTCAGTTTATGGATCAAACCAATCCACTCAGTGAAATCACTCATAAGCGACGTTTGTCTGCTCTTGGGCCTGGTGGGTTGACCCGTGAAAGAGCAGGGTTCGAGGTTCGCGATGTGCATCCGACACATTATGGGAGGATTTGCCCCATTGAAACGCCGGAGGGACCTAATATCGGCTTGATTAACTCGTTGGCAACTTATGCTCGGGTAAATCAGTACGGTTTTATCGAAACTCCTTACCGGTGTGTGGAAGAAGGTAAGGTTAAGGATGAAGTAGTCTATCTCTCAGCGATTGAAGAGGGTCGCTACACCATTGCTCAGGCAAATGCACCGCTGGACGTGGATGGCAAGTTTCTTGAAGAGCTGGTAAGTTGTCGAGCGCATGGCGAATTTATCGTCGCTCGACCACAAGATATTGAATATATTGACGTATCACCTAAGCAATTAGTCTCTGTCGCTTCTGCTCTTATTCCTTTTCTCGAAAATGATGATGCTAACAGAGCGCTTATGGGCTCGAATATGATGCGTCAAGCTGTGCCACTGGTCCGGGCTGAAGCCCCCCTAGTCGGTACCGGGATGGAAGAGTCAGTGGCTCGTGGGTCCGGTGCTGCTATAGTGGCCAGGCGAACTGGCGTCGTTGATCAAATCGACGGGACGCGCATCGTAATTAGGGCTACTGAGGAAGTAGACCTCGCTGCGCCCGGAGTTGATATCTACACATTAAGGAAATTTCAGCGGTCTAACCAAAATACCTGCATAAACCAACGTCCGTTAGTTAAGGTGGGTGATAACGTTGTGGCAGGTGATATCATTGCTGATGGCCCTTCAACAGAGCTTGGAGAACTAGCACTTGGTCGAAATGTGTTGGTCGCGTTCATGGCTTGGAACGGTTATAACTTTGAGGATTCCATATTAATTTCAGAGCGAATAGCGCAGGATGACGTTTTCACCTCGATCCATATTGAAGAATTTGAAATCATGGCGAGGGACACGAAACTTGGTCAAGAAGATATAACGAGGGACATACCCAATGTTGGCGAGGAAGCGCTGAAAAATCTCGACGAAGCGGGCATTGTTTACATTGGCGCTGAAGTTGGACCTGGTGATGTTTTGGTTGGGAAGGTCACGCCTAAGGGTGAAAGCCCCATGACGCCTGAAGAAAAATTACTGCGTGCAATATTTGGCGAGAAGGCATCTGACGTACGTGATACCTCACTCCGGCTTCCCCCTGGAGGCACTGGCACAGTGGTTGAGGTCCGCGTATTTTCTCGGAGGGGCGTTGACAAAGATGAGCGGACTCTAGCCATTGAACGCGAGGAAATTGAGCGTTTGGCGAAAGACCGTGATGACGAGCTTGCGATTCTAGAAAGGAGCTTCGGTCAAAGGGTGGGGGACTTACTTAAGAACCAAACCATTGTTACCGGTCCAAAGGACTGCAAGGAGGGAGCGCGCGTTACGCAATCAATGTTGGATACACTTACAGCTCGGCAACTTGGGCAAATAGTTGTCAAGAATGACAAGATAATGGCCAATTTAGAGGTCACCAAGCAGCAATTTTTAGAGAGCGAAAACCGCCTGCAAGCTCGTTTCGAAGACAAAGTGGATAAGGTCGAAGGTGGTGATGAACTTCCCCCAGGCGTGATGAAAATGGTTAAAGTTTTTGTCGCTGTCAAAAGAAAATTGCAGCCCGGTGACAAAATGGCGGGCCGACATGGTAACAAAGGGGTAATTTCTCGGATTGTGCCTATGGAGGATATGCCGTACCTAGAGGATGGGACGCCGGTCGATGTCGTTTTAAACCCGCTTGGTGTACCGTCAAGAATGAATGTAGGGCAAATTTTAGAGACCCATCTGGGCTGGGCCTCCGCTGGCATTGGGCGGCAGATCGGCGCCATGGTTGATGAAGTGGTTCAGGACGGTAAGCTATCCAAATTACGTGATCTGCTGCAAACTGTTTACGGCGATAAGGTTGCAGCATCTGACATAAAAGCATTAAGCGATGAAGAGATTATCGAACTCTGCTCGAACTTGCGAAAGGGAGTCCCAATGGCGACCCCAGTATTTGATGGCGCTCGTGAACCAGACATCAATCAAATGCTGGAAATGGCGGGTGTTAGTGTGTCCGGCCAGGAGATTCTTCGTGATGGAAGAACGGGCGAAAAATTTGATCGTCCAGTTACAGTTGGGTATATATACATGCTTAAGCTCCATCATCTTGTTGATGATAAAATACACGCCAGGTCCATAGGTCCTTATAGTCTTGTTACGCAGCAGCCTCTCGGTGGCAAGGCACAATTTGGAGGACAACGCTTTGGAGAGATGGAAGTATGGGCCCTGGAGGCCTACGGTGCTGCCTATACCTTGCAGGAGATGCTAACAGTGAAATCTGATGACGTGTCTGGTAGGACAAAGGTCTATGAAGCGATAGTGCGTGGGGATGATACGTTCGAGGCAGGTATTCCTGAGTCCTTCAATGTTTTAATCAAGGAATTAAAGTCTCTGGGATTAAACGTTGAACTAGAAAACCAAGATGCGAATTGACCTAATTGGTGGGAATTCTGAACTTAATTTTTTTACTATGTTGTAGGGCGTAAAGTTCCTATCTCCAGGAGTGGTTAGATGAACGAATTAACGAATATTTTTGGCCAGGTCAGCACAGAGGAGTCTTTTGACCAAATCCGGATCTCAATAGCTAGTCCGGAACGCATACGTTCCTGGTCATTTGGAGAGATAAAAAAACCAGAAACTATCAATTACAGGACTTTTAAACCAGAGAGAGACGGTTTGTTTTGCGCAAGGATTTTTGGTCCTGTCAAGGACTACGAATGTCTGTGTGGTAAATACAAACGAATGAAGTTTCGTGGTATTATCTGTGAAAAGTGTGGCGTAGAAGTGACGCTTAGCAAAGTGCGTCGAGATCGGATGGGACATATTGAGTTAGCATCGCCGGTTGCTCACATTTGGTTTCTTAAGTCTTTGCCTAGTCGAATTGGGTTGCTCCTTGATATGACACTCAAGGACATCGAGAGAATACTATATTTCGAGAATTATGTGGTCGTTGATGCTGGAATGACTTCCCTAGCTGACCGACAGCTCCTCTCTGAAGATGAATATCTTGACGCTCAGGATGAATTTGGAGAAGACAACTTTACAGCTATGATTGGTGCAGAAGCCGTTCAACTTTTGTTATCAGAGATTGAATTGGAGGAAGAGCTCGAAGTAATTAAATCGGAGTTTCGTGAAACCGGGTCTGAGGCTAAGAGAAAGAAATTAGTCAAACGTCTCAAGTTAATAGAGGCCTTCATAGAGTCGGATTCAAGGCCCGAATGGATGATATTGGAAGTCGTTCCCGTAATTCCGCCTGAGCTCCGTCCACTAGTGCCCCTAGATGGGGGTAGATTCGCCACCTCAGATTTAAATGATTTGTACAGGCGAGTGATTAATAGAAATAACCGGCTAAAGAGATTAATTGAGCTTCGCGCGCCTGATATCATCGTTAGGAATGAGAAAAGGATGTTACAAGAATCTGTCGACGCATTATTCGATAATGGTCGACGGGGGCGGGTTATAACTGGAGCAAATAAGAGGCCATTAAAATCTCTCTCAGACATGTTGAAAGGCAAACAAGGACGCTTTCGCCAAAACCTTCTGGGGAAACGAGTGGACTACTCCGGGCGTTCGGTTATTGTGGTGGGCCCAGAGCTCATGCTGCATCAATGTGGTCTCCCCAAGAAAATGGCATTAGAGCTATTTAAGCCGTTCATTTATTCAAAACTTGAGTTATATGGGATGGCCGGAACTATCAAGGCAGCCAAGAGGTTGGTGGAAAACGAACGTCCTGAAGTCTGGGATATCCTTGAAGAGGTGATACGGGAACACCCGGTTATGTTGAACCGGGCACCTACACTCCACAGGCTTGGGATCCAAGCATTTGAACCAGTTTTAGTAGAGGGTAAGGCTATTCAGCTCCATCCCCTCGTTTGCACGGCCTTTAACGCGGATTTTGATGGGGATCAAATGGCGGTACATGTTCCACTGTCACTGGACGCCCAGCTAGAAGCTCGTGTTTTGATGATGTCTACGAACAACATCCTCAGCCCAGCCAATGGAAAGCCGATTATTGTGCCTTCTCAGGACATAGTGCTGGGGCTTTACTATATGACGTTGGAGAGAGAAGGTGAGCCTGGTCAAGGTTCGATTTTCAGTTCTCTTGGGGAATTAGATGCAGCCCTTGAAGCAGGTGCTGTAACACTCCATACCAAAATCCAGGTTCGACTGCAGACCACTGATGAAGCTGGTAACCTTATTACACGTAGGATTGAGACGACCCCGGGTCGTGCAATGGTAATGGACTTAGTTCCGAAAATGCCTGGTGTCGATATGGAAATATGTAATCGGCTTCTAACCAAGCGGGAGATCTCTGACGCAATAGATTTCGTTTATCGGCATTGTGGTCAAAAGTCGACTGTTCTTTTTGCTGACCACGTTATGGCTCTGGGTTTCAAGAATGCTTGTCTATCGGGTATTTCCTTCGGCAAAGACGATCTAATTATACCAAGGGCGAAGGAAACGCTGGTTGCCTCGGCGCAAGCAAAGGTAAAAGAATATGAGCAACAGTACCTCGATGGTCTGATTACCCAAGGTGAGAAATACAATAAAGTTGTGGACGTCTGGTCAGAGTGCACCGACCAAGTTGCTGATGAAATGATGGGTGAAATATCCTCTGTTTCGGACGAAAAAAATATAAACTCAGTATTTATGATGGCGGACTCCGGAGCCCGTGGGTCTGCTGCCCAGATGAAACAACTTGCTGGAATGAGAGGCCTTATGGCAAAGCCTTCAGGTGAGATTATCGAGACCCCAATAATTTCAAACTTTAAGGAGGGGCTCACGGTTTTGGAGTACTTTAACTCATCACACGGTGCAAGGAAGGGTTTGGCGGATACAGCACTTAAAACGGCTAATTCTGGATATTTGACCCGGAGGCTCGTCGATGTGGCTCAGGACTGTACGATTATTGAAGAGGATTGTGGAAGTAAACTTGGTCTGAATGTGAAGGCTGTAATGGAAGGCGGAGAGATTATTGAGCCACTGTCAGAACGTATTTTGGGCAGATTCGCGGCGACTGATATCTTAGATCCCGTTGGGGGCGAAACCCTTCTAGAATCAGGGGTTATGATCGAAGAACAGCATATTCCAGTTATTGAGCAGGCTGGGGTTGAAGAAGTTCATATCCGTTCGGTACTAACTTGCAATACAAAGATCGGTGTCTGCGCCAAGTGTTATGGACGAGATCTAGCCCGCGGGACGCCCGTGAATATAGGGGAGGCAGTCGGAATCATAGCTGCTCAATCTATCGGCGAGCCTGGAACCCAACTTACTATGAGAACCTTTCATATTGGTGGGGCAGCCCAGCGTGGAGCTGAGCAATCGAGCATAGAGGCCGACTTTTCGGGGGCTGTTGAGGTCAGAAATCGTAACGTTGTACAAAATTCTGACGGCGCCACGTTGGTTATGGCCAGAAATACAGAGATAGCATTGATCGATGAGTCTGGACGAGAGCGTGCATTGTATAGGGTTCCTTATGGAGCAAGATTGGAGAGTGATCAAGGTGCTAAAGTTAAAGCTGGGGATAAGCTTGCCTCATGGGACCCCTATACTCTTCCAATTATCACAGAGAGAGGAGGTATTGTGAACTTTGTTGACCTTCTGGATGGGGTGTCCATGTCGGAGGTTGTCGATGAAGCGACCGGCATTTCATATAAAAAAGTTATTGATTGGAAACAGCAGCCAAAGGGAAGTGAACTGAGACCCAGGATAACCTTGCGGGATGCAGATGGCGAAGTGATTGAGCTGGAGAATGGCACAGAAGCCCGTTACTTTATGTCTGTGGATGCAATTTTATCTGTTGAAGCAGGTTCTGAGGTGAAGCCTGGGGAGGTCATTGCTCGAATCCCCAGAGAATCGAGTAAAACTCGAGATATTACAGGGGGACTGCCGCGGGTAGCGGAGTTATTTGAGGCCCGTAAACCTAAAGATTTTTCGATAATTTCAGAAATCAACGGTCGGGTTGAATTTGGTAAAGATTACAAGGCAAAGAGAAGGATTGTTGTCCATCCCCCCGAAGGTGAAGGCGATCCAGTGGAACATCTGGTTCCCAAAGGGAAGCACATAAACGTTCAGGAGGGGGACATGGTAAAGAAGGGTGACTATCTTTTGGATGGTAATCCTGTCCCTCACGATATACTACGAGTGTTAGGTGTTTCCGAACTCGCAAATTACCTGATAGATGAGATTCAAGACGTCTACAGGCTCCAGGGTGTCAAGATTAATGACAAGCACATAGAGGTAATAGCTCGTCAAATGCTCCAGAAAGTGGAAGTTACAGATCCTGGCGACTCGACCTATCTAGCCGGAGAATTGGTTGATCGGGAGGAATTCGACGCGGAAAATGCGAAGCTGAAAGCCAGTAAGCAAAAATTAATGGAATCGGAGCCAACTCTTCACGGTATTACCAAAGCTGCTTTACAAACTAAGTCATTTATTTCAGCTGCCTCTTTCCAAGAGACAACTCGTGTTCTTACGGAAGCCTCGGTTTCGGGAAAACGAGATGATTTAAGAGGATTAAAGGAGAATGTAATCGTTGGTCGCCTAATACCCGCGGGAACCGGCTCTTACCTCAACAAGATGAAAAGGGTTGCCCATGAGCGGGACTTAGCAACCATGAATGAGCTCGCAGCCAAACGAGATGCAAATAAGGCCCTGTCTGAAAGCTTGGACGGTAATGTATAGTCTAGGAGATAGAAATGTCTAAAGCTCATTTTGGTTTGTTAACTCAATACATTTATTCTAAAAAGAGCGATTTCGGAGGCCGAAATCTAGCCAGTTAAAAAAAACATAATTTGTGTTGACGTGAATTGCCTCCACCACTATATTTCGCGCCTCTTTGGGAGCTGGTGGTAGGAGAACAACCTAGACGCAGCTTCTAGGAACAGCGAGTTTGAAATTTTAGATATCGGCCGTGTTGCACGGTTCATAGCTCCGGGTAAGGGATTTAATCC
>Ga0255757_10006037_pt1 | contig 10550 bp, 10 predicted proteins | sample 071ome_27_FD_179957 | JGI IMG/M metagenome (GOLD analysis project Ga0255757, IMG submission 179957) | Coastal salt marsh microbial communities from the Groves Creek Marsh, Skidaway Island, Georgia - 071409AT metaG (version 2) | ecosystem: Environmental > Aquatic > Marine > Intertidal zone >...
TGCCCGCACGGTCGCACGGCTGCGCAGAGGCTGGATCGGCTGCTACGTCACGACGGGAACGTTCTCCACCCACACCCAACGAGAAGTAGCTGACGATAGATACCCGCTTCTGCTCGTGCCTGGAGGAGAGGTCGCCCGAGCAATCCGAACGATGGCGCTGAGAGACGGGATCTCAGTCGCAGAGCTTCTGCGACGTATCGATGCTGGATACGAAGAACGGGTCAGAGATCGAGATCCCTCCCAGGTTCTCGATCTGTAACCCTGACCTTGTACAGCCGTTACCGTGCAGGAAACGCACGACTGAGGACGAGGTCAGACTCGACGAAGTCGAGCATGCGAGCCCCCTCTGGGGCTTGCAGGGGTTCAATTCCCCTTCGCTCCACTCCGAACGCTGTCTGAACTCGTCTTCCTTGAACGCCGCGCTTCACTTACTGAGAATGACGGGTTCCTCTTCGACGAAATCGTTCGAGCCCAAGGGCACGAAGAGGGCGTTCATCTGGTACTCGTCGAAGTACGCCGTCTCGGGCGCCTCTGCGTCCATCAGGATGGTGTGCGTGCCTGCCTCTACGGTCAGCGCGGCCGTCACCGGGCAGGTGACTTCCTTCGTCGCTTCGCCTGTGTAGTAGATCTCGCCCTCAAGCCGAAGTTCGTCGGGCACGTCGATCCCGGGCAGATCGAAGTAGCACAGCACCGTCCCGGCAGTAACTCCGCTGAAGGCACCAGTGTCGACCCGGACGAAGCCGTTCAATTGAATGATCCCGGGAACCGGGGCGTCGATCTCGACACTCAGGAGATGCGTACGGGGCTCATCCTCACCAACGTTGTCGGTGGAACCTGCCGAGCGAGCAATCGGGAACAGCGATTCGAGTTCGGTGAGGGCCGGCTGGACGATGTTCTGGTCGTAGCGGTACGCGAATGTCACGTTCTGACCGCGCGTGACAGCGTCTTCTGGCGAAAACGTCGTCGCCGACGTCCCGGTCGTGATCTCGTTCTCGGCCGCCCACTCCACCGCATCGGTGTAGTAGCGCCCATCGGGCACATCCGAAAACGTGTGTGTCGCAATCGCCGTCACGGGAACCAACAAAGCGACGACAACCAGCGCCACCGCCGCCTTGAACTTCGTGATGTGAATGGTCATGGAGCCAACCTCTCGACAAGAAACGTGCCCCCACCATCGCACAACCTTCTCAGGGGCACCGCAGAAACAACCGTGTTCGACGGCGACTACCCGAGGCACGCAAGTCTGCAGCAGAGATCGACTCGACGAAATCGAGTGTCTCGCGTTCTTTCTGGTGTCAGTCACCTACGGTGCAGCGATGGACGAACTCGATCTTCGCCGCCACGTCTACCAGACGCTCGCTGACACTGGCCTTGCCCCTACTGCCGACGAGATCGCCGAGTTGGTCGGCGGGCCGGAGGCGGCGGCCGAGCACCTGCAACGCCTCGAGGATCGTCACTTCGTCGTGTTGGGCCCCGACGGCGAGATCAACATGGCGCTTCCGTTTGCCGCCCGACCCACCGGGCATCGCGTTCTCGACGGCTCGCGACGTTGGTGGGCCAACTGCGCATGGGACTCCCTGGCGATCCCCGCTGCGCTAGGCATTGATGCCGAAATTGAGGCCCGCTGGCTCGACGACGACACTCCCGTCGACCTCCGGATCGAGAACGGCCGTCCGGCCGGCGAGGCGAGCGATGGGTTCGTCCACTTCACGATCCCGGCTCGGCACTGGTGGGATGACATCGTCGAGACATGAGCGAACATCCGGTTCCTCCGGTCGGAGGAAAACGTCGACGGCGGGATGGCCGCTCCGGTTCCCGTCATGTGGGAACTCACCCTGGGTTGGTACGGCGACCGACTCGACCCGGCCTGGTCGCCTCCCACAGTCGATCATCTCCAAGGCTTGCTTGATGCGGTCGGACTCACCGATCCGTTCTGGCAGCTGACCTGAGCCCCCGCCGCCTGAAAGCAAACCGACTAGAGGAACTTGCGGATCAGCTTTTCCTTCAATCCGGTGTAGGGCGGATACAGGATCGACGGGTCGGGTTTGGTCGGTTTCCGCATGACCGACTTCAGGTTGGAGAAGGTATCGAAGCCCGACTGGCCGTGGTAGCGCCCGATCCCGGCCTCGCCGACGCCACCGAAGGGCAGGTCGGGTGGCGTGATGTGCAAGAGCACATGGTTGACACAGGCGCCGCCGGAACTCGTCGCGGCGAGCACGGCATCAGCGGCATCGCGGTCCTCGGCGAAGACGTAGAGCGCAAGCGGCTTCGGACGACGGTTGACCAGCGCAACGGCCTCGTCCATGGAATCGACCGTGATGACCGGCAGGATCGGCCCGAAGATCTCCTCGGACATGATCGGTGAGTCGAGATCAGGGTCGACGATCACGGCCGGCTCGACGTGCCGACCCTCAATGTCGACAGCGCCTCCGAAGGCAACGGTGCCGCCATGGGCGTCGAGCAGCTGCGCAAGCCGGCCGGCGTGATGTTCAGAGACGATCGAGGAGAAGTCGTCGCTCTCGCCTGCTGCTGCGCCCCTGCTGAAGTCGGCGAACGCCGCCTGCATCTTGTCGATGAGTTCGTCGCGTTGGCCTTCGGTGACCAGCACATAGTCCGGTGCAACACAGGTCTGGCCGGCATTGAGCCACTTCCCCCACGCGAGACGGCGAGAGGTCACGTCGAGGTTGGCCGACGGGTCGACAAACACCGGGCTCTTGCCGCCGAGCTCGAGCGTGACCGGGGTCAGGTGACGGGCAGCGGCCTGATACACGATGCGGCCGACCGCCGTGGAGCCCGTGTAGAAGATGTGGTCGAACCGCTGCTCCAGGAGCTCGGTGGCGACTGGGACATCCCCCTCGATCACGACGATCGCCTCGTCGTCGACATAGCGGGGCAAGGTCTCGGCAAGCAGGGCGGAGGTGGCGGGCGCGATCTCCGACGGCTTGGCGACAACAGCATTGCCCGCCGATATGGCGGCGGCGATCGGAAGCAGCACCAGCTGCACCGGATAGTTCCAGGGCGCAACGACGAGCGCGACGCCGAGCGGCTCGGGAACGACGTGACCCGACCCGGGGCGGGCGTTGAGCGGCAGCCGCACCTTGCGGGGCTTGGCCCACGTGCCGACATGCTTGCGGATGTGCGCGATTTCGGTCGCTGTTGCGCCGATGTCAGCTGCGAAGGCCTCCAACGGCGAGCGCCCGAGATCCGCAGCGAGCGCTGCTTCGAAACGAGGGGCCTCCTCCTCGAGCAACCGCAACAGACCGTCGAGCTGCGCGTGGCGCCACGCCATCGGACGGGTACGACCGCTGTCGAAGACGGCGCGGACACCGGAGACGATCCCGGCGATCTCGGGTGTGTCGATCGAGAGATTGTCGTGAAGTGCTGAACGGTCGGTCATGGCCATGCCCGACAGGATGCCAGAGTTGCTGCCCTTACCGGCAGCCGCAGCATCAGTGATCAGGCCGACTCGCTCCTCGGATTCATCGGCTCCCAGTCGACCCGGGGTCGGTCACCCCACAACCGCTCAAGCTGGTAGAAGTCTCGTTGCTCACGGTGGAAGACATGCACGACGAAGGCGCCGTAGTCCATCAGCACCCATTCGCGCTGATCGAGCCCCTCAACCCGCACGGGGCCGGGTCCGCCCGACTTCTTGACCTCATCCTCCACGGCATCAGCGATGGCGTGCACCTGGCGAGGGTTTGAACCGCTCGTGATCACGAAGTAGTCCGAGACGGCGAACACGTCGCCCACGTCGACGATCAAGGTTTCGTCAGCCTTCTTGTCGTCGGCTGCGGCGGCAGCGACACGCACGAGACGGAGGAGCTCGTCGGCTTCGGTCACGGGATCTCCCAGTCGGTGCCGATCGTCACGGTGAGATCGACGGGTTCATCGGGTCGCAGGTCGGCCGCTACCTCTGCGCCGAGCTGTGTGGCCAGAGCTTCGGCGAGCGGGGCATTGGCCTCGTCATGGTATGAGACGGTGGTCGTGGCGAGACCAAATTCGGTGGCATTGCCGACGATGACGAGTTCGCTGAGCCGGGCGACAACCCCCCGGGCCTCCGCGGCGAGGGCGGGATCGCCGATGCCATCGAGAAGACGGACGGTGGCGACATCGACACCGGGTGCCGGAATCGGAAGTGGCACCATGCGATCGGCAATCTCGGCGAGCCAGGCCGTCGCGTTGTCGTCGAGGACATAGGTGGGCACAGAACCTGCGTCGGAGGGAACCGCCGGCAGCAGTTGGATATCGGATTGACCGGTGGCAAGCGCACGGAGATAAGGAGAAAGGCCGTCGTCGAACGGGAGCGTCGCCGCAACCAGGTCGTCGGCGGCGGCGATCGACGCAAGCCAGCTCTCCCACACATCGGCTTGGCGCTCGTTGCGGTTGGCGTCGACCTCGCTGGGATTGCGCCAGCGATAGACGTCGGCAGCAGTCTCGCCATCGAGCAGGGTTCCGCCTCGCTCCAACCACACCTCCGTGCCGTCGGCGTCGGTCGAGATCAGGTCGTCGAGCAGGTTGAAGGCAATCGGTTCGGCGAGTTCGAGGAGCCGGCCAAAGCTGACGGTGTCGATCTCGAGTATCTCGAGGAAGCCAAACCCGAAGAGCATCCCGACGGAGCGCTCGACCCCCACGCGTCCCTCGTCTGCGTACACATCCGCGAGAGTAGGGCCGCCTGCGCCATCGGCTGCGAGATCGGACGACACGAGCACGAGCTGCCCGCCGCCCTCGAGCAACGTTCGGGCGAGGACGGTGACACCGACGAGTTCTCCGTCATCGATGTGCAGGGTGAGCATCGTGGGCGTGGGAACGGCGAAGGCCTGGTAACCGGGCGCGTCGGGATCGCTCACGACCTCGACGACCGTGCCGTCCGTGCTGTTGAGCACTGCTTTCGTGCCCGTGCGCCACAACTGGAACGACGCCACCGCCAAACCGGCCAGGAGGATCGGGAAGACGAAACGCCAGAACAGGTTCGCCTTCGGGGCCGGTACCCGTCGTTTGCGGCGGCGTCCGCTCGATGCAGTGGGGCGTTCGTCGAGGTCGCCGAGCTCGATTTCTTTCTCGCCGCCGGTCTCGCCGACACGGGTACTCACGACAACTCCTGATAGAGGTCGTGCGCCTCGATCACGTCGGCCACGCCGGGGGAAACGAGCCCCCGGATCGGTGCACCGTCGGCGACCCGACGCCGAAGCTCGGACGACGACACCTCAAGGGCAGGGACATCGACAAGCTCGTACGACCACCCCGCTGGTGGCCGTCCGCCTTCGCGGCCACCACGATCGACGACGACCACCTTGGCGAGCTCGGCGACGACGTCGGGCCGCTGCCACGTGTCGAGCCCGACGGCGGCGTCGGATCCGATGATCAGATAGAAGGTGTCGGCGGGATGGGCCGCTGCAAGATCGGTGAGGGTGTCGGCGGTGTACGACGGACCGTCTCGGTCGACTTCGAGGCTTGAGACCTGCACACCGTCAACCCCACTGACAGCCGCCTCGACCATGGCGAGGCGGATCGATGCCGGCGTAATCGAGCGTTCCGCGGACTTCTGCCACGGGTCACCGGCCACGACGAACCAGACCTCGTCGAGATCCAGGACATGACGAACCTCGAGCGCGATGGCGAGGTGGCCGACGTGCGGCGGGTCGAACGTGCCTCCGAAGACACCGATTTCTCGACCCGGACCGTTGGACATCGACGCGAGCATACGCGTCGGACCTCCGAGCACGGCGCTGAGCGGGCTCCAGCGTCGGCGCCAGGTGCGGTTTCAATAGCGCTTGGCCGACGGCTTGCGTCGCCAGGGTGACATATGTCACGCGATCGCTTCTTTACTGACGCGTAACTTTGTGCGCACAATACGTCGGTTGGACCGCAGAGATGCGCGCACAGCTCCAGAGTGCGCTCACGGTACCAGCTTCCCCCGCCAAACCCCACCGCCTCGGATCGTCCCTGGGCGGGTTTCCCTTGAATGAGTTTGTCATGAGCGATTCTGTTGGACAGTACTTGAACGAAATTGGCGCTGTCGCCCTCCTGAATGCCCAGGAAGAGCGCGAGCTGAGCCAGATCATCGAGAAGGGCTTCGAAGCCCGTGCTCGCAAGGAGGCCGGCGAAAAAGGCCGCGAGCTTGACCGAGCGATCCGCGATGCCGCCGCCGCCAAGGACCGGTTCATCCGGGCCAACCTGCGCCTCGTCGTGAGCGTTGCCCGCCGCTATCCCCTGCCTCCCGGCATGGAACTGCTCGACCTCATCCAGGAAGGCAACCTCGGCCTTGAGCACGCCGTCGACAAGTTCGACTGGCGCAAGGGGTTCAAGTTCTCGACCTACGCCACCTTCTGGATCCGCCAGGCCATCGGCCGTGCCCTCGATCAGAAGGCCTCGCTTGTCCGCCTCCCCGGCGATCGTTCCGCCAGCCTCCGTGCCGCACTGCGCGCCGTGTCGGGTGACGGCGACGAACTCGACGACGAGCACGCACGCCTGCATCGGCTGACCACCCCGACCAGCCTCGACCGCACCATCGGTGACGACGACTCCAACGAACTCGTCGATCTCCTCCCCGACTCCAACCCCGGCCCCGAGGTCGAGGTTATGGCGAATGCCGAGATGGAGATGGTCACCGGGCTGCTCGACATCCTCGATCCCCGCGCCAAGTACGCCGTAGAGCAGCGCTTTGGCCTTGGCGACGGCCGCAAGCGCTCGTACCGCGAGGTCGGCGAAGATCTCGGTGTCACCGCCGAGGCCGCCCGTCGTCTCGTGAAGCGTGCGATCCACTCGGTCCGCGAACACGCGGCCGACATGGCCGACACCGTCGGCGTCGCCTGATCACACCCGATCACACCATCATCGCTCATCGGAGCCCCCGCCTCGGCGGGGGCTCCGGCCGTTTTCGGCGGTGGATAACGAGTTGGCACCGGGCTCACGGCGCACCACACTTGGGGGGTGACTTCCACCTGGACACCCAGCACGTGGCGCGACCTGCCCATCAAGCACCAGCCGAACTGGCCCGATGCGGGCGAGCTCGATCAGGCACTCAAAATGCTTGGGCAGATGCCGCCCCTCGTGTTCGCTGGCGAGGCTCGGAATCTCACCGACCAGTTGGCCCGTGTCGCTCGAGGTGAAGCGTTCCTGCTCCAAGCAGGCGACTGCGCCGAATCGTTCGACAGCTCCGCTGACTCGATCCGCGACAAGCTCCGCGTCATCCTTCAGATGGCGGTCGTCCTCACGTATTCGGGTGGCCTGCCGGTCGTCAAGGTCGGCCGTATCGCCGGGCAGTTCGCCAAACCCCGCTCCTCCCCCGTCGAGACCAAGGGTGAGATCGAGCTGCCGTCCTTCCTTGGCCAGATCGTCAACGACATCGGCTTCACCGAGAGCGAACGTCGCCCCGACGCCCAACGACTGCTCACCGCCTACCACCGGGCCGCCTCCACACTGAACCTACTGCGGGCCTTTACCCGAGGTGGCTACGCCGACCTCAGCCAGATCTCGACCTGGAACCGCGAATTTGTCGCTTCCTCTCCCGCCGGTGAACGCTACGAACAGATGGCCGGCGAGATCGACCGCGCCCTCACCTTCATGGATGCGTGCGGCGTCAACAGCAGCACCGTGCCGGCCTTGCACGAAGTCGACTTCTTCACGAGCCACGAAGCGCTTCTCCTCAACTACGAAGAAGCGCTGACCCGGGAGGACTCCCTCACCGGCGATTGGTACGACTGCTCGGCCCACATGCTTTGGATCGGCGAGCGCACCCGCCAACTCGACGGCGCCCATGTCGAGTTCCTTCGAGGCGTGAAGAACCCACTCGGCTGCAAGGTCGGCCCGACGGCGACAGCGGACGAGGTGCTCGCCCTGTGCGAGGCGCTCAACCCCGAGAAGACCCCCGGCCGCCTGACACTCATCACTCGGCAAGGCGCCGACAATGTGCGCGACAACCTGCCGCCGCTTCTCGCCGCGGTTCGTGACTCCGGCCACCCTGTGGTCTGGGCCTGCGATCCGATGCACGGCAACACCTACACCGCCGAGGGCGGCCACAAGACCCGGCATTTCGATCGCATCCTCGATGAGATTGCGGGTTTCTTCGCCGCCCACCGCCAGGAAGGAACCTGGGCGGGCGGCATCCACGTCGAACTCACTGGCGACTCCGTCACGGAGTGCGTCGGTGGCGGCGACGACCTCCAAGAGACCGCGCTCGACCAGGCGTACGAGACGATGTGCGATCCGCGTCTGAATGGTCGTCAGTCGGTCGACCTGGCCTTCATGGTCGCCGAACTCCTTCAGACGGACTGAAGCGGAACGCCGCCGACATCAGGTCGACGCAGACTGCATCGACCTCGCAGCAGGAGTGCATCCGGGGGCGTGCCGACCTTCGTTAAGGGAACAACACGGGTGTAACCCACCCGTGCGCATCACATCCCCCTTTCCCTATACAAGGAAGATCCCCATGCGTTCCCTGCTACGCCTTCTCGCGTTGCTCCTCTCGGTCTCGCTCATCGCCGCTGCCTGTGGCGACGATGATCCTGTCGAAGAAGCCGACGATGCCGCCGAGTCATCCGACGCCGCCGAGCCGAGCGACGACGAGATGACCGACGATGACATGGCCGAAGAGGACGAAGGTCCCGGCACCATCGTCGACGTCGCCGTCGGCGCCGGCTCCTTTGAGACCCTCGTCGCCGCCGTGACCGAAGCCGGCCTCGTCGAGACGCTCAGTGGTGATGGCCCGTTCACCGTCTTCGCTCCGACCGACGACGCCTTCGCCGCCGCCCTCGACGCACTCGGCCTGACCGCCGAAGAGCTCCTCGGTAACCCCGCCCTCGCCGACATCTTGACGTACCACGTCGTTGCTGGAGCGGTCGATGCCGAGACCGCCATCTCCCTCGACGGCCAGTCCGCCGCCACCGTCCAGGGCGAGGAGATCGACATCGCCGTCGTCGATGGCAACGTCATGATCAACAACGCCACCGTCGTCATGGCCGACGTCGAGGCCAGCAACGGCATCATCCACGTCATCGACGCCGTCATTCTCCCGCCCACCATCGCCGAGGCGCTCCTCGGTGACGGCGATGACACCGCCGACGCAGACATGGTCGACGAAGAAGCTGCTCCCGAACTCGGCACGATCGTCGGCGTCGCCGAGGAAGCTGGCATCTTCACGACGCTCCTCGCCGCCGGCGAAGCAACCGGCCTCTCCGTGCCACTCGACGCCGACGGTGACTTCACCATCTTCGCTCCGACCGACGACGCCTTCGCCGCCGCTCTCGATGCACTCGGTCTCACCGCTGAGGAGTTGCTGGCCGACACTGACACCCTGACCTCGATCCTCACGTATCACGGTCTGCTCGGTTCGGTCAGCGCCGAGCAGGCGATTGCCCTCGACGGCCAGTCCGTCGCCACCATCAACGGCGCCGAGATCGCAATCAGCGTGGTCGACGGCGCTGTCGTGATCAACGACAGCGCCACCGTAATCCAGGCCGATGTCCTCGCAAGCAACGGCGTGATCCACGTCATCGACGCCGTTCTGCTGCCGCCGGCCTGAGATTCGTGAAGCCGGTATCCCCCAACGCGTCCGTCGGACTCGGCCCGATCCCATCGAGGGTCGGGCCGGGCCGACAGGCGCGGCCGGGAGCCTGCACATGACAACCATCATCGGGGTTGACGACACCTCGTCTCGTTCTCGCTACGCTCGCAACGTGAGCACCGCAGAAGTGCCCGTCGGACGCGACATCGAAACCGCCTTCGTGCGCGGCGACGAAGACGCTCTTCGGCTTGCCTACGACGAGTACGGCCGCCTGGTGTACAGCTTCTGCGCCCGTTCGCTCGATCCCGAACGCGCGAAGGACGTCACCCAAGAGGTGTTCCTGAGCGCCTGGCGCGCACGAGAGCGGTACAACCCCGAAAAGGGCCGTCTCGGCGCATGGCTGATGGGCATCGCCCGCAACCGCATCATCGACAATGTCCGCTCCGAGAAGCGCCACAGCGATCGTCGGGCCGACGAGGATACCGTCGAGCTCTCCACCGAGGCCGAGGTCGATGCAATGAGCGACAAGATGCTCATCGCCGATGCCCTCCGCGAACTTCCGGATCGGGCCCGCAGAGTCATCACCCTTGCGTATTTGCACGATCTGACGCATCCGCAGATCGCCGAACGCACGAATATCCCCCTAGGAACCGTCAAGAGCGACATCCGTCGTGGCCTTGCCCGGATCCGACGCCACCTGGAGAATCAGCATGACTGACGGCAATCTCCAACTTGACGAGAACGAAGCTCGCATCGGTGCGCTCCTGCGCTCGATGACCGAGGACGATCTTGAGTTCGCCGCCCCGCCGGCCGACCTCTGGAACGACATCGAAGCTGCCGTGTTCGCCGATTCCCCTTCCGACACCGTGGGAGAGGAGTCTGGTGATTCCCCGACGAACAACGTTGTCGACATCACCAGTCGGTTTCGCCTGGGAACGGCCTTCTTCGCCGCCGCAGCCGCCGCTGTCGTCGTAGTGATCGGCGCCCTCGTCGTCGCCGCAAGCGGGAACGACAGCCCCTCCTTCGAGGTCGTCGGCGATGCCCGACT
>Ga0255757_10006052_pt1 | contig 10522 bp, 9 predicted proteins | sample 071ome_27_FD_179957 | JGI IMG/M metagenome (GOLD analysis project Ga0255757, IMG submission 179957) | Coastal salt marsh microbial communities from the Groves Creek Marsh, Skidaway Island, Georgia - 071409AT metaG (version 2) | ecosystem: Environmental > Aquatic > Marine > Intertidal zone > Salt...
TCCGCCGTTGTGGGTTCGGGGCGTTTGGCCAATTCTTCGTCGCTCATCACGGGCATCGGGTTTACGCCCTCGGGCAGGCGTTGTTGTTGCTTGGTATCATAAAGCTTGCCGTTTTCGCCCAAAATCAATCCGTGATCTGCAGCATCCTCGATCACTTGGGGGGCCCACATGACGCCGCCGCCGGCATCATCGCCGCCCAGAATGGCCATGATCATTCCGTAATCGGTACTGATGTTTTCAAACCCGCGGAAAATACCCGTGGGGATGTTGAAAATATCGCCCTGTTCCAAGGTCACCTCGCCCGCGTCGCCCCAGCGGCCCCAGAAAAACCGCCAGCGCCCTGATAGCACAAAAAATGCCTCGGCCGTGCGGTGATCATGCAGCGAATTGCGGCATTTGGGCGGCTGACCGGCTGCGCCGATGTTGAACCCGTGGGGGATGGAAATATGCACATGCTGATCGGGGCTTTCGGATACGCCACCGCCTATGATGGTAAAGTTTTCTTTCTGGTCACTGCCCGGTGTATGCGCATCAATGAACGCCGTTTTGCAAGGTTTCAAATCGCCATAGCGAACAATGCGGGATTCCATGTCGTGGGGGGTCATACGTCACCTGTGTGTAATAAAATCTGTTTCCAGACGGCTGTTTCATCAAACAATGTGCATTCGCGGCGTAGTTTGGGTTGGCCGGCGACCAAGGCACCAAATTCCGCGTGGCTGATGCCCATGATATAAACCTCTGCCCCTGTGGGTGTGCCAAAACTGCCCCAGCCTTCATGTTTGCCATGCAGTGACCACCGCAGCGCGGATCGCGGCGGCATCATGGGATCATCGCGGCCGATTTGGTGGTGAATGGTGAATTTGGCATTTGGGAACGACGCCCGCAGACCCATCCAGAATTGATCGGCCCCATCATGGGACAGGGCGTCAATTCCACCAGCATAGGTCAAATTCGCTGCGCGGTCATATTCGGCTGGAATAACTGTGAAATCTGCCTTCATGATGCGCGACAGGATATCGGCATGCCGGCCACCCCATTCATTGTCATTTCCACAGCCTTGGTATGGCCCCGCAACATCTATGTCAGGGTTAAAGGGCGTGACGCAATTTTCTGGACCCCCTTCGCGGGCGATCAGATCGCGGGCGTAATCGCGCGGGTCAATCCCCAATTGACGCACAATCGCGCCTTGGTCGCGGATCAGCCATTCATCGTCGATCTGGTTATTTTTTGCGTGGCAATCGGCCAGAATGCGATAGTGCAATTTTTTGCCCGTGGGCGCACCATAGATCCCGGGATTGATATGGGTTGCAGTTGAATGCAGGCGGTGTGACGACAGCATGCCCGCCTCGGGCGTGCCAGACCAAATCACATCTTCGCCAAACAGGGTGCGATCGGGAAATTCGGCCAATGTTGCCATTGTGGCGGCAATCACGCCCTGATTTCCCACGACGACCGATGCAGGCGAACGCACCACGATGTCAGGCGCATAGTAATCATGCAGGGTGGCGATGCCGCGGTCTTCCCAAATCTCTTTGGTGATGCCGATGATATAGTCAGGAAAATCCCGAAATTTTGGGTCAAATCCTTGCATTGTTTTATCCTTGTATGGTTCGGGTTGATCCGCGTTCGATCAAAGGCCCGTCAATTTCCACACGGCGGGGGGCCGCCGCTGGGTTTTCGATTTTGTCCAATAATATTTCGACCGTTTGGGCCACCATCCGGTTGGCAGGTTGGCGTACGGTGGTCATGTCATAGGCGCGCCATGCGGCGGCGGGCACATCGTCATAGCCGACGATAGACACATCGCCCGGAACATCCAGTCCCAGATCAAAGCGCACCACATCCATCACAGCCAGTGCCATGTGATCATTGGCCACGAACACGGCTGTGGGGCGATCGTCGGGTGAGATGCCGTCAAACATGTCGCGCGCGGCAGCCTGCGCGCCTTGGGTGGTGAAATTGCCGACGGCACGCGCGTGCAATTGCAGACCTGCGTCGGCCAGACCTTGGATAAATCCAGCTTCGCGGTCGCGCTGGGTTGAGGCGCCTTCCCATCCGGCGATATAGCCTATTTTTCTGTGACCCAAGCCGGTCAGATAATCGGCCACCTTGCGTCCTCCGGCGCAGTTGTCTGATGTCACAGCGGACATCTGTGCGTCATCTTGGGACCGGTTAAACAAAACCATCGGCACGCCTGCGGCACGACAGCGTTCCGACAATTCGGATGACATGGCAACGGATGCGGCGATGATGCCGTCCACTTGGTAATCCAAGATTTCATCCACAACACGATCAATATCACTGGCTGCATTCGCCGCCATGAAAATCAAAACGTGATAGCCCTGTTCTTGCAGGGTGTTTGACAGTTTTTCCAAAGCATTGGGATAAAATTGATTGTTTAGATAGGCGACAATCACGCCGATGATGCGGCTTTTGCCGGAAACCATGGCGCGGGCCAATACATTGGGGCGATATCCCAATTCTTGGGCTGCGGCGCGGACCTTGGCCACGGTTTTGGCCGATGCTGAGGCCCCCGGCGTGAACACACGGCTGACCGCGGACTGGCTGACACCTGCCCGTCTTGCCACCTCTGCCGATGTGATCTTGGTCACTGCCATCAGTCTGCTGTCCAACCCCCGTCTACCAACATGGATGTGCCTGTCACCAGTGCGGATGCGTTTGATGCCAAATAAACGACCGCGCCCATTAAATCCTGCACCTCGCCTGCGCGGCCCAGTTTGATTTTATCCAACACCCAAGCGCGTTTGTCTGGGTCGTCAAAGGTGGATTGCGTCAGTTCGGTCAGAATGAATGTGGGACAAATGGTGTTGATGCGGATTTTATGGGGGCCAAATTCCAGTGCCATCGCCTTGGTGAAACCTTCGACCGCGAATTTCGATGCGCAATACACGGCGCGATCCAATCCACCGACATGTCCCATTTGGCTGGAAATATTGATCAAAGATCCCTGTTTGCCCGCATCAATCATGCCCTGCGCCACAGCCTGCGTCAGGAAATAGGCGCCGCGCAGATTGATATTCATAACGGCATCGAAATCCTCGGGCGTTGTGTCCACCGCCTTGGTGTGGCGCGCCAGCCCTGCGGAATTTAGCAAAATGTCAAACGGCCCCTCGGCTGCGACCATGGCGCGGGTGGCATCCACATCGGCAACGTCCAATGTGACGGCCCGTGCGGACCAGCCGCGCGATTGCATTTGCGCGACAATATCGGCCAAACGATCGGCCCGCCGTGCGGCCAAAACAACATCCGCCCCATGTTCGGCCAGCGCCACAGCACCGGCCAAGCCGATACCCGAGGAGGCCCCCGCAATCAGGGCGCGTTTTGAGGTTAGATCAAATGTAGGTGTGGTTGGGAATTGCATCAAATATCTCCGACTGGTAATGGAACCGACCCCGGCACGCGCGCTTTGTTAAATTCGCGCAGACGGGCAAAGACATCTACGCCCAATTGACGATAGACGTCCAGTAAATCAACCAAAACCCAATTTTCACGAATTAACCCATGTTCCATCCGCCAAAAATCCAAACTGCGCATGGAAATTTTTTGACCCGACGGGGCAATGCCCAACCATCCCCCTTGGGACACAGATTGGATCATATTGGGCCAGCCCGTCACGGCGGCATAATTCCCGTCGCCAAAGAAATGGAATGTGATTTCATCATCGCTTTGGCCGCGATCGGGCATGGCGTTCAAAAACGGAATTTGGTGCCAATTGCGAAACCCAGCTATGCCGCGCGATGTGCCAATCCCTGCGGGGCCATACCAATTCATCTTGGGGTGCCAAAACCGCGCCATTTCCATGACCTCGGGTCCGCCTTGGCTGGGGTGTTTGGTCATATGGGCCAACATGTTGACCACATGATCACAACTGGCTGTGGCGGCGGCGCGATCCCAAGGTCCGGGGACCCGACCATCCAATGTCGCAGGACCGGGCACATGATGTTCTACCCCCAAGGATGGCGCCATAGGCCAGGCACGGGCCTGCATCATCACCTCGGGGATGTCCCAAATGGCTTGCATTTCGACGATCTGCCCATCTACCAAGCGGTAAAATTCGTGATAGCGCATATGCGTCAAATGCCCTGTGGGTGGAATGTCCAGCCATGGTGCAACAAAGGTCCCGACATAGTGGCCGCCGCAGCCCACCCAATCGTCGCCCTGATCGGTTTGCCCGCCCATAACAATCCAGTCACGGCGTTCCAAATCGGGCCAAGATGCCAGCAATGGCGCATAACAGAGGTCATAACATTCATCTGGCCCCGACATATCCCCAAACGGATGGGGCATATGAATGACGGCGTCATGGACAAAAATCCCACGCATTTCAGAACGCACGCGTTCGGCGTCGAAATGATACATCGCATCCAACAGTGGCGCGATGCGGGATTTATTGTTTGTATGAACATCTGTCATGTGCATTATCCGCGCATATTATTCCGCGGCCGTTCTGCGCGGCGCGCTTTGGCCATAGGGGACATTTATCCCGCCATAGCGGCGCACGCGTATGTTACATTGTTCGGCGTGGCCCACGAACCCCTCAAGAATGCACAAACGGCTGCCGTATTCGCCGATCATTGTTGCGGCCTCGTCTGTGGTGACTTTCTGATAGCTGTGGGTTTTTAGGAATTTGCCAACCCATAGCCCGCCGGTATATCGGCCCGCTTTCTTGGTGGGCAGGGTGTGGTTTGTGCCGATGACTTTGTCCCCATTCGATACATTGGTGCGCGCCCCTAGGAACAGCGCGCCATAGCAGGTCATATGTTCCAAAAACCAGTCATCGCGGTCGGTCATAACTTGGACATGTTCAGACGCGATGTCATTGGCCACCTCTAACATTTCGTCATAGGTGTCGCATACGATCACTTCGCCATAATCTTGCCAGCTGACCGACGCAGTGCCGGCTGTGGGCAGAATTTTCAAGATGCGGTCGATTTCTGACATGGTTTGTGTCGCCAGTTTGCGCGAATTTGTCACCAAAACCGCGGGCGAGTTATAGCCGTGTTCGGCCTGTCCCAGCAAATCTGTGGCGCAGAGTTCCGCATCCACCGTTTCGTCGGCAATCACCATGGTTTCGGTGGGGCCTGCAAACAAATCAATGCCCACGCGGCCAAACAGCTGACGCTTTGCCTCGGCGACAAAGGCGTTGCCGGGGCCCACCAACAGATGCACAGGGTCAATCGTTTCGGTGCCAATGGCCATGGCCCCAACGGCCTGTATCCCGCCCAGGACATAAATTTCATGTGCGCCGCCCATATGCATTGCGGCAATCACGGCAGGATTTGGTTCCCCGTTAAAGGGCGGTGTCGCCGCAATAATCCGCGGCACCCCCGCAACAGATGCGGTTGCCACCGACATATGCGCGCTGGCAACCATCGGGAATTTCCCGCCCGGCACATAGCAGCCCACCGATTGAACGGGGATGTTTTTGTGCCCCAAAATCACCCCCGGCATGGTTTCAATTTCGATGTCCAGCATGCTGTCACGTTGGGCTTGGGCGAAATTGCGTACTTGGTCTTGGGCAAATTTGATGTCGGCCATGTCCTCAGGACTGACCTTGGCGATGATCGCTTGGATTTCATCATCACTCAGCCGGTAACAGTCGCGATCATAGCCATCGAATTTGTTGGCCAATTCGCGCACAGCTGCATCGCCGCGTTGTTCGATGTCTTTCAGTGTTGCCGATACAATCGCTGCTGTTTTTGCGTCATCCTCGGCACGATCCGCGTCGGGTTTGCCGCGTTTTAGATATTCTATCGCCATGTCAGTTCCTCACTTGTCTGGGCGCGGCGGTGTTTTTTCGCCGCGATCATAGGTTTCCCATCCCTGTCCATTAAACACGTCAACGCCAAGCTGCGCGGCAACATGGGCGAAATCAACGTTGACCCAGTTGTCGACAATTTTGCCGTCCACGACTTTCCAAAAATCCATATAGCGTATTTCAACGCGTTTTCCCGTAGGTTTGATGCCCAAAAATTCGCCCGTGTGCGTTGCCTCTTGGCGACCGAATGCGCCCGCCCATTCGCCCATATACAACCGTGCCTCGTCGATGCAGACCTTGTCGCTGAACGCCGATTGAAAGGGGCGTTGCCAGTTGTCTTGGAATTCTTGCAGGCCGTTTTTCGTGCCGCAGCCCGCATTACCCATCCAGCGAAACCCTTGGGCGAAAAACTGGCCAATATCGTCGATCCGGTGATCGTTTAGACCATCAACCATGCCTTCGATGACGGCGCGGGTTTCATCAGTTTTGGACATGTCTGTATCGCGGGTTAACACGGCTTGGTCTGGACGCGAACCTTTCATCCTTTCACCGCCCCTGCGGTCAGGCCGCTGACGATTTGACGTTGGAAAAACATAACCAACACGAACAACGGGGCAGTTGCGGATACCACGGCGGCCACGGCGAACATGATGTTGCCTTCGGTATAGGTTGTGCCCAAGAACGCCGCGATTTGGGGCACCATGGTGCGATTGTCTTCGGACAACAGCATCGATGTGACGGCAAAATCGTTATAGGCCAACAAAAAGCTAAACAGCCCCGTTGTAATCACACCCGGCCACATGACGGGAATGATAACATGGCGGAACGCTTGGAATTGGGTGCAGCCATCGACCTTGGCGCTTTCGTCCAGTTCTTTGGGGATGTTTTGGAAAAAACTGTGCAGCATCCACAGGGTAAAGGGTTGGTTAATGGCGACCAACACGATGATGGTTGTTGGCAAAATACCCCAAAGGTTCCATTCAAAAAACGGCAACATATAGCCGGCGACCAATGTAATCGGGGGCATTGCACGGAAAATCAGCGCGGCAATCAGCAGCCAAAATGTATAGCGAAAGCCAGAGCGCGACAGCGCATAGCCGCCCAATGTTCCAAAGGTCAATGAAGTACAAACGACAAAGAAACACACGATAAAGGTGTTGATCACATTACGCATAAATCCCTCTTCGACCCAGGCGCCGTGATATCCGGCACCGGTAAAGGGTGATCCATGGGTTTGCTGGGTGCGCGTGCCTGTGATGGCGTTTGTCCAATCCGTGATTGAGAAAAAATCCAACTCGACTTTGAACGATCCCCAAAACGTCCAAATAAATGGAAAGGCTGCCATCAAAAGCCATGCAATCACAAAAATTGTTGATGCAATCCGCAACCCGACGGGCAGTTTATTTGCACGTGTTGTCATTACACTTTTCCTTTGTAGTCGCGCCAAGTGCGCACCAAAACGGGGGACAGTAAAATGGCCACGCCGATGATTGTAATCACGGATGTTGCCGCCGCCGATGACAGCTGTTGGGTTTCGCCGCCAAGGTCATTGAAAATTGCCCAGCTTAGCGATGTTGCATGTGCCGATGCGTTAAACCCAACAATCGGTTCAAACACGCGGAAATTGTCCATCAATTGGATCAAGGCAACAAAGGTGACCAATGGCATCAAATGCGGCACGATGACATAGCGCAGGCGTTGCATCCGCGATGCCCCATCGATTTGGGCCGCTTCGATTTGATCCATTGGCAGGGTTTGCAGGCCTGCGTAAAAAATAACAAAGGCAAAGGGCGCCGCGTGCCAAACGCCGTAAATCATCAAGCTGATCCACATCAATCCTGTCGATGCTTTCAGCGACAAAGACGGATCGCCCGCCATCCATTGCAGCAAATTTCCGATGATCCCGCGACTGTCGATCATCCAAAACAAAACCAAAGCACCAATCAGTGGCGTGATGACGAAAGGCAGCAGCGAAAAGAAAATCACAACACCCTTAAGGCGCGCGTGAACGGTATTGACCGCCAAGGCAATCGCCAACCCCATCAAAATAACCAATGGGGTCACGATAAAGGTAAACGCCACCGTAAACGCGATAGCACGATAAAATGGCAGGTTGTTCAATTTCGACAAGAAATCACCAAAGGACGCGCGCGTGTTCCAAGCCTCGGCCACTTCGGCGATCGCTAAATGGCCGCGGTCTAGATAAATATCCAATCCGACGAACCGGCCCAGAGGTTCGTCCTGGCGGATTGCGGCGGTGGCGTTTTGGTCGATTGTTGTTTCTTCGGTGCAACTGAACGGTGTGCAGGTTTCAACCTTCACCAGCACGGCTTCGTGCGGGGTGAACAGGGATTGTGTGACAACAGACACGATCGGCAACGCGATAAACAGGAGCATTGCCAAGCCGGTGGGAAGAAAAAACCAAAAAAATGTGCGGTGTTTCATTGTGCTCGATCTGCCAGTTGGTCACGAAAATTACAATTGCAGGACAGGGGCAAATTGCCCCCGTCCCCGTTGGGTTCGATTACAGGAACCCTTTTTCTTTGGCCGCGGCGATATAGGCGGCTTCGACGTCTTTCAACGCTTGTTCTGCGCTTTCTGCACCTTTCATAAAGTCGGCCAATTCGTTGCCCAAAGCAGTGTGCATCAGACCCATGTATGGCACCATTGGATAGGGAATGGTGTTCATACCTGCCGCGGCAAACACGCCTTTGGCTGCATCTGTTGGCTGATATCCATCAATCAACCAAACGGCTTGGGTGCGAATGTCTGCGTCGTTCATCATATCGGGGGAAATACCGTTCATCATGGCGATGAATGTGGCCTCTGCTTCTTCGTCGCTGATGTTTTTGGCAACGGTCCAGCCGTCCCACCACAATGTCGATGCTGGTGTGTCACCACCGCCGACTGTCATCGGGCCATCGATTGCAAATCCGTCAACGACCTCTTGTGGGACGCCATCGGCTGTAACCAAGGATGCCGCGCGCGACCCCCACATATTCATGATTGCCACGTTCCCCGCGCGGAATTCTGCGTTGGTTGCGTTTGAATCATGTGTCAAGAAATCTGGGTTCATATATTCCGACAATGCTTTCATCATCTCAAGTGTTTTGATGCCAGCCTCTGTGTTGATATTTGGCGCAGCGGTTCCATCCTTAAAGAACGACCCACCCATGCCAAGGAACATGTTGTTGAATTCTTGTGCCAAGTTCCAACCAGCCGCATATGCGCCGCCGACTGGGTTTTCCATGATACCTTGATCACGGATCATCTTGGCTGCGGCCAACATCTCTTCGTATGTTTTTGGCGGTTCAACACCGATTTGTTCCAACACATCTGCGCGGTATACCAAATGCTGTGCGTTGGCCATAAACGCGACGGCCATGACTTTGCCGTCAATGGTGATCAGCTGATTTTTCTTTAGCGCTTGGCCGTGCTTGGCGACCAGATCATCCAACGGACGAATAACATCTTCGTTCATCAAGGCAACGATGGACGAATTCGCAATAATTGCGGATGTATATTCGGCTGGGTTGCCCTGCATACCGGGCAGGTTGATTTTTTGGTGATCCGCGGTCAGGTTTGTTTTGACCTCGGCACCGGTACAGGCCTGTGCGCCTGCGCCAACGCTTTGGATTGCGGGGAATTCGTTGCCAACAATCGACACGCGTGCGCTAATTTCACACGCAAGTGCAGATGTGGACATCAGTGCCGTCATTGCGCCGGCAAATACAATTTTTTTTAGAAACATCTTGTCTCTCCCTGTGGTTTTAGATCCGTCGTGCACGTCCGGACCCATCGATTGCCCTTATGGACGTTTATGGGGTCTTGGCCCCAATCCGCGCACCGCTTGTGGTATCAAACAGGTGACAGATTTCGATTGGCACCGAGATCGAGATTGGATCCCCGATCTTGGCGCGGAATGTTTTGTCGGCTTTGACCGACACCAAGGCACCGGCAACACGCACAGATATCATTGTGGCATCGCCCAACAGTTCCATCGTGTAGACAGGCGCAGTGATTTGGCCCGATCCGTCTGTTGCGATTGCTGCATCCTCGGCACGAAATCCCAAGGTAATATCACCTTGTAGAACCGGTAGCCCATTCATTTCGACCCCTGGGGCCATGAACGATCCATTGTCGACACGTCCCTCAATCAAATTCATCGCAGGGGATCCGATAAAGCTTGCGACAAATGTATTTGCCGGGTTGTCGTAAATGTCTGTTGGGCTGCCCACCTGTTGGACAACACCCTGTTTCATTACAACAACGCGGTCGGCCAATGTCATCGCCTCGATCTGGTCGTGGGTGACATAGATGGTGGTCACCTTTAATTCATGGCTCAGGTTTTTGATCTGCGCGCGTGTGGACACCCGCAGCTTTGCATCCAGATTGGACAGCGGTTCATCCATCAAAAACACATTGGGTTCGCGCACAATCGCCCGCGCTAGGGCCACGCGCTGACGCTGGCCGCCAGACAATTCCGCGGGTTTGCGGTGCAAAAAATCGTCCAGTTCGACCATGGCCGAGGCGCGGCGCACCTTGGCTTCATGGGTCGATGGATCAATGCCGCGGACCTTTAGTGGAAAGCGGATGTTATCATAGACGTTCATATTGGGATAAAGCGCGTAGCTTTGAAACACCATGGCCACGTCGCGGTCTTTGGGCTCTAGGTCGTTGACGCGTTTGCCGTCGATCAAAATATCGCCACCTGTCGCATCCTCAAGTCCTGCGATCATGCGC
>Ga0255757_10006061_pt1 | contig 10508 bp, 4 predicted proteins | sample 071ome_27_FD_179957 | JGI IMG/M metagenome (GOLD analysis project Ga0255757, IMG submission 179957) | Coastal salt marsh microbial communities from the Groves Creek Marsh, Skidaway Island, Georgia - 071409AT metaG (version 2) | ecosystem: Environmental > Aquatic > Marine > Intertidal zone > Salt...
GGAGAAAGCTCAATAATGTCCAACGGAGTTGAGGGAGCATTCATGGTTTTTACAACTACCCTGATTCCCCTGGTTTGATCAAACTCTCTATATGTTTTTTGTCCGTTAATTTCATAATATCTTGGATCAACTGGCTTTGATACTGTTCCATTTCTTTCTACAACATCCTCTTCATATAGTGACCACCCATATTCAACAGCAAAATCATCAAAGTCTGTACCATTAAATATCTTTAAAATTCCTTGCGGAATAGTCTCATCATCAACAATATAAGCATCTCCTAGAGAATTTCCAATGTTTGGTAACAGGCTGGTGATTGTATAATCAATAAATCTCATTGTGCCAGCGTATTGTGTTGGAACCTTTATGCCATAAAATACTTCAACATGTCCATCTTTTGGAACTATTGGATCTCCATTTTCTCTAGTAGAATTTTCATTAAACTCAATAATATCTACCCAATTATCTGAATCGTCAAGCTTTTGTATTTTCCATGATTTTGGAACCGTGGCACTTGAATAATTAAATAGTGGATCATTAATGACTTCATCGTTTGCCAGCCTTATATTTCCAAGATTTAGTGAACCCACATTGGTTTGCATTTTTACTACAAACCTGTTAAAGTTTATTTTATTTTTATAAACAATAAATGGTGCGGTGTCGGTCATTCCATAGCTGCCTATAATTGTTTGTGTTGGAGATGATATCCCTCTTTCAATTCCGTTTTCTTTTCTATAAGAAGACCAATACTTAAAATAATCTGATCGTGAAGGCATGTAATATCTTGGCCTTTCAGCGGACCTAATGTTGTCAATAAATCTGTCATTTATGAAACGTGCTTTGTTTATACCTGATCGTGGTCTGAACGGCAAAAAACAATCACCGAGGGAGTAGTACAAATCTTTTGATTTGTCAATAATCCTGAATGGATCATCATCGGTGTCAGAGTATTCTTCATAAGAAACATCTGCCTCTGTGTAATAGTTTCCAAAGTCAAATTTATCATATGTGATAATAGGCTCTAAAAATTGTCCTTCGTTTCCAAAGGGTCTGTATCTGTAGTTTCCAATTTTCTCAATATTTTCTTGATCATTAAGATTAAACTCTGCAAGAATAAAAGAAGATATTTTTAAAGTATTGTTGTTTTGTACGGCACTCTGAAGATCGGCATCGTAAAACATTATGCCTCCTCAAGTGTTACAGATATGTTCCAAAAATCGTGATTGGTGCCGCCTCTTTTAATAACAGAGTGCTCGCAGGAAGAAAAGAATACCCTAACAACCTCGTTGTATTCATTTAAGTGTGAATATGGGGCAACGGTAAACTCGTTATACTTGTCATACGCTAAAAGCATATAGAATGGTCCTTGGTGGTTTTCATACCAATCAACTAGGTCTACTCCCCCTGCAGCCAGATCTGCTGTGTAATCATCTACGCTATTTGTAAGAACACCACTAGCCGAAAATGTTGGAGAGTCTGAAAATGCTCTAGATGGAAACATATCCCATTGCCATGAATATGTTTTCTTATCTGCAATATGATATGAACGCATTGTCCCATTAATCATTCTTTTTCTATTCTCAATTCTTTGTTTTTGAATAGATATTTCAGAGCGATTATGATCAGATAGGATTAAGAAGTCCTCAAATTCTGTTCCAGATGGGACATATTTTGCATTGCTTGTTTCATATGCATCTGCCCAGACTACGGCTTGTGGCCTTGCATACCTAGACCTTCCAGCCATATATGTACTATTAGCCACGGGTATTGTATCCTCTTACTCTAGTATTCTCAGTCATCTTAATCTTCCTCATTACAGCATTTGCAACGTCATCTGGATTCATATCGCTACCATTTAATGTTACGTTTACATTATAATTATACATTGATCCAGACTCCTTTGCTGACCCTCTTGGCATTGCGCTAGACCCGCCCATTTTTGGAAACACATTTCCGTTAATTGCACTCAAAAGAGGTCCGTAAGTTTGTGCAACAGATTTACGAACAACAAATTCTCCAGGCGTTAGCATGGCAGGAACCTTGTCTGTTGCTCCAATTCCTGGAACTATTGATCCGTAAGCATATTTTTTAACTCTGCCACCCATTGCAAATCCTGGTGCTGGTTCACGGGAACCCTTATAATTAACCATGCCACCCATTGCATATTTCTTAACTTTTCCACCCATTCCATAACCCAAAAGACCTTGCAATGCTCCACTAAAGTCTAGTCCCATACCTCCCACGCCACCAAATGCATTAGCTACTTGCTCTTGAGATAGCTCAACCACTTGATTTGCTGGACCACCATATAGTTCTTGAATATTAGCTGTCATTTGATCGTATCCAGAATCTCCTGGTCTTGATACTTGTACTGCAGGGGGTGCTGATGCAATACTGGCTGGTGCAGTAACTCCAGTATCTCTTGCCGCCCTTGCAGCAGCCTTTGCTGCTTCTTCAACCTCTCTTAATTTTGCCCTTAATGACTCTGCCTGTATTGTTGCACTGTTGTATGCATCATCAAGCCTTTCTGACTCATTAGCAATTCTAATATTTAGTCGATATATTTCGTCTTGTACTGGAATTCTGCTTTGCTCAAGTCTGTAAATTTCATCTTGAATATTTCTTTGTCTTAATTGCAACCCTTCTATTCTTTTTTCAATTACCTCTTTTTGTTCCTTTATATCATTAATTTGTTCATCAATAGCTGCAATCTCAGCTTCATTTTGTGCTTCAAGGAGGGATCTCTGATCCTCTCTTCTTTGTGCAGCAAGTTCTGATTGAAGTTCCATTTGTGCTCGTGCTGCGGCGGCGATATCTCCAGTAGAGAGAGCGTCTGCCACATCAAGGCTCTTCTCTCTCAAAGCAATAATTTCGCTTTCTTGTTCAAATATCTTATCTAGAGCCTCTATTTGCTCGTCATATATTTCTTGAACCTTTTCTTTTTGTTCTTCAAGCTTTTCTGTTTGATCGTCAAGATTTTCCGTTGATCTTTGTTCTAATTCTATTTGACGACCGAGGTCGTTGACAAGTCTTTGCTTAAGTTCTACCTGCCTTGCAATTCCATCATCAATCTTTTGCTGTGCATCTAATTGATCTTGAAGTGGACGGATTATATCAATTTCTGCAATTTGTCTTCTAATATCATTGGCTTCTGAAGCAAGATCTCTCATAGATTGTTGAAGATCTTCTGCAGACATTGCCATAAACTTTAAATAATTTGCATTTTTATCATTAAACTGTACTATATTTTTTGCATTATTAAGAATCGCCCTAGTATTATCAGAAATTTTTCCAGATGCAATTTCTTGTAAAACCATTTTCTGTTGTGCTTCACTTAAGCTGCCGACTATTTCAGTTGAAACTTTTCCATTCACCTTTAATTCTTTTGATACTGCCCTGGTTAATTTTAGTGTTGTTCTCTTTGCCTTTAGTTCGTCAACCAATGCTTGTGGCATAAGTTCAAGGGTGGCCTTGGTATCACTTCTTTGTGCCTGCCTAAATAGCTTATATGCTTCAGTGAATTTCTTTACATCTGTTGTAGCGGCTTTGAGAAGCTTTAGACCAGGCTTTCCTTGAGATTTAAGATACTCAATAAATTCTCCACCCAGAGGCTTGCTTGCTACCCTTTGAACTCTTCTTCCAGAAATTGCATCCTCAAAATCTTTTGCAAGCTTTGCTCGTTCTCTAAGTTGTTGCATTAAAGATTTTTGTCCACCGCCGCCACCACCGCCGCCGCCTTTATTTCCAGTTTTAAGATTAAATCTTCCAACTTCTCCTGCGGCCTCTAATTTCTTTTTATTTTCTTCAAGTCCTTGTCCAGCAACTGAAAGATCATATAGATCTGCTCCACCGCCACCACCACGAATAGAACCAATAGACTCAAGTGCTGCTGCTGCATTGTCAAATTTTTCTTGAAGATCAATTTGATGCTGAACAATTGTTATAACTGCCATCTTATCTTCAAGGCTGAATTTGTTAAAATCTTCCATTCCAGAAATTATTTGTTCAAATGCTGTTTCAGCATCTGTTGCAGAAGATCCTTGTGCAACAAGAATGTCTATTGTGGCCTTTTTAACAATTTCTGGCTTTGTTGAATCAAGGGTTTTCATTGCCTTTTCTATTGCAATAATTTCATCTGTTATTTTGTCTATTGGTTTTAGTTGACCATTTGACATTGTATTTGTCTCTAAAAATGCTGCCAAATTTATATTCTCTGGAAGTTTTTGCAAAATTGGCCAATAATCTGCCATATCTTGGGCAATAGGTCCAAACTTCATAATGTCTTCTGGGCTTGTTACATCTATTCCAGCTCTAAATATTAGCTCTTGTGGAAGTTCTGATAAATCCTGTCCTAACGCTCTAAGCTGAGAAAGCGGTGTAGAAGTTTTATTGCTATACTCAATTATTGACTGTGTTGCATCACCAAATACTTTTTCTGCTTTTTCCATATTTGAAACTATTATTCCAGTTGTACCTTGCTCTAAAGCCTCTTGATATTTACTACCTTTTTGAATACTATTAGCAAAATTATCACCAAATAGATTTGCTAATTTTTCTGAGTCAGATAGCATTGTGCTTTGTTGTTCTGGAGATAAAAGATCAAAATTCATAAGAAAGTCATATCTTGCTGTACCGTCCTCTGGAATAGAAGATATGACTCTTAACAATGAAGTTAAGTCCCCACCAGAAGATTCAAAATTAACAGCAACATTTCTAACATCAGATTCATCACCAGACGTTATAAGTGATGATATTGCTTCTGATGCAGCAGTTGATCTTAGTGCTTCGGCAGGTTTTTTTCCGAGATCTATTTGATCCTTATAAAGATTAAACAATTCTCCAGATCCTAAAGATATTTCTTCTAAAATGGATTTCATATCTTCAAAACTTATTTCTCCTTGTAAACCAAGTGCTGCAGATATTAATTCATTTTGATCAATTTCTGATGCTTGACCAGTTATAGCTGCGGTTTCTCTAACAGCTTTTTCTTGTACTACAGCAACCACAGGCATGCCAGGACCAGTATAGTCATTTACAATTTGAGGAACTTCTTCTTCAGTTATTGGCTTCCCGCTTCTTAAACGACCAGTTATTGATTCTAATTCTTTAACTTGATCTTCTGTATATATTCCAGCAGAAGAAACTTGCTCAATAACTGCTTGCATTGTTGCGCCGAAATCATTTGTTTTATCTAGTGCAAGTTGAATTGACTCGCTATAATCACTTTGAGCCTTTGTTGTTTTTTCAATAATTAATTGAAGTTCTTCATACCCTATATCACCAGCAGCGAACTGCTCTCTAGCTAACGCTTCTGCATTAGAAAAGTCTTGAATTATTTGTGTTGCAGCACCTATTGTTTTAGAAGCTTCTTCATGTGTAAGCGTAGTTTCATTTAGTGCATTTGACATAAGATCGGCAGACTTTGATATTCTTTTTTCAGCTAAATTAATGAGTGATTCTGGACCCTGACCTTGTTCAGATATTCTTGTTGCTACTTGAGTTCCTAAAACTGCATCACCAATTTCTATAGCAATGCCTTTTGCAAAAGCTTGAGCTGTTGTTTGATCTAGCATTCCCGCTGCTATTGCATAACTTAAGTTATCAGCAAGTTTTTTAAATCTTTCTGCAGAGGTTGAATTTTTAAGATCTTCAATAAATGCCTGTCCCTTTTCTGAAGAAAACATGTTTTGAAACTCTTGAGCATATTCATTTAGAATTTCTTGATCTTCTTGATTTAATGTAAGTTGTGCCCTTCTTTGTGAAGGTGTTTGTTGTCCCATTAATGCTGCCATATTGTTTAAGGCATTTGCAGTTCCACCAAGGTTGGCTCCAAATTCTGCAGCCTTACGAGAAGCGGTATCAACACCATCTCTCCATTTATATAGTGCTACGCCAGCGGCAGTAGCAGCAGCAGCGACTCCTGCAATAGCCAAAGTAGCTGGACCACCAACTCCAAGCATTGGGAGCATGGAAAGCATTGACAAGCCCATTCCTCCTGCCGATACTGCTCCAGAAAGGGCTGGGCTTTCTGCAACTCCTGGAAGCATCATTCCACCCATCATTGCGGTGCTTCCAATCATGCCCATGCCCATGGACATTCCTATTCCTCTACCCATTCCTGATCCTACGCCTCTACCACGCATAGATCTAACAATTGCTTTAGAAGCTTTCTTTGCATCTCTTTCATTTTCAAATCTTGAGATGCTTCCATCTGGATTTTCTACATGATAGAAGGGCTTTCTAGTTCTATAATCTGCCCCGCCTTCTACAATATCTCCAGCAGCATAGCCTTTAATTGTTCCATTATTAATAGCTTTAAGAAGGGCCATATTGGATTGTGTAGCTTTTTTATTTACAACAAATTCCCCTGGGGTAAGCATTGCTGGAACAGTATCTTTGTTACCTACACCAGGAACAATATGCCCTCCTTTATTTGCATGAGCAAATTGAACACCTTCTATTCCAGGTCCTGTCACACTCTTATAACTATAATCTGCTCCTGGGGCAGAACCCAACTCTCCTCTTAATAGCCTTAAATTTACTGGCCCAGCACCATCGTCTACCCATATATTAGCCTTATTTCTTCCATCTTTTATGTATTGCTTTTCACCGACACTAATTATTGCCATTTCTTCTAGTTCTGTATCTATACCATCTTTTTTCTGTTTCTCGGTTAATTTTCTTATATGTCTTGATATTCTAATTCTTCCGTCTGGCAATAAGTCTGCCTTTATTAGATTCTCAGACTTAGCAAAACCTGAGCCAAACTCTTGTTGAACATTCCTAGCTGAGTATCTAGCCCGCCCCAGACCATTTTCTTGATCTGTAAGTCTCATTTTTGCATCTATAACTGCTGGTTTTCTAATAGCATTAAGAAAGTCTCTACCATTAATACCTGATTCTTCTATTGCTTCCCTGTACAAAAGTCTTATTCTGGTATCATTAATTTTAGTTTGTTCTAAACCGCTCAAACTTCTTTTAAAATTTTTAATAATCGTATCTGTATTCACAGTAGAATTTGGATTTCTTGAATTCCATGTTCGTGCTTGTTGTCTCAATACAACAAAAGAATCATATGTGTCATCATTTAAATCATCTAGTAGTTGTTTTGCTGTTGGATTAGCATCAACATTTCCATCTTTTAATTGTTGATTATATTTTGAATGAAATCCTACGGAACCTCTCGTATCTGCACTAGTCGCAATTCCAAGCCTATTAGCAAGCGACCAGGCTCTTCTTTTTGCTGGTTCTGATATGGCACTTAGAAAATCATTTTCTAAAAATCTTTCTTGTTGATTTTGCCGTCCTTGTTGTTGTTGATTTTGCCGTCTTTGTTGTTGTGCTACTGCTTGCTGCCTAGGGTTACCCTCGGGCACTATTGGCGTAATTGTCTGATTATTAATTGGAGACTTTCCTCTAAACATTGATAGCAGCCTAGCAACTATTCCACCAGCAAAGTATCCTGGAACCTTTCCACTTTCATTTATCTGCCTAAGCAAAGGTAGGTTATCTTGTGTTGCCTGCTTATTGACAACAAACTCGCCAGGAGTGAGCATGGCTGGTACTGTGTCTGTATTTCCTGAGCCTGGAATTGTTCCACCACGATTTCTTCTAATTGCCCCCCTTGTTGCTACCGCCCCCATTGCTCCCGCACCAACACCAAATACCAATTTATTTTGTGCTGCTACTTCACGCATTTGCTGAGTTAAAATCTCATAGGCATATGCTAGTTCCATTACTGCTGCCTGTGCGGTTTCACTAGCACCTACTTGTTCAAGGAGTGCCGTATTTACCGCTTCAGTTGACCCTGCAAGTTGTTGTGCAGAATTTGCAGCATCAATTTCTGCAAGGCTCATGTATTTAGTAGATTGGCTTAGTGCATCAAATGCCCCCTTAATTCCTCCAGACAGGAATCCTCTAAATGCCGTTCCAATTGCGCTGCCAAATTTAACCAAAGTTCCAATCAAGTTTACTAACAAACCTAAGAACATTGTTCCAGCAGGTATTACGATGCCAACTATTGCTGTAGCAATACCTATAAATGTTTTTGCACCATCTGGAAGATTGTTAAACGCATCTGCTATTTTTGCAAGAAAATTAATGACTGGTATAGCCATTTTAGTAAATATTTCACCTATTGGAGCAATCGCAAGCTTTAATTGTTCCATTGCGGCAACAAACTTTGTGCCCACTGCTTCTTCAATAGCACCAAGCTCTTTTTCTGCAGAGGCAGCCATTTCTGCTGCAGACATAGCAGAAATTTCCATTACTCTAGCAGCCTGGGTTCCTTCTTTATTAATATTATCAAATAGTGCTGCAAGTCTTGCATACTGGAATTTTCCAAACAATTCCTCAATTGCCTGTTGTCTACCAAATTGATCAAGCGTGTCTAGTGCTGCTGCAAGTGATTGGACGGTTCCCATAAGGTCGCCCTTATTTGCTTGAATAATAGTGTCAATGGAAATGCCCATCTCTGCTAATCTTTCTTTGGCCTTTTCTGTGGGGTTAATTAAAGATGCAAGACCCGATTTGAGAGCCATTGAGCCTTGAGCAGCACTAACGCCGCCCTCTTGCATTGCTGCCAAAAATGTAGCCAGATCTCTAACATCTCCACCTAATCCCTTAATGACTGGTGCTACTCTTGGAATTGCTCCAGAAAGATCTTGTAGGGTGACAACAGTTTGGTTTTCAACCATGTTTAAGAAGTTGATTGAGTTTGCTAATTCATCACCAGAAAGCTTGAATGCATTTTGCAAAGAAATGGTGGTCTTTAATGCTTCATTTTGTTCCATCTGACCAAGGGTTGCGAGCCTTGTTGCCTGTGTTGTAGCATCAATTAATTCTGCATTTTGTGCACCCGCTGCTGCTGCTTCTGCGGCAAGTCCAACGGTGTCTTTTACGGCAATTCCATACTTGGTATATTCCTTGGCAAGTTCTTTAACAGCATTAAGATTTGCCTCCATCTCTTCTGGAGGTGTGAATGAATCTCCATATACCTTTTTAAAGTTTACTGCTTCTTTTTCAAGATCTCTAAATACTTTTCCTGCTACACCGCCAAAGATGGTTAGCGGTACAGTAAAACCAACCATGAGCTGGCGACCAGTCCATTGTGTGTTTTTACCAAAGTTAATCATAGAGGTTGTTGCTTGATTAAGCATTGCCCTATGAATAGCTAGTTTTTGTGCACTAACTACCGCCGCATTATTGAATGCCTGCAGAGGTCTAATTGCAATGGCATCTCGCATACCATTTGCTGCTGCTCCTGTGGCTACAAATTGAGTTTGTAATGCTTGTGCCCTTGTATTGGCAAGAGACATTACCTGTGCTGCAGCAAGGCCATTCTTTCTAAACTTGGCACCTAAAAATGTTCCTAAAGTTACCTGACCCTTTTTAAGAGTTGTGTCTAATGAAGCAGCAGCGGTTTGCATTCTTACTGTTTCAGCAGTAAAAAAGCGTGAAGCGTTAACAAGCTCAAGCATGTTTTGCGTAGAATTACGCATCGCTGTTGCTTGAACAGCAGAAGACTTGGTTAGGGTTGAATTAAATGCAGTTATTTGTGACTGCAGCTGTCTAAGCCCTGCAGCCGCTGCGCTGGTATTAATATCAATATTAATACGGGCATTTGCATCAGCCAATCTGTGTCACCTTCCCGTCACCATCAATTGTGACAGCATCTAGACCCATTCCGATACCAAAGCCTTTTCTTTTTGCATTTTTGCCTTGAAGAGACATAACGTCGTTAGGGTCAGTTGTTTTGCCCTTGCTATAAACTCGGGCTTGAATTTCTTCCCAGCTACTGCCTTTAGATTGAGCATTTGATTGGTCAAGGTCTACACCCTGGAGGGCTGCCAAAAATTTTCTATTTTCATAGTTCTCGTCGTTTTTAGCTTCAAGAACTGCTACTAGTTCTGGCATTGACAGGTTGTCCTCCAGTTCCTGGTAATCCTTCCAATGCCCCAGAAGGAATACCCGTGATTCTATTGCGGCGAGATCTAGCTCTGACCAGCTAGAGCCGCCGCTAGTGCGTTTGGGTCATTCAACTTGATCCCTGCTGCGACCTCAATAATCTTGTAAATAGTTGGCAGATCTACAACATCCTCTAGCTTTTCTTTGTCAGAATAATCTGAATTGTACTGCTTCATCGCAATTACAGCACAATCAAGAAGTAGATCCATAGACTTGATATTGTCAGCAGCGATATCCTCATCACCAATCTTCTGGAATTCGGTCATGAATTCTCGCAGAAGAGAGATTTTGAGTGGACGCATTGTAACATTTGTCCCATCAATTAATTCAACCTCTACTGTTTCGTAGACGCTAGTTGCCATTTATTCCTCCTAGAATATAATTAAATTATAGCATAGCAGGGGCTATTTTATCATAAATACACTAAGCCCCGCCACATTGAGTGGACGGGGCGAAGTGCTATTCAGTTTTGTATTTAATTATGGTCCAACAACGCGGTCTACGATCTTTCCGTAGGAGCCGTTATCTGCTGGTAGCAAGCG
>Ga0255757_10006064_pt1 | contig 10506 bp, 6 predicted proteins | sample 071ome_27_FD_179957 | JGI IMG/M metagenome (GOLD analysis project Ga0255757, IMG submission 179957) | Coastal salt marsh microbial communities from the Groves Creek Marsh, Skidaway Island, Georgia - 071409AT metaG (version 2) | ecosystem: Environmental > Aquatic > Marine > Intertidal zone > Salt...
GTGTTGATTTTATTCGGCGGTCCGTGCGTCGCCCACCGCGTGTGCGCGATGCTCGCGCAAAAATCTAAAGGCTTGATCGAGGACGACTTCTTCCCGTTGCTGCTGTTACTTTTAGTCGCCTTGTTCTTAACGTCATCGTCGTCTTCGCCAAACAACTCTTTCCTCGCTAACGCCTCCAAGTTGGCAATCTTCCCAACTTCTCTGCACACGACGACTTTCTTCTTTCTTTTTCCTCCTCCTTCTTCTTCGAAATCGTTATCGTCCATGGCAAACCCGGCGGAATCGTACCCTCGATACTCCAATCGTTTCAACCCGACTAATAATTTCTCAACGATTTCCTTCTTCGTTTTCGGCACCCCGCAGTTCAAGTACGCGAATATTCCACACATGGTGTTTATTCAATCTTTTATGCGCGCGAGAGCGTGGATTTCGGCGAGACGAGCGATGATGAAGATGTCGATGAGACTTTCTTCTTCTTCTCTCTCTCTCTCTGGCGTGCGAGAAGAAACGGCGAGGAAATTGCACCGCGCTCTTTCTCTCCCTTTTCTTCTTCTGCTCTCGCTCCCGTTGAGCGCGCGCGTTTGTCGGGAGACCGCAGGGATACGAATACTAATTGATTGATTGTTTGTGTGAAGAAGAACGTGTGCGTGTTGTGATGAGAATCCACAACTTCTTCTTTTTTTCATTTTTTGCTTTTTTGTCCACAAAAGGCACCTCTTCAAAAAACGTCTGTCCTTTCCTCACTCTTTTGCCTAATTTCAAAAGAATAATAAAAATAGCGCATCATTCGTTTATGTGGGAGAGAGAGAGAGAGAGAGAGAGAGAGAGAGCATGAAGAAGTTCTGCCAGCAAAAGAAGTAATTTATTCGCACGGCGGCGACAGATGACGATGAACGAGAATAATCGCTCCTCCGCTTCTTCCTCCCCCTCTTCCTTTACCGCTTTGAATAAAAACGGAAGAAGTCGAAGGAGATTCTTTGAAACGACGACAGCGTCGAAAAAACAGTTGGAAAATAATAAGAAAGATGGAAAGAAAGATCAACGACAACAACAACGGAGGCACCTGTTGTCCTCCGCGGAGGAAACGACCGATGACGATGCGGTCGTCGAAAAAAGGGGGAGGAGCGAGGCGCGAATGATCGTCGAGAGTAAGAAAGAGGCGACGCATTTTACGTCGCTCCCGGCGAGTCCTTTGGACGTGCGCGATAACCACCACACAGACGCGGGAGGGGGCAGCTCCTTCTTTTTTTTGAAAACGATTTTGAAAAGCAACGACAGCGAGGAGGAGGCAGAAACTGCTGCTGCTGACGAGGCAAAAGAAGAAGAAGACGAGGAAGGGAGGATGTTTGAAACGATATTAGATTTTTCCGCGAGCGACGACTGGAACGAAGGAGAAGAGGAAAGAGGGACGGTGAGTAATCGCTTCTCTTCACTCGCGGCTTCGAAAGAAGAAACGATGGAAGATGAGCTTTCGCGCTTGCCGAACGACGTCTTGTGCGAGATAAGCGCAAAATATCTGAGCGCGAAAGACGTGTCGAGTTTAGAGCAAACGTCGAAACAATTTCGAGAGATTCTTTCCCAGAGCGAACTCTGTTGGAAGCATCAGTACAGAAAGAGATTCCGATGGAGACCTGAGGAGAAGTGGGCGCTCGCGGCGAAGTTACCGTTCTCGAGCGGATTGCAAAAACAGGCAATCAAACCGCCGAGCGAGGGTTGGAAAAACGCTCTGAAGAGCGCGACACTAGAGACGAAACTTGAGAAGGGTATCGATGAAACTCATGACGATGATAAGCGAGTTTTGACATTTAGCGCGGTAAAAGATAAGGTAGAAACCATAAACGAAGCGATGAGTAATCTGCGAGATGGAGATGTGTGTTTGTTGGAAGCTGGGACGTATTACGGATCGATTCGAGTGCCTTCAGGAATACATTTGCGCGGTCTCAAATCTTCGCAAAAAGATTCAGTGCACATCGTAGCCGATGATGAGCCGGCGATAGTGGGAGTTGAGAACGTAAATTCCAGAAATAGCCCAAACAATAGCAATAACAACATCGTGATGGTTTCAAACGTTTCTTTGTGGAGACACCGCGCGGCCCGAGACGGATCTATCGGATGCTTAGGCCATCATCCGAAACACACCGCTTGCGCACACTCTGAGAACAAAAATGTAAAGTTATCTTTAGAGACGTGCAATATTGTTTCGGCGGGTGAAGGTGTCGTCGCGCACGACTGTGAAATCGTAAATTGTGACGTTTCAACTGCGTTATCTGGTATCGTCTTGCGAAATGGCGACATCTCCGGTTGTGTCGTGACTTCTGCCATCGCCAACGATCAAAAATCTAAAATCCACGTCGATTCGGAAGCGTCTTCGCATTCATCATCCGATGAAGCTGATGATATTGAAATGCTTGGAATTATTACGGACGATGACGTCGAAGAAGAGGACGATGCGATATCGATCGATAGTCAATCTTCTTCTGCGAGCAGAGTGTATGCATCGATCGTCATTCTGGGTTCGGATAATGAAGATTCCGAGGAAAGAGCAAACGCGACGACGGAAAACGAAATGACCGTGGATGTGAGAAATACTCGAATAGTAATGAACTCTTCCCACGGGATTTCGTGTCTCGATGGCGCTAACGCTACTGTGCGTTCTTGTTTGATTGCAAATAACGAAGGCGGCGGAGTTTGTGTCGGTAAGAACTCTAGGATTCGCATGTTTGAAAATCTCGTCGCGCTGAATAAAGGAGTTGGATTCGCCGTGTGGGGGGGTGGTTTCGGCGAAGCGCTCCGGTGCGAGATTCGCGAAAATTCCCACACTGGCGTAGATATTTCCTGTTTAGGTGCGGTAAAAGAAAGAAACGATGATTATTACAACACTTACGGAGGTATTGGTGGTGTAAATGGTAGCCACTACGAGGAAAATGGAGGAAACGAAACCGACGACGAAGAGTATGAAAGCGAGCTCATGTCGTTCCTATTAGCACAGAGACAGCGCTACGCCATAACGCACAGAGTTGTCATGAAGGAGTGCCTCATCGAGAACAACGGAAGTACTGACATTAACGTTTCTGGTGGAGCGCACTGCGACGCGTTCGATTGCGTCATACGCAAAAGCTCGTGCGCAGATGAAAAGCAATCGCGCATTTTGGTTGAAAAAGATTCCTTCTTTCGCATCTCTCCGTGAATATATAAAAACAAAAGCAAGAGAGAAGAGCGCGCACGCGCATGTATCAATTAAAAATAGAATCAAAATGTATTATTTACTACATGTATTTGGATGTTACACTCAGAGTGAACGCGTATAGGATTAAAAGCTTGCTCCCCTTTCTAATATTAATCGATCACGATCGCGCTGTGAGTTGCCAACGGCGAGCGCTGTGAAGCCTCTTTCTTTTCTCCCTCTTCGAACGTTTTACCTTCACTGCTCGCCGGCGTGTTTTCTTCGCCTTCAACTACTAAGTGCTTCGGCGACACAGGCGTTTGCGGAAAGCGAAAGTGCTTCCCCTTCTTCAAAGCAGACTTGGGAATCTCTTCCGTCTTCTCCACGAAATCTTCGCCGCATAAAGTCAAATCTTCTTCCTCATCTTCATCCTCTTCCTCATCTTTCTGTTTTTCTTCCTCATCCTGCTTTTCGCCTTGCGTGAATCCCATCCCATCGTTATTTTCAAACGGCGTCGGTAACGATGCTACCTTTTCATCTTCGTCCACGTCATCCGCGGCGATGATATTCGCGACAGCATTTTCCACGAGCGCTTGAGCAATCGGAGTACTTCGCACGATTTCTTCTTCTTCTTCTTCTTCTTCACACACTGCCGCTGCTTCTTCAGGCGCTGGAGTCATTTTCTTCATCATGCTCGCGTATTTTGCCTCCATGTCGTTTCCTTCTTCGTCTTCTTCGCTCGCGTCGTCCTTAGCTGGCGTTTGCATTTCTTTCTCGTCTTCCTTCACAGTTTCTTGAACCTCCGTCGCGAATTCAATGTCAACGCAATCCTGCGTTTGCGGGTCGAAAGCTTCTGCCGGTGTCGCAGCGTGTTGTTGATTTTGTTCCTCTTCTCTTTCTTCGTCATCTCCATCTTCTTCGCTCACCGGTGGAGCAACTTGCGTGGCGTGGAAATCACCATTTTCCGTATCTTGCTCGTTTGAAGTGCGCGTTTGGTTGTCGTCTTCGTCCATTTCCATGGTTTCATCAACCTTTACGTCGTCCTCTTCTTCGTCTTCGTCAGTGCCGACGTGTAAACGTTCTCCAACGAGGACGAGCGCTTTTTGCGCTTCCACAAACGCCGCTCGGGAAACCGCGAGCGTTTTCTTAATCGTCGCTAACTCCTTCTCGCTCGCTTCTTTCGCTTTCACGGCCTCGTCGAGGTTCGCTTGTAAAGTTTCAGCCTTGGCGATGATATCTCCCCAGTCGCTCAACTCTTTGGAAACTTTGGCGGAAATTTCTTGGTATTTTACGCACTCTTCCCTAGCAACCTTTTCGTTCTGTTCCGCTTTTTCCGCGCGCTCGATCGCATCTTTGTTAGCTTCGAGCGACGATTTCGCTTCTTCGAGTTCTTTTCCAGACGCTTCGAGTCTTTGCGTCAGCTCTTTCACGTTCATCTCCATGCTTGCGCATTCTTCGGTGTGCTTCTCTATCTCCGCCTTCATTCCCGTGGCTTCTTCTTCCATAGACTTGATCTTTGCGTTCGCTTCTTCGAGTTCCTTCGTCTTCTCGTCGTTTCCCTCGGTCAATCGCTCAATCACCTTGTCCAAGTCTTCCATTTCTTCCTTGGATTCAGCTTTGAACGCTTCGAAAGCCTTCGTGGTCGCGGCGTCTTTCTCCTCAGCCTCTTTGACTCTCGTCTTCAATTTTTTATTCGTCGTCGCAAACTCGTCGCGCTCTCGCGATACCGTTTCGTTCGACTTTTTCAAAATCGCGATTTCCTCCTCCAAAGCTGCCGTGGCGGCTTTGACGATTTCTTCCGCGTTGGCGACGTTTTCGTTCGACTCGACCAAAAATTGTTGTTCTTCAAGTTGCTCCTGATTTTCGGGAGCCGTTTTGCTCGCGCCGACGCTCTTTCCTTTCTTCGACGGCGGGACCGGAAGACCGGTCTCTGCTTCTTTTTCTTGTTCGTTCTTGTCCTCCTCTTTATTCGTCTCTTTTTCCGGCGACGCTCGTTTCTTCGCGGCGGCAGGAATTGGAAGGGCAGCCCCCTTCGCTTCCTCTTCTTTCTTTTTCGACGGCGGTGGCGCCGTGCCAACCTCCTTCTTCTTCTTCGACACCGCGGCGCTGCCTTTCTCTCCCTTCTTCAATCGATGTTTTGGCGTCCCGTAACTCGGTTCCACGCCTTCATTCACTTGGAACTTGAACGCGCACTTAAACGGAAACTCAACCACGTCTTGATCCTTCAAAACGCAAGGCTTGCCTTTTTCCAACAGGACGTTGTTCACGTGTAACCCGTTTCTGCTGCAATCGGTGATGGTAACCGTGTACCCGTTCGCAGCCTTGGAGTCCTTCTCGCAGACGATTTTCGCGTGTTCCGCGGACACTGTATTTTTTCGCGACCGAGAGACGAATGGTGGGAGAATTTAGTATGAATAACAATAACAATAAGAACGAGGATGACGATGATTTCAAAGTGAAAGTGAGAGTTGGGGGTAAAACCCGAGGAGCCACGGGTGGACGAATTCGCCGCCGCCGCGCGCAAATCTGAGCACTCTTTTCCCCCCTGGAAAAAAAACGACCCGTTGAAAAGAAAAAAAAACGATACGCGAAAACAATCACCAACGATATGATATGCGCGCGGCGTGCAAACACAAACACGCGCACGCGCGATACTCGCGAAAAGCAAAAGAAAAGAACCGTACCGCTCGGTAAATCCAACGCCAAATCTGCCACCTGCGTCTTTGCTCTCGTCTCGTTATCTTTCGCCATCAAGATGCGTCCAATCACGCAGTTCGAAAATCGCACGTCCACGTTCGGGCCAATCAGTGGACACTTCTTCGCGCCGTACTTTTCGCACTCTTTGGTCGTTTGGTCCACGTGTAAGATGTTCTTCGCGTCTTCGCTGACGGCGATCAACGTCGCGTACGGGAGTGGTGTTTGTTCTTCTTCTTCTTCTTCTTCTTCTTCGGTCATTTTTTTGTCCTCTTCTTCCTCTCTTGCGTGTGCTTTTCCCGAGAAAAACTAGAGTCAACGAACGCAGTTTTTTCTTTTTTTCGTTCCCGTTCTCGCGAGCGCAAAAAACAAATATTTAGGGTTTCAGATTTCGTGAAAGAAAGAGCGGGAAAAACGCACACGTCTTCTAGAAACCACCACACACGATACGCGTGACACATCCACACGAAAGAAAAAAGAGAGACGGACAACGGGAAGAGATTGCGCGCCGGGGACCGGGGAAACGTTGTGCTTCGACTCTCTTTTTTTGTACCACTACTGCCGCGCGCGCTTAAGCAGAGATCAACTGTCGCGCGTTGTTGATATTTATCTCTCGCCATGAGAAGAAGAGATACATTTTCGGAGTAAAATAGCGAGAGAAGAGACGGAGAGATATGAGGACGGCGGGAACGACTTCGACGTCTCGCGCTTCGTGCTCCTCCTCCTCTTCCTCTTCGAGAAGGAGAAGAGCGACGACGACGACGACGCGTTGTCGTTCGTCTTCTTCTTTTTCTTCCTCTTCGTTCTCTTCGTCCGTCTCGCGAGAAGATGGAACGCCGCCTTCTTCGCTTCAAAATCATCATCGTCTTCGCGTTATCATCGACGCGAGTCGTCGGACGAAGATTGTCCTCGAGTGCAACAACAACAACAAAACAACTCTATCGACGACGGATAACGACGAGGAAGGATCGTTCCAACGAGAGCAACGAGTGCAACCGCAGAGACGATGGTATCATCGGGGTCCGTCGAAACAGCCGCACGAAGGCGACGTCGCGCGCGGGGAAAATTTCGTCCAAGCGATCTCCGAGACGTGCACAAACACCACCACCACCAAAAACGAGAAGAGCGAAAACGGAACGAGGATGAAGATACTCGCAGCTTCTACGTCGGCAGTCGCACCAACCAACGCGTTGAATAATAATAACGACAACAGCAATAAAAGCAACAGTAAATCGTGGCAATACTTGACGTGCACCGGCGAAACCATGGACGACGAGGACGAAAACGAGTGCCCGTGGGAAAGCGGCGAAGAAGACGACGAAAGCGAAAAGTACGAAAAGAACGAAGACGTGGACGAAGACGCGAAGAACATTTTCAACGCGTACATTGAAGACGATGAAAAAAATAGCAGCAGCAGCAACGCGGAGAGAATGAATTCGACGAAAGAGACCGCTTCGAAGTTTTTGAAACGACTGAAACGATTAGCCGAGAAACGAAAGTTGGAGGAGTTGCTCCAATTTTTAGACGAAAACGCCGGATTCGTGGCAACTTTGAAAAACGATAAGAAACTGTGCAGAGCGATCGCATCGGCGTCCGTTGCCGCCGCGGCGAAATGCAGAGACTTCACGTTTGCGACGATGCTTTTAAAAGCCGCCGAAGGTCCATTTTCGTGCGGTGTTTCGTCAGCGGCGTACTCGTCCATCATCATCGAAGCCGGACGCGTGCACGATTTAGATTTAGCTTTGACGGTATTTGAGTGGTGGAAGAAAGGAAGAGGTCCAATTAGCGCGCAGTTTGGCGCCTCGGCGAATAAAAACGGCAAGATGTTTGTCGCAAATTCGTTCCTATGGAGCGTAGAGGACGTCCCGAAAGGTGTTAATCGTCACGACCGCGTCGGCGTGAAATGGCATCCGCGACGAACCGCGCCGAGTCGAATGTTGTTTTCGCTCTTGGACGCCTGCGCAGAATGTGGAGACGTTCGCCGCGCCGTCGATACGAAAAACGAAATATTATCCTGGGAAGGTCGAGTAAAACGTCCGGACGATTTTGAACGCGCGTGGTGCTCTCTTTTGAAGGCACACTCGAGAAGTTCGGAACCTTTGAAAGCGTTGAGCGCGTTTGAGGAAATGCTGACGACGAACGAAAAAGGAACAAAGAACAGTCTGTTGGCGCATAACATCCTCATGTCCGCGTGCGTCAAAGGTGGGCGGCCAGACTGGGCGAGAGATATGTTAGAAAAAGCAAAGGAAAACGGTTTGAAACCAGATTCAATTTCGTATGCGACGTGTGCGGCTGGAGAAACGCAAGCCGCTCGAGGAATTTTAGGATCGGATTACGCCTGCGACGTGGAAACGCTGAAGCGACTGTTTCGGGAGTACACGGAAATTCCAAGAAGGAATAAAATCGCGTACGGAGCGTTCGTTTCCGCGTTTCTGCGCAGAGGCGAAACGAACTACGCGATAGAAGTTCTCGAGCACGCGCAAAACGACGGACCTTCCTCGTCTCGAACGAAGAAATCATCGAAGAAAGGTGCCGGGAATTCCTCCTTCGCGGTTTCACCAAACTCGTACTTTTTAGTCATGCGACACGCGGCAAACGAAGGCGACGTCGATGGCGTGAGAAGACTCTCCGAAATGCTTCGCAAGCATCCTAAAGACAACGCGTTGTTGAGAGCAGAGGCAGCTTTATACGAATCGGAGGCGTTCGCGGCGGCGAACGATGTCGAAGGGGCGAGAGATGCCATCTTTCGCGCGCAAAACGCCGGCGAAACGGAAGCCGCAAAGGTATTGAGAGAAGCGAGCGAGAAAGTCTTAGTGGCTTTGTTCGTTGAAAACGAGATGGAAGAAAAAGATGTGTCGCCGAAGAATGTCCCAAAAGCGAGGAACGTCGCGAGAGCGTTGAGTTTACTCGACGGCGCTTGGAGTTACGACGAGTTTGATCAGGAAACCGGGGAAGGCCAGTTCCCGAAACCGCCTCCGAAAGAAGGGTACGAAAAAGCCATCGAATTCGGAAATGTATCTCCGTTAGCGTTCAAAGCTGGTTTGAATCCGAACGATTCCATCGAAGAGGCGAACGAATCAGACGCTTTGCGCGTGTATTCCTGCGAGGAGTTGGTTGAAATGAGCATGTTAGCCCGGCGCATGGACTCGGGTCGGTTAGTTTTAGAGCAAGCGAACGAAAACGCAAAGTGCGAGAAAGACGTGCTCGTTTTAGACGGTTTTGGCGAACCCATCGGCATCTTAGAACGAAACAGGAAGAAAGGAGGAGAAGACGAGGAGTTCGCGTCTGCGGAGACGCTGATGAACGCGTCGCTCCTCGTCACCGCAACTCTGAAAGCGTCCACGATTGGCGAAGTTGCTTTGGCGTGCTTCGAGAATCCCAACGAGGTACCGATCGCCATCGTCGACGAGAAGAGCAAAGCGTTGATCGGAGCGATATTCCGCGAAGATTTGTTCGTTGACAACGCTAAGAAAAAGAAGAATCAAAATAAGAAGGACAGCGAAGGAGAAGATGTGACGGTTGATGATCACAACAGAAAGAGCGATCCCAGATGATTTTTTTAAAAGTCGTCGTAGTACGTAGTAGAACACGCTTTGATTAAATGTTTTTTAATAATACAACAGCAGCGCAAAACTAGCAGCAGTAAAATACAAGAAACAAAACGTTCCCGTTCGCTTCAGTTCTTCTCTAAGGTGGTGGTGGTGGCTGCGACTTCGCCAACATCTCGTCTCGTTCCTTCACCATGCCTTCCAACAATTTAATCTGATTCTTGACAACAATTTCAAACGCGTTAAACTTTTGCTCCTGCTCTTGCGTCAGTTTCTCCAACTTGAAGACGTCCTTCTCCGCTTCTTTCAATCGTCTCTTGTACAAATCTAAACTCTCCACCGCCTCGTCTCTCTCCTTTTTCGCTGAGCTCAACTCCGCTACCAGTTCTTCTCTCCATTCATTCGCTTTTTCTAATTCGTACTGTAAACTTTCCTTCGTCGCCGTCTCCCCCGTGTTTGGTTTACCGAACAAATTCGCTCTGTGCAGAGACCATCTCTTCTTCTCCCTCTGAGCGGCGTTTCTCGTCGCGATCGTTTTTGTCGCGATCGTGGTGGCGGGAAAAGCAGAAGAAGAGGTAAACGTCATCGATTTGATGATATATCGTTCGATACTCTCTCTCTCGCGAAAATCTCGCAAAAAGAAATGAAATGAGGAGGAGAGGAAGAGAAAAGGTGCCTTTCGCTTCCTTCGATCGATCGATCGATCGATCGACCCTTTCTTTCTTGGCTGTTTGCTGTTTTGTGGCAAAAGAAAAAAAAAAAGAGATAAAACACGCATCGATCATCATCTGTTTCGAAAGCTTTTCAAAGAGCAAAAAAGCTTCGTCAAACTTACCCACAAGTCACTCATCGCAATCACAAATCCATACTATATACTATTTTTGCGCGCGCGCGGTTTGAGAAGATAAGAACGGAGCTTTAATACAGCGCGCGAGAGAGAGAGAGAAGCGAAGAGTGGGAGGGTCACGCGAGCGCACAGATATATATACACGTTAATATATATGAGCAACGGTGGTGGTTTTTACGAAGTCGAGATGGAAGAGACGAGCTTTGCGACGACGCACAACGACAGCGCGAACATCAATAATAATAATAATAATA
>Ga0255757_10006074_pt1 | contig 10499 bp, 6 predicted proteins | sample 071ome_27_FD_179957 | JGI IMG/M metagenome (GOLD analysis project Ga0255757, IMG submission 179957) | Coastal salt marsh microbial communities from the Groves Creek Marsh, Skidaway Island, Georgia - 071409AT metaG (version 2) | ecosystem: Environmental > Aquatic > Marine > Intertidal zone > Salt...
CTGTCTTAGGATCTCTGGGGGTGACCGGGGTATACGGGTCCTCTAAATAGTGAGACAGGTGCCCCTCAATGCGGATGTATTGATTGTTGCCGTCAGTGCGAAGGCGCTTGTCTCGCTCCTCGCGATAGCGCGCTTTGAGTTTAGGGATATCAATCGCCGCATGTTGATTCATTGTGGTTCGTCCTGCTCTGAGTTCGATTGGAGGCTGGACGAGACTAGCACAGAACGTTGCGCATGCTGTGGCTCTGCTTGCGCGGCCGATAGCATAAAGTAGTGTGCGCGTATTCAAGGTAAATGCACGACCAGATCATAGGGCGCGCCCCGGTTTGACTTTAGGCGCTGGGTATCGCCGGGGCCGAAAAAAATGGAAGGGGCGAGAGGCGAGCCATTTGAGGGTGCTCATGCAAGACTGCGCCATCGTGTCGCCTAGTCAATCTGTTGGCCACTCGTGACTCGTTGGCTTCGGAGGACGCCGCCCGGCTTCAAGCGCGGAGCTCACTTTTTGTTTTGGGTCAGGAGCCCCCAGCCGAGCCATGCGAAGGCGATACCTATGAGAGGGTTCAACCAGTTGAGGATGGCGTAGGGCGCGTAATCGGTCACAGCGAGATCCAAGGTTGCGGCGTAAAAAATGCCAGTGGTCGTCCAGGGGATGAGGGCTGCGGTCAGCGTGCTGCCCTCCTCAATGCTGCGGGACAAAAGCTCGGAATCGACTCGAATATTCGTGAAAGCTGATTTGAATAGTTGGCCGGTCAGGATGATCACAATATAAGGTTCAGTAAGCATGGCATTGCCCATCGTCGCGCCGAGGGTTGACGCGCTAACCAAGGCCCCACGCGACTGAATTTTGCTGAGCAGGCCAGAGATCAACGCTTCGAATAACCCCAAAGCTTGCAGGACACCGCCCATGGCCACGGCAATCAGGGCCAGCGTGAGCGTCCAAGCCATGGATGCCATACCGCCGCGGCTCAAGAGACGATCAAGATTTGCATCGCCTGTCGCGAAGGTCGCGCCCTCGTAGACGGCGTTCATGGCCTTGGTCAGGCTGACGTCCTGCAGTGTGATGGCGAGGACCAGGGCAAAGAGACTGGTCATCAGCATGGTCACTTCGGCGGGCACACGCTTGGCGGCGAGATAAATCATGAGCGCAATCGGGGTCAAGGTGAGCCAAGACACATCAAACTGTGAGCGAAGTGCGTTCTCAAGTGAGGTCAAGGCCGTGAGTGGCTGGCTTTCAGCGCCATAATCTGACCCCAAAAAGGCGAAAACGAGCGCTGCAATCAAAAGTGCCGGGCCGGTGGTCAGGGCCATGCTGTGAATATGTCGATAAAGGTCGGTCTGGGTGGAGAGCGCCGCCAAATTGGTGGTGTCGGAGATGGGCGACATTTTGTCGCCAAAACTTGCGCCCGAGATCGCGGCGCCGGCCACGAGCGTCGAGGGCATGCCCATCAACTCGCCGAGTCCTACCAGAGCGACTCCGAGCGTTGCAACCGTGCCCCAGGAGGTGCCCGTGGCGCTCGCCATAAGAGCGGTTAAAACGAGCGTAGCCGGCACGAACAACGAAGGCGTTAAAAGCTTGAGCCCGTAATAGAGCAAACTCGCGACGGTGCCACTGAGCATGAAGCTCGCCATCAGCACGCCGATCATGAGGAAGATCGCGAGTGCGGGGATCGCTTCCTGAACACCTTTGAACATACCCTGCCGAAGCGCGGCACCGCTCAGGCCGAGGCCCCTACCCAGTAGAGCAAGCGCCGCCAGTGCAGTTAGGAGTAGGGCATGCAGCGAAATTTCGAAAATAAAAAGACCCGAAAGTAACCAGGCCAAAAGCATGACTAAGGAGGCCAATGCGATCCTAGGCGTCATGACTGGGCGCCATAGCCCTTGGGGCAAAGGAGCCTATTAAGCAGGTGGGTTGAGGAATGGGCCATCGACACAGAGCCTTAAGCCGTCGGGCGTGGCGCAAGCGCCGCAAATGCCAACACCGCATTTGGTTTCGTAATCAATGGCGCTGAAGATTTGCGCCTTTGAGGCGAACGTTGATTGCACGGCAACGGCTGCGTGCACCATGGGTTCGGGCCCGCAGTTATAAAAGCGCATCGCAGCGAGTCTTTCCTGAGGCTGGGTCTCAAGGAAAGTTTGAAGGCAGTCCGTCACGCGTCCGTGAAACCCCTCACTGCCATCGTCTGTGGCAACGTGAACTTCAGCTATCTTTTGGCATTCATCAAGAAAATAAAGACGATCTCGGCTCCGAGCACCCACGAAAATAACCGCGTCTTTAAAATCGCGAGCGATTTGATAGACGGCCGCGAGTCCGGTACCCCCAGCAACCAAAATAGGGATCTCGTCTCCTTGAATATTGACCGGTTGGCCGTGAGGTCCTCGTAAGTAGGTGTTGGTCGAAGGGGACAAACTTTGCAGTGCATGCGTGAATTGCCCCACGTCGATCGCCACTAGGGTGAGTGGATCATCAAGCAAAACCGAAAATGGTTTTTCGCCAACTCCCGGGATCCACAGAAAAACGAATTCGCCGGCTTGAATATCGCATCGCTCTTTGAAGTGCAGCAGGGCGATGTCCTCACACACAGCCTCTGTCCGCAGGAGGGTTACTGGCCGGAACGACATATCGACGTCATATTGAACAAGCGCTTCGGCAGCATCGACCTGAGACAGGTCCGTGTCCTCATCAAGTCTCGTGAAATAGCGTTGGATCTCTCGGGTGGGCATTCCTGTGAGGGCTGAACCTACGCCGACAATGTCAGCGCCTGCAGAACGCAGCGCGTCGACGTCGCTTTTCGAGCTCACGCCGCCGCACCCAATAATGGGTAGGTCCGTGACTGCGCGGATGTCTTGGATACACTTTTGCGCGATCGCGAGGACCCCTTTGCCCGAAAGTCCGCCAACGCCATTGCTGAGGACGGGTTTCCCAAAGGCCTTGTGGGTTCCTGGCCCAACCGTGTTGATCGCGCAGAGTGCGTCTGCGCCGGCTTCAGTTGCTGCAAGCGCAATCTCGCCGATGCGATCCGTGTTGGGTGTGAGCTTTGGGATGACGGGGACGTCCACCGCAGCCTTCACCGCAGTAATGATCTCAGCCACCAAGTCTGGGTCTTGTCCCATCGCCATCCCGTAGCCTTTCGCGTGAGGACAAGAGAGATTGAGTTCGAGTCCATCAGCAAAGGGAGCTAGGTGGATAGCCACGGTAACAAATTCTTCGACGCTGCCACCAAAGATCGAGACTAAAAGAAAGCGGTCAAAGGGCACTTCAATCCCGGCAAGGCCCTCGGCTGCCCTCTCCATACCTGGGTTGGTGAGACCCACGGCGTTGACAAAAGAACCCGGCGCATATTGGGTGTAGATCGGCTCGCGATAGCCGGACCGAGGTTCAGGACCGATGCTTTTGGTGGTGATCAAACCGATTTGGGGCATGTCTAGGATGACGCGCTGAATAATGGAAGGTTGGGTGGTGACGATCCCCGAAGGAATGGTGAAGGGCCCAGAAATCGTTTTGCCTAAAAATGTGGTTGGACCAGCCATGCGAGGATCCTTGGGAGATGCGCGCATTATATCGAGGAGCTGGCGTGCATGACATATTGGGAGACGTTAACTGCCCCGACACTCGAACATGGGCAGAAACTTTTGCTGAGAATTTAGACACAAATTTTGCTGAGTATTTAGATGCAAAGCCCATTTTTAATATTGGTCTTCGAGGAGAAGGTTCAAGGTGAGGCGTCATCAAGATGGGAGATTGGCCAGCTGACAGGGCTCGGTGCGGACAATTTCCTAAGGTGCATGCGGTTGAAACGTGGAAATTTATGGCGCTATCCTAATAACGCTGATCCGATCAAAGATATCCTAAAAGTGATCTACTCTTCCCCGAGAACAGCGATTTTTTTGAGTTCGGTTTCGCCGAATTAATCGTGAATTCAAGTGAAGCTGATCGACTTGGTCTGCGTTAGATTAATTTTTTATCTAAGTCATTCGGATTATTTTTCAAGTTGGTCAACATATATAGTACTTTCTGATCAACGCAGTAATCGATAGATTGCCAAAAGATGAATTATTCTTGTAAGCCGAGTAAAAATGTATGCAAAAAAGTCGTGAAGAGTTCAAGCGAAGGGCAACCAGAGTAGTTCGGCCAAGGTTAATTAGGGGGTCAAGATCCTACTGTTTGATGTTGCTACTTCTCATTACACCTGTTGTGTCAGGGTCACCGTCGAGGGCCGAGGTCAGTGAACTCTCCACTGTCTATGGGGCACTTCCGTTGCTCAGATCCTTGGCCATCTCACCAGATGGGAATTGGATCGCAGGTGTCGGAGTGGTTGGTAATCGTCCTTCAATAGTTGTCGCACCCTTTGCGACCCAGCAATTTGAACCAATTGCGATGTTGAAAAATGATTTTGATCGAATTGATTGGGTGGAATGGGCAAACGAAGGAAGGGTTGTCTTTTCAAGTAGCTCTCCGACCGTAAAGGCAGGGCGAGTGTACAGGCAGCCTTCTCTAGGTTCGGTGGATGTTGATGGATCCAACTACGTCCAGCTCAAAAATGAAGCGCTTTACGTAAAGAACCCGATGTCCGGGAGGATGATGGGTTTGGTTCACAATCTTCCTGAAGATCCGAATCACATTCTCGTTAATGCCTATGACTTTAGAGAGCGAGGAAACAGTGTCTTCAGGGTTAATGTTTATGACAGTGATTTTGAAAAGGTATTCAGTCCAACTGACGATATAAATTCTGTTTCTCCAAATGAGTCCGGTCAACTTTTGTATGGTGCTACCGTCGATAAATTAATTGCTAAGTTGTTCTATAGACCCTCAGAAAAAAGCCCATTTCAGGAAATTTATGAATTTTCGCTTGCAGATGGCCAAGGAGGGTTGGGAATTGTTGGAACAGCTAGTGTTCCCGATAAGCTGTTAGTGTTGACGAACCTTGAGACGGATAAAACGGTACTAGCGGAGTTTGATGTTGCCGCTAGAGAACTCACAGAGGTTGTCTTCGAGGATTCTCGTTATGACGTTGGAAATGCGCTGTATTGGGATGGACAGCTTCACGCCATAGTTATCCCTCGTGATTTCCCCGAGTACGCCTTGAAGTCACCTAGGTTTGAAACGGCTCTTGGGAGGGCGAAAGAGGCATTAGGTCAAAGCGATTTGTTGTTTGTTGATTCCACAAGAGATTTTACAAAGATCATCGTGGCCGCCGGGGGTGAGAGGGGAGTTCCCAGTTTTTACGCGCTTGACTTTGAGAAAAATATTGGTGCCTTACTTGCCAGTACCTATCCAGCAGCAGCAAGGTTGCCTAGGGCGAGTACCAAATCGCACTGGATCAAGGCCAGAGATGGAGAAGACATTAATGTCTTCGTAACGATGCCCTCCACTGCGGGGGGAAATAAACATCCGGTGATTGTATTTCCTCACGGTGGACCGAACGCGAGAGATTTCAGCGGCTTTGACCCGTTCGTCCAGTACTTCAGTAGCCTAGGATATGTGGTTTTGCAGGTCAATTTTAGAGGCTCCAGTGGCTTTGGCCGTGCGTATGAAAAAGCAGGCTTCATGCAATGGGGTAAACGCATGCAAAATGACGTGATTGACGCGTTCCGATGGCTCAACGAAAAAGAGCTTGCTGACACGAATCGGAGTTGCGTTGTTGGTGCCAGCTATGGGGGCTATGTAGCGCTGACCGCGAGTTTTCAGACGCCGGACTTGTTCAATTGTTACGTTAGTATTGCTGGCGTCTCGGATATTGAAGCACTACTGAAATCAGAGTTCTACTCAGGTTCGCAAATTTCTAAAGAGGTTAACGCTATTCGACATGGTGATACGGCCAAAGATGTCGAATACATGAGATCTCAGTCGCTTATTCACAATATAAGTGATGTGAGGGGTCCCATATTACTAGTGCATGGGACCCTGGACACGAGAGTGAAGCTGGATCAGTCCAAGCTTGCGTACCGAGCTCTCAAAAAGGCCAAAGTCGATGTCGAGCTATTGACTGTCAGAAACGGCACGCATTATTTGGATGACCAAAAGAATCGTCAACTTGTTTTCCGGGCAATCGGTGAGTTTCTAGGAACTCACCTTTGAGACTCAGCGGAAGCACCGTATCGCGTTGTTCGTTAGGTGCGGAAGTCAAGGGAAATCGGTGACTATATAGTCTTCCAATCACACTTGCCGGAACAACACTCCTGACCCGAGTTAAGAGAGGTGAAAAAAAAGGAAGCAAAGTGGAGGATTGTTGTTTAGCGAAAAAAAATAGATAGAAAACAGAGCGTTAATAATGAGTTGACGAGACTAATTCAGAAGGTAAAATGAACGGTCTCGTGAATGTTTTGCGTCCTTGGGGACTCAGGACGCTCTAACATTACGGTAAACAATCCATGTCATGGGGAAATGATCATGTTAAACAAAATGTTGAAAGCGATGGTGGGGCTCGCTTTAGTTTGGGTGGCAACACCTGGGCTGGCTGACGATACCACCGGCCTACTTCGCGGAAGAGTAGTTGGTGCTGGAGACCAAGTCACGGTCGAGAATGTCGAGCGTGGGGTTTCGTATAGCACAGACGTAGACGGTGGTTCTTTTAGCCTCCGAAGCCTACCGCCGGGCGAGTACAAGGTGGTGCTCCAAGCGGGCGGCAAAACGATTGACGAGCAAGTCGTCAGTGTGAGCCTCGGTTCTGCTACAGCCGTGACACTAGGCGAAGCGTTAGAAGAGCTTGTTGTTCAGGGCGAGCGAGTGGCAGCGGTGGATATCGCGATCGCTGAGTCGGGCATGGTCATCACCTCCGAAGAGCTTGATGAATTACCAGTGCCAAGAAGCCTTAACCAGGTCACATTATTGGCTCCTGGTGTGATTCGAGGCGATAATGCGTTTGGCAGTAACACGTCGTTTGCTGGGTCGTCCGTTGCTGAGAACACGTCTTACATCAACGGTTTGAACACCACGAACTTCCGTAACGGGTTGGGGTTTTCTACCGTACCGTTTGAGTTCTACGACACGATTCAGGTTAAGACCGGAGGTTATAGCGCGAAGTACGGTCGCTCAACTGGGGGTGTCATTAACTCCATCACCAAGAGCGGCAGCAATGATTTCAAAATGGGCGTGAATGCCTATATGAATGGTCTTGCGGGTACAGGTAAAGACACTTACGGGTCTTACAACGACAAAGACGTGTCCAAGGGTCAGACCTACGACGTATGGATGTCTGGTGCCCTTTGGAAGGACAAGGTCTTCTTTTACGTGCTGGGTTCAGAAGTCAAAAGTGAGTACGAAGCCTATGGAAAGCTAAGTGGCTTAGCTTTTTTTGGAGACAACTCGTCGACCTTTTGGGGCGGTAAGATCGATGCCTACATCACGGATGATCACCATATCGAACTGACCGGTTTCAGTGACAAGGCCGACTATGTAGAAGACCTCTACAACTATGAGTTTAATGAAGACGAGGACGGGAAGGTCACCGATGCGCTGGGGGATTATTTCGGCTCAACTATCTACAGCCGTGGTGGCGACAACTGGATCGCGACCTACACAGGTCGATTCGGTGACAATGTTGAGTTGTCGGTAAGCTATGGCGAAAACGAGGCGAATCGAACGACGCTCGGTTCAACCGATACGATTCCGGTCGTGTACGAGGTAGTTTTTGATCCAGAATACGCATTCAACTTGCTCGGGGTGTCGCCCTTCGCTTTAGTTGAAGTGGGCGACGATAAGCGCGAAATGCTGCGCGGTAATCTTTCGTTTGACATCGGCGATCACGTCCTTGAAGTGGGTCTGGACAGTGAAGTCAACACAGCCGTAAATGCCTCACAATTTCCTGGTGGTTATTACTTCTTAAGAGACCCGTCCGGCTTGTATGCGGCGCTCGCTTTGGGCAAAGACTGGTCGGACCCCGAAAACCCAACACCGAACGTTCGTCGTCGTGAATATCGTATTGGTGGGTCATTTGATACTGAGTCTGATGCGTATTACATCCAAGACACTTGGTATGTGAATGATCGTCTGACTTTGGAGCTGGGTGTGCGAAGCGAGTCTTTCGCTAACCTTAACTCCAACGGCGCGCCGTTCGTTGAGATCGATGATCAGATTGCACCGAGATTCTCAGCTGTATTTGATCCACGTGGCGATGGCAAGTCAAAGATCTTCGGGTCTTGGGGCCGCTATTATCTGCCGGTCGCAGCGAACACCAACATTCGCCTGTCAGGGGGTGAGACATACATCCACACCTTCTATGCTTGGGATGGCGTCAGCGCGGATCAATACGACGTACCGACCAACTTGGGCGCGGTTCTTGATGTCGACACGTTTGCTGATGGTGATGTACCCGACACCCGTGCCGTAACTGACGAAAACATCGAACCGATGTACCAAGAAGAAATGGTACTGGGTTATGAGATGGTCACCGACTCGGGTTGGAACTTGGGCGTCAAAGGCATGATGCGTGACCTTAAAGTGTCTATCGAGGACGTGGCAATCGACGCCGGTGTGATTCGTTATTACAACCAAACAGGGACTTGGAACGCAGATTTGGTTGGTGGCGATTCGGTTGAGGACGTTTACGATGGTTTCCACGCTTATGTCTTGACCAACCCTGGTAATGACATGCGGATCTATATTCCTGAGATGGATGAAACCATCGATCTTAGCTCTGAGATTCTGCAGTACCCGAATGCAAGCCGTAAGTATCGAGCGCTCGAGTTCACGGCCAGCAAAATGGCCGAAAATTGGTTCCTGAGTGGGTCTTACACGCTGGCGTCCTCAAAGGGTAACAACGAGGGTTACGTCCGTTCTGACAATGGTCAGGACGATGCCGGTCTGACCACGAACTTTGACCAGCCTGGATTGACCGATTATGGATACGGTGAATTGCCGAACCATCGTCGCCACACGCTGAAGCTTTATGGGTTTTATCGGTTTGCTGAAGCAGGTAACGGTTCGCTGCGACTCGGCTTCAACTCAAGCTGGCTCTCTGGACGTCCGAAGAATTGCTTCGGTACGCACCCTACGGATGACTTTGCAGCACTGTATGGCGACGAGTCGTTCTTCTGTGATGGCGAGCCTACGCCTCGTGGGTCGCTGGGAGAAACGTCTGATGTATTCCGTTTTGACGTGAATGCGCAGTACACCTTCGCGATGGGAGACAGTGCGCTGAAAGTATCTTTCGATATCTTCAACCTGTTTAACCTGCAGAAGCCGACGGAAGTCAACGAAAGTGAGCCTTTGGGCGGCGCTAATCCTTACTCAGGGTTGACCACGTCTTACCAAGCGCCTCGGCAGTATCGTGTGTCGATGCGTTGGTCGCTATAAGCAGCTGATGCTCATAAGAAAAGGCCTCGGAAGAGGCCTTTTTTTTGAGTTAGAGAAAGCGTTTCTCTAGGCTTTTTAGCTTGTAGAGGAATGCTGAGCTGATCCGTCGCGTGCCTCAGACCCAAACAGCCTCCCTAGGAAAGCAAGTTTGCTGGGTTCGTCAGGAAAGGTGGCAAGAGCGCTTTGGGTGGGCTCTGGAACTTGCGGGTTGCTCGGCAGATACAGTCGATGAGTCAATTAGCGATGAATCAGAGATCCCAGGAATGTTCTGCAACTTGGGTCGCCAGGCTTGGTGAGGGGCCGTGGATAAGGTATAACACTCTTTTGGAAAAACAAGCAGGTTTGACGGTTATGGCGAAGACAACAGATCACGAAATTGTTTCGATTTACCCTTTCAACGATCAGCAAGTCGACGAAATGATGACGCACTCAATGGAATGCGTCTTGATGTGGGCAACCAAGGACTCTTGGCCCGTGGGCGTGACCCATGCATTTGTCTGGGAAGGCGGCAAAATTTGGTTGACCTTCGCTGAACATCGGCATCGAACTGCGGCTATTAAGCGCAATCCCAAAGTCTCCGTGAATGTAAGCAGTATGGGGTATGGTCCAGGGGCCTCGGAAGAGCTTCCAAAAGGCGCGATCACCTTCAAGGGAACGGGTGAGTTCCATAATGATGAAAAAACCAAGTTTTGGTTCTACGAATTGCTCGCGAACAAATTGAATCCGGGTAATCCAGACGGCGTGGCCTATTGGAAGGATTTTCTGGATTCACCGCTCCGAACGGTATTGTCCGTCACGCCGGTTAAGAAAATTATGTACAACAGCAAGCTTGCTGGGGCTCACATGGCTGGGACCGTAGAAGAGGGTGAGCTGGGTGAGCGCCTATCTTCCGATGCAGAACGGATGAACAAGTATCGAGCTGGCAAGGGCCTGGACGACCGCTAAAGAGACGGCGCGGGCCCGGCAAGAAACCCGAAAATTGAGTCCTAGGGTTGATCCTGATGGTAAATGCCCCGCTCGTCCTTTTTGGTCGAGGGGGGTGTTAACTGAGCTCTGTAGGATTTGCATCATCCCAGAAGAGCCAGCATTGAGTGGACTCAAAGACTGAGAGAATAGAAGGCTCGAAGGCTCGAAGGCTCGAAGGCTCGAAGGCTCGAAGGCTCGAAGGCTCGAAGGCTCGAAGGCTCAAAAGCTCAAAAGCTCAAAA
>Ga0255757_10006090_pt1 | contig 10488 bp, 8 predicted proteins | sample 071ome_27_FD_179957 | JGI IMG/M metagenome (GOLD analysis project Ga0255757, IMG submission 179957) | Coastal salt marsh microbial communities from the Groves Creek Marsh, Skidaway Island, Georgia - 071409AT metaG (version 2) | ecosystem: Environmental > Aquatic > Marine > Intertidal zone > Salt...
CATCCACGGGAGATCTTCCGCTTGGTCAGATAACGCCCCTTTTGCTGAAGGGACATCGAAAAACACCGAACCAGGGATATGGCCCTCATTAAAGCAGCGCTCCTCAGCGGCATTGTCGAGTGAGCCGGTGAGGCGCGCGGTGACATCGAGCACGCTGACACCACCTGACGCAAGTAAGCCATCGAGTTCATCGACAGTGACAAGAAATTTGGGGTGTGCGTAACTTGGGTTCGGCATGGCGCATGCTCCTTACTGCAGGCCGTGAGCAGCACCACCGTCGAGTGGAATTGCTGCTCCTGTGATGAATTTGGCGGAATTTGAACAAATGAATGCGGCAACTCGACCAAAGTCGTCTGGGTCACCGATGATGCCAGCAGGAATTGCTGCGGCTGTGTCTGCGAGGTTGTCGTGCAATGCCTCCAAGCGGGGTGTGCGGTGCAGTCCGGGCTGTAACGAGTTGACCGTGACACCGTCAGATGCGACTTCACGAGCAAGTGTCTTCAAGAATCCCGTCACTCCAGCTCTTGCGGTATTCGACAAAATGAGCGTGCCGATCGGTTCACGCACTGACAGTGACGTAATCGCTACGACACGACCCCACTTGCGTTGCTGCATTGCCGGAACAAGCGCTGAGCACATCGCAACAGTCGACACCAGGTTCAACTGCAATGCCTCGCCATACGCATCGAGGCTGGTCGATGCAAAGTTGCCGGGGGGAGGGCCACCGGCATTTGCGATAAGGATGTCAACACCTCCCATCACACCTTCTGCGGTTGCGGCCATCGACGCAACCGCCTCGTTGCTGGTGACATCGGCGGGAATGATGTGAACGACAGCAGATGGCACGAACGAGATGATTTCTGATTTCGCAGCGGCAAGCTTCTCTTGCGACCGAGAAGCAATTGCTACCTCAGCACCCTCTTGCGCAAGAGCGAGAGCGGTGCTCTTTCCTAGACCGGTTGATGCACCGGTGACAAGGGCGCGTCGTCCAGAAAGGTTGAGATCCATTAGGCCTCCCACTCGAATTGGACGGCCGCACGGTCTTCGATGACGTGGGATGTTCGGGCAATCACATCTTTGTGTTCGGGGTGATCGCGGTACGCAACATATGCGTCGGCGTCAGCGAAATCAGCGGTGACGACGTAGTCAAAGTTGCCTTCATTGACCCCCAAATCGGAACCGTGCTCGTAGTTCACGATGACGTCAATCTTTGGCACCATCTCCGTAAGGCCATTCGAAAATGCGCTGATCTCCTCCGGTGATGCCGACTCCTTGAACCTGAACATCACTGTGTGGCGAATCATCACATGCCCCCTTTTTAGGTAGAGCCACGGAGTGTGGCTACGACCCCCAGCGTAGAATGCGGGGACTCCCCCGGATGACTCGGGGGTTCCCGCGTCACTGGAGAGAACATGTTGTATACGAGCCCCCTTCCCGCAGTCGACATCCCCGTCGCGCCAGTCACTGAGTTTGTGCTTCGACGAGTTGGCGATCACCCGGAAAAGCCGGCGCTCATCGATGGGACCACTGGGCGCACGTATTCGTTCGCCGAGCTCAGTGATGTCATCCATCGCCTCGCCGGTGGTCTCGTCGCTCGCGGCTTCGCTCCTGGCGACACTCTTGCTCTGATGGCTCCCAACCTGCCTGAGTACGCCATCATCTTCCACGCCGTTGCCGTTGCCGGTGGAGTTGTCACCACGGTGAACCCCACGTACGGCGCAGACGAAGTCGCATTCCAGTTGCGCGATGCCGGTGCAACTGAGCTCGTGACCGTTGGAATGTTCGCTGAGATTGCGAAAGAGGCAATCACAGGAACCGAAATCTCTGAAGTCATCACGATCGATGGCGTCGCCGGAACAACCGCTCTCGACAGCATCTTTGGTGAACCCATCCAACAGTCGCCAGTGAACCCTGTCGACGATGTCGTCGTATTGCCGTACTCATCGGGCACAACTGGTTTACCGAAGGGCGTGATGCTTACCCACCACAATCTTGTCGCAAACATCTGCCAGTGCGACCATGCAATCGTCTACCAGCCTGATGGCGAGGTGGCGCTTGCCTTCCTTCCGTTCTTCCACATCTACGGCATGCAGGTATTGATGAACGGATTGCTCGCAAACGGCGTCACGGTGGTCACGCTTCCACGTTTCGACCTCGATCAGGCACTCTCGCTTGTCCAAGAACACCGCATCACCCGATTCTTCGCAGTGCCTCCGGTCGTACTTGCGTTGGCCAAACACCCTGCGGTTGATTCATACGATCTCTCATCGCTCGTGCAGGTGTTCTCTGGTGCTGCTCCTCTTGGCGCTGAAATCGCGATGGAGGCGGAGAAGCGCATTGGGTGTGAGGTCGTGCAGGGTTACGGCATGACGGAGTTGTCCCCCGTCAGTCACACCACACCTCCGGGAATGTTCAAAGCGGGGTCGTCCGGTGTCACGGTCTCAAATACCGAAAGTCGCATCGTTGACCCTGACACTGGGGAAGATCAGCCGTTCGGGGAACGCGGCGAGCTGTGGGTTCGTGGCCCGCAAGTCATGAAGGGTTACCTCAATAATCCTGAGGCGACTGCGGCAACCCTTGATAGCGACGGTTGGCTGCACACTGGTGACGTTGCGATCATCGATGAAGACCATCACATGACGATCGTCGACCGAGTGAAAGAACTCATCAAGTACAACGGCTTTCAGGTTCCGCCTGCGGAACTTGAGGCTCTCCTCATCACGCATCCCGAAGTGAACGATGTGGCCGTGATCGGCATTCCTGATGAGTCGGCTGGCGAACTTCCAAAGGCGTTTATTGTTCGCTCACCTGGCAGTGAGGTGACGGCGGAAGACCTTCAGGCTTTTGTTGCGGAACACGTTGCTTCCTATAAGCACATTCGACTTGTTGAATTCATCGACGAAATTCCAAAGTCGGCTTCGGGCAAAATTCTTCGCCGTTTGCTTCGAGATCAGGGCTGACAAATCCGCAATGTCATCAACACCAGTTCACACCGATATCGCTGATCGTGTGTTGACGATCACCATCGATCGGCCAGAGGTACGAAATGCTGTCGATGGTCCGACCGCCGAGGCGCTTCACGAAGTGTTTCGGCAACTCGATGGCAATGACGATGTCGACGTCGGCATTTTGACCGGTGCAAATGACATGTTTTGCGCAGGAGCCGACCTCAAATCAGTTGCTGGTGGAGCAGGCCCAAGAGTGCACGACGACATGTCGCTCCCAGGCCCACTCGGACCCACACGCATGATGACCTCGAAACCACTCATCGCCGCGGTCGAGGGCTACGCCGTTGCGGGAGGCCTCGAGTTGGCACTGTTTTGTGATCTTCGGGTTGCTGCCACCAATGCGGTATTCGGCGTGTTCTGTCGTCGGTGGGGCGTTCCGCTCGTCGACGGTGGAACGATTCGACTTCCCCGCCTCATTGGTCACTCTCATGCGATGGACCTCATCCTGACTGGCCGCGGTGTGTCGGGCGAGGAGGCCAAAATGATGGGGCTCGTGAATCGGCTTTGTGAACCTGGAGAGGCACTCTCAGATGCTCGAAAGCTTGCTCTTCAACTCGCTGGCTTCCCTCAAGGATGCATGAGGTCTGATCGCGAGTCGGCGTATTCACAATGGGATCTCGGGCTCGATGCGGCACTCGAAAACGAGACCCGGCTTGGCCTGCAGGTCATTCGCTCAGGTGAAACCCGCGACGGTGCAACTCGGTTCGCCAAGGGTGAGGGGCGCCACGGAGCGTTCTGACCGCTCGGCGTACAGGGCACGTCGGTGCGCCATGGCCACGCAACTCCTATGACGGGCCAATTCTGAACTTGCTGCTACTCGGTAATTGGCTCCAACAGTTTGCGAAGTTCGGCCTTCGCGATCTTCTCAAGGGTTGAACGAGGAAGTTCGTCAACCACTCGAACCGTACGGGGCACCTTGAAATCGGCGAGATCGCGTTGACATGCGGCGATGATCTCATCTGCGACATCGCTGCCCGCTGACGCTGACGGAATCAAGAACACTGCGGGCACCTCGTCAAGCATGTAATGCGGTTGAGCCACTACCGCGCATTCACTCACCAAACCGGTTGCCATGATCACCGACTCGATTTCTGATGCAGCCACGTTCTCTGCGCCCACCTTCAACATGTCCTTCAAGCGGTCGCCAAAAATGAGATCGCCAGCATCATTCATGATGATCGAGTCACCTGTTGCGAACCAGCCATCATCATCAAACGAATCGCTTGTCGCTTCGGGGTTGCCGGCGTATTCCTTAAACAGGGACACCCCGCGGATACCCCGAATAAATAGCTCACCGCTTTCGCCCGGACCGATATGGGTTCCATCGGGCCGACGTACATTGATTTCGTAAGCCGGCGATGCCCTTCCAATGGTGTACGGGGCGCACGGCTCATCTGGGTCTCCAACAATGCCCTGGGTGATGGTTTCTGTCATTCCCCACCATCCAAAGGTGGTGACCCCGATGCGCTGTTCGACCTCGGGCATGCGAACTGCACAACCCCAAAATCGGAAATGATGATCTCGAGGGATTTCGCCAGCGAGAATTGCCTTCACGCAGAATGGAATCGTTGAGACCCACGTGACGCTGTTGCGAAGTGCCACGTCCCAAAAGCGAGAGGCCGAAAACCGTGGCTGGACAACCATGGTTCCACCCGACCAGAGGGTCGACAGCATCGAATACGACTGCGCGTTCGTGTGGAAGAGCGGCAAAATGACCTGAGTGGTGTCTGCGGAAGTCAACCGCATGTGAGCACAATTCATCTGCATTCCCCAGATCACGTTGGCATGCGTCCACAGCACTGCCTTCGGCCGAGATGTTGTGCCAGAGGTGAATTGGATACCGAGGTCTGCGAGCGGATCTACCGGCCGTTCTGGCGCAGTAGCGCCCTCAGCAATGACATCGTCAAAGGGTTCATAATCGATTCCGTCGGGCACGCTGCTCGGCGTTCCCGCATCGGTCGATGACAAGATCAAGAACCGAATCATCGGAGCAGCATCACGAACAAGTTCAGCAAACCCTGGCGAGGTGATCGCCCCCACCACACCGGCATGCTCAGCGAAGTACTCCATGTCACGGGCAACCGAGCGCGTATTTGTCGACACTGCGACCGCCCCGAGGCGCACACACGCAAACCACGAGATAACAAATTCAGGTGAGTTGTCAAGATGAACGAGCACCCGATCACCAATCTGCACCCCGCGTGAATGCAATGCCCCTGCTAGCGATTCGACCGCTGCACCGAACTGTGCGTATGAATACGTTGCCGGCGGCCCCTCGAAAGGTTCCCACACCATGAATGGCTTATCTCCATATGTTGCAACGCGAGATGCCAACACAGAAGGGACGTCACGCCCTTCGACCATCGCCCATTTGCCTGCATCAATTCGATCTCGAAGATCGCTCATGTCAATGATTCCCCCAACTAATTGTTCACAACTGGTGAACATCGATTCACCGAATCGTAGGGCGATGCACATGCTGGTTGGGAATCCGGCCCCGAGAGCCTCCTGAAGGGTAGAAGGGTGTTGTAAAAGTCGGACGCTGATCGCCGACCCGACGCATCTGGAAAGCCGCCCCGCTGAATGACATTCACCTGCCAGGGGTTAGTACACCGAAACACCCTGCCAATCGACTCTCTAGAGAGAAACATCCGACAGGGTATTTATGAGGTGATCAGAGTTGTTCAGGGGTATCTAGGTGAAAGCCTCAGTCCAACGACAGGATGTCTGAGAATGCCCAATCAGTGCAGCCATCACTGTTGCAGTCACGGTTTGCGGCCCACATTTCATGACCCGGCCCTACCGGAACCTCGTACGTCTGCTCGCCGTAGCCAGCCATTTCAGTCCAGGTCCACTCACCGCCGGGTGCTTTCACACCAAGAGAAACAACGTCATGCCCGAACCCGAGAGACTCGAGACGATGACCCCACTCAACAGAAACTGTTGCTGTCCCATCTGCACTGACGTCCTGATTTTGATCAAACGACAACGCTGGTGTCCGCAAAAACGAATCATTCGCCAACTCTGATGCTTTGACCGCTGCGCTGAGTGAATATCCGTCAATATGGTGAGCCGCTGCGCCTGCCGATCCGGCGAAACTCGACACGAGAGCGACCGTAGCAATCGTCGAAAGACCAGCAACAAAGGAAGGGGAACGCGTTGAGAGTTTCATAGTGCCTTCAAATATCGACACAGACACCCTTTAGGACACGGTTCATATGTCACTGCTGTTTGAGAGAAGAGAGAAATCCAATTTTCGAGGCTCCTGACGTCAGAACACGGCAACCGCTTCTGCGACACTTACGAGATGGCAAACCCGTTCTCTGGATCCACGCGGCGAGAAGACGACATCGTGATGGGCGACTGGCGATCTCCTCGACAGATGCTGCACGACCAAACCTATGACGGCCACGTGAGCGTGCACGATGACTCGATGGCCGAGGGTCTCGGACTTCCGGGCGCTCCGATCGAAGGCCCTACCCATTTCAGCCAACTTGATCTTCTCGCCTATGAAATGTTTGGGGATGAATGGTTCGTCACCGGATGTGTGAGCTCACATTTTGAAAACATGGTGATCGAGGGGGAAAAGGTAAAAGCCTTTGCCCGCCAAGTCGGCGACCACACCGCCGAGGCATGGGCAGAGAAGGAAAACGGCGATCGCGTGCTCACCGCATCGTTGACCGTGCGGGACGCAAAGACCGCACTATCGGAACGGCTCGTCGCTGCGCAAGAAAAAGATCCTGGAGAACTCTTCATCATCGATCGTCTCGAACTCGGAATGAAGACGGGTCCTGATAACGCCACACTCACCATGAACGGGCACAACGGTGACATGTATCCGTTCTCGCTTGCCGAGAAACTCATTTCCATTACCGAGCCCTGCGAGTGGTACTCCGACGACAACTCAAGCCCATGGCAACTCCCTGTCGTACCGTCAGAAATGTTGAGCGTCATGGGGCACCGGGGTGGATCACACCTACCGGTTCGCGGCCCCTCGGTGGGACTCTTCATCGATCTCGAGGTTCGTCGCCACCAACCAGTGCTTGTGGGAACGGAGTATTCCGTCACCCACGAAGTTGTCGCAATGGGCCAGAGTCGACGGGTCGAGTCATATTGGACGCGTTCGTCAATCGTGGATGTCGATGGAGCCTCAGTTGCAGATGTACTGCTTCACCAGGGGGTCTTCAAGGCGTCATACGAGGGCTATCCGACATCGGCGACAGAGAAGGCCTGAGGTTGCTCGTTGAGCTTTTGGACAGCAGGCCGTCAAGATGGCCACGTGGCGGTTTCTGGATGAATACCCGACCACGCAAACCAAAAACTCCGTCCCGAGACGATTCGCGTCGCAACCGATCCGTCGGCCAACTGCACTTCGCTAGAGAGTGAACCGCCATCAACGATGTCGACCTGCTGTAGGTGCTCGAGACTTCCCTCAGTCAGCACAAACATGCGTGCGCCTGACGAGTGCGGAACGATAACGAGCGTCTCGCTTCCGATGACGAATGCAAATGGTGGGCGATCGCTGAGCTCCTCAAGGCCGAATGCAACAGACCCACCGGGCCGAGTGACAGTGACGACAACTTCCATCTCTTCGAACGGCCCTTGGGTCTCGAAGGTCGGAAACCAGAGCCGGTTTCCTTCGTAATACGAGGCGTACGCTGAGCCGGGTGTGTAGTCATAGGCAATAGCTGGCCGTTCCGGATTATCTGCAAAGTAGATCGGAGTCGGGGTGTCGAGAACGTCAGTATCAGGATGCTCGGCAACCCAGTCACTCCAGCGAATCGTTGTCATTGGCATGACCTCGAGGGTCATGCCCTTCATCGGTCCCGAGATCGCCTGACCGGTGAGATGGTGCCAGAGCGAATCGGTCTGGCGGTCGACCATCAACTTGTTCGAATCGAGCAATAGACCCGACGTCCCAAAATCGAGAACGCGTCCGTCTACTCTGCGATCAAATACCCACCCGGTGCGACACAGCGTGCAGAACACGACCGACACCGGAACCGAACCAATCGTGTCGTTTGCTAGTTCGTGACGAGCGAGGAACCGAAGAGGGTAGGCAACGGCAATACCGTCAACGACCGCCCCGAGAACGAGTTCTTCATCGGTCATGAATGTCGCTTCATCCGCTTCGAGCCGCAGGGGGTCGTTCAACTCAGGAATTCCACCTCGGCGAACACCTCCCCACATGATCCCTGCAAGTTGAAGTTCGTCGTCAACGTCGGCAAGGAGTTCCTCATACACATCGTCAACGGTGGCGAAGAGCGTCTCTTTCCACCGGCGATATCCCGCACCCGGGTTGATCTCTTCAGTTCTCGCCCAAGTCCCGTACATCACCAGGTCGTCGATCGGGTGGTTTTTCGCCTCAAGGCCACTCAATGTCTGAAGTGCACGGGCGGTAGAGCGCTGAGTGCCTGTGCTCCCTCCGAGACGCATGAGATCTAACAACCAGGGTGCCCACCTTCTGTCACCTGAGAGACCCATGTCACCAGCGATGTTTTCGCCAAACACGCTGTTCGGGGCTGCAAGAAACTCATCGATTTTTCCCTCTAACGAAAGTTGGAGAAACGGGACACCTGACCGTGTCTCGGGCACAAACTCATCATCTAATTCATCACCCTCGGTGACATCGGTTTCGCCAGAAGCAAGTTCATCTGCTGGGGCGGTGCGGTCTTCGTCTATGGGGTTTGCGGTCGTACACCCGACGAGCAGGATTGCTGACCCCATGAGAAGCCTCAGGACCTTCATCTGCACGCTCTCCCCTCGCCGCTCGCACGACTAGTCGTCACTCTTAACGTACCGGATACTTGCCGCCTCATCACGGCGGGTTATCTTCAGAAGCTCAGCCGTATCCTGACAGGTAATGAGCGAAACAATTCACGTGACCGCCGGAACCGAATGGTGGCGAAACGCTGTGGTTTACCAGGTGTACCCCCGTTCATTCGCTGACGCAAATGGTGATGGTACGGGTGATGTCGAAGGCATCCGCTCACGTATTCCCTATCTCGCCAGACTCGGTGTTGACGCAATTTGGATGAATCCTTGGTACCCGTCACCGCTCCTCGACGGGGGGTATGACGTCGCCGATTACCGTTCGATCGCCCCGATGTATGGCTGCCTTGACGACGCACAAGCACTCATCAAGGATGCTCACAGCGCCGGCATCAGGGTCATTGTTGATCTTGTCCCTAACCACACCTCTTGGGATCATGAATGGTTCGTCGAAGCTCTCGCCACAGCACCTGGGAGCCCGGCACGAGACCGCTACATTTTCCGCGAAGGCAAGGGAACCAACGGGGAACTCCCGCCAACAAATTGGTCGTCAGTGTTTGGTGGCCCTGCATGGAGCCGCTGTGATGACGGCCAGTGGTATCTCCATCTGTTCGATATCAGCCAACCCGACCTCAACTGGCACCACCCAGAGGTTCGAGCTGAGTTTTGCGACATTTTTCGCTTCTGGATCGATCTCGGAGTCGACGGATTTCGCGTTGACGTCGCACATGGACTCATCAAAGATCTGTCGTTCCCAGATCTCGACCTTGCAAGCGAAATTCTCACCGTTGGACATATCGATAATCACCCGCACTGGGATCGAGATGAGGTGCACGACATCATCCGCGAATGGCGTGCGGTTCTCAACGAAAAAGAGGCGGAGTACAACAAAGACCTCATGATGGTGGCCGAGGCTTGGGTGAAAGCAGAAAGTGTGCCGCTCTACCTGCGACCTGATGAGTACCACCAATCATTCAATTTTGACTTCGTTGGATGCCCCTGGGACGTTGACCAAATGCGGTCCTCTATCGCCCGTGCGCTCGTCGATGCCGCATCGGTGGGTTCGTCGGCGACCTGGGTGTTGTCAAACCATGATGTGTTGCGCCACCCAACGCGCTACGGCCTACCCGCTGGCACCGACTACCAAGAGTGGCTGATGACGGGACCAACCGAACTCTGCGATCAGGAACTCGGCACTCAACGAGGCTTAGCGGTCATCATGATGTTGCTTGCTCTGCCGGGTTCGACCTACATCTATCAAGGCGAAGAGCTCGGACTTCACGAGGTGCCTGATCTTCCCCACGACGTTCTCGACGATCCGGTGTGGCGCCGCTCAGAGAACACTCGCAAAGGGCGCGATGGCTGCCGGGTTCCAATTCCATGGACGCAAACCGGTCCATCATTTGGGTTTGGTGAGAGCACCCCGTGGCTTCCACAGCCTGCGCACTTTGGCGACCAGTCGGTCGAAGCCCAAGACGGAGTCGACGGATCGGTACTCGAGCTGTATCGATCTGCTCTCGCACTACGGTCAGCTCAGTGGGTTGAATGCGGCGACCTCACCTGGCTCAACGTCGACAGCAACGCCATTGCATTTGAACGCAACGGGTATGCCTCCATCACCAACTTCGGTGACAGCAACATCGCTCTGCCACCTGGTGAGGTGATGCTCACCTCGTCTCAGCCGGCGCACCAAGATCAACTCGCACCA
>Ga0255757_10006091_pt1 | contig 10484 bp, 15 predicted proteins | sample 071ome_27_FD_179957 | JGI IMG/M metagenome (GOLD analysis project Ga0255757, IMG submission 179957) | Coastal salt marsh microbial communities from the Groves Creek Marsh, Skidaway Island, Georgia - 071409AT metaG (version 2) | ecosystem: Environmental > Aquatic > Marine > Intertidal zone >...
CTCTCCCCGAAAACAGCACGATTACAGTTAACATCAATAAAATTAATAATATTAGAAGGTCACCCACAATCCGAAATGATGCGGAACTCCGCGAACTCATGGACGAACTGATGTTTACCTACCTTGCCCTACTGAAACTTTCTTACATCAAATCCAGGAAAGGTAAGTTGTCCGATAAACAAAAAGCAGATCTGGCTATGCTTCGCCGAGGACGCGACATGGTCCGAAAGCGCATCAAACGCCGCTTGGACAAGTACAACATCAAGAACGTTGAAATGTTGTAATTAAAAAGATAACTAAAATTAGTTAATATAATGTTATTTTTAGAAGCATTGACACAAATGAATGATGAATACTTATGTCACAGAAATTCTATGTTGGAAACAATAACATATCCTGCTGTAAACGGTAATCAGTACATGGTGGATAAGGCAAAAATGAAGTGTCTGAATACAATTCTTGGTCACAATGGGAATATAAATCATATCGAGTTGAAAGAAAGTAACATACACGGTCTTGGATTATTTGCAAAGGAGCCAATTAAAAAAGGTGATTTCATAACATTTTATCCAGCAGATATTGTGGCGTATGAACCTGGTAATGGATTTGCAGCAATAGGGTACTCTCAGAGATTTCTAGAACTTCATGATAACCCAGATGAACATATAAAATCTTGTAACAGATACATCGTGACTGTTGATAATTTTTATTCAATAAGCGCCAGCAGAATATTCGATAATGACTTGGCCTACGCCGGTCACTTTATTAATGATGCCTCTTCAAAGAAAATGTTAGAAGAATATTTAGAAGAAATAAAAGAAAAACAAAACTGCGAATATGTAGAAATTAGACCAAATAATCTGCATGTTGGAATCGGGGCAATCAGAGATATAGAGCCCGGTGAAGAAATATTATCAAGTTATGGTTTCAACTATTGGAAAAATATTTAACAAATATAGAGATGTGTATGGTGACCACTGCCCGTTACACACAACCCGAGTTAAGACACGCCATGGAAACCCTCGACGATGAGGTCTTCTATGCCGTGTATCGGTGGATCATGGAGAATGATACGGAGTTCGATAAGATGGGTGTGGAGATGCTTGGCATGACCAACTCGCAGTCCATCGGGATCGCGTCCGAAGTCATCGAGGCGCTCCTAAAGTTCTCCCAACACACCTGCCAGGAAGATATTAAGGACTATACAGCCAGTCTGGTCTGCTTCATCGACTCCGCAGTCTACGCCCTCCTGGTGAATGTCGACAAAGAACGCTTTGGTGCCAGAAGGTTCGCCAAGTTCATTTATACCACACTGATGAATGCGCTCAAAAGGGATCTATTGGAAAATCTCTATGTATTAATATAATGAGCCTCGAGAACGTCACCTACAAGGATACGACCCCGTTCGTCCCTCCGATCACCGGTGGAAAGGTAATTAAGGTATATGATGGTGATACCTTGACCCTCGCCACCACCCTGCCCTTTGAAGGTTCGCCCCTTTACCGCTTCTCGGTGCGCACCAAGGGCATCGACTGCCCCGAGATGAGGACCAAGAATGTCAACGAGAAACACTGCGCCAAACTGGCCCGGGACATGATCCGAAGCAAGTGCCTCAACAAGATCGTCGAACTCAGGAACGTCGAATTGGAGAAGTATGGCAGGATTCTCGCCGACATCTACGTAGACGGTGTGGACGTCAAGACCTTCCTATTGGAAGCCAATCTGGCCGTGGCATACGACGGAGGCACCAAGATCACACCGGATAACTGGCTGGAGTATTACAATCTCAAGAACGCCGTGCCCTAGGACGCAAGAACCAACGGGGCGCGGGACTTCCGACTTCGTCCGTTTCTCCCCACACGCCTATGCCAGCGTCCTTGCCGTTCTCGTGGAACCTGTGCCACCTCTTGCCGTTGAATTCCAGGTAGTCTGTGCAGCCCTCGACTTGCTTGATGTCCCCCTTGGTCGGCATTTTGTGATCTGCCCTTGGTTTGAAGATTCCCCTCCCTGAATGAAAAATGACCTATACTACTAACCTCTGAATGCTAGACGTTCCTCTTGTCCAGTTTGATCGGTTCACTATCAAAACAGATAAACTGTCTTCTTCCCATCCAAGAAAAGTCCACCACGTGTTTTTAGGTCTAATAAACACCTTTTGATTTTCTCCAAAAATGATTATCTCTTTTGACGTCTCGCATGCCAACATGGTGCCGTCAGGAGACCACGCCACCTTAACGTCCCAACCGTCTATGTCGGATAATGTGACGCGAGTACAATTGGTTTTAAGGTCCCAAATTAGTGTCCCACATGCCAGTTGCTCGCGACTCGGATGCCACGATATACTGGTAGCCCAATAATCGGGAACATGTAAACTGTGAATGCATTCAAAAGTTTTCGTGTCGTAAACACATAACTCACCCGATTCGTTTGAGTAAGCGAAACACGTACCGTCGGGTGAAAAACTGACAGAACATATCAAAGCATCGTTATGTTTATCTATCCTGTGAATAATTTGTCCCTCTGCAAAGTCCCATAATAGTATAGATTGGTCGTGCAACCCCGTCAAAATGTACTTACCGCATGGACTCCATGACACGCTCCATCCGGCTTCTCCAATTCCTCTCAATATTCTACTAGGTTCGCTGCCTTCAACGTCCAATATTCTCATGAAGTTTTCACCTCCGACCGTTGCTATGTAACGTCCACATGGACTCCAGCACATATCATACAAACCCCTTTCGTAACTCCTGAACCATTTAACTTTTTTATTCGATCGCATATCAACAACGACTATCAAACCACGTTCACCAGGCTCGCTGTATTCGAGAGATGCCACTAGATGCCCACCATTGGGTTGCATTCTTGGATGTAGGAGCCTTCCGTCAATATACTTTATTTCATCCCTAGGGATCTTGTAACGCGTAAGTTCGTGCTTGTTGGCCAGATACATTTCCCATGTTGATCTACAAGTAGATGCCAAACTTGCCACAGAGTGATGACTTCCATATCCATTGTCATGGAGAGATCTCATGATGTTCAGGCTGGCAGGAGAGTTGAGAACTTCTTCCATTTTTAATAGAATGTATGTTATTTTTAATGAACAAAGCACTGCTACACCGTGAACTCAATGGACGTTTCAAGCGACCCCACAGTTGCTTCAAACTTGCACTGATTCATGCCTTGGAGACATGCGAACCCGTCGACTTTGTCAGGGTCTTCAAACTCAATCGGGCTCCGGTGGACGAGTGGATACGACGCCGCGCCTACCCGAGCCTGGAACGATTCTTGGACTTTCACCCGGACATTGAAATGCTTTCACCAGACTGGTTCACGTTCATGATTAATGCCACATGGATTATGACCTGTCTGAACTGGATAGAGCCAGACGAAGACGGTGCCTCATTAAAACTTCATCACGAATTATAGTTTAATGAACGTTGGTCACTTTGTGTATCTCATGGAGAAGAAGAGATGGGCACTAGGTCGCCTAACAGATTCCGATGAGTATGTACTAAGGAACTTGCGACTCACCCCTCACGATATGACCATCGACGAACACATTGATATCTTCTCTGCCCTTCCGCGTTACATAGACAAGTTCAACCAAACCATGACGCGAATGGCAGCGTGGACTTGGTTTACCAGGAAAGAAAAATAGAATCAACTTGTAATGGGTGAATTCAAGAAGAAACCCAACTTTGATGCACTCAGGGGTATACCTGCATACATCAAAATGGTAGAAGATGCAATAAATACACTATTGTCGTTTAAAACCAAACCTCGTCCGAATCATATGCCCACACGGTATCCAAGTCAGAAGGATCCACAAGAATCCCGTCGATAGAGTAGATCACGACCGTGTTGAGTTCTTTCTCGTCGAGTTTCCTAATGTCCATCGCCGGAATTTCACCCTTGTCCGCCTCGTGGCAGGTCATGAAGAGGTCGCCACCCTCGTATTCGAACACCCATCCATATTGATACTTGTCCTTCATTTTGCGAACCACCATCTCAGTGCTCTGCGCCTTCAAATTCATGGTGGTCGGAAAGAATTCGTGAGCCCTTTTTTCAGGTTGGAGATTTTCAAGCAAGGTCACGTGAGGAATCTGCTTCGCGTTGTATTTTTTCTGAAACGTTCTGGCTCCAATCGGAACAGCCCAAAGTGATAACATGTTTTTTACTTACTATTGAGTTTTTTCTTTAACGTCCCTCATCCACCGATACTTTCGACGCATCCCTTCGAGTATCTCTTCCGGTGAACGCCTCGGTACTGGTGGACAATCTGTTGGCTTGGGCAACCCCTCTGCCACAACCATGCTAGAGATCGCCTTGGCAAGCTGTTGATTAGAAAACCCCTTACTTGGTGGGACGTTGAACATCCCTTCTGCTAGTATTTCTGATTTTTATCTTTAAACCCAGTGAAGTTGAAAAATTTATTCAGGTGAACCATTTTTAAAGGAGAGGGCATCTACAAAAACAGCAACAAGCGACCATGGACATCCTTCCTCTTGACCTCCAGTGCGACATTCTCAAGCGGGCCACCATCTTGGACCTCAAAGAGAACCCCTTCAAGCCCAAATACAAAGTAGGTTTCACATTTGGCATCAATGCAGTCATCACCCTCGAGTGGGACAACGACCTTGTCGAGAGCGATCCCTGGGAGTTCTTGGACATGATTAGACACTACTATGACAAATCGATCGAGGACTACGAGGATCTCATCATTAGAATGGTCGAAGATGAGAAGAAGAACTACGAGCCCCACGTGGGTCTGGAAGGTCAACTGTTCTCACGCCTCTACCAGGAGAATGAGCACATGCTCACCTTCAAGTTCTTTGTCAAGTCAGGTGACACGGTGCTGGACCAACAGGACCTCGAGTTCTTCAAGTCCATGGAACCCCATCTGGACAAGGGCTACATCATGTATCAGCTGGTTATGCTCACCCAGTTCCTCAGGGACATATACTCCATCGAGTTCCTGGAGAAGTACCACGAGTATGTCATGCGTGAAGAAGGCTTTGATGAAACTGAGTGGTAAAGGTAGCATGGACACCTTGCCGTCCGACCTGGTTCACAACATCTTCACGAGAGCATGCATGATGGAGATGGAAGAAAAGTTCCCACTGAACTACCGATTCAATACAGATAACAGCGAGATTGAGTTTAGCTCAAACGATCTCGTTGTGAGGAGAGATAGGGTCATCGCTGACCTTTCAAACTTCGTCTACAATCACATCTTCACGTCCATGCGACTTCCGATTCTTCACTTTGAGAAACGCATCGGCAACAAGGTCGTTTATTCCCAGCACGTCCATCTTTGGAACGATGAAATCATACAAAGACACACCGGAAAGATCCCAAAGTCACCCTTGGAATCCTACCTGTGGAATATGATGATGCTTATTAATTAAAGAAACTAATAAATTATTTTTATTAAAGATGGATGTCATCGTTCCTTTTGGTAAATACAAAGGTCAGCCAGTAACCAATCTTATCAGCGATCATAAATATGTGGAGTGGTTAAAGGATCAAGATTGGTTTTCAAAACATAAAATTTACAATATAGTAGTTAATCAAAATATAAATACAAATCAAGATAGTAAAACACCGGCTCACAATCAGATTCAAAATCTATTTCTAAAAGAAAAAAATTGTATGAAAATTTATAAAACATTATATCCTAATGCTGACGATACAATGCAAAAACACAAAAATCAAGTTAGTAAAATAAAAGAGTATTCAAAAATCCCAGATTTTGATAATTATTTCGAACTTATAGGAGATGATAAATTTTATTGTAGAGCACGATTTGAAGCAGAAAATAATTGGGATGTGGAAATTAATGTTGGCACTTTTATTGGACGTCCCTTTTGTATAAAACCTAAATATCCAGATAAGTTTTATGAAAATCAGTTGCATAAAGAATATAAATACAAACCTTTACGAGATGAATTTCATAAAGAACAAGAGGAATTTTCAAAGAAACATTTCAAAATTGAAAAAGCACTGATAATAAATTATTATTTTTATATAGAAATTAAACCAATTTTAAGTGATGATTATCCAAATGTCCTAAGAAAAATGATCCAACAAGTTGATTTTTTAAATAAAAAACGCTTTAATAAATACGATAGAGAAATAATTCTTCTCGTAAAGGATTTCTCATCATCTGTAACTTCTAAAGATGAATTGGTTTCTATATTCAAACAACATAACATTAATGTGTTGTTTGTAAAAGATTTATATGGTGATGTTAAACTCTTGACAAACATCGAAGAAACAATAGAAAGTTTAAAAGAACGTATAAGATTTCTTGAAGAAGAAAATGCCATGCTTAGATCTAATATGTAATTAAAGAAATGGTTACCTAAGTGTTTGTGTCTCTCGTTAGCTCAATGGTAGAGCGTCCGACTGTAGTGTCATGTCTGTCATCGGCAGGTTACTGGTTCGATTCCGGTACGAGAGAAGCGGTCCCCGTCCATGTGAATTAAAGGAGTGTTTCTACCTTTATCCACAGAGATGATACTCACTCCCATCGCCACCGGTGGATTTTCCAAGGTTCACCATTATGTTGATGGTCATGGAAATCGGTTTTGTTGCAAGGTCACTCCGAAGAAACACCGAAAACAATTTATAAACGAGTTGGATATTCTCACTTCGTTTCCACCCAATATCAGATTTCCACACGTCTACGATCACTTTGAAAACAGGGATAATAGTTACATGGTGATGTCTCTTTTTCGTGGAACCAAGGTGAATAATCTGGACAAGTATACCGAAAATACACTTCGTTCAATCCTTCGTGGTATCGCCAGGTGTCTGATTCTGTGCCACGAGAACGAGGTGATTCACTTGGATGTCAAGCCACAGAACTTGATGATGAGTGACATGTCTGAAACGGCACTCACCAAGATGATTGACTTTGGCAACTCGGTCCGTGGAACCTGCGTCGAACTCAAGTCACGAATAGGAACCTTGGAGTATATGTCGCCAGAACATCTGACTTTCCCCTATCGTGTGACTCCGAAGAGCGACGTATGGGCCATGGGCGTCATCATGTTTTTGATGGGTTCGGGACAGATGCCATTCAGTACCGAAAATGATTACATCAATGATGTGATTGACAATATCAAGAAAAAAGAACCGAACTACAACTGGATCGAGTCACCAGAACTAAAAGAACTCGTCAAGTGGATGCTCATGAAGAATCCCGAAGATCGTCCAAACGCGGTGGATGTATTGAATCACCCGTATTTGAAAGGGGATATCTGGGATCGGTATGAAGGAAAACTTTACCCAGATGAGCGCATCGAAAACTTCAAGCGCCCAAAGAATACCTTCGTCTACTTCGGGCAAGGACTCGCCTTGTAACCGAACTTGTCCGCCAGCCAGTTGCGATCCGCGCAGAAGACCTTGGAGGACTCGGGCGCCGTTGTGCGCGTGTAGACCATCAGTGCGTTCAACTTCCGGAAGAGAGCAAGAGGAGTCTCCTTGCCTTCCCGAAGTACCCGCATCAGAGCCCGGTGACGCGCCAGCTCTGTCATGCTCACCACATCCTCATAGCCGAACTCAGACAGTCCGCCCTTGCGCAACTTACCGATGCCTTCGCCTGGTCCCTTGAACCCCTTGCCGGGCCTGCCGACATCCTTGATCATCCCTGGAGGCACATAGGACCCCTTGACCTTGGTTCCGTCTGCACGCGTGTATGCCTTCCGGTAGTAACCGGCACGTTCAATCATCGCCATGTTATTATCTAAGTAGATTATAATATGAGTTCGGCTCTGAAGATCAAGTCCAAGGGAGTCACCAAGACGCGTCAGACGTCCAAGAAACCCAACCTCTTATCAAAAAAATTCAGTAAACTTACTTTATCAAATTCACCCATGAATGTGAATAATAACATTAACGTCAATAACTTGATTGAGCGTTTCAAAAAACTAAGCATCAAAAAGGATGGTCCATGGATTGTGGCGAGCCAACATTCTTCGCTGAGGCGAGATGGACAACTTCGCCAAAGTTATAGATACTTTGAAGGCAAGCCTTTCACCACCAATGCTTTGTATGCAGAGGAACGCGTTAGACTTGACGTGACAGCCGAGCGCTACAAACTTGGAAAGCAGGAGAAACTTGACAACGACGTGATTCTCAGCGTGGCCCACGGAAGGCAGATGCTCGACAAGCGTTATTTCACAGTCCCGAGCGACACCATTGTCATTCTGTTGACTTACCCGGATCATCTTCTGTATGCATCTCAGAACTGGAGAAACTTCCTCAATCCCCTCTACACCAGAAGGGGTCTGGACGAGCTATTCTTGGGTGGCAATCTTGAAAGGACACTGGTTTTCAACCGCGAAAAGATTGACCACGTTCAGGTCGATATAAGGATTCCAGGCGATCTGTGTGAAAACTTGGAACTTCAATATCAAGACCCAGAAAGATTTCCTCATCTGGGTGTCTTCAGTCTTCCATTCCAAAATCCAAGGAAGGGTGGTATCGCCGATTTTGTCGTGACCAAAGGAAATGACGACTGGCCGGGAAATGATTACATGCAGTTGAACGCGGCAAGGAGAACGCTCGATGGATTGGTTAAAAATTTCAAGGGTAAGATCATCATCGTGAATTCGTGTCGCGAAAAGAACGAACCTATGAGCGTCTAGAATAAAATATCACCAAATACCAAATGTCTCGCCTTCGTATGATGTTCGATAATCTTTCCGACCAGGCCAAGTTTGCCCTGCTCGCCGGTCTCCTGCTCCTCGTCCGCGAGATCGCGATGACCAAGTCGCTCAACACCGCGGCTGCCACCGGCATCCTGTCCATCTTCGGGACCATGGTGCTCTCCACCTACGCCGTGGACTGCTACTCCAAGGGCAACTGCGAACTCCTCGCGTGGCTCGTTTCGGGCTCGATGTTCATCTCAACGCTCGTGTTGTTCATGAACAATAACAAGTAAATTACCTCTTTAACAAATATTTGACATAGTCGCGTTGAGCCACGTAGATCGACGCGAGGTAGAAGAATACTCCCATCGTCAGGTGTATCCAGTGAGGCGGACACGTGACGCCGGGAGCAAGCGTCGCCACCAGAGCGCAGTGGGTCGCGTGGGGGAACAGACCCCAGAAAAGTGCGTTCAGAGCCAGGAATGCGAGAAGGAACATACTTACCTACTGGCACTATTATATTTCGGAGTAAACAAACTCTTCAGGAACTCCTGGCGGGTCATGGGTGGTGGTATGGGAAAGTTGTTTGAACTATTCAAAATCATCTGCATGAAGTCAACTATGTTCTCCTTGGGTTTGAGACCTTTGAAACGCGCGTTGTAGGGCACCACCTCGATGGCATATTGTCCGAGTGGACTGCCTTTCAACTTTGTCACCCAATTGACATCTCGACGCTCCCACCCCATTCCCAATCTGTTAGTGAGAACCTCTTTGTAACGTTTCAGCAAACCCTCCTTGGTCAGATTATTTTGACTAACCGGAGAGGCAAATCCCCAATCAATAATTTTTATAGTATCAGTCTTATCGTCATACATCGCGTTATTTCCATGCGCGTCAAAGTGACCGATCCCACACTTCCGATGAATCGTCTGTAACGCCTTGATGTATGCCCTCATGGCTTTTTGAAAAACACCCTTTCTGTTTGATGTGTACCAGTCCCAGATGCTTTTGCCAGGTACATTTTTCATCAAAACCCAATTCTTGCCGTAGGCGAATATCTTGGGAGTGAGAGAGCGATACCTCTTTGTGCAGTTGTAAACCATCCGCTGCATTCGCACCTCTCTCAAAAATTCTTTGACATTTCTATTATTAATTCTGCTATTTTCTAAAATGTCTTTCTGAACTTTTAAAATCTTGTCTCCAGAACTCAAAATAATGCCATAATTACCTTCATTAATAATTTTCCAATCACCTAGCATGCTTCTATCTAGGTCCAAAAACCCCATTTCATCTATTGAAAACCCAGACTTCTGTAACTTTTTGACAAAAGTGGTCATCTTACTTATGAATATTAAAGAAATAAAAGACATGATGATTAAATGGCAACGCGTCGCCTCCAAAACGAGTTCAAATTCATTCAAGACAACCCCATGGACTTCTGCACCATAGAGCATGTTGAAGATGACATATTCACCTGGAATGGGAAGTTCGATGATGACGCCAAATTTCAAATCAAATTTCATGAAGATCATCCATATTCGCCACCAAAAATACTAATAAATGACAAGCCATTTTGTTACAATGTATTTGACTGGTCACCTGCCATCAACGTGGAGGGATTAATTTCTAATGTGTATGTGCTTCATAGTGATCCGCGTCTGAAACGCAGGGAATGTCGTGTCCCTTAAGCCCTAAACCACTAAAAATAATTCAGGTTCGCCGACTTCCGCAGGATGTCCAAGTTACAAAATGGTTCACGCGAACGTCCGCAGGCTTGTCCTCAAGTCCCTTGACAGCCAAACGCCGGAGTGTGGCATCTGCCTGGAA
>Ga0255757_10006096_pt1 | contig 10483 bp, 6 predicted proteins | sample 071ome_27_FD_179957 | JGI IMG/M metagenome (GOLD analysis project Ga0255757, IMG submission 179957) | Coastal salt marsh microbial communities from the Groves Creek Marsh, Skidaway Island, Georgia - 071409AT metaG (version 2) | ecosystem: Environmental > Aquatic > Marine > Intertidal zone > Salt...
CAAGAAGATGAGCAACGGCAAGTACCGCAAGGAACCCGCCAAGTCCTACGTCAAGCGTTTCATGGGCGACTCCAAGATGACCGGAGAGTTCCCTGACAACGGACAAAGGTACGCCGTGGCTCTTCACTACGTCGATCAGTACTACGGCAAGAGCGGACTGAAGTCTGTTGGAGCCACACTAATGAATCCCGGTGAAGAGTACTCTGAGAACTACATGGTTCCCCGCGATGTTCACAAGCTACACATGGCCGGTGCTAGGATCGACGACCAATACGAAGAGGGTGAGGAAGTCCCTGAGTGGTGGAAGTCGAAGCTCTCAGTCACTGCTGACAATGCTGACAACCTTGCCGACGCCTTGGAGTACACGGTGAAGAAGAACCCGGCCAACCCCGGTAAAGTCGAGAAGGCCAAGAAGCTGTACAAACACATGAACGGCACAGAAGTCGAGAAGGTCGAGAAGAAGAGGATCGACATGGGTGACGTTTGGTACCAAGTTGGCGAGGGCGGTTGCTGGCAGATTGGCTACATGTCTGGCAAGGAGACCGGCTCTTCGTCCCAGAAGTACACTCACACCTTCAACGAAGAGACTCAAGATGGTAACTTCCCGAAGCTGTACGCCACCATGCCAGAGTCCGGCAAACCCATGCTAGTCATCATGGGTGGAACCTGGAAGATTAAAACTGACGATCAGGGGGTTGCGTGGATCTATGATTGACTTTGACACCTTCGAGCTAGTACTGGGCGGCGCACTCACTATAGTGGGGTTTGACCGGCTACGCAAGAATCAGTTCGATGGTCTAGGGATCACCTTCGCTATAGCAGGAATAAACTCACTAATTGATGCAGGCAAGGCTATTTGGGGATGAGTACATGACTGAAACTACCCTTGGCGTTAAAGATACGACGTGGACCGCCATTGAGGTTACGTCTGCAATACTGCTAGGTGCTATCACTGCTAGAAGCACCTACAAGGCTGTCAAGAAGTCCGGTGGCTTTGGTAACTACCTCAAGCCCAAGGGAGACTTCTGGAAGTCCACCGAGCTTTACTCTGGAGCTCTCATTTCGATTCTAGTCATCAAGGGGGCCGCCGATGCTGCTAAGAAGCAGGGATGGATCAGCGGAGCAAGGCAGCCCGCTATTGGTTCGCTACCGAATGGCTTCGGCACGATGAATTACTTCTGAGGTGAACACATGGCAGACGTTTGGAATCCCTTTGACACGAACAACCCAATCTACGTTGAGGTCGCTAAGAAGACCCGTAGAACCCGCCGCCAAGCTCGCAGCATTGTGTGGACGATTGTCGTACTCAGCGCAGCATACTACGCTGGAAGCAAGGGATACGGCCCCACGTTCGGCATCAACGGCAGACCTAACCAATTTGGTGTGATCCGCCGGAAGTGATGGCGGTGGCTGAGCAGAAGAAGAAGAAGAAGGGCGACGGCCAGACTCAGGTCAAGGCCAAAGAGCTCTTCTCTTCTATCCTTCCCAACGAGCCCGCGAAGAACTTCACCCTAATCAAGAAGGACAAGGGTGACAAGGGCTCCAAAGGCATGGTCGAAACCTACGCGAAAGCGATGGAAGAACACATGCTTCGTCACTACGAGATGTTCACCTTCAGCATGACTGGTGGTGGACAGTCGAACTTCAATCCGATGGATTTGCTGTACTACCACACCTACGGCGACTACCGCATGGTCCTGAGTGATGATGGCAAGATCCAATTCGTGTACCGCTGCCTGAACAGCGGGAGCGTCGGTCAGCGCACTTCCTTGAAAGTCGGTGAAAACTACGTCTCCCCGCTAAGCAGGCCCTCAGTCGGGGGCGTCAACGGAGTCTACTCCAAGACCGACGATGACAGAATCGTCAACCAAGTTCGAGAGATTGCTTGGATGACTGAAGAGCTCAACAAGGGCTCTTCGGGGATTCGACTGATGCTACCAAGCATCGGCACTCTCATGGTAATGACCTATGGATATACCAACATCAGCGTAGAGCTATCCAAGCTAGTGTACAATATCACCGATAAGCTTGACCGTATCATGTCAAGTCGTGATAGTGACTTCGATATGGTTGCATACCTGTCGGAAGCAGTCTTGGGAGACTCCGACCTTCCTGCCTCTCAGAGAGAAGTCATTGAGAAGGCGCTGGAGAGTGCTAATGAACGAAGCGATTCGCTAGAGTACTTCATCAAGGAGTTGATTGAAAGTACCTCAACTCGCTTCATCGTCGGAGACACTGTTCGAGTCAAGGAGAAGGAGCTGAACGCTGACCTCAGGAACGAGTTCCAAGCTCACGTTGAGGATTACAGGTCAGAGGACTTTGACTATCAGCTGGAAGACTTCGTGGTGATCAAAGTCATGAAGAACGGAAACAACATCAGCTATGAAGTCAAGCTAGCGGATGCCGAAGACACGGATGCTATCACCGTGAGGCAGTCTGCGCTAGTTCCTTCAGGTGAGCCTCAGCGGTATGTTGAGAAGCAGAAGAAGTCTTACGTCGCTATTCCAGGTCCCGAAGTGTTGGTCTTCTACCGCATCCTGATCGACCAGATCTTTGCGTTGCACACTTACTTACTCATGGTCGAAAAGAGCTCTCAACTCAACTTCGGCTACTTGTCGAAAGCACTGACCCCCAACAACTCACAAGTCATCGCTAAGGTCTTCCCAGAGATGTTTGCTCCCGAAGGAACGAAGCCAGACGCCAAGAGCTACATCAAGAAGAAGATGGCGCCGTTCATCAATCAAATCGTTGCCTTCAGATCCCTCTACACTCAGATGATTATGAAAGCCCAACGAGCTGCTGCAATGGACAAGACCATCTTTGATGAGTTCTACAAGGGTAACTTGCTTGAGAAGGAGATTCGCTGGCTGTCCTTTGCTCTATCCGAAGAAGCCAAGGTGCTTGTGAAGAAGCCCGAAGTCACCGACCCACTGACTCAGCTAACGTACAAGCCGACTGCAGCAGACGAGCGGGTGCAGCTAACCGGTGATGCTGACCGTCGAACGGTCTTCTATCAAGTGGACATTCCAATGTTCAAAGAAGTCGTCATGGAGTACGTCAGTGCGTTCAACGAAATCACTCTCACTGCTGCGTTCAATCTTGAAAGCGGTGACGCGAAAGAAGGGGTGATTGCCAAGGCAGTTTGGGGAAGCATCCGCAAGCGCTCTGGTAAGGTCTTCATGGCTGACGAAGTGATGCCTTTCAAGTTCTTCAACGAGCTCTTTGCTTCAGTCAACTCGGCCATCGGTGGAACGATGCTCACGTTCGACCCTTACCCACCGACTTGGAGCGACACCAACACACTAGCTCTACTCACCGTTGATCCTAATCAACTAGGTAGTGTTCTAACTAAGGAAGACTATCAGAAGTATCTCAATGAGTATATTGACTATATCTACCTCAGATTTGGTAATCGTGCTCGCATTGCAAGCACCATCTTGACGGCTCTCGAAAGCTACCGCTTCAAGAACGCAACCGACTACCAAGCGCTACGCGCTGAGTTTGCTGCGATGCTTGCAGACCACGACAAGAAGTCTCAGATGAAGGGGACCACGTTCAACTTCAGAGCTTACAACCTCGTGATCTCCATCATGAGAGCTGAGCTGGCTATCCCGCTGCAGCTACGCAGTGAAGCTATCGCTCAGGGTATGGAGGAGGAGATGTCTCGAATGCTTGCTCAGCGAGAGTACGGGGACAGAGGCATCGCTGCGGTACCAAAAGGCCACGCACTGTTCACTGAGCTAGATGCAAAGGCTGCTCGCCGTGAAGAAGCAAAGGCTGCTGCGGTTGCTCCGGGGCCTGCGCCACCCACTCGAATCCCACTACCAACAGGGGCTCCACCTGAGGCTCCACCTGAGGCTCCACCTGAGGCTCCACCTGAGGCTCCACCTGAGGCTCCACCTGAGCCAGATCCCCTAGATGCCGTGGATGTCTACATACCAGAGGCAGACGAGATTGAGGAGATCATTGAGGAGGGATACTGATGGGGCGCATTCACAATAAAGGAGGAGTTCAGCTTTGGGCATATGATAGAGACTTCGCCACCCACCGAGCAGGTGACTATATCGTCACCACAAGTGATGGCACTACTCTAGAGTACAAAGTTCACATCGTGCTAGAGCAACCGCACTTCTATGATGGTCCAGGAGCGTTTCCAAACGACAGTACGAGAGAGATCATGGCCCAGTTTTTGAACCGGAATGGCTTCCCGTACAAGACTGCGCCGAAGGCACTGAAAGACGTTTACGATATCCATGACCCTACATCCGCAATCGGTCCTCAAGTAGGAAAGTGCTTCACAGTGTACTATAGCAACCTAGAGAGCTTCTACAAGATTGTGAAGGGCATTCGAGCGCTGATTGCTAAGTATGGGCTAAATGGCATACCGAAGAGCTATTTTGAGTCTGTTGGAGCTAATCTCCAGTATGAGTATCCTGTCCCCGACACAAATGATATCCTATACTATACCTTGGAAAAAACAAATGGAGTATATCTTGGTCCTGGCGGCCACCCTAATGGATACGCTCAGCGGAAAGAAGATATGAACAAATACTTCGGGGAAGGCCCGCTTGATTTCCTATTCCCAATCTTGAACCCGCAAGGGGTAGCGTTTACCTGACCAACTACTTCATCAACATCAATCAACTGCGAGTTACTATGAGCGACCTCGCTGCGACCTCTCAGGAGTTCGCTAAGTTCGTTGAAGTCGTTCTATCGAAGGGCCGCAAGCCCAACGACGACGACATTGACTTCTTCCTTGACAACTACCTCGACAACCGTCGTAGAGGGTTCTTGTACGAAGGAGTTTACATCCGCAACGCCTACTACGTGGATCCTGCGACTGGCCAGCAGAACTTCGATGTCAGCGGAAAGTCGTTTAGCGACATGGTGGCGAATCTCAAGCCCGTGCTCAAGCAGAAGGTGATTGACGCATATGGTTCCATTAGTGAAGAGTACGCTCCTTACGAATGGATGACAGCGCCAATGACCGTTGACGAGTACGCTGTTTACTTCGCCGCTCAGATGGGTAAGACCGACCAGTTTCAGAAGCTCTCCGGGCGTGACCGGATGAACCACCCCGCATATCAGAAGGCAGTCAAGGAGCTTCTCAGGGTCAAGTACCGCATCAAGGAGTACATGCGCACCGTGATGCCCTTCATTGGTCGCATGACGATGCACCACAACCTCGCAGCTGTTCGCTACGATACTCAGAAAGGCCCCTTCAATGAGCTGGTTCGCAACAGCAAGGAGCGTAGCCCCTTCGTGATCCATGGCGAAGAAGAGTTGCAAGAGTGGGTCCAAGCCAAGGACTTGAGTGGCTTTCCAGGCGTTGAGCACGATGCACTTCGCTCTATCTTCTGGGAGCCGACCGAGACTGGTGTTAACCTCAAGATGGGTGTCATTGACATTGACAACCCTGCCAACCTCCCTCACGCTGAGTTGATGAAGTACACCAAGAAGATCTACCGTCGAATGGCGTTTGACCTAAACCACCCAACCATCATCATGTTCACTGGTGCTTCGTACCAGATTTGGATTGGTCAGAATGGAGATGTCTACCTAGGGGATACTAGGCAGATGATTGACTATCTGAAGAGCGTCCTATCGGATATCCTACCCACTAAGAGGGAAGATGCTATTGAGGAAGGTAAGCCGTACGTGGACCTAACCACGAACAAGAAGCGTGGCTTGGTTCGGAGCTTCTTCTCCCTGCACTATCCTCCCAACGGGAAGAGCGACAAGCCCTACTCCGGGCTAGCTGCTGTGCCGGTCGCGTTCACTGACGTGGACACCTTTACTCCAAGCAGGGACGCTCATCCTGAGACTGTTCTAGCCAACTTCGATGCTTACAGCAGCTTCGTTGCATCGTTCTATGACAAGGTGCAAATCGGTCAGGACTACGAGTCCGAGGGCGAAACTGAGATGCAGCCAAGCTGCTCTCGCCTCGAAGAGCGTCACCCCGATGCCAACGTCCTCAAGGCGATCTACAAGACCAAGGACCTGATTCAAGTTGAATACCGCAACATCGGTGCTGCGCTTGAAGATGAAACGAAGGTGTACGCCCACCCTGTCGCCAGAGGGGTCTTGGGTGTGCTTGTGTACGACCCGAAGGGCAGCACTCTGCTACCGGGGATGGTCACTCAGCGAACGTCTGCTCGGAACAGAGTGGTGCTTGACAAGCCCAAGAGCTACTACATCTTGGACAACGGCACGGTGTTCTACGATGACTACATCTGCCGAGACTTCGAGCGGGTGTGTGAAGCTCGCAAGATTCGCCAAGCCGTTCTTGTGGGTCGCATCAGCAAGATTGACTCCTTCGGCAACGAGGAGACCGTTGACGAAACGCGCAATGCTCTGATTAGAACCGAGGGTGTGCTACCCCAAGATGCCCGCGTCATGCGCTTCACCATCAACAGAGCGAGCATGGTAAACGGTTCTGCAGTACCGATTGCGATGATGGGTGAGCAGATCAAGGAGTTCTCCGCCAAGCGCATCGTGCCTGCCGCTTACTACGAGTTTGAGTCCCCCGTGGGCATGAAGGTCAAGACGCTATTCAATGACCTCCTACGCTCTCGCATGATGGGCTCAATGATGATTGAAGGTGAGGAGAAGTATCTCGTGAAGTCCACTCGCACCATCATGGCTACAGTCATGGCGATGGATACCACTGGCCGCGCCTACGACAGCACCAAGACTCCTCCCGTGATCATCGGTCTCGCCAAGCCGTCAAACAAGTACGGTGTTGAGTACATGATGATTGGCAAGGCGCAGATTGCTCTGAAGAAGGAAGACGACATTACGCTCAGGACCCTCATCGAAGGCCCCGATAAGCGAAGAGTCATCCCACCACCCCGAGGCTCTGGTGCTGAAGGGAAGATCGTGTTCACCGAGCCAAGCGTGGTCGTTGAGGTTGCTTACGACGACATCACTCCGCAGCGAATGGCTAACGCTACGTTCGTCTTCACCAGTGACGGACGTTATCGCCCAGTCAAGCCAGTGTATGCTTCCAACAGAATCATCAACGCTAGAATCATCTCTATCCAAGAAGACCTAGACTATAGGAAGCCCAGTAACATCTCGATTAAGCAGGATCCACTCATCGAGCTATCGCGCAAGACCACCAAAGAGGACTCTCTGCTTGACGGCTTGCCCAACCCCAACGACGGCTATCCTAGATTCATCAAGCGCAACCCTGCATTCTTTGGGGTCACTGAGTCCTTGACTACGAAGCTTGGCATCCCAACTGAGAAGGGTCTAGTCGGTGGGCGAACCGTTCAGATTCCACTGATTCGACCTGGACCGTTCTACCTTGGTCAGCGCTTGCCCGGGGAGCTTGAAGCACCCTACAAGCGATACATCAGAGGTGAAGACGGATACAAGGTGTTCGTTGATTCCAACTCGCTAGTCAAGACTCAGACTCCTCCAAATTACCGGGTTACCAACCTTGGATGGGAGTACACTGACGCGATTGACGATACCTTCGGCATGGGTCAGGACGGTAACGCAGTCACCCGAATGGATGACCAACTAAGTCCAATCAAGAGCTACTCTGATGTGATGGAGATCTATCATCTGAAAGGCAACCGACTGCAAGCCATCGAAGACGCCAAGGTGCTTGGCTACACCACCCGTCGAATCCCCGGCAACCGTGACTCAGAAGATGGCAACCGCCGTGGCTACGACAAGGACTACATCGAAGCGTATGCTGCTGAAACCACAAAACTGCACAAGTCCCTGGGGACCACTTCACTACGCAAGTCTGCTGAAGACGAGCTGTACGAAGCCATCCTCAGCAACCCCGCTGTTAAGGACGATGTGTGGCAAAGGCGAGTGGATACCTACGTCGAAGAGTTCAACAAGTGGGATGCGCTGCCTGAACCTAAGGAGGAGTGGGAGCTTTACGCTGTTGGCATGTTCAGTACGTGGGAAGTTCCGATGCTAGAGAAGGAGCGCCTGATGCGAATCGCCACTCAGCAATACACTTTGACCGACGAAGAGACAGCCAGGATTGACCTTGAGTACTCTGAAGAAATCACCGGCGAACTGTTTGATCTAATCCTATCCGACCTATACGAGGTGCCCGAAGATGATGAAGAGGCCGAACTCGAAGCTCCCTGAGCTTCTTCAGGCCATGAACTTCCCCAAGAAGGGCGAAGTCATCCACAAGAAGCAGGTCCTTGAGTCGAAGGCTACGATGGACAATGATGTGCTCAAGTACGAGATCCACCTTCCGAAGGGGACGAGAGCCAAGCACGTTCCCACTTTGCTGCGCAACTTCTACAGCACTCAAGTCATCCCTACGGCTGACAACCTAGTGGTTCGCGCACACGATTACAGCGTCAAGCCAAGCGATGGCAAGGTTGTGGTCTCCGGCGCGATGCACATCATTCCGGTGGTACGGGCGAACCCCGGAGTGCAGGAGTTTGACGAAGAGTACTCTAGCATGGAGATGCAGAACCCTGAGACCTACTTCCGCGTCTTCCCCTACAGTGGATTCAACAGTCCTCAATTCAGAGCCAAGCTGTTCAGCTTCGTCGGCTACATGGGTGAAAACTACGGCTACTGTGATGCCAAAAACATCTACCACCGAAGGGCTTCGCTAGTAATGCCCAAGATCAAGATCACCAAGGCTATCCCGCAAGCCAAGATGATGTACCACACCCACCCCTCGAAGGACGAGCCTTCACTATCTTCGCCGGATGATTACCTCCTTTACATGGACCTCTCCCACGAGCCAAGGTCCATTCGTCACTTCATGACGGTGATGAAGGACCGCATGGATCACTTTGAAATCACGCCCAAGAAGGGAGCCAAAGCTGACTTCCTCAAGCTCGATGAAGGCAAGCTCTTGGAGGAGATTGATGCACACATCAGCGAGCTAGAAAAGAAGTGGGAGGCCAAGACCCCGCTCAAGGAGAACACTCCGAAGAAGGTTCAGGATGCCGCCAACCTAGAGTTCTGTGAGAACATCACCAGGGACCTTGTCAAGTGGATGAACAAGAAGTACGGCAAGTACTTCTCGTTCAAGTACCACTGCTACTATCGAGTCAAGAAGAACCCCGAAGGCCCGGTTGCTGACGACCTGCATCTTGACGATGAGTTCTTGATGAAGGGTATTGCGGATATCAACTCTGGCAAGTACAGCTGGCCCGAGTTCAAGACCAGTGAGATGCCTCACGAAAACTACGCCTACTGGCATCAGATGTACTACAAGCAACACGTCAAGGACTCCTTCATGTCCATCGGAGTGGTTCCCCACGGCGGCAGCAAGCGCAAGTACGATCAGTACATGGCTCAGCCGTTTGAGGCAGCTAACTTCAGCAACTTCGACGCACTGAACATCCTCAACCTAGCTTACGATATCTCCAAGTCCGATGAGAAGGTCAGAGACGGCTCTGGCACGGAGTCTCGCTTGGGAGAGCTGTGTGAATACCTGGAGGTCGAAGGCGATGCGCTTGAAACCTTGACCTTGCTTGAGGATATCATCCGCAACGAGGATGTGTACTCTGACAACGCTAAGACCATGGCTGGCGATTACTATCCCCTAGTCATCCTATCTGATTACAGTATCAAGGCTATCGAAGCAATCAAGGAAGTGCAAGCAGGCGATAAGGAGCTTGAGATCGCCCGCTTTGAAATCTACAACCTACTCAAGCAACAGGCAGGTGATGCGCTCATTGCCTTTCTATATCGCGAAGGTGGGAAGGGAGACTTCGTTGACTCCTTGCTCAACCCGCCTAGCATCAGCTTCCGCAAGGCCGAGCTGGCGACGGCATTCCCGCCGGAAGCACTAGACTTCTACGACCCCGTAGCAGATGCGCTCAGCGAGTTTAGCGCAAGCAGATACGACGCAACCAAGCCCTTCTTCTTCAAGGGACGATTCAATCTGCGAGTCCCCACTCAGGGTGGACTTGTCACCATGATGATTACCCAAAGCACCGGCAACGCTCAGATCTTTGTGACGACCGAGAAGGATACGATGGAGGTTGCTATGGAAGCAGTGGACAAGGTTGGTACTGCACTGTATCGCGCAGGTCTTCCGGTTGATCCTGATGTGTTCAATGTGACCGCTCTTGAGCCAGCGATGAACCCCTCTCCTCAGGTGATTGCTATCAGTGGACCGAGCGGTTCTGGCAAGTCCACGACCATCAGAAATCTGCTGAAGGCTCTGCCTAACGCCAAGACCATTCCCACGTACACTACTCGTCAGAAGCGCAAATCCGACAAAGCCGGTGAGCGCGAGTTCGTTAGCGCTAGCGAGTTCAAGCGGCTGATGGCTAGCGGCGAGATGATCATGGCTACGCTTCAGAAGAACGGTAACTACTACGGACGCAAGCGCTCTGACTTTGAGGGTGCTAACTACGTGCTCGTTGACGTTAGCCTCAGCGGACTAAATGACCTCAAGCGCACCTTCCCGAACACGTTCAGCGTGTACTTGGAACCAGTAGAAGACCCGGAGTTCATTCGCAAGAGGCTTCTACGT
>Ga0255757_10006097_pt1 | contig 10482 bp, 9 predicted proteins | sample 071ome_27_FD_179957 | JGI IMG/M metagenome (GOLD analysis project Ga0255757, IMG submission 179957) | Coastal salt marsh microbial communities from the Groves Creek Marsh, Skidaway Island, Georgia - 071409AT metaG (version 2) | ecosystem: Environmental > Aquatic > Marine > Intertidal zone > Salt...
CGTGTTCGAACAGTCCGTCGAGATTTCTCTTCATCGCGAAAAGATTGCTCGTTTCTATTTTATGAGCGCTTCTTTCGTCGTTCTCATCGTCAATATCAGAGGTGGTGTCTTCGTGCCTCAAAAATATCCAAATCTTTTGTGAAGTGCGCGAAGGATTCGTTCGCAAGCCGGCGACGTGCGGCATCACAGCTCTCACTATTCTATTCGCCGCCGATTTCGTCTTCTTTTCTCTCATTGCTTCTTCTTCTTCTTCTTCTATTCCTCTCGCGCTATATCTAACGTCTTCTAAATCGATGATGTATGTTTCTACCGGTCTATTTGCAGTTGCTCCAAAACACACGGCCACTCGCTTCACCGGTCGTCTCGACGCAAACTCTTCCTCGCTCAGAGACTCCATCAAAGCGCGCTCGACTTGCGCGATTTGATTCGAGAGCTTCTTCTCCGATCTCTTGCTACTCTTTTTTTTACTCTTCCTTTTTCGTTTCTTCTTCGTCGTGGCATTCTCTTCTTCTTCCTCTTCTTCTCGTCGAAGAGGACGAAGAGAGACCAAGTCGTCAAACACCAACGGTATTTGGTTTCTGTTGAAGAGGAGAAACTTCACGATCTCTCTGGCGACGTGCGCGACTGTTCTCGCCGTCAACTCCAGCGTTCCTTCTTTTTCTTCCTCCTCTTCACTCCCCCGAAAATATGGAATCCGGAACGGTCCTATTTCCGAGAGCGTTTCTCTCGCGTCGCTTCTTTTGCTCTTCCTCGTCGTCGTCGTCGTCGTCGTTCTTTTTCTTTTTCTTTTGTTGTTGTTGTTCATTTCATATCGTCATCGTCTCTCTCTCTCTCTTGTCGTCTGCGTGTGTTGTGCTTTTTTTTTGTGCGGGCGGGAATTTTGCTACGAGTTTCTGCTTGTGGGTTTTTGTTGCCCCCCCTTTTGCTGCATTTTTGCTTACGACAAGTCGAGTCGAAGAAGAATAAAAATAAAATTCTCGTACCTCTCTCTCTATATACTCCTCGAATTGAATTACGCGAACCCGCTTCCTATACATATATAATATGCGTTGCACCGCTGCTACTACTACTTCTTCCTCCTACTCTTCCTCCTCCTCCTCTTCGAACGCGTTTCGCCGCTGTCGTCGTCATCTTCATCTTCAGCAGAAACAACAAACTTTATTGAGACCGCAAAAAAGAAGCGTCGTCGCGAACGCGAAAAATTGGCGCCACGCAGCAGCCTTTTCCGCAGCCGAAGAAAACGAGGACGACGAAGACGTTGAATTCGCGTTAGACGAGGGAGAATTCATCGTGGAAGCGTTCGATACGGAAGAGGAGCTCTCCGCGGCGTTGTGCTTGGAAGTTTTCGAGAACGCAAAGGCGTGCATCGAGGACAGAGGGTCGTTCTCTTTGGCCATCCCGGGTGGGAGCGTGGCGAAAGCGTTGAAAGGATTGGTCGAGTTGGACGACGGAGGTTTGGATTGGAGCAAAATGCACGTGTTCTTTGTCAACGAAAGACCGGAGGAGCAAAAGTGTTACAATTTGGCGAGAAAGACGTGGGTGGATGAATTCGTCAGCCAAGGTAAATTCAAGTTGGAAAACTTGCACAAAGTGAGCGAAAACGCGGAGGATTTGGAACGAGTCGCCAAAGAATACGAGGAACAAATGTTCGCGTTGGCGCAAGACGAGGTGTTACCGAGAGATGAATACACAAAAGCGCCCGTTTTCGATCTAATTTTACTTGGAATGGGTGCCGATGGCCACGTGGGTTCTATTTATCCCAATTCTCCGCAAGCCAAAGACGAGAACATCTCCACGAACGTCTTCGCCGTGGACATGCCGGGGAAACGAACAATTTCGATGAGTTTACACTTGATAAATCAAGCCGATCGCGTGGTCGTGGCGGCGACGGGTGCAGGTAAAGCCGAGACTGTAAAGAAAGCGTTGGAGGGAGATTTGGAGTTTGGTGAATTACCGGGAGCAATGGTGGATGCGTTTTCGACGATTTGGTTTTTGGATCTCGCCGCCGCATCAAAGTTATCGAGCATTCAAGACGACCAATAGAAAAGCCAGCCTTTCGCTCGAGGTGGGAGGGTATTGTATTGGATTTTTGTTGCTTGCATTGCTCACTTATATGTGTTGATTTATGGACATATTGTTATCATTGCTATAATTATGTACCAGTGTTTTTACTCTTTAATTTTACAACAACTAAAATTGGCCACTAATTGACGGCGATTTATTTACCGCACCCATCATCGCGACAACTCTTTCTCTCAATTGGGCAACGTCCCAATCCAAATCGGTAATCACGTGCTCGTAAATGTACCCAGCCTTGTCCAACTTGTATTCGCTAATGCCGTCAAACTGAGCGACATCGACTCCAATCGCCGCGCCTAGACGAATGTGACCGCGCACGCTCCATCGGACGCGAATGGTTCGTTTTCCAGTCGTGCTTAATGGCGACCAAATTCTCGTCACTTTCACCGAGCACGAACTGAATATAATGGCCGCAATCGTTCTGATAACTTTGAAAACTCTTTTATAGTGATTCAGACCGTTGGCCATGACGTATCCTCCGTCTCCGCCGATCAAACTGTCTGGATCTCTGTTTCGACCAAAAGTACACGTAGCGTCGACCAATCCAATGTCTTCTCTGAATATCGAAAATCGAGGTTCTTTTGAAAGAAAAAACGGATAATCTTCGCGTAAAGTACGAATGGCTTCGCCCGACTGCGCGTAGAACTCGTCGTCCGGTTCTTTTTTGTTCTTATTGCTCGATCCATCACCGTTGTCCGAGGACGATGCCGAGCGTCGTCCACCGTTTTCGTTCGATTCCGGAGCTGAAACTATTGGGAGACAAATCAAAGGCGACGTCATTGGGTTCATTGTTGTCGTCATTGCTGCTGCTGTTGCTGTTGCTGCTGTTGCTGTCGCTGCTGCGCTACTATTAGTACTGCTATTGATATTCCACGCTTTCCACGAGTGCGTCTCTCGTTCCCTCTGTCGTCTCATGTTCTCTCGGTCCGTTTCTTCATCGTCGATTTTCAAATCCAACGTCGCGCGTACGCCTTTACCGCCACCTCTGCAGCTTGGGCATATCGTTCGACACGTGTAATTGCACGCTCCGCAACCTTCTCCGTCGTTCGACCACTTCGTGCACGCGCACGTCGCGTACCCAGTCCCTTCGCACGTGGGACAGTCTTCTCGTCCCAGCCCAAAAAAGTTCTTCGTTTCTCCGTCCGGAGACTCGTTGATTCCTCCGACTAACGCTTTGATGCGGTCTCGAAAGAGGAAAGCACCCGCGGCGACGACGGAAAGTGCGCCTTGTTCAACCAGCCACTGCGCGCTCCCGACTGACGGTAACGAAGCGCTCACTTTCAAAAGTCCCGCCCGCTTATTCTTCTTATTCCTCACGTTGGTGGTAGTAATGTTACTCCGGTTGTTGTCGTTGCTTCGACGAAAACGATCGAGTTCTAGCGACGCGTTCGCCCCGCGTTTGATGTTCCCCATCGCGCTCACTCGCACAGACGCGGAAGAAGAGCGAGAGGAAGCGCGCGAGGAAAAAGAACACGACGCGGTTCGGTGCGAATTCGAGCGGTGCAAAAAACAACACCAAGAACTTTGCGACGATTTTAGTGGTGGTGACGAATTATTTTCCACCATCGCTCTTCGATTTTTCAAACGCGTCGAGACCGCCGACGCGACCGGAACGGAGCGCGCGGAATCCATCATTCTCTCGAATTACTATTTTCTCCGCGCGTTTTTTTTTGTATGCGTGTGCGTGTATTAGTATTCGGCCGCGAAAAGAAGACTTTAAAAACGCGTGTTTCACACCGCGCGCGCTTAAAAAGATTCTCGCGTCCGTTTGTATTTTTTTTTTGACGCTTTTCTTCTTCGCGTCATCACCAGCGTCAACAGAGGTGTTTGCTGCTTTTTGTCCACACACACACTACTAAGTTTTGTGAGTGTGAGCTCGTCAAAAAAAAAACGAACGAAGGAACAAGAAGAACAAGAAGAAGAAGAAGAAGAAGAAGAAGAAGAAGAAGAAGAAGAAGAAGAAGAAGAAGAAGAAGAAGAAGAAGAGAGAAAGAAGAAGAAGAGAAAGAAGAGAGAAAGAATATGACGGCGACGGTAATGAGCGCGACGAGAGCAGCGGCGACGACGAGCGCGAGCGCGAGCGAGGAGAGGAAGAAGATGAGCACTCGTCGTCGTCGTCGTGGTGGTGGTAGTAACAGTAACAGAAACGGTGACAGTTTCAGTGGTGGTGGTAGTTTTAGTCTTCAGCGCAGAATTATCGATAACAGTGAAAGGAGGAGGAGGACAGCAACCTCCTTCTCGTCTTCGTCGTTGCAAAAAGTGATGGCCGAGACTGCGTTTTCGTCGTGGTGTTGCTTTCTTCTAGCGCTCCATATCGGTTCCGCGGGTCCGGCGTGCGCGACGTTGGAAGAATCTGGGAAAGCGCTGTTTCGAGGCGCCGGAGGGTGCGTCGGGTGCCACGCCGCCGGTGGGAACGTAGTGGAAGCTGGCAAAACGCTCTCTCTTCAAGACTTGACGAAGAACGACGTGAAGAGTAAAGAAGACGTGGCGGCGGTGATATCGTTGGGGAAGAACAAAATGCCCGGGTACGGAGAAAACTGCGTCGGGAAAGGTAAGTGCACGTTCGCGAAACGTCTGACTGATGAAGAAATAGACAGTCTGAGCGCGTTCGTTTGGAACGTCGCCAACGGCGAAGACTCCTGGGCGAAAGCGCTGGAATAATATCTGTCGTGTCGTATTTACCTGGAGCTTATGCAAGCTGTTCGCGAGCTCGGCGAGGAACGTGGTGAGAAAAGTGGTTTGATTACTGTTAACAACTTTGTTGTCGGCTCGTCGCGTCAGACCGCGGAGATGATGATAATAATAATAATAATAACGATTTTAATACTAATGGTGATAGAAATATTAGCAGAACGACATCGCGCGTAAGTGTGTTTTGTACGCGCGCGCACGTTCATCCATCCCGAGACACTTTATTACACGCGTATGTGTTGTTGTTACGATAATTTCATCGGTTCTCCTCTGTTTTTTTGTCTCTCTCTCTCGGGCAAAAAACAAAAAATTTCTCTCTGCTTTGTGCTCTCTGCGCTTCTCTCTCCACTTCAACACCCCCAAGTCGTCGATAAACACACACTTACACACACACGCGCATTTATATCCACAGCGCGCGCGCGCGGAAAGAAAGAAAGAGAGAGACAGACAGACAGACAGAGAGAAGAAGGAGAAGAAGAAGTCGTTTTTTACTTTTGAAAGACGCGAGGAGCAGGAGCAGAGAAAAGGAAAATTTCAGAGGCGGGGACGCGGAATACACACACGCACGCGCGAATAAAAAATGCGCTTTTCTTCGCGCGGGGGCGGAAGCAAAGCGAAGAGCGAGAAAACCAACAAAACTTCCACGAGCGATGACGCGGTTGTTGCAGCAAACGGCGGAGAAGAAGAAAACGTGCCTTTGTTGCTGAAGCCAATCATAAAGAGTAAGAATCGCGCGCACATGTTTACGTTTTTTGCAATCATATTCCTCATCGCCCCAGCGGTGTCGCTCAGTCGAGTCGGTCACCCTTGGCTGTTGCTGAGAGTGTACAAGATGCATTTGAAAAATATGGAGATTTTAAAAGAAACCGCACTGTCGTGGTGCTCGATGCCAGGATGTTACTCGAATCCAGAGAACTTTGACGAAGAAATCGCGACGAACGAGAAAAAAGAGGAAGGTCAACTGTTGCCGAGCTTTGTACACGTGCCGAAAGCGGGCGGGACGCTCGTAGAGAGCGCTGTCGGAAGCGTAGGCGGGAGAGTAGGCGCGTGTAACGAGAAGAGACCGTACGAAATCGCGCCAGGATGGGATAAAGAAGTCGCGCCGTGGCACGCTCAACCGAAGAAATTAGTGAAAGATAGCTTTGCTATTGTGAGGAATCCGTTTGATAGGTTTCAGTCGCAGTTTTTATACGACCCTCATTGGGCGAAAGTGTCGAATCGCGCGGAGTTCCCGCACAACCAGAAAAAGACGTGCGAAGCCTTCGGTAAGTGGGCCACAGATAAGATGGAGAATTGGGCACTCGTAGACGATAGATTGCAGTGCTATGAGAGGACGAAATTCGATTCAAAAGGTATCGATGCGTGCGATGAAACGTTTACCGATGACGACGACGAGAGTGAATTTTTCTACGGAGAGCAAGCCAAGGACGAAGAACCAGTCACGTCTCAGAATTCGCACGATTATCCGCAAGTAGTCTTAGCAAATAAAGTCGAAAAGCTATTCAGTTTTGAAAAATGCTTTGGAAACCAGAGAGGTTTTTGCCCAGATCCTCGCGTGGAAGGTTTGGAAAAGCAAAAGTATTTAGAGGAAACCGAGGAAGCTTTAGAGTCGAGGAAGGGGTCGTTTTCCACGTCTTTTTTCCGAAGAAACTTTGGCGAATTACTCGACGAGAACAAGAAGATGCAACCAAACTTGATTTCATTTTTGCGAAAGCGGTTTTCGGATAAAATCGAATTGCCCGACGTGAGCGAAGAAAACGACATCGCTTCTGCAGAAGTTCGCAAGTGTTGGAGAAACAACCCGTACTTGCCGGCGAAGACAATCGCGGATTTTTTGGACACGTACGAGGCAGACTTTAGAGTGTTCGGATACCCAATGGATATCCCAGAGGTTATCGAGAAGGAAGATGAAGCATCTCTCGGATCGGACGAGTCATCCCAAGATGATAGCGAGTGGCAAGCAAGTGCCATCAAAGCGGAATATTATCCAAAATGTCCGCCGCCAGACGAAGAGGAAGAGGACGAGAATGAGAACGACGCGGCAATGGGTAGGAGCGAGCAGGACAGCTCAGCAATACTCTTCGGCTCGAATCTGAGAAAAAAGTACTCCAGTAAAGAATCATCAGAATCGAATTGAGCATATTTCGATGATAAGAATATAGAAACCAAGTAAGAATAGAAACCAAATAGCCTTTGTAGAAAGAACAGCGCGAATAAGCTACATTAGGTAGTTGAAAAAAACAAGACGGCGAATGCTCTCTATAGAACCGTCCTTTTCATAATCGCGCATTTTCTGCCGCTCTCAGCGCTTCTTTCAGCGCGTTCGACAGCATTTCTCCTTCTCCTTTGCTGCACGCAAACCTTAATTCCGATCTCCTTTTCAGGCCATTGTTATCTTCTTTCGCAAAGCGCCAGCGGTTTTCCAACCGCACTCGGTATTCGCTTGAGTTTTTCTCCGCCACGACTGCGTCTACTCGAACCTCACACGACTCCAATTGTTTTATTCCGCGACTTGTTTCTCCTCTGCTATAAACCTCCTTTTCATCGTTATCTATGTCTTCGAGTATTTTTTGTACGCTTTCCACGAAAGGGTACAAACCATCCACGAGAGCTTCCGATGTCCTCGTCAGAGTTTGTTTTCTCTCTTCTTCTTCTTCTTGTTTTGTTTCTCCCGAGAGGACGAAAATATCCTCCTTCACGGTGCGCTCGAATTCATCTCTTTGCACGTTCAACCTCGCCGCTTCGATTAAAATCATCCGCACGCCATCTTCTATCACCTTTTCATCCTTCTCCTTGTTGTTTTCATCCTTTTTCAATGTCTCGTCGAAAGCGCAGACGCGTTCGCACGATTCGATGACGAATTGACGAAACGAATTTGGACTTTTGGACAAACTCGCGCACACGAATTCATCTCGGTCGCTCAATTCCATGATTACGACGACCCCTTACGTTTACACTTCTCTCCTTTTATTATTATTATTACTACTAATATTGCTGCAGACGATAATATGATATTAATATCGCTCGAGAAAGAGTTCTCAAAGGAGGAGCAGTTTCTGTTTGAAGAAAAATGAAAAGTGGAATAAAATAATATTAGCTGCACTGCTAACATGTACGTATACAATTGAATTTAGCTACTTCTACTAACTAACGAGTATTTCAGAACGATGCGGACGAAAAGAAGTTTCAATCTCTATCCAGAATTTCTCGACGATCTTCGGTTATGTCTCGCGCGCATTCTCTTCCCTTGCTCGATATCGGCTTTCGCAAGTCTCTCGATCTCCCTTTTCCTCGCCGCCGTTATTCTATTTTTGCTCATCTGTTTGGCGTCGACCATTTTCTTATTCTCACTAATTGCTTTACTCGTACCTTTCTTGTGGTGGAACGATGGATACATGGAGTAGAGTAAGAGATTATTCCGCAACTCGTTTGCTTTCCGTTTGGTCTTAGCAATTCCAGAGTGAGTGCCAGAAAATTTTGAGTCGCCGATGCCGTGTTTGAATTTCGAATCGTATAAACCGACAGAGCGTCCTAACCTCCACATGCGAATAGACAGCTCGAAATCCAAGCCGATCCCGGGTTGTCCAGGGCAAGAAAAGTTGTGATTAAACCCGCCAACTTCAGCAAATAACGATCTTCTCGTAATCATTGGAGCTAAGTTTACTTTATAGGCAAACATAAAGTCGACGTTGACAGAGACATCCTTGAATAAAATATCTTTTGTTCGTTTCGCGCGATCCTTCTCTGGCTCTGCGCCGTACTTAGAACCATCGTTTTGATTTTGCTGAGGTATCATTTTCGTTCCATCATCTAAGCGACCTCTGTATCCACCTAGTAAGCCTAGTTTGGGATACTTTTTGAATAATGAAATCGCTTTCGAGAGCCAAGCATCTCCTTTTGGCATGTAATCGTCGTCTTGAATCAAAGCGACAATTTCTGCAGACGCCATCAGAGCCAACCGATTATACGCGCGAATCTCGTGCACGTCGTTCGGCATCGCCAAGATGAACGAATTTCTCTTCGGCTGCTTTTTGGAGAACTTTGAAAATGCGGTGAGTTCCGTGCGCGAGTCGTCATTGACAATAATCTCAATCGGTAATGAAAACGTTTCCAAAGATTCCAAAAGTTTCTTCACGCCTGCTTTTCTATTGAAATACTGCATGACTAAAGTTGCAACCGGGAATTCTCGCGTCGCGGAAGACTTGCATTGTTTCAGAATAGACATTGGTGGATCTCCTTTGGCTGTAACGTCGGGGGGGAAACAGTTACCGACGACGGTTGGACTGTCAAAAGGCTTCCATCTTTTCGAACGCACGCGTTCAACGCGCATTTCAGCTTCGATAATATCATCTGAAGTCAGTCCTGGAATGAGGAATGGCCACATTCCATCCGTACTCTTATCCCAGGGCCTCTCATAACGTTTCTTCGGATAAATTTCCGTTTTTGCGAAATTTGCATAGGCACTAATTTTGTTCCCTTTCTTAGCACTCGTCGTCCGCAAGAAAAAAGCCATCTTGGAAACCTCAGGAATACCAAAAGCTGCGCTCTTGAAACCACCTCTCCAGAGACGAATAGACATCTCGCGCAAAGTTTCATCGAAAAGTACATCTCCTGAGCACGTTCCCCACTCTTCAAATCCACCAATCTGGTGTAAAGCATTCGGACGAACAAAAATAGGTGTCGCGTAATGAAGATGTTCTTTCCCAAGCTCGTCCACAGTGGATGTCAAATCTTCTCTTTCATCTTCCTCCGGCGCGATATTTTGCGCTTCTTGCTGTTGAGGCGATGGTTGCCTTCGGCGGCCCTCAAAAAATGCCAAGTCTGGTTTAGCTGACGAACTCGGAGGTTTTATCAGGACCCCCTGAGCACCTTCAGTTGTGGAAGAGGAATACTCGGCATTTTGTGGCGTAACCATCGCGAGATGCTCGTCTCTCCTGAGCATTTTCAACGCTTCGCTCGCCCACGCGACGATATTTCGTACCCTGTTATCTAAATCTGTTCTGCTATCGCCATCACTGATGCTATCATTACTACTGCTACTGCTACTCATTCCATCGCGATGAAGAAAATCTTCCTCTCGCAAGAGCAACGCAAATTCCGCTCTCGTTCCCCGCATCATCTTGTTGAAAACCCGCGCGTTCCCGTTCCTATGCTTAGACGCAAACATCCAATCGTTCGCCCGTGAAGTCATTCTCAAAGCATTCTTTGAGAATGGGCTGTTCGGATTCTCCAACAGATGACTCGCGACGATATCCCCGTCTAAGAAAACGACCAGTTCGCTCGCCTTCAACTTTTTTTGTACTTGATCCCTTACTTTTGTGACGATAGTCTCTATTGCTCCTTGATCCCGCGCAAACTTGCCGTCCTTATCGCTCAATACGAGTCCTATGCTCACGTCTGGCAGTTCGACATATTTTTGTCTACATCCTCTCCGAGTGATTGCGCTCACTGCTTTCGGCGCGTCCACGATGGATTCCCTCGCTACGAGTATTGGTTTACACGGCGGATTGATGGACATTTTCCTCGTCGACGAGCTCAAAACCGCTCGTTTCCCGAGTTCTTTACTCCGCATCATAACTTTCACTGCTGCTTGTTTCTTCCACTTCGCCGCTTTATTCCAAGCGTCGTTTTCTTTCTTCCCCAACTCTCTCACCTCGTTCTGGTATCTTTGCGCCAGGTGCACGTTTCGCGTTATCTCAATCTTGAACGAAT
>Ga0255757_10006106_pt1 | contig 10476 bp, 7 predicted proteins | sample 071ome_27_FD_179957 | JGI IMG/M metagenome (GOLD analysis project Ga0255757, IMG submission 179957) | Coastal salt marsh microbial communities from the Groves Creek Marsh, Skidaway Island, Georgia - 071409AT metaG (version 2) | ecosystem: Environmental > Aquatic > Marine > Intertidal zone > Salt...
GCCGCCGACATCGCCTCGGTCGTGAACATGGACACCGCAATCAGCAATGTGCCCATCGACCCGACCACCGAATACGCAACCATCCGACCCAGCGTGCGCGCAGAGATAACGCCCACCATCCCCACAGCGAGGGTCACAATGGCAACCGGCATAAGCCAGGGCTCCGCAAACCATGCCGCCTCACCTGCGTCACCGCCGAACACCAGCGTGTAGATGCGGATGATCGAATACGCACCCACCTTGGTCATGATCGCGAACAGCGCTGCGACCGGCGCCATCGCCGCGGCGTAGGTGCCGGTCAGCCAGAAATGAACCGGGACCAGAGCCGCCTTGATGGCAAACACCAGCAACAGGAGCGCCGCTCCGGCGTGCAACAACGCAGAGTCGCCGGGCTCGACCTGCGGCACCTTCACCGCAAGATCCGACATGTTGAGCGTCCCGGTTACTGCGTAGATCAGCCCCACGGCGAACAGGAAGAGCGTCGAACCAAGAAGGTTTACCGCAACGTACTGGAAGCCCGCCTTCAGGCGTTCTGCGCCGCCGCCATGCAACATCAGCCCGTATGAGGCGATGAGCAGAACTTCAAAGAATACGAACAGGTTGAAAACGTCGCCGGTCAGAAATGCCCCGTTCAACCCCATCAACTCGAACTGAAAAAGAGCGTGGAAATGGCGACCGCGCCCGTCCCAGCCGGACGCGGCATAGAGCAGGACGATCAGCGCAAGCGCCGCCGTCAGGATAACCATGAGAGCCGACAGCCGGTCGAGCACAAGGACGATCCCGAAAGGCGCCGGCCAGTTGCCCAGCTCATAGACCTCCGGCGCGCCTGACGCTGCCGCGATGCCGAGCGCAATCGCGACCACAAGGACAATCGCAGACGACACGAACGAAAGCGTGCGTGCGAGCACCAGGTCGTCGCGCGTGAACATGATGATCAACGGCGCAACAAGCGCCGGCAGCACGATCGGGACGATGATCCAGTGCCCCATCACGAACCTGCCTTCGTATCGTCGATGGCAGTCCCGTCAACGTGATCGGAACCAATCTCGAGATAGGAGCGCAACGCAAGCACCACGATCAGCGCGGTCATGCCGAAAGAAATCACGATCGCGGTAAGCACAAGCGCCTGTGGAAGCGGGTCGGTATAGGTCTCCACACCCTTCTGAAGGATCGGTGGCGCATCAACAATCAACCGTCCCATCGAGAACAAGAACACGTTCACGGCGTAGGACAAGAGCGCCAGTCCCAACACGACGGGGAACGTATGAGCTCGCAGAAGGAGATAGACTCCAGCCGCGGTGAGCAGACCTATGGAGGATGCGACAAAGATCTCCATATCAGCGCTCCTCGCGACCTGTTGAATCGTCGGAGATATCTCGCGACGGATCGAAATCCATCGGGTCCGTCTGCTCGAAATGTGGCTCCGCCATGATTCCGACCCGCGACATCCGGGACAGGGCGAGCATGACGGCGCCGACGACAGTCAGCAGCACGCCGACATCGAATGCCATGGCAGTCGCCAGTTCAAACTCACCGACAACCGGCAGGTGCACATAACCGAAATCGCTGGTGAGGAAAGGCCGTCCCGCGAACCACGCCCCGAACCCTGTAACAGCCGCAATCAGGACACCGGCCGCGACGAAGGAGTGATAGTCCCCCTTCACTTTTTCATGTGACCACTCGAAACCGGACGCCATGTACTGCATGAGGAAGGCAATCGCGACGATCAGGCCGGCAATGAAACCACCGCCGGGTTCGTTGTGTCCCCGCAGGAATATGTAGGCCGCGACCATCAGACCGAGGGGCAGCATGACCCGCGTGGCGACAACCATCATCAAGGGATGATGATCAAGCGAGCGGCGCTGGTCGGGTGTCCAGCTAATGAGCCGGCGTCCCGATACCCCTTTCCCGACATTGTCGATCAGGGCAACGATCCCGAGTGCGGCAATACCCAGCACAATGATCTCGCCGAAGGTATCGAAGCCGCGGAAATCCACCAGAATGACGTTGACGACATTGGTTCCCCCGCCGCCGGAATATGAATTCGCCAGGTGAAAGTCGGAGATCGAGGAAAAACCCCGGGTCATGACGGCATAAGCCGCACCACCGATCCCCAGTCCGGCCACAGTTGCCACAAGTCCATCACGAACACGCCGAGGCAGCGCGGACGTCCTCGGGGTTTCCTTGGGCAACAGGTTCAACGCCAGCAGCATCAGAATGATGGTGACAACCTCCACCGATATCTGGGTGAGCGCCAGATCCGGGGCGGAGAAATACACAAAGCCGACCGAGACAATCAGGCCGACAACACCGATGAGAATCAGGGCCAGGAAGCGGAAACGATGCAGCCAGACGACGCCCGCCACGGCGACGACCAGCAAGCTCCACATCGCCAGCGCAACCGGTGACAACGGCAGCATGTCCCTTTCACCCGGCGCATATCCTGCAGACAGGAATGCAGCGGCGGCAAAGGCGACGGAAACGACCACCGCGATCACGAGCATGCGTTGCAAAGAGCCGTTATGGATGCTGTCCGTGACGGACCGCGCCAGCGCGATGACGCGGGCCAGCACGACATCTTCGAATATGGTCTTCGCTTCCGGCCGCGGCACGCGCAAGCGCCAGTTGTTTGCGGCTTCATGCTGAACCAGAAGCGTAATCCCGCCAACGATCGCGATCGCGCTCATTGCCAGCGCAGGCGTGAACCCGTGCCAGAGCGAGAGATAGTAGTCGGGGAGCGGACCGCCAATGACAGCGCCGGCGGACACGGCGACTAGCGGTCCGGCGACCAGTGCCGGCGCGAGCCCGATGCACACGACCAGCACAACCAGCAGGCCCGGTGACAGCCACATACCAAACGGCGGATCGTGCGGCGGCTTCGGGTAGGCCTTGGGGCGCGGGCCAAAGAAAACATGGAAGATGTAACGGAATGAATACGCCACGGAAAACAGCGCCCCGACCGTTGCGCCGATGGCCATCAGCCAGGGCGTGCCGGTCCAGATCGTGTGCGCAGCTTCCTCGAGCATCATCTCCTTCGAGATGAAGCCGTTTAATGGCGGCACCCCCGCCATTGAAGCCGCAGCAACCGTCGCAAGCGTGGCCGTAATCGGCATCAGTGCGGCCAAGCCGCCAAGTTGCCTGGCATTTCGCGTGCCGACCTCGTGATCGACAATTCCCGCGGTCATGAACAGCGCGGCCTTGAAGGTCGCATGATTGATGACGTGAAACACCGCAACGACAGCTGCAATCGGCGTTCCAAAACCGAGCAGCATGACAATCAGCCCCAGATGGCTGACTGTCGAAAACGCCAGCAGTTGCTTCAGATCGTCCTTGAACAGCGCGATCCACGCAGCCATGACCATGGTCACGAGCCCCGCGGTCCCCACAAGGTAGAACCAGGCTTCCGTCCCCGCCAGTGCAGGCCAAAGCCGTGCGAGCAGGAACAGGCCCGCCTTCACCATGGTTGCCGAGTGCAGGTAGGCGGAAACCGGCGTGGGCGCAGACATTGCGTGCGGTAGCCAGAAATGGAACGGGAACTGCGCGGATTTCGTGAAACAGCCGAGCAGGATCAACAAGAGCGCCGGCACATAAAGCGGATGGGCCCGAATTTCCTCGCCGGAGGCCAGGATATCGGTCAGTGCGTAAGAGCCGGCGATGTCGCCGAGTATCAGTACACCACCGATCAGCGAAAGCCCGCCTGCCCCCGTCACGATCAGCGCCATGCGCGCACCCTGACGCGCTTCGGGCAGATGCCGCCAGAAACCGATCAAAAGGAATGAGGAAAGGCTCGTAAGCTCCCAAAAAACAAGAAGAAGCAACATGTTTTCCGAGAGCACGATCCCGACCATCGCGCCCTGGAAAAGGAGCAGATAGGAGAAAAACCGGCCGACGGGATCGCGCTGGGAAAGGTAGTAATGCGCGTAGATGATGATCAGGAGGCCGAAGCCAAGAATCAGACCGGCGAACAACAGCCCGAGACCGTCAATGAAGAAAGCCAGGTTCAGCCCGAGTTGAGGCAGCCAGGCCCAACTGACATGGACAACTTCGCCTCCCAGCACGGCTGGCGCCTTGCTCAGCAGCAACGTCAATGAAGCAAGCGTCGAGAGCCCGGCAGCAGTTGCTGCAGCAGCCCTGCTATGACGAATCAAGAGCGGAGGCAGTAGCGCTCCCACAAACGGAATCATCACAATAAGTGCAAGCTGCATGCTGATAAGCTTGTCTAAGAAACAGCCGGGAAACTCCGGAGGAACAGCAAAACTAACGTCCGCTGCCCTGCGGTCAAGCCCTATGGGAAAGCTGTAGCATGTTTATTCCGGCAAGACCGGGCGACACCACGATTTGCGCCGATCACGATCGCTTTATGCAGCAACGATCACAGTCCATTTCTGCATCCCTCGCCAGTCGTAACCGGCATCCATGTGGTGCCGCCTACATATTTCAACAGCCCGCCAAATCAGGCGATACCAGGAAAACGTCCCAGCTTGCCGCCCCCCGGTGCGCGGACTATGTTGCGCCCAAGAACAACCCCAGCACTGAAGGTCCGTCGCCATGGAAATGTCAGGCGAATACAAGATCAATGCATCCCGCGAAAAGGTTTGGGCGGCACTGAACGATCCGGAAATCCTCAAACAGTCGATCCCCGGCTGCGAACAGATAGATCAGCAGTCGGCCACCGAACTGACCGCGCAGGTCACGGCCAAGGTCGGGCCGGTGAAGGCGAAGTTTTCAGGTGCCGTGCAGCTGACCGATCTCGACCCGCCGAAGAGCTATCGCATTTCCGGTGAGGGCAAGGGTGGCGCGGCCGGTTTCGCCAAGGGCGGTGCCAACGTCATTCTGGAAGAGGATGGCGCCGGCACGTTGCTGAAGTACGAAGTCGATGCGCAGGTGGGCGGCAAGCTGGCCCAGCTCGGCGCGCGCCTGATCGACGGCACCGCCAAGAAGATGGCTTCCCAGTTCTTCGAGAACTTCGCTGCCGCGGTCGAGGCCGGCGGTGACGCGGACAGCGCGGATGCCGGCAGCGTCCCTGCCACCGAATCGGCTGCAGCCGAAGCGCCGGCTGCTGCGGCCGCACCGCAGCCTGCGCCTGCCGCAACTGCAGCCGACACTTCGGCGCTGGCCCAGGTCGGGATCGGCACCTGGGTCGTCGGTGCGATTGTCGCGATTGTCGTGATCGCGGCGCTGGTGAGCTAGCAAGGAATTCTGAAAATCAACGTGTTTTCGCCATCGCGAACCTTGACGACAAGGGGCGCGCGGAAGAAACTCGTTTAAGAGCTGTATGTTTGGTTGACCGCACCGAAAACGGTGCGGCGGGGGACAGCCTCTAAGGGGCGCCCATATCAGGGAGGAGTGTTATGCCCACCGTATCCATGACGGTGAACGGAAAGTCCGTCTCGGCCGATGTCGAGCCCCGGACCTTGCTCGTTCAATACCTTCGCGAAAGTCTCGGTCTCACCGGCACCCATGTCGGCTGCGACACGAGCCAGTGCGGCGCCTGCGTCGTCCACATGAACGGCGAATCCCTGAAGTCGTGCACCATCCTGGCGGCACAGGCAGAAGGCGCCGACGTGACGACCATCGAAGGGCTGGCCGACGGCGACACCCTGCACCCGATGCAGGAGGCCTTCCGCGAGAACCACGGCCTGCAGTGCGGCTTCTGCACCCCGGGCATGGTGATGAGTGCGCTGGATCTCGTTCAGAAGAACCCGAACCCGACCGAGAAGGACGTCCGCGAATGGCTGGAGGGCAACCTCTGCCGCTGCACGGGCTACCACAACATCGTGAAGTCCATTCTGGCGGGCGCGGAAGCCCTTCGGGGATAGCGACATGACCGGCACGGGCATCGGAGCATCGCTCAAGCGCGTCGAGGACCACCGGTTCCTGACGGGCAACGGCCACTATACGGACGACATCAACCGTCCGGGCCAAAGCCACGCATGGATTCTTCGTTCGCCCCATGCCCATGCCCGGATCAGGGGCATCGACACGTCAAAGGCCGCTGCGGCTGAAGGCGTGATCGCCATCCTGACGGGTGCTGACATGGCAGCCGACGGTGTCGGCGGCCTGCCTTGCGGCTGGCAGATCCACAACAAGGACGGCTCCCCGATGGCAGAGCCGGCGCACCCGCCGCTCGCCGTCGATAAGGTGCGTCATGTGGGTGACCAGGTGGCCATCGTCATTGCCGAGACCCGTGATGCCGCGCGTGACGCATCCGAACTGATCGCAGTCGATTACGAGGTGCTGGACGCGGCCGTGGACATGGACACGGCGCTGTCGGGCAAGACCCTCGTCCATGACGACGTGCCCAATAACCGCTGTTTCGACTGGGAGATCGGCGACAAGACCGCGGTGGACGACGCGTTTGCCAAGGCAGACCGTGTCGTTTCCATCGACTTGTCGAACAACCGGCTGATCCCCAACGCGATGGAGCCACGCGCGGCCGTATCGGAATACGACCGAACAACCGGCCAGTACACGCTTTACACCACCACCCAGAACCCGCACGTCATTCGCCTGCTCATGGGTGCGTTCGTGCTGCAGATTCCCGAACACAAGCTGCGCATCGTCGCGCAGGACGTGGGCGGCGGCTTCGGCTCGAAGATCTTCCACTACGCAGAGGAAGCGATCCTCACCTGGGCGGCCGCCAAGGTGAACCGCCCGATCAAGTGGACAGCGGAGCGCACCGAATCCTTCATGACCGACGCCCATGGCCGCGATCACGTGACTCATGCCGACCTGGCGCTCGACACGGACGGCAAGTTCCTGGGCCTCAGGGTCTCGACCAAGGCCAATCTGGGCGCCTATCTCTCGACCTTCGGCTCCAGCGTGCCGACCTACCTCTACGCCACCCTGCTGGCTGGCGTGTACACGACACCTGCGATCTATGCCGAGGTGCAGACGGTGTTCACCAACACCGTGCCCGTCGATGCCTATCGAGGTGCCGGACGGCCTGAATGCACCTACCTGCTGGAACGGCTGGTAACCAAGGCCGCGCGCGAGATGGGGATCGACCCTGTCGAGTTGCGCCAGAAGAACATGATCCAGCCGGACATGTATCCCTATCAGACGCCCGTGGCGCTTCAGTACGACTGCGGCAACCCGCCGGCCACCTTCGAAAGCGCACTCAAGGCATCTGATTACGCCGGTTTCGAGACGCGCCGCGCCGCGGCCGAGAAGAACGGCAGGCTGCGCGGCATCGGCATCTCCACCTATGTGGAAGCCTGCGGCATCGCGCCGTCCGCGGTCGCCGGTGCGCTCGGCGCGCGAGCGGGCCTCTATGAATCCGCGCAAGTGCGCGTCCACCCGACCGGCTCGGTTACGGTCTATACCGGCACCCACAGCCATGGCCAGGGCCACGAGACGACCTTCGCGCAGCTGGTGTCCGAAAGCTTCGGCATCCCGGCGGAAAACGTCGAGATCAGCCACGGCGACACCGACCAGGTTCAGTTCGGCATGGGCACATACGGATCGCGCTCGCTCGCGGTCGGCGGCCCGGCCATCCTCAAGGCCTGCAACAAGATCATCGACAAGGCCAAGAAGATCGCCGCGCACATCATGGAAGCCGATGTCGCGGATATCGAGTTCAAGGACGGCAAGTTCACCGTGGCGGGCACGGACAAGGAGATGGCCTTCGGCGAAATTTCGCTGGCCGCCTATGTCCCCCACAACTACCCGATCGAGGAGATCGAACCTGGCCTGGACGAGAACGCGTTCTACGACCCGCTGAACTTCAGCTTCCCGGGCGGCGCGCATATCTGCGAAGTCGAGGTCGATCCGGAAACCGGCGATATCGAGGTGGTGAACTTCACTGCCGTCGATGACGTGGGCCGGGTCGTAAACCCGATGATCGTCGAGGGACAGGTCCATGGCGGCCTTGCCCAGGGTGTCGGGCAGGCCATTCTCGAAGGCTGCGTCTATGATGGCGACGGTCAGCTCCTGACCGGCTCCTACATGGACTACACCATGCCCCGGGCCGACGATCTGCCGAGCTTCTCTGTCGCGACCCAGGGGGTGATGGGCGCGTCCAACCCGCTCGAGGTCAAGGGTGTCGGCGAAGTCGGCGCCATCGGATCGCCTCCGGCGGTCATCAATGCAATTCTCGACGCTCTGGCCCCGCTCGGCGTCGAAGATATTTCCATGCCAGCCACACCCAACCGGGTCTGGCAGGCAATTCAGGCATCCAGCGTCCGCCAGGCGGCGGAATAACGTCTGGCGAGGGAGGAAGACCATGTACCAGTTCAACTACAAGAAGGCGGGCTCGCAGGACGACGCCATCAGCGCAGCAGGCTCAGCCGAGGACCCCAAATTCCTCGCGGGTGGCATGACACTGATCCCGACGCTGAAGCAGCGCCTGGCCCAGCCTTCTGACCTGATCGACCTGGCTGGCATCGACGGCATGGTCGGCATCATCGACAACGGTGATTCGATCACCATCGGTGCCATGACCCGGCATGTGGACGTTGCCAACTCCGATGTGGTGAAGAACAAGATTCCGGCGCTGGCCTCGCTGGCCGGCAATATCGGAGACCCGCAGGTCCGCAACCGCGGCACCATCGGCGGTTCCATCGCCAACAACGACCCGGCGGCCGACTACCCCGCCGCCGTCCTCGGCCTGAATGCGACGATCATCACCAACAAGCGCGAGATCGCCGCTGACGACTTCTTCGATGGCCTGTTCACCACGGCGCTGGACGAAGACGAGCTGCTCACCGCGGTGAAGTTCCCGGTGGCCGACAAGGCTGGCTACGCCAAGTTCCCGAACCCCGCCTCGCGCTACGCGCTGGTGGGCGTGATGGTCGCACAGACAGGCGGCGAGACCCGCGTGGCCGTGACCGGCGCCAGCCAGGACGGAGTGTTCCGCGCCAGCGATATCGAGAGCGCGCTTTCCGGCAACTGGAGCGCGGACGCGGCCAAGGGCGTGAAGATGTCCGACGCCGATCTCAATGCCGACATCCACGCCTCTGCGGAGTACCGCGCCCACCTGATTTCGGTTATGGCGGGCCGCGCGGTGACCGCTGCCGGCTGATCCCGGGCCCCATCCACGGAATTCCGACGGCCGGGGCTTCGCTCCGGCCGTTGCCGTTCCCCGGCTTGGCCGTGTCGGCACGGTTGGGCTATATCAACGGCAGCATTGGGACATTCCGGCATCATCCTTACCGGCACGAATCCAACCGCGCCGGCACCTGAGACTCCCACACAGGCGATCTGACTTGAGCAATATTCCCGAAAACGTCGAAGCCACTCTCGAACTCCTGGCCTCCGGCAACTACGTGTCGGACCGCAGCCTGTCCACGGCGGTCTATCTGTCGCTCAAGCTGGGCCGTCCGCTCTTCCTGGAGGGCGAGGCCGGTGTCGGCAAGACCGAGATCGCCAAGGTCCTGTCCGAGACGCTTGGCCGCAAGCTGGTGCGTCTGCAGTGCTACGAAGGCCTCGACGTCGCCTCGGCGGTCTATGAGTGGAACTACTCGGCCCAGATGATCGAGATCCGCATGGCCGAGGCAGAAGGTATCAGTGACCGCGACAGGCTGGGCGATGACATTTTCTCCGACCGCTTCCTGATCCGCCGCCCCCTACTCCAGGCTCTTCAGCCTTCCGCCGAAGGCCCGCCGGTTCTGCTGATCGACGAACTGGACCGCACCGACGAGGCGTTCGAAGCCTATCTGCTGGAAGTACTGTCGGATTTCCAGGTGACGATCCCCGAAATCGGCACCATCAGCGCAGACAACCCGCCTATCGTGATCATCACGTCGAACCGCACGCGCGAAATTCACGACGCGCTGAAGCGCCGCTGTTTCTATTACTGGGTGGACTATCCCAACGCCGCGCGCGAACTGGAGATTCTCTCGCTCAAGGCACCCCAGGCGGACGCGCGCCTGTCCAGACAGGTGGTGGAGTTCGTCCAGCATCTGCGCAAGCTGGATTTGTTCAAGGTTCCAGGCATCGCGGAGACCATCGACTGGGCCTCCGCCCTGCATCAGCTCGATATTATCGAGCTGACACCTGAGGCCATCGACGACACGCTGGGCGTGCTCCTGAAGTACCAGGACGATATCGCCAAGATCCGCGGCAGCGAAGCGGCCAAGATTCTCGACGAGGTGAAGAGCGAGATCGCGTCCGCGCAGCGCGCCTCGGGCTGACCCTTCATGTCGGAAAAGGCCATACCGGACGAAGCCCGTCCGGCGCTCAAGGCGAAGGCCGCCCTCGACGCCATCGGCGAGGCCGAGTTCGGCGATGCCGGCAAGATCGCCACGAACATCATGCATTTCGGCCGGGTCCTGCGTTCGGCGGGTCTGCCCGTCGGCCCCGGCAAGGTCATCGAGGCGATCAACGCGGTGGAGACCGTCGGCGTCCAGAACCGCGACGACTTCTACTGGACACTGCACGCAGTCTTCGTGAATCGGCGCGATCAGCGCGAGATCTTCGATCAGGCCTTCCACGTCTTCTGGCGCAATCCGAAGCTGCTCGAACGCATGCAGCAGC